>Ga0209109_10000239_pt1 | contig 26727 bp, 28 predicted proteins | sample Rifsed10ft2_FD_184004 | JGI IMG/M metagenome (GOLD analysis project Ga0209109, IMG submission 184004) | Soil microbial communities from Rifle, Colorado, USA - sediment 10ft 2 (version 2) | ecosystem: Environmental > Terrestrial > Deep subsurface > Rock core/Sediment | place: Rifle, Colorado... | reverse complement strand
ATACCGTGACTGATTTGAAAATTCCGGTGAATAATTCTGCGCTCATCAGAGAAGAATCCTTCATTTCTCCTTCAGTCAGGCAAAGGCACAATTGTTCTGGTCAAGTTCAGTTCGGCCGATGACTGTTGGAGCGAGATTTACCTTATTCCGAAAATCCGCATTGCGCCTGCATAATTCTGTCTTGGGGATGCCATTCGATTCTAAGCCAATGTTCCGCTTCGATATTTCTTGACTTTTCTCCCTGGGTTCTTAAAAATCAAGCACCAGTTGCTTCCTTGGAGGTTCAAAGGATTGGCCCACACAGGGTTGCAAGCAATGCTGTCATCGAAGCGGCCCGCGAGGCGGGGAGGTGGCACGTTCGCCATCGAGTAACCGATTCGGTGTCATGCCCCCGCCCAATGTCTGGGCGATCCCCCTTCCGCCTTTTTCACCTAGCTGTTTTTTCCTTCCGTTCATTACCCGAGCAGTTTGAGGCGTATCTTTTTCGATTCACGCTGCAGTGTTTGCCAATTTGTTTCCAATTCGGCGAAGGGGAGCGCTCGGCGATTTTTGGACAAGCGCGCATGTTTTTCCGGTTACCGCGCCAAATGGAGCCGCCTGGAATGGTGCGCGGGTGGCGAATGCCGGGAGACTTACCGGGATGCATCACACAGGGGGCCGCATCGCCCCCTTTTGTTTGAGAGAAATCTGGAGGTATTCTGATTATGAAGATCATTGCCATCGCCAATCACAAGGGTGGTTGCGGGAAAACTACCACCGCGATCAATCTTTCCGCCTGTCTCGGGATAAAGGGGCAACGCGTGCTGCTTCTCGATTTGGATCCACAAGGCCACTCATCGCTGGGTTTCGGAGTTTTCAACGAAGACGCGCGCGACTTGTATGATGTTTTTACCGGCGAGGTCAGCATCGAAGAAATCATCTTGCCCGGAGTGTTTACAGGCGTGGATGTGGTTCCCGCAACGTTGACGCTCGCCGCCGCGGAACATTTGCCGGTGCGAAACGAAGAGCGCGACGAGCAACTCAGGATTCATCTCCAGCCGATTCGGGAACGTTATGATTACGCCGTTATCGATTGCCCACCGTCAACGGGCCTGCTTTCTTTGAATGCACTGGCCGTGGCGGATCTGGTATTGATTCCTGTCGAGATGAGCTTGTTCGGTCTCAGTGGAATCGATCACATGTATAAGACCATTGCACTGATGCGCGCGCGACACAATCGCGACATCCCGATCCGCTTATTGCCCACGCTTGTCGACAGCCGTACTCGCCTGTGCCGGCAATTCCTCCATGAGGTCGGCGAACGGTTTGCCGACGATGTGTCATCGGTAATGGTCCAATCCACTGTGCGCCTCAAGGAAGCCGTCCGCCAGGGCGTGCCGATTATCGAGTACGACCCAACTTCGACAGTCGCGGTGCAATACAATCGCCTGGCCGACGAGCTGAGGTTGGCCCTGGACGCATTGCCGGCGGGCGGGGAGGATCGAGAGCGCAAGTCTCCCATCGGCCAGATGAAAAGCGCATTTGAGAATGCCCGGGCACAACTGCGAAAATTCAGTGGCGAACAAAAAGTAACTCTGCGTTTTTATGATCTGGCGGGAAAGGACGTCCGACTCGCAGGAAGTTTCAATGACTGGGTACCGGATCAGGGTGTTATCACCCGGTGGGCGGATGGCGTCGTGGAAAAGGTCGTGCCGCTGATGCCGGGGTCTTATGAATATCGTCTGATCATAGACGGAGTGTGGCAGGAGGATCCCTCCAACCCCGAACAGGTGTTGAATCTCTCAGGAGGATACAACTCGATACTGCACGTTGAAGAAGAACACGAAGAAATCAGCGCTTAGCGAACTGCGCCTTTTTTTGCACCAACCGGTTGTTACGATAATCGGAAACGGCCTGTTCGATTTCGTGGTGTGTAGTCATTACAAACGGTCCATGCTGCACAATAGGTTCCTTGAGCGGGAGTCCCGCCACGAATATTAAGCGTGCCGCCCGATCAGCCGCTGTGATTTCAACGCTTGCGCCCGAACCAAGGACGGCAAGAGAATGATGGGACAGGGATGTCCCGGAACACCTTACCGCTCCTTCGAAAACGAAAAGAAATGACGTCATGTTGGTCGCGAGGTGGTGAGAGAAACGATGTCCCGCATCGATTGACACGTCCAGATACTGCACGTGCGTGTGGGGATCTGCTATCGGCCCTTCCTTGCCTCCGTAGTGCCCACTCAGGAGCCGTACGCGTAGTCCGGCAGATTCCACCACCGGAATAGCCTCAGGGGTAATTTCCTGGTAAACGGGATCGGTCATTTTCTCGCTCGCGGGCAGATTAATCCACAGTTGAAAACCGCGCATCAAGCCTTCACTTTGCTGTGGCATTTCCGAGTGAATCACGCCGCTGGCGGCTTTCATCCACTGTGCACCACCGGATCGCAGGTCGCCGCGGTTGCCCATGCTGTCTTGGTGCAGCATATGTCCGTCAAGCATGTATGTCAGGGTAACAAACCCGCGATGCGGGTGATCCGGAAACCCGGCGATGTATTTGTCGGGGTCATCGCTGCCGAAATAATCGAGCATCAGAAACGGGTCGAGATGGCGCAGCGCCGGGGTGCCGATGGTGCGGTACACGGTGACGCCCGCGCCCTCCGACACGGGGAGCGCCTGGATGCGCTGCTGAACTTGGCGATCGGACATGGATAAGAGTCCTAAAATCGTTAAATCATCCGGTAGACCGTTGGCGATTGTCCAGCGGCTGTTATGAGACCAGGCTTTAACCGAGGCCGGCCCGGATTTTGCCCGGTACCATTGAGTGGTCCATCGGGAATGGAAGCAGCGGATTAATTGTGGCTATTGGGCTGACTTCGCGTACAGTGCCGGCCTGCGGTGCAAATCTTGCAGGCAGTGCGGCATGCCCTCTGTTCTTTGGCGGGAACACCCGGATTTCCACTCTCAAGAATGGACGGCGATCTATTGTCATTCAACTACCGGGGATTTTTTGTGAATGCAGGAACAGTAAAGTGCTTCAACGATGCTAAAGGCTTCGGTTTCATCGCGCCGTCGGATGGCGCCAAGGATGTCTTCGTGCATCATTCCGCCGTTCAGGGCGCAGGATCAAGTCACTCACCGAAGGCCAACAGGTAAAGTTTGAGCTTGCCCAGGGGCCGAAAGGCCGTCGGCAGCGAACGTCCATCCCCGGTCGGGCCGGCCAAACGACATGGTAGGGGCAGTCTAAAGACTCCGCCTCCCGGCGGGGGCTTATATTATACTCATCAACGGGATGAATTTGTCGCGGCGGCGGGTTTCCGACCGCGGGGACTCCAGATGGACTGACCCGTTTGCCCGCGGGTATTCAGTTGTTCAGCGCATTGCACGGCATAGGCCTGTACGTCTTTGCGCGAGCCGCGGCGCTGACCGGAGATCATCGAGCGGCCGCTATCGAGCACATAACGGTACCAATCCTGGCCCTCACCGCCGTCGGGGGGGCTGATTTTTTCCACAGACGCCACCTTGAACAGGCGCAGCTTGGCTTGGTGTGTGTCTGCTGGGGATGTTTTGGTTTTCGTTCCGTCGATAGTCTGATGGGTCATGAGCATGCCTGCGGCTGGGTCGCGATTTATTAACGATGATTGGCCAGGGAAAATACGAAACAGGCCTGCTGAACAGCACTGAAACAACCAACAAACGTACTATACCACAATAACAGGATTTTAGGGAGGTTTTGTGGTTTTAATTGCCACCATAGTTGTTGAGACTATTGACGCGATATACGTCTGTTTCGAAGCAATCGGTTCAGAAGCGGAGACGCGCAATAAGTGTTTCAGCCCTTATTTAATGACAAGATCGTTCTCCACTGACTTTACACCGGGAACGCTGCGGGCAAGCTCACCGGCGCGGTCCTTCTCCTTGGATGACTTCACGAAACCGGCCAACTGCACCACGCGGTTATTCGTGTTGACGGTTATTTGCCAGCCGCTCGTTATCGGATCATTGAACAGTTTGGTCTTCACTTTGGAGGTAATGGCCGAATCGTCGATATATTCGCCCGTGGATTGTCCGGCACAGCCGAGCAGTCCCGCCATCAAAACAACTACAATAAGCTTTTTGATAAATGACATGTTTTCTCCTCAGTATGGCCAGAGTTAAGTTCGAAAAATGAATTATCCTATCTGGTCGGGTGCCTGAAACGGATTTCCGCGCCAAAGATTTGGCGTGCATCGAGAATCCATTTTCCCGATAACACGATTATGTAACGGTTTACATTATCAGTTCAACGCGGGGTATGGCCTCAGGTTCCATTTCGACTTCCGGATCACACACAAATAATCTGTCACTAGCCACCCCAAAAGAGCCGGTGAAATAATCCTTGGCGGCCTCGGCACGGCGAGCGGCCAGCGCCCTGGCCGCCTCTTCCTCCAATCCATCTTTTGGCACTGCTTTCCCGCACAGCTTGAGGCGTAAATCCCCGCGTTCCTGCAGGAGTTTCCCGACTTTCATCAAATATTCCTGCGTTTCGGAGGTTGGTGAGGCGGTACCAGCCGAAAACGGAACCGGATCGAGCTTTAACCGCACGGCTTTACCGGCGAGTCCGGCGACCGTGTTCAATGTGTCGAAGGGTTGAAAATAGAACTTGAGATAACTCACACTGGCGCGGCGCAACGCCCCGGTCAGCGCTTGGTTGATGGCGTCAGTCAGGTCGAACTTCGGATCATTCACGTCGCCGGTGATGTCGATATCGAGATGAATATCGTTGTTTTTATCGCGCAATATTGCCAGCGCACTTTCAAACGGCATGGCCTGTCTGGTCTCGAGCAGTTCAATGGCCGTCGGTAGTTCGCTCAACGATCAACATGCTGTCGCGCAGGTGAATTTCATTGATCACTAACAGTTTGTGGAGCAAGGGCGGCAGAGCGAAATCCATATTTGCCTGCGAGACCAGCAGGGTCCGTGACGACCCAACCGTCACCTGAATATTGCGTACCGCGAAGTGACCGATGAAGTGGTTGAAATCAGCGTCTTCAACCCGCGCTTGCTCGGCGCCTTCGTTGATGAGCCAGCGTTCCAGTCCGCGTTGAATCTTATAAGGCAGCAGCACGTGGCAAGGATGACGAGCAGTACGATGACGACCGGTATCCGGACCGGGGAACGGGCGATAAAACGGCCGGTTTTTTCAATGAGTTTTTCGATTTCATGATGAATCAAGAAAAAAAGCGAGCAAATCGACCCAGAAAATTTCCGGAAAAATGATAAACTTGATACTAACCCATATTTCTGACGATGTTCTGCTCTCAAGGTTCCAAGTAAGCTGCACGCGGTTTACAATCTCGCCAGAAGTTGTGTCAATGAGTCAGTTTTTATGTTCATAAACCCACGCAACAGCGCGCTCAATGCGGGATACAACCGGAATTATGAGATTCTGATTTTATTAAACATTTTCTTTACCAGAGGCAAGACAGGAAAGACATGCGGGCGGAACAACGCGGAAAATACATGATGGTTCGAAAGTAAACATGAACCCAAATGGCCAGGGCATTGTTTTCCTGCAGTGGTTTATCCCCTTGCTTCTCCTGGCGTGGGTGGGACTGCTGGCGTCGCGGTCGTTTTTGGGTGGCTGGAATCAATTGGCGCGCCGGTTCGGCACTTCGGCGGCCATCGAGGGGGAAAAATTCAGATTTACCTCATTGTCAGTCGGATCAGGTTATTTCCCGGTCAAGTATCGGAACTGCATGTTCGTGACAGTAGGCCAATCCGGATTGGCTTTGTCGGTAAATATTTTATTTCGTGTTTTTCATCCGCCGTTGATGATTCCGTGGTCCGATATCGAAACCGTCCAGCCGGAAAAGGTCTGGTTGGCGCCGCACATTGCCGTGTATGTTCGTGGCTTCGACAAGCGCTTGCTGTTCCGCTGGAATGTGGGTATGAAAATCAGCGATTATTTCTATGCGCAAGCAAAAGCATCAGCCTGATTACCCAATTCGTGTCGGCTTCCGTCGCGGTATTCAATCAACTCATTTTCCCGATAATTCATAAACTCGTGTGCACCCTTGTTGTATTGCGACGACCGGATCATCCCTGGCCATTGCTCGTGGCCGGTAATCGCGATGAAAGGCGAGATCGCCCCTGGCTTCCTCCGGCCAGGCATTGGGATAACCGACCTGATGTGGTGGCAGGCCTCGATCATGTGGGCGGAGGAAGCTGGTTCGGGGTTAATGACCACGGTGTGGCGGCGGTGGTCATGGATCGCGAGGGGACGCTCGGGCCGCAGGTCGGCAAGCGCAGCCGCGGTGAGCTGGTGCTGGAGGCGCTGGATCATGCGGAGGCGAAAGCTGCGGTCCACGCACTAAAGGATCTCGACACAAATGCCTATCGTGCGTTTAATTTGTTTGTCGGCGATCCGGTGTCATGTTTCTGGTTACGTCACCGCGGCGGAAATGGCGTTCCTGGGTGTGTCGAGGACTTCGAGGTGCCGCCCGGTTTGCATATGCTGACAGCCCGTAATCTCGACGACATGAGCGTCACGCGCATTCGTTTGCACTTTGCCCGATTTCTTGAGGCGGAGATACCGGATCCGTCGGGCGATGACTGGGCTGATTGGCAGACGCTGCTCGCCAGTCGAACTTTTCCGGAGCAAGAAGGCGCACATGCCGCCATGAATCTGGATTTTCCCAATGGTTTCGGAACCGTCTGTAGCCATCTGCTTGCCATCCCTTGTTATCCGGGTTACGGACATAAACCGAGATTTCTTTTTGCACCCGGGCCACCCGATTCTGCCCCCTATGAACTCGTAAATCTGGATTAGCGCTACTTCCGCAGCGAATTCCCAGAAGAAGATTCGGGAGAATGTCTGTCCGGATCAGCGCTCCAGATTCTGAAAAAAGGGGGGCTGATGGACTATATTTTCTCTGATGCCAGGAAATCCTTTCAAAGCCTCCATTCTTTCGCTGATCAAAGCTCACCCGTCCGGAATCAGCGAATACAACCTGATTCAACGACTGCTGGATTGCGAGGAGGAATTCAGTTTCGCGGAAGAAGGTGCGAATCTCGCGCTCTTCCGTCAGCATTTCGTGGTCATGAACGCCTTGTACCAGCTGCAGACCGAATTGTTCAACGAAGGTATGTATCTCTCCATTTCACCACTGGATATTCGACTTGGGCCGGTGACGGATCCGGGACTGGCTTCTCTGCCCGACGATAATTCGGCTACGCCATTGCGCGATTATTATCTTGATTGGGAGAATTTTTTTCAGACCAGTCACGCGGATGTCGAGACCATGCTGACCCGCTTCATGGAAAGATATCTCGCCATCGACGAACGTTTGGACGCGTTGCAAATATTGGAGTTGCCCGCAGATGCTCCGTGGGAGGTGATCAAGCAAACCTATCGGCGGCTGGCGGCGCAGCACCATCCGGACAAGGGCGGCGATCCGGTACGCTTCCGGGCGATTCGCGGGGCCTATGAAATACTGATACGTTGTCATGCGAATTAACCAACGCCCGTCGCCGGATTATTTTCATCCATGCTTGTTTCATGCCGGTTTTCCCGGCATTGGCACGTCTTTTGCCTGTTATTTGCTAGGGTACTGTGGGGATGCTGGCGTGAGACAAATACTTATTCTGCTGGTGGGCGCGACATTTGCCTGCCATTTAATGCCGGGTGCAAAAGCCGATTCGTATTTTTCCCGGCTTGATCCCGACTCGCCCTCCGTAACCAATTATTGGAGTGTAAGCCGTTTAACGGACACTAGAATGGTTAGTCGCGGCTACGCCGAGAGGGGATTGCGGTTTTACCTCCCTCAACACCGGGCCAGTGGAACCGCAACGGGGTACGGCGTTAGTTACCGGCTTAATGACTTGCCGTTTTCATCCTGGTTGGCCGAAAGAAAAATATTCCATGCAGGAATGGCATACAATCCTCGGGATATGAAAGTTTTTTTGACGATTGAGACAAAATCCTGGGGATACGCGCCGATACCAGGCAGTTCCACGCGGCATTCTGATCCGGATGTCGAATTGGCAGGAACAGACATAACGGATCGTTTCTATCAAATCCTCTTTAACATCCCGTTTTAAACCTTCTCGCTTCAATACAGCGGGGCCAGAACGATCCGCTGGTTTTTTCTGCACAAGTGTTGTATGTAAGTGTTCGTCATGATTGATTTGTATTATTGGACCACGCCCAACGGACACAAGATCACGATTTTTCTCGAAGAAACCGGCCTCCCGTATGCGCTGAAGCCGGTGGATATCGGGAAAGGCAGCCAGTTCGAGGCCGCGTTCCTGAAGATATCCCCGAACAACCGCATACCGGCGATTGTCGATCATCAACCGGTGGACAACGGTGCGCCGATCAGTGTCTTCGAATCCGGGGCCATTCTGCAGTATCTGGCCGAGAAAACCGGACTGTTGCTGCCGCAGGATTTGCGCGCGCGGACGGAAGTAATGCAGTGGCTTTTCTGGCAAATGGGAAATTTGGGCCCTTTGCTCGGACAAAACCACCACTTTGTTCAATACGCTCCGGAAAAAATTCCGTATGCGATCGAACGCTATGTGAAAGAAGCCGAGAGGCTCTACAGCGTGCTCGATCACCGGCTGGCGGACCGTGAATTCATTGCGGGGGAGTATTCCATTGCCGATATTGCGGCCTATCCCTGGACCGTGTCCCATCGCAAACAAAAAATAAACTTGGATGAATTTCCCCACGCGCAGCGCTGGTTTCAGTCCATGAAGGCACGACCGGCCGTGGTCCGTGCCTATGAGATCGCCAAACAGGTTAACACCGCACCGGTTATTACCGACGCATCAAGGTCGGTCTTGTTTGGTCAGGGCAAACAGCCCCCACGTTAGCGGTTTACATGGCAGCGGGGTTTCCTGCCAGCGGGAGGTCTGAGAAAGAGGGGTGGGTGATTTAACCATTAGCCGGCCTGCTCCAAGCCCCGTAATTTCTCCTAAATCCATATTCTCATGGGATTATTTGCGCTCACCGCGCTCTCCAGCAATAGATTCCGCTTTCCCTGATCCAGGCACGGAAGTTGTTCAACTAAACTGGGTTTATAGACATTTAATAATAACGACGCGTCGCCCTGTCAAGAACGCGGGCCGTTATTGTCATCCGGCCTGTCAAGGATTAGGCGGCGAGTATTTCCTGATCGCTTCGATCACCGCCTCGCTCGATGTCGCGCTCACCGTGAGCAACAAGCCTTCCTTTTCGTAGAAGCCGATTAAAGGCGCGGTTTTTTGATTATAAGTATCAAGTCGGTGGCTGATGGCCACCTCGGTCTCATCCTCGCGTTGTACCACCGGGCTGCCGCACTTGTCGCAGATCCCTTCCTTTTTCGGCGGCATGCTCTTGACGTTGTAGATTGCCTGGCACTTGGGATTGGAGCAGGTGCGGCGGGTTGTGAGGCGATCGAGGATCACATTACGCGGAACATCAATGTTTACCGCCATGTCGAGCTTGAGGCCGAGTTTGTTGAGCAACACATTCAAGGCTTCGGCCTGTGGAATGGTTCGAGGAAAGCCATCGAGCAGAAAACCCTTCTGACAGTCAGGCTCCTGCAGGCGTTTTTCCATGATTCCCATGATGAGCGTATCCGGTACGAGGTCACCGCGGTCCATGTATCCCTTGGCCTGCTTACCGAGTTCGTTGCCCGCTTGTACCGCCCCACGCAGGATGTCTCCGGTGGAAATCTGTATGGAACCATCCAGTTGTGTCAGTTGTTTGGCGACCGTGCCTTTGCCTGCGCCCGGGGCGCCTAAAAGAATCAACTTCATCGATTTTTTCCTCTCAGTTAATATAACCGGTTGTGGCAATCGCCATTCGGAAGGATCTCCCGTCCAGCCGACTCGCTGCAAAGTGGCGCATTTTGCCCTTTGGATACAGGTTAGATCAACAGGAAATTGAAAATAGTAAAATCGAATGATGGTGCGGCCAATTCCGCCCAATAAATGAATCGGAGCGGGAGGGAAATGCCCTGGACTGGAAAACGTTAGCCTAAGTTAAAGAGTCAGTGGAGTAAGCCTCATGAAAAATTATGTGGTCGTTTATTATCTGGTATTGGTATTTTATGGGCTGACAGCGGCAAGTCCTCAAGCCAAGGCAGAAGAGACGGAAATGAAAGTGGGTCAAATGGCGCCGGATTTCTCGCTCCCGGATCAAAGTGGTGAGCCACGCGCCTTGGCGGACTACCGCCAGCGATGGGTCGTGCTGTATTTCTATCCCAAGGACGATACACCCGGATGCACCAAGGAGGCCTGCCAATTTCGGGACAATTTTCTCGCCATCAGGAATCTGGGTGCGGAAATTCTCGGGGTCAGCGTAGACAGCCAGGAGAGCCACGCTAAATTTGCCGGGAAATACAATCTTCCTTTTCCCCTGCTGGCTGACACCGACGGCCGTGTGGCGAAACAATATGGCGCGCTTTGGTCATTGGCGTTTTTTCATATCGCACGTCGACATACTTTCATCGTCGATCCCCACGGCAGAATCGCCAAGATATACCGCGAGGTAGAGCCGGAAGCTCATAGCCGGGAAGTTATTGAAGATCTCAAAGCATTGCAGCGTTCCAGGAGTTGACACCAATGCAAGTTTGGTCAGACACCGGGCGACAGTTCATCAATAAGTGACCTTATCCGTTTCTCAGAATTTTCAATGCTCTCCGTGAGCCGGAACTGTACCATCGCGCGGTGCAAGTTCTGCCCCGGCCAGTCAGTCCTGAAATGACGGTTGCCTTCCAGATGATCCGTGAGAAACCGCATTCCCAATTCAAACGGAATCAAGCGAATAGAGTCATATAAAAAGCGGTAATCATGCCGCGTCAGAAAGCTTTGCGTCTCGGCGAGGTAACTTTTGAGCAGCGCATGACAGATGTCTTTTTCATCTGTCACGGTATGGTTTTGATCGATGTTGACCGGATATCATTCTTTGGTACTGTCGGATACCGTAATATAATGTCCGAACAGGCATTGGCCCCGTGGTTGAGGGTGGACACAAGCCGCATTTGTCCGACCGGGTTGATGCTACCGGATCCATAAGCCTCATCGACGCAAGGAGACAGAACATGAAGAAATGGATAATCACAGTCGCACTGAGCTTTGGCATTTTGTCTGTGTCTCAGGCGGGAATCAAGGAAGGGCCGGTTGAGTATCGGGCTGGCGGTACCGTGCTCAAGGGGTACCTGGTGTACAACGATGCGGTCAAGCAACCACGTCCGGGTATTTTAGTCGTGCACGAGTGGTGGGGCCACAACGAGCACACGCGCAACAGTGCCCGCAAGCTCGCTGAGGCTGGTTACGTCGCACTTGCCGTAGATATGTACGGAGACGGAAAACAGGCCGATCACCCCAATGAAGCCGGTAAATTCTCAGGAGAAATACGTAAAAACCTTTCCTTGATGAAATCGCGTTTCGAAGCAGGCATGCAACTTCTCAAAAAGCAATCAACTGTTGACAGCAAAAAACTTGTTGCAATCGGTTACTGTTTCGGTGGCAGTGTGGTGCTTGAAATGGCACGCTCCGGTGAGGACTTGCGCGGGGTAGCGAGTTTCCACGGCGGCCTGAATACCGAGCATCCGGCCCGGCCTGGAAAAACCAAAGCCAAAGTACTGGTAATGAACGGTGAAGCCGATCCGTTCGTCCCGGCAGGGCAGATTGATGCATTCAAAAAAGAAATGGACAACGCCAAGGTGGATTACAAATTTGTAAATTACCCGGGAGCCAAGCATGCGTTCACCAACCCGGGTGCCGATGCCCTGGGCACTAAATTCAATCTTCCGTTGGCATATAATGCTGTCGCTGATCGGGAATCTTGGAATGAATTACAATCGTTTCTAAAACGGGTTTTCAAGTAAAAATCACCCGTGGCTTCGACACTGGTTTGCTGGAAATGTGGAGCTTCGATTGCTGACCTTCCCTTACCCTTAAGCCGCCTAGCAGAGTGTTCGAAATGCCGGGCTTATCTCCATGCCTGCCGCCTGTGCGAATTCTACGATCCTCGTGTCACCAGCCAGTGCCGCGAGGAGCGGGCGGAAGAGATAAGCGACAAGGAACACGCGAATTTCTGTGATTGGTTTAAACCCCGGCCAGACGCACACCGCCCACCCGGAGGGGAAAAGACTCAAGCGGCCAAAGCAAAGCTCGATAGTCTGTTCGGCGGTGAGGCCAGTTCGGCTAGCAATACCGACGTTACCCGGGACAAGCTCGGAAAACTTTTTGGTACCGGCCATGACCCCAAAAAATAACCGGGCTGACATGAAGTCAGACCACCCGAAACGCGCGCATGACTTTGACACTCTCACGACAAAGTCCCGCAGCCATAATCCGCGAATACACGCTCAAACCCGTAAGATATTACGCGCCCATTACGCGGAAAAATATCGTAGCCGTTAATTCTTACTTAGTTATCTTGTCGGGAAACTTTTCGCTCTGTCGCGAGCGGTCAGGCAATACTTCTTGCCGGCGTCACTGTTATAATGAAAGCGGAGTTGGCCAGACAGTCGCCGCCCGACCACGTCCGCGTGGCCGAGCGGAGGAAAGTCCGGGCTCCATAGGGCAGGGTGCCAGGTAACACCTGGGCGGCGTGAGCCGATGGAAAGCGCCACAGAAAATATACCGCCAGATCCGAAATGACTGGTAAGGGTGAAATGGTGCGGTAAGAGCGCACCGCACGGCTGGCAACATCCGTGGCACGGCAAGCCCCACCTGGAGTAAGGCCAAATAGAGGAACGATGGTGTGGCCCGCACTGTTCCTGGGTAGGCCGCCAGAGGCTCGCGGTGACGCGGGCCCTAGATGAATGACTGTCCGCGACAGAACCCGGCTTAACGGCCAACTCCTTTTTACTTTAGTTTGATCATTTAGTTTTATGTTTTTCCTGAAGTTTCTCGTTTAGATTTCAGAGGCAATCTATTGTCATTTGGTCGTATTGGCGACCGAGAGTACATTAATCCCCCTTCCATTCAGTATCCCTTCTTAACTCGCTGACCCGCAAAGAATAAATTTCGTAGTAGCCGTAGTTATTGCTTGACACCTCTTGGTGTCGCTATCTATAGTGTCAGTAAGTGGTGAAATGTGGTTTTTTGTGGAATAGAGCGGGAAAAAGCGGGGAAAAATGTTTCGTGGCGTCAATGCCGTAACACTCGACAGCAAGGGGCGCATGGCCATTCCGACGCGTTATCGCGAGCAACTCGCGCGCGCGTGCAACGGTCTGATGGTGCTGACCGTCGACCGCGACCACTGTCTGCTCCTGTACCCGCATCCCGAGTGGGAAGAAATCGAACGCAAGATCATGAAACTCTCGAGCTTCAACAAGCAGACCCGGCAACTGCAACGACTGCTGGTGGGCCACGCCACCGAATGCGAACTCGACGGCAATGGTCGCATTCTTCTGGCGCCGCCATTGCGTGAATTTGCGGGACTCAACAAGGATGTGGTGTTGATCGGTCAGGGAAACAAATTCGAAATCTGGGACGAAGGCGTGTGGAACGCGCGACGCGCCGAATGGCTCGAAAGCGAAGGCGAGGGAGGCGACAAGCTGCCGCCGGATCTCGAATCGCTTTCGCTCTAGTGCGAACGCGTGAAGGCAGGTAGTCATGTTCCGGTATTGCTGGAGGAGGCATTGCAGGCACTGCAAGTGAAGGAAGGCGGAATTTATGTCGATGCTACCTACGGACGTGGCGGACATGCGCGTCATATCGTGGAACGTATCGGGAGACTCGGCCAATTGCATGTATACGATCGTGATCCGGCTGCCTGTGATCACGCTCGACGTCAATTCGGAAATGACCGCCGTGTCATCATTCATCAAGAGCCATTCTCGATGCTGGAGCAAACCTTCAACAGGTTGGGACTGACCGGACGCGTTCATGGCATTCTTATTGATCTCGGCGTTTCATCTCCCCAGCTTGATGAACCAAAGCGTGGTTTCAGCTTTCAGACCGACGGTCCGCTTGACATGCGAATGGATCCGAATTCCGGGGAATCTGCCGCCGACTGGATTCGGCATGCGGAGGAGAACGAGATCGCGCGTGTCATACGCGACTATGGAGAAGAACGGTTCGCCAAACGCATTGCACGCGCCATCGTCCGAGAGCGCTCCATCAAGCCGATCACCTCTACCAACCGTCTGGCTGAAATAATCGCGCACGCCATTCCCGTCCGCGAAAAGAGCAAGAATCCGGCAACACGCACTTTCCAGGCGATACGCATTCATATTAATCGCGAACTCGATGAACTCACGAAGGTACTCCCGCAAACGGTGCACCTGCTCGCCAGTGGCGGACGATTGGTGGTGATCAGTTTTCATTCGCTCGAGGACAGGATGGTAAAACATTATTTCTACACTGAAGCAAAAGGAGCCGCACTCCCGCCGGAATTGCCGGTTAACAGGGATTATTTCCGTCCAAGACTGAAAATAATTGGCAAGGCCTTGCGCGCGCGAGAATCGGAGGCACGAAATAATCCGCGCGCCAGGAGTGCCGTGTTGCGGATCGCAGAGCGCACGGATGAAAAACCATATGTATAGGCGCCTGATTGTGTTGCTGGCGGCTGTAATGGTTACTTCACTCGCTGTGGTAAAGACGCGTCATGAAAGTCGCCAGTTGTTCGTAAAATTGCAAACTTATCAGGCTGAACGCGATGCGCTCGTCATCGAATGGGGAAAATTGCTTCTCGAGGAAGGCGCCTGGTCCCAGCATCGGCGTGTCGAGGTGATGGCGCGTAACCGCCTCGACATGAGCACACCCGATTCAGCGCGAATTCGCGTCGTGCGACTCGTTCGGGGATCCACACCATGAGCCGCAACGCCAAGAGCCGTTACTCGGCGCGTAATCTGATCGTGTTTCTGTTTTTCCTTGGGCTTTTGATTTTGCTCGCGACGCGCGCGGTTTATTTGCAGGTTTTCAATTCCAATTATCTGCAAGAACAGGGTAATGCCCGGCATATGCGCCTCGTCAAAGACAATGCACATCGCGGCATGATTCTCGACCATAACGGTGCTCCGCTCGCGGTCAGTACTCCCGTGGATTCCGTGTGGGCGCATCCGGCAACCCTGGCAGAAGAACGCAGAAAGTGGCCGCACCTTGCAGCATTGCTCGGAATGAACACACGTGAACTGGCACAGCTCATCAGCAAACATAACGGTCGCGAATTCCTGTATCTCAAGCGGCATGTCACGCCTTCCATCGCCGAGCGAATCACTGCCCTGCAGATTCCGGGTGTGTCGCTCACGCGGGAATATCGCCGTTACTACCCGCTTGGTGCCGTCGCCGGCCATGTAATCGGGTTTACCAATGTCGATGATCAGGGCCAGGAAGGAATTGAATTGTCGTACGATTCCTGGCTGCGTGCGGTACCGGGCGCCAAACGACTTTTGCGCGATTTGCAGGGAAATGCCGTGGAAATGGCGGAGAGTGTGGTACTGCCAAAGCCCGGCAAGGATTTGATGCTTTCCATCGACCGGCGGATTCAGTACCTCGCGTATCGTGAACTGAAGTCGGCGGTTATCGGTCATCAGGCGCTTGCCGGAAGCGCGGTTGTCCTTGATGTTCGCACCGGAGAAGTGCTGGCGATGGTGAACGAGCCGGACTTCAACCCCAATAACCGTTCCGAGCTGCGCAGCAACGCCTTTCGCAATCGTGCGGTAACGGATCTTTTCGAACCCGGATCCACGCTAAAACCTTTTACGATCGCCTCCGCGCTGGAAAGCGGGAAATTCTCATCCACTACCGTGATCGACACCTCTCCGGGTGTATTGCGGGTTGGCGATCGCACGATTCGTGATGTGCATAACTACGGAGCGCTTACGGTCGCCGGTGTTATCGAGAAGTCGAGCAATGTAGGCGCATCCAAAATCGCGCTCGCCTTGGACAAAAAGAGCATTTGGAATACGTTGAGGCACGCGGGTTTTGGCAGCACAACGGGGGTACAGCTGCCCGGGGAAGTGCCCGGACTGCTTAATCCACCGTCAAGCTGGGTCCCGGTGGATCAAGCGAGCATTTCCTTCGGATACGGAATTTCCGTGACTCCGCTGCAACTGGCGCGAGCCTATCTTGCGATTGCCAACGATGGCGTGGCATTGCCGCTGACGCTAAAACGGATCGAATCGCCACCGCAAGGCGACCGTGTATTGTCCCCCGCGACGGCGCGACGGCTTCAGTCAATGCTGGAACTGGCGGTCAGCGAGGCGGGCACAGGGAAAGCTTCGCAGGTGGCGAATTATCGCGTGGCGGGGAAAACCGGAACGGTTCGCAAACTGACGGCAACCGGCTATTCAGAAGATAAATATGTAGCCTGGTTCGCCGGTTTTGCGCCCGCGTCTGCTCCACGCCTGGTAATGGTGGTGACGGTGGATGAACCGACACACGGCGGCTATTACGGCGGGGTGATCGCGGCACCGGTGTTCGGACGTGTGATGACCGGTGCCTTGCGGCTACTTGACATACCTCCGGATGCTCCGCGCAAGGAGCAGCGCCTCATGACTGTGAAAAGCGAACCGGCGGCCGAATGACATCAACGACCTGTTATCTGAGTGATTTGCTTCACGGACTGGCGGACGTTTCTGATGCTGCCCATTGCAAAGTGCACGGCCTGAAAATTGACAGCCGCAAGGTGAAGCCGGGCGATGTGTTTATTGCGATGCCGGGAATGGTGATGGACGGACGCGAATTTATCGGCGACGCCGTTGCCTCGGGCGCGGTAGCGGTCCTGTATGAAAAAGGAGACGATTTTGAATTTCCCGTCGCACCGGTTCCGGTAATCGCCGTTCCAAACCTACGGCAAAATATCGGATTCATGGCTGACCGATTTTATGGAGCCCCCACACGACACCTAGTCGTGGTCGGCGTTACCGGCACGAACGGCAAAACCACCTGCACGCACTTGATGGCGCAGGCACTGGATCAGGCGCCGACGCGCTGTGCGTTGATCGGAACGCTCGGATCCGGATTTCCCGACGCGCTCAACACCGCAATCCTTACCACCCCCGATGCCGTCACGGTACATTGCCTGATGGCGGAATTTCTTGCGCAAGGCGCGACGCATGTTGCCATGGAAGTCTCATCGCACGCGCTGCATCAAGGTCGCGTGAGGGGCGTGGCCTACGACGTGGCGGTATTCACCAATCTTACGCGTGATCATCTTGATTATCACGGCGACATGGCGATCTATGGCCAAGCCAAGGCCGGGTTATTTGCGGTGGAAGGATTGAAACATGCCGTCATCAATCACGACGATGATTTCGGCCGTGGCATACTCGCGCGCCTCTCAACGAACATTAAAACGCTCAGTTACGGTATCGAAGGCGGCGATATCCGCGCAAGCAATATCCGTCCTGCACCCGAAGGTCTTGCCATGAATATCGGCACGCCGTTCGGCAATACCGAATTGCGCAGCCCGCTTATCGGCCGATTCAATGTCTATAACCTGCTGGCGGTGCTGGCCACATTGCTGGCACTGGGCATGAAGCTGGATGAGGCGGTTACGCGCCTGGCAAGGGCCCAGGCACCCACCGGACGCGCACAAAAATTTGGCGGTGTGAACGGATTGCCTCTCGTGGTGGTGGATTACGCGCACACGCCGGATGCGCTCGAAAAAATTCTGCTTGCCCTGCGCGAACATACGCGCGGAAAACTCTGGTGTGTTTTCGGTTGCGGCGGTGATCGAGACCGCGGCAAGCGCCCGGTCATGGGCGAGATCGCCGAGCGGCTCGCGGATGTGGTGGTACTGACCGACGATAATCCGCGGCACGAATCGGGTGATGCGATCATCGCCGATATCCATAACGGCATGCGTACCACGCCCCGTGTGATCCGCGATCGTCGCACGGCCACCGCCGAGGCCATCCGCAGCGCTGGCGAAGGCGATATTGTGTTGATCGCCGGCAAGGGCCATGAAGACTATCAACAGATCGGCGATGAACGTTTGCCTTACAGCGACCGCCTCGCCGTCCACGAATTGCTGGGAGTAGCGGCATGAGCCGCGGAGCCGGGGCCCCACGCCGTGGGGATGCGAGCGCGAGCAGGGAGCCGGGGCCCCGCGCAGCGGGGATGCGACCGTCCGCGAGTCGCTCGCGGCCACCGGAAGGGATTTTGTTTGTGATGGCAACGCTTCTACCGTATGTCACGAGGCCACGGAAAGGAATGCCGGTGGCGACCGGCGAATGCCGCAGGACGCCGACAGTGTGGCGGCACGGAATTATTTCCGATCGCACGGAGGCGGAAGCGTGATGTCGCTCTTGATTCTCGCCGAAGTGTTGAAAGCACCACTGACCGGGCGCGACGCGGTATTCACGGGTGTCAGCCATGATACCCGGACCTTGCAGCAAGGGGACCTGTACGTCGCCATCAAGGGCGAGCGGTTCGATGGACACAATTTTCTCGCCGAGGCCATTGCCGCGGGCGCCGCCGGCGCCCTGCTGGCGCGCAAAATGGAAACGTCCTTGCCCTATGTGCATGTCCCGAACACCCGTCTGGGTCTCGGGAATCTCGGCGCATTCTGGCGCGGTCAATTCAGGATTCCTGTCATCGCCGTCACCGGCAGTAATGGCAAGACTACGGTCAAGGAAATGATCGGCGCGATACTGGAACAGACCGGTGCCGGATGCGTCACGCGCGGTAATTTCAATAACGATATCGGCGTGCCTTTGACGCTGACGCGCATGCGCGCCAGCGATCGCTATGCCGTGATCGAGATGGGCATGAATCATCTTGGGGAGATTGAATATCTCTCCCGTCTTGTTTGTCCGACAATCGCCTTGATCACCAATGCCGGTGAGGCGCACCTGGCGGGAGTCGGCACACTCGAAAACGCAGCCCGCGCCAAAGGCGAGATATTTGCCGGTCTCGCCGCCGACGGCACCGCCATCCTCAACGCGGATGATCCGTATTTTCCACTTTGGAAAACGCTCACCGGATTGAAGAAATGTTTGACATTCGGCCTGGATCGGAAAGCCGATGTGAGCGCAGAGTACCGGCTCTCCGACACCGGCAGCACCATCCATCTAAAAACCACCACTCACGGAGACATCGACATGCGCGTACCACTGCTGGGCAGACACAATGTCATGAATGCACTCGCGGCCGGTGCCGCCGCTATCACCGCCGGCGCTGCGCTCGACAATGTCAGAACCGGGCTTGAAAAACTGCGCGCGACATCCGGTCGCCTGGAAGTAAAACGGGGTATCAACGGGGCGCGAATCATTGATGATACTTACAACGCCAATCCCGCCTCGGTTACCGCCGGGTTGCAGGTACTCCGGGAGTTTCCCGGCGAACGCGTCCTGGTGCTCGGCGACATGGCTGAACTCGGATCGGCGTCGGCGGATATCCATTTCCGGGTCGGCGAACTCGCTCAGCGCATCGGAATACAACATCTGTATGCCTTTGGCGAACTCAGCCGCGTCGCGGTAGGCGCATTCGGCAAGGGCGCCCGGCACTTCGAGAACCATATAGAACTGATCGAGACGTTGCTGGATAGTCTCCACGCCGACATGACCGTGCTCATCAAAGGCTCGCGCGTCATGCGCATGGAGCGGATTGTTTCCGGAATCATCAATAAAACACAGACTTCAATGGAATCCGGAGGCATGCGCTAAGTGCTGTATTTCCTTTTTGACACACTGGCCCGGGATTTCTCGTTCTTCAACGTCTTCCGCTATCTGACGCTGCGCGGCATCCTGGGTGTGCTGACGGCGCTCGGAATCAGTTTCTGGATCGGCCCGGCCATCATCCGCCGCTTGGGTTTCAGCCAGATTGGACAGACGGTACGCCAGGACGGGCCGCAGACGCATTTGTCCAAGGCTGGCACGCCGACCATGGGCGGCGCCCTCATCCTTGTGTCTATTTTTATCGCAACGCTGGTATGGGCCGATCTGACCAACCGCTTCGTGTGGGCGGTGCTGTTTACGACCGCGGCGTTCGGGGCTATCGGCTGGGTGGATGATTACAAGAAGATTGTCAACAAGGATCCGCGCGGCATCGGTGTGAAGGGAAAATTTTTCTGGCAGTCGGTCGCGGGATTGTGTACCGCGTTCTTCCTTTATTACACTGCGAAAAGTCCGGCGGAAACCGCGCTGATCGTGCCGGTGTTCAAAAACATCGTCATTGACCTGGGCCCGGCTTATATCTTGTTCGCTTATTTGGTGATTGTGGGATCGAGCAATGCCGTGAACCTCACGGACGGTTTGGATGGCCTGGCAATCATGCCAACCGTTATGGTCGCCGGCGCGCTTGGAATTTTCGCCTACGTCATGGGCCATCACAATTTCTCCGCTTATCTCGGATTTCCCTATATTGCCGGGGCGGGCGAGGTGCTGATTTTCTGCGGCGCCATCGTCGGCGCCGGCCTGGGATTTCTCTGGTTCAACACGTATCCCGCCATGGTGTTCATGGGCGATATCGGGGCGCTTGCGCTCGGCGCCGCCCTGGGAACGATCGCCGTGATGGTCCGCCAGGAGATCGTGCTACTTATCATGGGTGGCGTGTTCGTCATGGAAACGGTTTCAGTGATGCTGCAGGTGGCTTCGTTCAAACTGACCGGGAAAAGAATATTCCGCATGGCGCCGTTGCATCACCATTTTGAGCTGAAAGGGTGGCCCGAACCGCGCGTGATCGTGCGCTTCTGGATCATCTCGCTGATTCTGGTGCTGATCGGTTTGGCGACGTTAAAGATTCGGTAACGACATGAATTTCTGCCACACAGATCAAATGGCACACAGAGGATTCCAGAATCTTTCGGTTCTCTCCGTGTCGTCTATGAGCTTGGCGGCTGATTGAATATGGCGATGACATTGGCGATGGCAAAGACGGAAACAAAACGTGCGCTGGTGGTGGGCCTCGGACTCACGGGATATTCCTGTGTGCGTTATCTTGCAGCCCTAGGCTATGCAACGACAGTAGTGGATACACGCCGGGAACCTCCGAAACTCGAAGCGCTCAAGCGTGAATTTCCGCAGGTTGCGGTGTATACCGGCGATTTGTCACCCGCGCTTTTTGACGATCCGGGCATGTTGGTGGTCAGCCCCGGGATGTCAGTCAGGCATCCGGAAATCGCTCGTGCCCTCGATAACGGCGTGCCAGTGGTCGGTGACATTGAGCTGTTCGCGCGTCAAGTGACCGCGCCGGTGATTGCGATCACCGGGTCAAACGGCAAAAGCACCGTCACGGCGCTGACCGGGGAAATGTGCCGGCTGGCAGGTTTGAAAACCGCGGTCGGCGGCAACATTGGCGTGCCGGCGCTGTCGCTGCTCGAGCAACCGGTGCCCGATGTCTACGTGCTTGAGCTTTCGAGTTTTCAATTGGAGCTGACCGCGTCGCTCAACGCCCGCGCGGCGACCGTGCTGAATATCACGCCGGATCACCTGGACCGGTATCGGGATATCGAGGAATACGCCGCGGCCAAGGCGCGAATCTTTCGCGGTAACGGCACGCTTGTGCTTAATGCCGACGATCCATGGGTGATGCGCATGTGTCTGTCAGGAAGGCGGATGGTCAGCTTTAACCTTGGACAGCCGCTCGCGGCGCAGGATTACGGCCTCACCGAACGAAACGGAGAAACGTGGCTTGCGCGCGGACTTCAGCTGCTGATGCCAACACGCGATGTGCCGCTCGCGGGTCGTCACAATCTGGCTAATGTGCTGGCCGCCATGGCACTGGCGGAGGCCGCAGGCATTGCACCGGAAGCGACCTGTGTGGCCGTGCGCGGTTTCAAGGGGCTGAAGCATCGCACCGAACTCGTGGCCGAACACCTGGGTGTGCGCTGGTACGACGATTCCAAGGGAACCAACGTGGGCGCGACGGTCGCGGCGCTCAACGGCATGACTGCGCCGGTGATTCTGATCGCCGGAGGCGATGGCAAGGGGCAGGATTTCAATGAATTAAAAATCGCGTGCCGCAAACATGCCCGTGCCGTGGTTTTAATCGGGCGCGATGCGCCGCAGATCGAAGCAGCCCTCGGCGGTGTCATGGCAGTACGTCGCGCAAAAGACATGCATGACGCCGTACGCATCGCGCATGAACTGGCGCACACCGGTGACGTGGTGTTGCTTTCGCCGGCATGCGCGAGTTTCGACATGTTCCGGAATTATGAACATCGTGCGGAGGTTTTTCGCGAAGCCGTGCGCGAGGTAGTGGCATGAGCCGCGGAGCCGGGGCCCCACGCAGTGGGGATGCGACCGGCGAATTGCCACAGGCCACCGACGGTATGGTGAGCGGATATTATCCGACCTTGTGGAGGTGGCAGGCATGATCGACGCGATAATGCCGGGCAGCGTACGCACCGCCGGCCGGGCCTTGCAAGTGTGGGACCGGTGGTTGCTCGGCTGCACGTTCGTGTTGCTCGCCTTGGGTGTGATCATGGTGTACTCGGCGTCCATCGCCTACGCCGAACGTGAAATGCAAAACAGTGCGTATTACCTCATACGCCATGTCAGCTTCGCGATTCTCGGACTCGTCCTGATGGTATTCGTCATGCATACGCGAATACGCTGGTGGGAAAAATCCGGCCCGTTTCTTTTGTTGCTCGGCATTGCATCACTTTGCCTGGTGCTGGTGCCGGGTATCAACGCACACGTAAACGGCAGCTCCCGCTGGATCAGGCTTGGGATCGTGAATATACAGCCGTCGGAGTTCATGAAACTTTTCATGGTGGTGTATCTCGCTGGTTATCTCGTGCGCAAGCAGGAGGCGCTCAGAAATTTCACCCAGGGAATCGTCATGGTGAGCCTGGTGGTGGCTGTGATCGGCACGCTGCTCCTGCTGGAACCCGACATGGGCACCCTGGTGGTGATGACGGTGACGGTGTTCGCCATGCTGTTTCTCGGAGGTGTCCGGTTCTGGCATTTCATGCTTGTACTCGCTGTGGGACTGGGCGGGATGGTGGTCCTCGCGGTCATCTCTCCTTACCGCATGGGGCGTGTAACGAGCTTCCTCGATCCGTGGGCCGATCCGTTCAACTCCGGATTTCAACTGGTTCAGGCGCTCATCGCTTTTGGACGCGGAGAGTTGTTCGGAGTAGGCGTGGGAGCGAGCGTGCAGAAACTTTTTTATCTGCCGGCGGCGCACACGGATTTCGTCTTCGCGGTACTGGCCGAGGAACTCGGGCTCATGGCTGTACTCGGTGTCATCGTGCTTTTTGGAATTATTTTCGCGCGCGCCTTTGTCATCGCCCATCAGGCCGAGGCCGCGGGACAGTTATACAGCGCGCGCCTGGCGCAGGGATTGGGACTGCTGTTCGCTTCTCAGGCGATGATCAACATGGGCGTGAACATGGGATTGATGCCGACCAAGGGATTGACACTGCCGTTCCTGAGCTATGGCGGGTCGAGCTTGCTGGCGAGCTGCATGGCCATGGGCCTGCTGCTCCTTATCGGGCGCGAGGCGCGGGCGGCGGTCTGGGGAAGGACATGAGTTGCGTGTTGATCATGGCGGGGGGAACCGGTGGGCATGTTTTCCCGGGGCTTGCCGTCGCGCGCCGGCTGCTTGAAAAACGGGTGCACGTTGTCTGGCTCGGAACGCGGCGCGGCCTCGAGGCCCATGCCGTGCCGGCGTCCGGCCTGGCGATTGACATGGAGTGGCTCTCGATACGCGGCGTGCGTCGCAAGGGCTGGGTGCGCTGGCTTCTGTTCCCGTTCACGCTTGTCTATGCGATGGGTCAGGCGCTGCGTGTCCTGCGGCGGAGAAAACCGGATGCGGTGTTGTCCCTGGGCGGCTTCGTAGCGGGTCCCGGTGGCCTGGTGGCGCGGCTGACGTGCACACCTCTGGTCATTCACGAACAGAACGCCATTCCGGGCATGACCAACAAATGGCTGGCATTGATAGCTGACCAGGTATTGTGCGGATTTCCCGAGACGTTCGGCAGCCGTATCCCGGCGCGCCCGGTGGGCAATCCGGTGCGCAACGAGATCATCGGACTGCCGCCGCCCGATGTGCGGATGGCCTCGCGCGGGGGACGATTGCGGTTGCTCATTGTGGGCGGTAGTCAGGGCGCTAACGTGTTTAATGACGTGGTCCCGGTTGCGATCAGGAATCTGCCGGAGAAGATCAGAGCGGAGGTGTGGCACCAATCCGGCCGCAACGCGGCCGCACACGTCACGGCGGCGTACGCCGGCTTACCCGCGAAAGTGACTGAATTTATCGATGACATGGCCGGGGCCTATGCATGGGCGGATGTGGTTCTCTGTCGCGCGGGCGCCATGACGATCGCCGAACTGGCGGCCTCCGGATCGGCTGCGATCCTCGTGCCTTATCTCTACGCCGTGGACGATCACCAGACGGCCAACGCCCGTTTTCTTTCCGACCGTTCGGCCGCCGTGCTGATACCGCAAAAGGAATTCACCGCCGACCGGCTGTGTGAACTGTTGTCCGGGTTTGCCGCCAATCGCGAGCTTCCCTTGAAAATGGCGCGCGCGGCACGCCACCTGGCCGTGACCGATGCGGCCGAAAACGTGGCCGAAGTCTGCCTGGGGGTGATCGATGCGTGACCGCGTGCAACGCGTCCATTTTGTCGGCATCGGCGGAGCGGGCATGTGCGGCATCGCCGAAGTGCTGCATAACCTGCAGTTCGAGGTCTCGGGATCGGATGTGCGCGAATCCCCGAATACCCGGCGTCTGAATACGCTCGGTGTAAAAGTGGCGATCGGTCATGACGCACAACTCGTCAAGGGCATGGATGTTGTCGTGGTCTCTTCAGCCGTCGATGAAACCAATCCGGAAGTTCGTGCGGCTCGCGTCGCCAAGATCCCGGTCATTCCACGCGCCGAGATGCTGGGAGAATTGATGCGACTGCAACGCGGCATCGCCATCGCCGGCACGCATGGCAAAACGACCACGACAAGTCTCGTCGCAAGTTGCCTGGCCGAAGGCGGGCTCGATCCCACCTTCGTGATTGGCGGACGCCTGAACAGCGCGGGTGCGCATGCACGCCTGGGACACGGCCAGTACCTGGTTGCCGAGGCCGATGAGAGCGACGCGTCATTTCTGCAGCTTTCCCCGTTCATGGCCGTCGTGACGAATATCGACGCCGACCATATGGGCACCTACGGCGGTGATTTCAACCGCCTGAAGCAGGCGTTCATCGATTTCCTGCAGCATCTCCCGTTCTACGGACTTGCCGTGGTGTGTCTCGATGATCCGGTGGTGCGCGAAATCATCCCGCAGGTGCATCGGCCAGTGTTGACATACGGTACGGTCCCCGATGCCGATTTGCGCGCTGTCCAGCTGCGCCAGGATGAAACCAGAATGCATTTCACGGCCGAGCTGCGCGGGCAAAAGAACTGGATGGCGGTAGAGCTCAACCAGCCTGGACAGCACAACGTGCTGAATGCGCTCGCCGCGATCGGCATCGCGCACGAGCTCGGCGTGAACCAGGAATCCATCGTGCGCGCGCTCGCCGCTTTCGCCGGTATTGGACGGAGATTTCAGATCAACGGTCGCGTCTCGCGTGCCGGGGGCGACGTCATTTTGGTGGACGATTACGCACATCACCCACGCGAGATTTCCGCCACCGTCGCCGCCGCACGGGCAAGCTGGCCGGACCGGCGATTGGTCGTGATATTCCAGCCTCACCGGTATACGCGTACCCGCGACCTGCTCGACGATTTCAGCACGGTGCTGGCTGACCTGGACCTGCTGCTGGTCACCGAGGTCTACGCCGCGGGGGAATCGCCCATCAGCGGTGCCGACGGCCGCGCGCTCTGCCGCGCGATTCGTGCTCGCGGCCGGACGGACCCGATTTTCATCGAAGACGTGAACACGCTCGCGCACGAGCTGCAGGACGTGGTTCGGGGCAATGACGTGGTACTCACCCTCGGCGCCGGCAGTATCGGCAATGTCGCGGCTTCGCTCCCACAGACGCTGGTGTTCAGGAAAAGCGGATGATGCCGGTGAAATCGCAAAAACTCCGTGGACAATTGCTCGTCGCTGAACCCATGTCACGCCATACCAGCTGGCGCGTCGGCGGACCGGCTGACCACTTATATATACCCGCCGATCCCGATGACTTGGCGGGATTTCTTAAATCGCTGCCTTCGCAGGAGCCGGTCCATTGGGTGGGATTGGGCAGCAACCTGCTCGTGCGTGACGGCGGTGTGCGCGGGACGGTGATCATGACCAGCGGCGCGTTGAGTAATTTGCGTGTACTCCGAGAAGGGATCGTGCGGGCGGAGGCCGGGGTGCCCAGCGCCAAAGTGGCGCGATTCTGCACCGAGCACCAGCTCATCGGCGCGGAATTTCTTGCCGGCATTCCAGGCACGATCGGCGGGGCGCTCGCGATGAATGCCGGTGCCTTCGGTGGTGAAACGTGGCAGATCGTCGATCGAGTGGAAACAATCGACCGTACGGGAAGCCGACGCAAACGCCCTGCTTCGGATTATCGGATTAATTATCGTTCGGTTCACGGACCGCAAGACGAATGGTTTATCGCTGCGCACCTGAAACTCGCCAGGGGAGAAACAAAGCAAGGCAAATCGCTGATCAAAACACTTCTGGCCAAGCGCGGTGCCACTCAGCCGACGCAGCTTCCGAATGCCGGATCCGTGTTCAAGAATCCGCCCCACGATCATGCGGCACGTCTCATTGAGGCGAGCGGACTCAAAGGCGCCTGTGAGGGACAAGCCTGCGTCTCGGCACTGCATGCAAATTTCATTGTCAATCAGGGTGGTGCCACGGCAGCTGAAATCGAACGTTTGATATCCCGGATACAAGCCGTAGTGGAAAACCTCCACGGGGTGACACTCGAGCCGGAAGTTCGAG
>Ga0209109_10000236_pt1 | contig 26924 bp, 23 predicted proteins | sample Rifsed10ft2_FD_184004 | JGI IMG/M metagenome (GOLD analysis project Ga0209109, IMG submission 184004) | Soil microbial communities from Rifle, Colorado, USA - sediment 10ft 2 (version 2) | ecosystem: Environmental > Terrestrial > Deep subsurface > Rock core/Sediment | place: Rifle, Colorado... | reverse complement strand
CGTGTGGGACGCTCGTGCTGTGGACACGCGAGAAGTGACCCCGCTTGCAAGCGCGAACTGAGACGCGAGCTGAAGCGAACGTCGCCGGGCGCCGCGCCATGAGGGTGGTAAGCAGTTGTCTGGCGGTGCTTGCGGCTCACGATCAGTGTCTCACTCATGTTGGCAGAGAGGGATGCAGCGGAGCACCAGCAAGAACCTACGCTGCCTTCCTTTCTTTCTTCTTCGTTTCTGCATTTCGCCTCATTCCACGACCGGTCGTGGACAGCATCGTTGCCGATCAATTAGTGCTAAATGGTATCCCCGTTAAAAGCGTAGGCCTTTTGGATGCGGATTCGTCCCCCGCCCGGGCGGACTCGACACGGAGACCTCAGTAGCGCGCCATTAACTCGCGGTGAAGATTGGTCAAGCGTTGGGAAGGCACACGAGACTGATCATGCGAGTTAGCGACCTGGTCCGCGAAACTTCTGGGTGTCATTGGCGACGGAAGGTTGCTGTTTCTCTCTTCATCCATCCCGGGCCCGTACGAGCGCGCAGAAGGCTTCGGCGTAGACTCCGCCTCGCTTCTGATGTACGATCGGACCACTCGCCAGGCACAGGAACTTGGACGCGTGCCGACGAGGACGCGCGTCGTTGATGGAACAGGAGCGGCTGCGATAGTTCTCAGCTCGCCCATCCAAGCGACGCTCTCTGTGGCAGTCTGCAGCGACAGCATTGTCGTGCTATTCGGTGATGCAGCGGTAGTCGGCTGGTGGGGAACGCACGGAGGGGATCAGCGCCGAGAACAGGCGTTGTTTCTCGACCGGTCGCCGATCCAGCGTCACGAGTTGGATTCGCTCGTCCAAGCCCGGCGTTCGAAACGTTCGAGCGACCTGCAGGTGAGAGCAAACGGAGTTCTCCTGCGTCACTTGGATGGCCTAAGACGTCCCTTCTTTCAGCGAGCGGCTCTGGACATCGACGGCTCCGTGTGGTTGAGCCCAGTCGGATCCAATAGTCAAGAGCCGGCGAATTGGATACATGTTGGGAACGCAGGCCAAGACATTCGTTCGCTGCCTCTCCCGCATAATGGACGGATTCTTGGAATGACTCGAACCCGAATGTTGGTTCACGAGCGTGACGCCGACGGTGTTGATTTCTTCGGCGTGTATTCGCGTCCTGACCTGATGATTAACGACAGATGTTCCTCCGGCCCCGCAGGCACGTCGACCGCCAACCTTATTTCATGACTTCGAAGGCCGCCTGCACCATGCGATCCGCTGTCGAAGGACGTAACTGGAAGGTACGTCGTTATCCCAATCAGACACGAGACTTAGAGGCGGAGGCCGGGCTCAATCGCCCCGTCCGCGCAATCTGTCTATCGTCCGGCGTTCCTTCTTCCCCGGCTTCCCGCGATCACGAAAGACCGGAGGCCCCATCGCCTTGAACTGTGCTGCGAGCACCTCGCGCGCCTTCCTGCTCTCCTCCGTTTCGGAGTAGAGCGTCGCCGCGACGCTCGCAGGGCCCCGTTGCTCGGATTCACCAAGCACTTCAATCGACTGCTCGAACGGCGGCTTCCGGATCCTGAGCTTGTCGCCAATCGTGATCGCGCGCGATCGCTTGGCCCGCTCGCCATTCACCTCAACCCGCCCGGCATCGATCGCTTCCGCAGCGAGCGTCCGCGTCCTGAAGAAGCGCGCGGCCCAGAGCCATTTGTCGAGACGAACGTTCATCGGGCAGCGGGCAGCGGGCAGCGCGTCTGCGGACTACACCTCACCGCGCAGTACCCTCTGCAGCGTCGCGGAGTCGACATTGGCGCCGCTGAGAACGATCCCAACGCGCTTTCCTTCCAGCTTTGGCGCGAGCTTGCGCAGCCCCGCCAGCCCCGCCGCACCTGCCGGCTCCACCATCGAATGCGTCGTGCGGAGCAACATGCGCATCGCCTCTGCGATCTCGGCGTCCGTCACGGTGACGAAATCGGCGAGGCCCTCGAGCAGGGCTGGAAACGTCATCTCGTAGGTCGACCGCGTCGCCAGGCCGTCGGCAAACGTGTCCGCCTTCTCGACCTGCATGGGCTTGCGCGCCAGCCAACCCGCATGCGCCGCGGCTGCACCGGTGGCCTGAACGCCGTACACCCGGACGTCCGGCTTCAATGCGCCGAAAACGGTCAACGCGCCCACCGCCTGAGACCCGCCGCCGATCGCGATCACCAGCGCATCGATCTGTGGCTCCTGCTCGAGAATCTCCAGCGACAGCGTCCCCGCGCCGGCAATCACCTGTGGATGATTCGTCGAATGCGCCAGTGTCGCGCCCTCCTCCTTGACGATTCGCTCGGCGACTTGCACCGACTCGTCGTAGTCGCGGCCTTCCTCGATCAGCCGCGCGCCTAACGCGCGCATGCCGGCGTTCTTGTCAGGATTGTTGCCGATCGGCACGCAGACTGTTGTACGCACCCCGAAGGCTCTACCGGCGTACGCGATGCCCAGCCCGTGGTTCCCGCGCGTGGCCGCGACCACGCCGCGCGCCCGTGCCTCGTCAGGCAGCGCGGTCATGAACGCCAGTCCATTCCGCACCTTGAACGAGCCGGTGGGGTTGAAGTTCTCGTGCTTTACGAAAACCCGGATCGAATGCCCGACGGCATCATCGAGCTCGCGATAGTTGCGGAGCGGCGTCGGGGAAAGCAGGGGCGCCAGCCGGATGCGGGCGGCGCGGATGTCGTCGAGGGTTACGGACAAGATGACAGATGGCAGAGGGGAGACTTGAGATAAACTGCTCAAATCTCGATGGACGCGGTGAACAAGTCCATCTACCATCAGCGTCCGGTTCCCGGGTGAAACATCAATCGAACTTCGGCGTACTTGTCGCCAAAGACGTTGCGACCTCAACTGGAAACAGAACCATGTCCCCCCTGACACGTCGCGCGCTTGGCGCGCTCCTTCTGATACTGCCATCGCTTGCTTCCGCCCAGCGACCCCGTTTCAGCGATGAACCGATCGATCGCCCGGCGCGAGGCGCTGCGGGCGCGAGCTTCAGCTACGGCCGACCCGTTGGTGACTTCCTCAGCTACGTCGATCAAGGTTTTGGCTTCGATGCGTTCGTCCGCTGGAACGTCGAACCCCAGGGCATCCTGAGCCTCAAGCTTGACGGAGGGCTGCTGATCTACGGCCGCGAGACATTCCGCGTTCCCCTCTCCGGCACCATCGGCGGTCGGATCCTGGTCGACCTGACGACCTCCAACAACATCGTCTGGATGGGCCTTGGTCCGCAGCTCACGATTCCCGCCGGATTCGTTCGGCCGTACGCGAACGCCGGCATTGGTTTCTCTTACTTCTTCACCGAATCGTCGGTCGAAGGGTCGAACAACAACAACCAGCCCTTCGCCAACACGACGAACTACTCTGATGTGGCGTTCCGATACGGTATTGGATGGGGCCTGCTGATCCCGTTCCAGACGAGCACCACCGAGTGGGCAATCGACCTCGGCGCGATCTATCACGGGAACGGCCAGGTGAGGTACCTGCGCGAGGGCGGGATCGAAGACCAGCCGGATGGGTCGATCATCCTGAATCCGATCCAGAGCGACGCCAATCTGTTGACCTATCGCCTGGGGTTCTCGGTGAGCATCAGGTAGTGACTGGTGACTGGTTGACAACGTCCTCCTTGCGACCGCGCATGACCTGAGCGGATTGGCAAGGAACGAGTCACCAGTAGCGAGTCACCACCATTCCCGAAGACGATCTCGACCGAAGCCTGCCCGAACGAATCGCCGGAGCCGTCTACGGCGTTGTGTGGGGCATCCTCCTTGGCGTGCCGTTAGGCTGGTTCCTGAAACTGAGGGGGCCCTGGCTCGTCCTGTTCGTCCTGCTCTCCGCGTGGGCGATTGGAACCGCGCTGAAGCGGATGTCGACGACCATTGTCGAGGGAACGGCGAACGCGTTTCTCCGCCTGGTGTGGCCGAGCGGGGACTCGACGCCGTACGAGAAGACGTACTCGTCGGAGCAGGCGATGGCCGCGCGAGGCGATTACGAGGGGGCACTCGTGAGCTATGGCGCAGCGATGAGACTCAATCCCACCGACCCGAACCCTCGATTTCAGGCGGCAGAGATGCTCTATCGAGGCCCTGCGCCCGAGAAGGCGGCCGAGTTCTTCGCCGAGGGCCGCCGACTGTCAGGTGACAATCGCGCTGGGGAACTGTACGCCACGCAACGCCTGATCGATCTCTACCTCGGTCCACTTCGGAACGACGTGCGAGCGTTGGTGGAACTCAGGCGACTCTCCGATCGCTTTCCGGGAACGCGCGAGGCAGAAGCGGCGCGCGAACTTCTCGACAAACTGAAAACGGACGCCGGTGGAAGTTCCTAGTGGTATGATGCAGAATTGGTGTTCCAAGCCGGCTCGTGTCTCTGAGCCTTTGGCGAAACAAGTTGGAACGGCACCAGCTGTGCCGAGTCACGAGTCACGAGTCACGACTCCACGGTGGCCTCTTCCCGAGCACTATGGGGTAGACCGGGCACGACTCCCGATGCGCGCCCGGCAGGTACCCCGTGCTCACCAGGAACTCGTTCACGATCTCGCCGCCGGTAAAGACAAATGTCTTCTTGAACACACGCCGCCATTCATCCAGCGAAAGCGGATGATGCGAGTCGAGCCACTTCGCGAATGATCCTGCTTCCTTCTGCAACGCCCGGATCCGCCGCGCGTTTTCGATAGCCGCGTTCACCTTGAGTCGATTGCGGATGATGCCGGCATCGCGAAGGAGCCTCACCCGATCGCGCTCGCCATACCTCGCCACGCGATCGATGTCGAAGCCATGGTACGCCTTCGTGAAGGCCTCACGCTTCTTGAGGATCGTGAGCCACGAGAGCCCGGCCTGGTTGACCTCGAGCATCAGTCGCTCGAACAAGGCCGAGTCATCGCGAACGGGGAAGCCGTACTCGGTATCGTGGTACGGGCCGTGGAATTCGAGACTGGCAGCGTCGCAGTAGCTCATGGCGGAGGACTGGGGACTGGGGACTGGGGACTGGGTGACTCGGCACTTCCTGTGGCCGGGCCTGTGGCCTCTGGCCTGCGTTACTCGAAGTCTCCGGATCCACGCTCCCGCTTCCGACGGCCGCGGAGCTTCTTCACTCGCAGCCGCTCCTCGCGCGCCGACGTCGAGGGAGCCGTCTTGATGCGCTTCTTCCGCACGTGAAGCGCCCTCGCAATCAGGCCCGCCAATCGCTGCTCCGCCAGCATCCGGTTCTGACGCTGACTGCGGGTATCGCTCGCCGCCACGCGGACCCACCCCTTGCCATCGAGCCGCGATGCCAGGCGCTGCGCGACCCGGACCTTCTCGTCAGGCGTCAGCGCACTCGACTCGGAGGGATTCCAGCGTACCTCGACTCGTGACGAGGAAGTGTTGACATGCTGGCCGCCCGGTCCGCCGGCACGCGTCGCCTTGATCATCAACTCGTAGCGAGGAATGACGTGGCTGGAATCGATGACGATGTCGTCAGTCAAAGTCGTGAATCGTGAATCGTGACTCGTGACTCGGCACTGCAACCACCAGCGCCAGCCCCTGCATGTAGAAAGCAGTAAGAAGCAGGCAGCCCCCTGTTCAAGCCTTGCCCCTGTTGACTCGCACCCCCGCTACTCTGCGACCATCCATCGCAATGACTTCAAGATCCCCACCCGGAAAGGCCACCCTGTCCCCAACCCGGGGAATCCGCCCCAGCCGCGCGAAAACATAACCGCCTAACGTCGTCCAGTCACCCTCCGGGATCGTCACGCGATGGTCGGACCTCACATCGATCAGCGAAAGGTTGCCGGCCAGTTCAAGCACCCCGTTCACCTCGACCGACTCCCGCGACACCATGTCGTACTCGTCGGCGATGTCCCCGATCACCTCCTCGATCAGGTCCTCCATCGTCACGATCCCCGCGGTGCCGCCATACTCGTCGAGCACTACGGCCATGTGGGCGCGCGTCTTCCTCAGGTCGTCCAGCACGCGCACGGCCGGGCGCGTAGCGGGCACGTACAACGGGTCGCGCACGAATTCCCGGAGCGAAAAGGGCGCCTTGCCGTCGTGGAGCCACAGGTCCTTCGCCAGGAACACGCCGACCACGTCGTCCAGCGACTCCTGATAGACCGGGTACCGCGAGTATCGCTCGCGACTCAGCGTTGCCCGCACCTCGGCCTCGGTCGCGCCGATCGACAGGGCCACCATCTCGGTCCTCGGCCGCATGACGTCCTGGACCTTCTTCTCATGGAAGTCGAAGACGCCCGCCAGCATGGCCGTGTCGCTCTCGTCCAGCGTTCCGTGAGCGCGCGCCTGCATAACGAGCATGCGCAATTCTTCCGGCGAGTGCACGTGGCGGCTCTCGCCCATCGGCTTGATGCCAAAGAGGCGAAGGGTCGCGTTCGCCGTGCCATTGAGCAGCGCGATGAACGGCATCATCAGGCGCGCGAAGAGCATGAGTGGCAGCGACACCCACCCGCTCAGCCGCTCCGGCATCACCAGCGCCACGGTCTTCGGCGCCAGCTCCCCGAAGACCACGTGGAGGAATGTGATCACGGCGAAACCGACCGCGATTCCAGCGGCCGTGTGCGTCGCTCCCGGGTTGGGCTGAACGCCAAACAGGTTCAGAATCGCGTCGATCAGCGCGGCCACCACCGGCTCTCCCACCCATCCCAGGGCGAGCGACGCTATCGTGATCCCCAGCTGCGTGGCCGAGATGTACCGGTCCAGGTTGTCGAGCGCTTTCAGGGCGAGCTTCGACAGGCGGTCGCCCGCATCGGTCATCTCCTGAAGCTTCGACCGGCGCGCCCCAACCAGGGCGAATTCGGCGGCCACGAAGAAGCCGTTCAGGAGCACCAGGGCCAGGACCGCGCCGACCCGGGCCAGAACTCCTTGCCACGTCAGGTGATCCGTCACGTCCACAAGGAAACTCCCGGTGACGCGAATCGTCCAAGTTCTAGCAGAATGCGACGGTCAACGCCCCCCTCGGCTCCTTGCACCTTGCAAGAGAAGGCCCGGTCCACTTCGTGAATACGCCGCTGTCCAAGCCCCCAGTCCAGAGCTCGAAGGTCCTCGATCCGCGCCTCCTGCTCCGGTGGGACTACGCGGGCCGGATCGCGATCACGCTCGCGATCTTCTTCGCGGTCGGGTTCGTGCTCGAGGACCCGACGCCGGCCGATCGCCTGATCGCCACGATGCTGCTCCTGGGCGCGGGGTTCTTCACCGCGGTGTCGGCGGCGTGGAGCGAGTTCCAGCCGCGACCACTGAACGACGCCTTCCTCGGCGGACAGATCCTGTTCGACCTCGTGCTCGTCACCGGGTTGGTGCACGTGACGGGCGGCGCGGCCTCGCAGTTCGCCGCGCTGTACATCCTGGTCATCGCCGTCGCCGCGCTGGTGTTGACCGCGTCGGCGGGGCTGTTGGTCGCAGCGCTCGGATGCGTGTTCTACTTCGCCGACGTCATTCTCGCGCATCGATCATCGCTTGATCTCGGACTCTGGCTCCAACTCGGGGTATTCGCTGGCGTCGCGCTGAGTTCCGGGTACATCGCCTCGCGCCTGCGCGAGGCCCGCGCCGGTCGCGAGGAACTGGCAGCCGAACTGGTCAAGGTGAGACTGCAGGCCGAGGACATCCTGCGCAACATCCGCAGTGGGATCGTAACCGTTGACGCCGCCGGCCACCTCGTATACGCCAACCCCGCTGCCAGCGCTCTGCTTGGGCTCGACCTGGGCGGCAGCACCGGTCGCAAGGTGCGCGAGCTCTTCGGGTCGGTCTCCCCCGAGCTGGTGTCGGCCCTGGAGCAGGCCGCGGCGTCCGGGATCCGGACCATCAGAGCCGAAGGCAAGGTGATCACCGCAACCCGCGGCTTCCCCATCGGCCTCAATACGACGGTCACCGCGCCGGTGGAGCAGAATGGCAATGGAGTGGACGGATCGAGCCGGACTGCCACCGCCATCTTCCAGGACCTGACCGACCAGAAGCGGCTCGATGCCCTTCGTCGCCGCACCCAGCGACTCGAGGCGGTCACCGAGTTGAGCGCGTCGCTGGCGCACGAGATCAAGAATCCGCTGGCGTCGATTCGCAGCGCGGTTGAACAGCTCGGTCACTCGTCGCGCGCGACGCCTGACGAGCGGACGTTGTCGTCGCTGATCGTTCGCGAATCGGATCGTCTCTCCCGGCTCCTTTCGGAGTTTCTCGACTTTGCCCGGGTGCGCGTGTCGCGCATCCACAAGGTCGATATCGCGCGACTCGTGCGAGGTGCGGCGACGCTGGCGGCGGCGCATCCATCGCGTGTGGACGGCGTGCGTGTCAGCATCACCGGGGAAGCCGGCTTCGTGGACGGCGATGACGACGTGCTGCATCGCGCGGTCTTCAACCTGGTGCTGAATGCGGTTCAACTGTCGCCGCCGGGCGGCGAGGTGCGCGTCAACGTCAGGTCCCTGCGTGGGGATGAAGCGCCACCGGGCGTGCGGCTCCCCGGCGGCGGCGTCTCGATCCGCATCGCGGACGAAGGACCGGGGATCCCGGCCGAAGATCGAGAGAAGATGTTCGACCCGTTCTTCACCACGCGGCCCGGCGGCAGCGGACTGGGGCTCGCCGTCGTGCATCGCGCCGTGGAGTCGCACTCCGGCTGCGTGTTCGTGGACAGCGAGGTTGGCAGCGGAACCCGGATCACGGTGCTGTTGCCGCGGGAGCACGACCAACCAGTGGAGGTGACGTGAGCGACAGGAATCAGGTGAACGCCAGCGTCCTCGTGATCGACGACGAGTCCAGCATCCTGGAATCGCTGCGGATCCTGCTCCGGAACGAGGGCTTCACGCCGCACGTGGCGCAGGGGGGGCGGCAGGGGCTGGAGCAGATTGCCTCGCTCTCGCCCGACATCGTGCTGACCGACGTGCGCATGCCTAACGTCGACGGCATCGAGGTGCTCTCCGCGTGCCGGCGGCAGGACCCGGCGGTGCCGGTCATCCTGATGACCGCCCAGGCCACGCTCCAGTCGGCGGTGCAGGCCGTGAACGAGGGCGCCTTCTACTATATCCAGAAGCCGTTCCGGAACGACGACCTCGTCGCGATCCTGCGGCGCGCCGCCGAGCACCGGCGATTGCGCGTCGAGAACCAGTCGCTCAAGCGGGAGATCCGCAGGCGCGAGACATCCCTGACGGGACGTCCGGTCGGCAAGAGCAGGTCGTGGATGGAGGTACTCCGGCTGGCCGAGACCGTCGCTCCGACCGAATCGACGGTGTTGATCCAGGGCGAGTCGGGGACCGGAAAGGAAGTGGTGGCGCGCTATATCCACCAGCTCTCCGCGCGCGTGGAGGGATCATTTCAGTCGATCAACTGCGGCGCGCTTCCGGAGAGCCTGCTGGAGAGCGAATTGTTCGGCCACGTGAAGGGTTCATTCACCGGCGCGGTGAAGGACAAGCAGGGCCTGTTCACCGCCGCGGCCGGCGGAACGTTCTTCCTCGACGAGATCGGCGAGACCACGCCGGCGACGCAGGTGAAGCTCCTGCGCGTGCTGCAGCATCGCGAGGTCATCCCGGTGGGCGCGACGGAGCCGATTCCGATCGACACCCGGCTCCTCGCGGCGACCAATCGCGACCTCGAGGAGGCGATGCGGCGCGCCACCTTCCGGCAGGATCTCTATTACCGGCTCAACGTCATCTCGCTGCACTTGCCGCCTTTGCGCGAACGGCAGGACGACATTCCCCTGCTGGTCGAGTCGTTCCTGCAGCGGCTGGCCGCCACGCGTGGTGGAGGCGACAAGGCGCTGTCCGAAGCGGCGACCGAGGCGATACAGGCCTACCAATGGCCGGGCAATGTGCGGGAACTCGAGAACGCCCTCGAGCGCGCCTGGATCATGACGCCGGGTGATCGGATCGAGCTGAACGCGCTGCCGGAGCGGGTGACGTCCCCAACGCCGTCCCGGCTGGTCGACGACCGCGTCGCGCCCAACCCGACGCTCGAGGCCATCGAGCGTGCCTACATCCTGTGGGTGCTCAACGCCGAGGGCGGGAATAAAACGAGGGCCGCCGAGTCGTTAGGCATAGATCCGTCGACGCTGCACCGGAAGCTGTCGCGCTTCGGCACGGACGGGTGACCGGAGTGAGCGCGGAGACCGCGGCCCCGGCGACCGCCGACGCGGTGCCGGTCCGCCTCCGGCTGGAGCGCCTCGTCCCGGTGGCGCTCGTGGCGTTCGTCATGGTGCTGGCGCTCATGACGGTCACGCCATGGCCCGTTGGCGCATTCCAGGACGATGCCATCTATACCGTCCTGGCGAAGGCCCTCGCGACCGGCGAAGGCTACCGGATGATCAATCTGCCTGGTGCGCCGCACGCGACGCACTTTCCGCCTGGCTACCCACTCTTTCTTTCGCTTCTCTGGCGCGCATCACCGTCGTTCCCGGAGAACATCGTCCTGTTCAAGTTCGCCAATGCCGTGTGGCTCTCGCTGGCCGCGTTAGGCGCTTGGGCGTTCTGCCGTGCCCGGCTTGGCTGGAACCCGTTGCACTCGGCACTGGCTGGGGCCGTGGGTACGCTGGCGATCGTGGTGCTGCTGGTGACTGGTGTCGTGCTGTCCGAGCCGATGTTCATGGCGCTGCTGTTCCCGGCGCTGCTGCTCACGGAGCGCGCCGCCGCGGGCGGTTCAGTGCGGATGGCGATCGCGGCCGGCCTGGCCTGTGGCGCGCTGGCGCTTGTTCGGACACTCGGGGCAGTGATCGTGCCCGCCGCGCTGGTCGTCATGATCTGGCGGCGGCATTGGTGGAGCGCCGTGGCGCTTGCGACGGCGGCCGCGCTTTGCCTCGTGCCGTGGCAGCTCTGGCTGGGCTCCTGGCAGCATGAGATCCCTCCGGTCCTGATGGGAAAGTACGGCGCGTATGGGCCCTGGATGGCGCAGGGCTACCGGGATGGTGGCCTCGCGTTCGCTCGCGATGTGGCGGTGGCGAACGTTCAGAGCCTTGACCGATTCCTCGGCTTCGCGTTCATGCCGATGGCCACGGCCTGGCCGCGGGCCGTCGCGTTCATGGCCGCCTGCGTGCTCATCGCCACCGGGGCGCGAGTCCTCGTCAGGCGGGCGCCAGTCACCGCGCTCTTCCTGGCGGCCTACGCTGCCGTGATCATGGTGTGGCCATTCGAACCGGAGCGATTCGTGCTGGCCGTGTGGCCCTTGCTGACGATCTGCGGGCTGGCCGGGATCTCGGCGATCTGGAGCTGGCGGCCGGCGTCGGCAGCGCCGCGGGGTCTTCGATACGTCTCGATCGCCCTGTCGGCGACGCTTGTCCTGGGTTTCGCCGTGTACAACGCGCGAGGATATCGGAACCAGTGGTGGGCTTCGGTTCAGCGGGACGCGGGACAGCGAGCGAAGCCGATCGTCGAATGGGTCGCGGCCAGCACGGCCCCGTCCGACGTCCTCATGACCGACGACGACCTCATCGTTTACCTCTACACTGGCCGTCGCGGCATGCCGACTTCAACGTTCCTGCCGAAGGAGCGCCTGCGGCCCCCAACCGACGAGGATAACATGGCCGCGGTGCGCGAGATGATTGATGCCTACGCTCCACGCTATTACATCACAACGTCCGCACCGGGTCGGCGCGCTGCTGAGGCGCTCACCATGGGAGAAACGCCACTGCTTCGACGGCACCGGTTGATTCCCAACGCCTTCATCTACGAACGCATTGCACCATGAGCGCACGTCCCTCCCAGCAGCGCCCCTTGATGCCGTCAGCGAACGACGAAGTCGAATCGCCGATCCCGCGGCTGCGCGGTCGAACGCCTATTGCCGCCGAGGAGGTCCATCTGTCCGTGCTGATCCCGGTCTACAACGAACAGAACACAATCCGGATCATCGTGGAGCAGGTGCGCTCCGTGCCGGTGCGAACGGAAATCGTCTGCGTGAACGACTGCTCGACGGACGACTCTCGCGCCATCCTCGACCAGCTGCACGCCGAAGGGTTGATCGACGTTGTGGTTCACAAGGAGCACAATGAGGGCAAGGGAGCGGCGATTCGGACGGCGCTCCAACGCAGCAGCGGCAACGTCGTGATTGTCCAGGATGCAGACCTCGAGTATGACCCGGCCGACTGGCCGCAGATGCTCGATCCCATCATCGAGGGGAAGGCCGACGCGGTCTTCGGGTCGCGCTTCCTTGGCACCTCACATCGCGTCCTCTACTTCTGGCACAGCGTGGGCAACTCGTTGCTGACCACGGTCAGCAACATGTTCACGAACCTGAACCTCACCGACATGGAGACCTGCTACAAGGCGATCCGCGGAGATCTGGCGCGCTCGCTCGTGCTGACCGCCGATCGGTTCGGTTTCGAGCCCGAGGTCACGGCGCGTCTGGCGCAGGCCGGCGCGCGGATCTGGGAGGTGCCGGTCAGCTACTCAGGGCGCACGTACGCGGAGGGGAAGAAGATCGGCTGGAAGGATGGTGTCGCCGCTTTCTGGCATATCGTGCGCTGCAACCTCCAGCGCCCCGTGACGCACCGCACATGAGCGATCGACCGTTATGCAGGCTGTTACCCGTTAGGCCGATGCCCAGTCTAGCCACTGTTCCCGGATCGTTGCGCGCCGAAGTTCGGGCGGGACGGCACAGGACCGAGAGGGGATCGGGCGGCCTTTCCAGGGCCGTCGCAGACTGCAAGACAGGTCGCATTTCACGTGTCGCAAAGCGGAATGGCGGCGGTCGGCAATCCTGCTAAGACGTTGTGGCACAGCCGGTTATGGTCGGCGCCCTCGATTGGTCCGCGTGTTGCCCTCCTGATAGCGGCGCCAACTACAACGGCGACTTCCACCTCACCTGGGACCTACGGAGACCACACGCATGAGCAACAAGATTCGCAAGGGTTTCACCCTCATCGAGCTCCTGATCGTCGTCGTGATCATCGGCATTCTGGCGGCCATCGCCATTCCGAAGTTCGCGAACACGAAGGAGAAGGCGTACCTGGCGTCGATGAAGTCCGACCTTCGCAACGTGGTAACGGTTGAAGAGGCGTACTTCAGCGACTTCCAGATTTACACCGCCGGTACCGGCTCGAACCTGGCTGGCGTTGGTGTGCAAATGGCCCCGACGAACTTCGTTCCGTCGGCTGGTGTGACGGTCGTCGCGACTTATACCGCCCCGGGCTGGAGCGCCACCACGACCCACTCGGGCACGACCAAGACCTGCGCGATCTTCATCAATACCCCTGCGATTGCGCCGGCCACGGTCGAAGGCGAGCCGAAGTGCAACTAACCTCGTAGCGATCTCCCACAAGCTTCGAGGTGGAACGGGCGGCGGCCGAAAGGTCGTCGCCCTTTCCGCATTTCGGGATACCGCGGATTGGTACTGAGATTGGCGGTCTGATACGGCGGACGCGGATTGCGCGGGCTCTGCTCGCGGATGACTACGGATACCACGAGGTGGTCAGGTAGCTGTTGAGCGTGAAGCGCAGGGGGTGAAAGGAATGCTTTGCGCTTTGCGCTTTGCGCATTGCGCTACAATGACTCCACCTGCGTTGAGAAGATGATGGTCGCCGTCAGGGGGCCCACTACGTTGTCGCCCCATGAGACGCGCCTTCACGCTGCCGGAAGTCCTGGTCGCCATCCTCGTCTTCGCGGTCGGAATCCTCGGACTGGCCTCGAGCGGCACTTTCATCGCCATTCAGGCGGGTGAGGCGCGCGCCATAACGGAGGGCGCGGTTCTCGCCGGCCGCGTCCTCGATTCCCTCCGGTCCATCCCCTGCGCCACGGTCACCTCCGGGCAGCGGGTGCAATCGCCGGCTACCGTCCGGTGGACCGCATCTCCGGCCAACCGGACCGTCGCGGTCGATGCCATGCTGGAGCTCACCGGCCGGCGCGGACTCCGCCAGTGGCCCGTCACGGTGCTCCTGCCATGCGAACGTTAGGCCGCGATCGCGCGGGTCAAAGGCGCCGCAGTCCCGGCGCCTCGTTGATCGAACTCCTGGTGGCACTCGCACTCTTCGGCGTCATCGGCGCCGCGACGCTCCGTTCCCTCGATCGGCAGGCACGATTCCACAGCGGAATCCTCGCCATCCTCGAGTCGCGGTCACAGCATGCCGCGGCCCACGAGGCGGTGGCGACCGAACTGCGGGGGGTCTCCACGGCCGCCGGTGATGTCACGCTGATCTCCGATTCGTCGATCGTCTTCAGGCTTCCGGTGGGCGCCGGCGTCGCCTGCGACATCACGGCCGGTACGATCGACCTCGCCCCGGATTCCGTTTCAGCCGGACAGTCCTTCGCCAGGTTCAGGACATCACCGCAGCCCGGCGATACCGCCTGGCTCTTCGACGAAGGCGCCACCGATGCGGCGGCGGATGACGCCTGGGTGGGCCTGCCCGTGACCTCCGCAACCCGCGCCCCCGGTCACTGCCCGGGAAGCCCGTTGCTCGATCCGGTCCGGGACGTCGGGCTCTCCTCCTGGCGGTTCGCCTTCAACGGCACTCCGCCGCTGTCCACCGTGTCGCCCGGAAGCGCGGTCCGCCTGACGAGAATGGCGCGCTTTGCGCTCTACCGGGGCGGTACCGGCGAGTTCTGGCTTGGCTTCGCCGAGGTACAATCGGCGACGGGCTCGTGGATCACGATCCAACCAGTCAGCGGTCCCTACCTCCCGTTCAACGCGGCGGCGCCGACCGCAAGCGGCATCGCGCTCAAGGGACGGGACTCGTCAGGCACGCTGCTGGCCGGTCCGGGGGTCCCGGCAGCGATCTCCCTGGCGACGCGCACCCTCACCACGCGAGTGGTCCGGATGGACGGCGTAACGCGTGGACGTTATGCCGATTCGCTCCACTCGCTCATCGGCGTGAGGAACTCCCGATGACTCGGGCTCGATCGCGCGCGACATCACCACACCAGCACCAGTCACCAGCTCCGGCAACACGTACCACCATGCGGAAAGCAGCACCCAGCACTGCGCTTCGTCCCGGCCTCGCGCTGCCGGCGGCGGTCTTCACTCTCGCTGTCATCGCGCTCTTCATCGCCGGCAGCGCCTTCGCCGCCACACAGGAGGCACGTGCCTCCGTGGGCGCGCTCGCAGAACGGCTCGCGCTCGAGGCCGCGGAGTACGGGGCCGCCGCCGTGCTTCGCGATTGGGATCCGGCCTGGAACGTTACCACCCCGATTGGACAGACCCTCGGGACCGTGAGCCACACACTTCCCGGCGGCGCAGCGAGCGTCGTGCGTCTCACTCGCACCAGCGCGACGACGTGGTGGGCCGTGAGCGAGGGAACCGCCGGCGGAACTGTCGTCAGGCGCGCGGCGCGGCGGAGCGTGAACGCGGCCTTCCGCCTCGACCTGCCGCCTGACGCGGTCCAGGCGGCGCTCGGAGTGGCCGATAGCGCGCGCATCACAGGGTCCGGCGCCGTGGTCGGGACGGACAGCGTGGAGTTCCTGGGATCGTGTGCCGGCATGACTCCGGCGCCGACCGCCGGAGTCGCTTCACCCGACACGATGCGTATCGTCGCACCCGGTGCAGGAATCACCGGCACTCCGCCGCTGCTTCCCGACAGCACCATTTCCGCGCGTGTCGCGTCGCTCGCTACAGCGCTCGTCGCCGACATCGTACTTCCGGCAGGTGCGATCGTGACCCCGGCGCCCCTGGTCAGCGCGGGAGTGTGCGACACGTTGGCGGCGCTCAACTGGGGTGACCCGGGCGGGGGCCCCTGCGCTACTCATCTGCCGGTGATCAAGGCGCTCGGCGACCTGACGGTTCGTGGCGGGACGGGCCAGGGGATCATCATCGCGTCAGGCGACATCGTGTTCGAAAGCGGTGCGGTGTTCGCCGGTCTGGTCGTCGCACACGATGACTACGTGACCGGCAGCGGTGGGGGAATGGTTCTGGGCGCCGTGCTCGCGGGCGACGCGCGGCGTGGCCCGGGCGACCATTCGGTCGTCGCAAATGGAGGCCTGATCTGGCGTTCGTCGTGCCGATTGCGTCAGGCCCGACTCGCGGCCGCGCCACCGGTGCGGATCAAAGCCCGCTGGTGGGTGGAGTTTGACTGACGAGCGTCCCGAGCCGGATTCGCGCCGCAACTGACTCGAAAATGGGTCACCGCCAGCCGCGATCACGTCGCTCACGTGACCGCGCTCACGTCGGCGGGAAAGCGCAACACGCGACGCAATCTGCTGTTACTCCCCCTCCCGGGCGGTCGTGTAATGGGCAGCAACGACCAGATGACGCTGGTTCAATCTCCTGGGTCGCCGGCTGTGCGGCGACCCGCGAGTGCGAAGATGCGTCGAAGGCCTTGCTGATCCACCGCGCATGGCGGAGCGGCTCACTGCTGCAAACGCATTGCGCACCATAGTCGGTGTTCACGCCAGGTCACCGCTTCGGAGATCCTGGTAACCGCAGACCTCTCGCACTCGGCCAACTCGTTATGGCGCTCTTCGGTCGCAAGAAGTCGACAATCGGACTCGACGTCGGCTCAGGACTCATCAAGGTCGCGGTCATCGACCACAGTCGCGGGGAGCCGGAGCTCGCCCGCGTCGTCATCACGCCACTCCTGGCGGATGCCATCGTCGAAGGCGAGGTCATGGACCCCGGCATCGTGACGGACGCAATCCGCATGGCGCTGGAACAGTCCGGCCTCAAGAGTCGTGACGTCGTCACCGCCGTCGGCGGTCGCGACGTGATCATCAAGAAGATCCAGATCGAGCGCGTGAAGGAACAGCAGGCGCGCGAGCTGATGCGCTGGGAAGCCGAGCAGCACGTGCCGTTCGACATGGAGTCGGTGGAGCTGGACTTCCAGATCCTCGATCCGGACGGCGGCGGCGTGGACATGAGCGTCCTGCTCGTCGCGGCCAAGCGCGAGCTCATCGAGTCGAAGATGCAGCTCCTGTCGGATGCCGGCGCCAGGGCTTCCGTGGTCGACGTCGACGCCTTCGCGCTGCATAACGCCTTCGAGGTGAACCATCCCGACGCGATGCGCGGCGTGGTTGGCCTGATCAACATCGGTCATGAAGTCACCAACATCAACATTCTCGATGACGGTGTGCCGATCCTCACCCGTGACATCACGGTCGGGACGCGGCGCTTCCGCGAGGATCTGCAGCGTGAACGCGGCCTTGGCGCGAATGAGGCCGAGGGACTGCTCCAGGGTTACGACCGGTCGCCGCACCTCGACGCGGTGATCGAAGGTCGCGGAGAGGAAATCGCAGTCGGTGTCGAGCGCGCGGCCGCCTTCCTGGCGTCGTCGTCGCGGTCGGCCACGCTGCTGCGGTCGGTGTACCTGTGCGGTGGCGGCGCCCGCGTGCCGGGCCTGGCCGAAGCGCTCGGCCGTCGCCTTCGCCTCCCCGTCCAGCTGGCGAACCCGCTGGCCAACATCCGCGTCCGTGACGGCGCCCTCGATGGCCTGGTGACCGACGAGATCGCACCCCTGCTCATGCTCCCCATCGGCCTCGCGCTTCGCAAGGCTGCCTGAGTCCCTCGCCGACCCTAACGATGATCGAAATCAACCTGACCCCGGGTGCGTCCCGGAAGTCCAAGGGACGCCGCGCCAGCTTCTCGCTGGCCGGCGTCGTCGGCGATGCGCAGTCGTCGATCAAGGATCCCTTCCTGATCGCGGCGATCGTGAGCCTCATCGCGGCGGCCGGCGCGGTCGGGATGCTGCACGTCACGCAGTCGTCGACCGCTTCCGCGCTCGCGGCCCGTGAGGAGCAGGCGGTTGCCGACTCCACGCGGTTCGCCGCCGTGCTGCGCCAGCGTCGTCAGGCAGAAGCCAAGCGCGACTCCGTGCAGAAGCAGCTCGAGGTGATTCGCTCCATCGACGCCGACCGGTTCATCTGGCCGCACGTCATGGACGAGGTCAGCCGCGCGCTGCCGCCCTACACCTGGCTCAAGACGCTCGCCGTCGCGACGCAGCAGGCCGCGCCCGCGGCCGCCACTCCGGCACCCGCGCCGGGTGACACCACGAAACCGGCCGCTCCGGTCATGCCGGAACTGGCGCGCTTCCGGCTGGTCGGCAACACGGTCGACATCCAGGCGCTCACGCGATTCATGAAGCTCCTCGAAGCCTCACCGTTCATTCAGAACGTCCAGCTGGCGCGCTCGGAAATGGCCCTGGTGGATGGAAAGGAAGTCACGGAGTTCACGCTCGACGCGCAGTACGAGCGCCCCGACAGCTCCATGATCGTGACTGCTCCCGTTTCGCTCTCGGTGAGGTAACCGCGATGGCCCTCCTGCCCAAGAACCCGCGCGACCAGAAGATGGTCGCTGCCGCCGTGGTGGCGTTCGCGCTCGCCGCCCTCTACTGGAATTTCGTCTGGACGCCGAAGCACACCCAGCTCGTCGAGTTGTCGACGCGCCTGGACACGCTCGACGCCCGGAATGCCATGGCCCGCACGCGCATCGCGCAGGGTACGGCAGCCGAACTCGAGGCTGAAGCCGTGCGCCTCAGCCGCGACCTGGAAGTCATGCGCCTGCTCGTCCCGACCGGCAACGAGTTGCCGTCGCTGCTCGAGCAGGTCTCCACGGCCGCGCGCCGCGAAGGCCTCGACATCGCCAGCGTCGAACCGCAGCCCGTGCTGCGGGGCGAGACCTTCGATACCTATCGCTACAAGATCTCGGTGACAGGCGGATACCACGCACTGGCTGAATTCATGACGAACGTCGGGTCGCTCACGCGAATCGTGGCCCCGGTGAACGTCAACCTGGTGCTGTCGACCAACAAGAACGCCAACGCGGTGAAGCTGGCCCCGGCGGGCACGGCAGCCGTCGAGTCCAGGTTCGAGATCCAGACCTATGTGATCCGGACCGCGCCGGCGGCGCAGGGAGGCAAGTCATGAAGATCGCGTCGCTGGTATTGGCGCTGTCGGTGGCGGGCGCAAACGTCGCGTCCGCGCAATCGCTGCCGCCGCTCACGAAATCAAAGGCCGCGGCCCAGAAAGCGGTGACTGCGACCAACGAGCACACGCGCCGGATGACGGCGCCGCAGGATTCGACCGCCGATTCAACGCAGCGGCCGATGAGTACCGGCCGGGCCACCCAGGCTTCGGCGGGTTCCACGGAGGTCACGGCGGGAGCGGCGAGCTTCAGTCGCGAGTCCTTCCGCTACGATCGCAGTGGCCGTCGCGACCCGTTCGTGTCGCTCATGGCCTACGGCGAGTTGCGCCCCCTGATCACCGAACTTCGCGTCACGTCCATCGCGTATGACCCGCAGGGTGGGTCGGTGGCCGTGCTGCGCGACCTCGGGACCAAGGAGCAGTACCGCGTCCGCGTCGGCGAGTCGTTAGGCCGAATGCGCGTCGCTCGCATCGCCGCCAAGGCGATCACCTTCACCATCGAAGAGTTCGGCTACAGCCGGCAGGAAACGCTGGCGCTGGTCGATCCCAAAAAGGAGAGCTCGCAATGAGGCGAATTCGTACGCTGGCTGCAGTGGCGGCCGTCGCGCTGAGCACCGGCGCCGGCCCCGCGAGCGCCGCGCACATCGACGGGCGACCCACGCGCACCGCGCCTGACCCGGCGACGGGCGCCGTGACGGCCATCAGCGTCGTTCCCGGCAACGGGCGGGCGGATGTCGTCATCGCCCTTACCGGGCCGGTCACGGTCGCCGACTTCATCATCGAAGCCCCCGACCGCATCGTGCTCGACCTCACCGGCGCACGCCTGAACTCGTTAGGGCGTGCCTACGATCGCAAGATTCGCGGCGGAATCCGCAACATCCGCCTCAATCAATCCAGCCCGTCCGTCGTGCGCATCGTGCTCGACCTCGACGCGAAGCGGCAGTACGCCGTGACGCAGTCGGATTCCGAGATCCGCGTTTCGGTGGTCGGCGGCGACCGGTTCGTCGCCTGGTCGTCGAGCAACGACAAGGCCGTTCTCGCCGCCGCGGCGCCCGAAGCAGCGAAGTCCGAGCCCGCGGAGAACATCGCCACGGGGTCCGTCGCTCCGACGTCGGCGCCGGCACCAGTCGTGCCGCCCCCAGCGCGAGTCGTGCCGCCGCCAGCGCCAGTCGTGCCGCCGCCAGCGCCAGAGCCCTCGGCTCCGGTTCGCGCGACGGCTGACACAGATTCCATGGTCGCATCGATGCTGGCTCGCCCGATGCCCGTCACGACCGTCGGCGCATTCGGCTCCCGGCGGTCGCAGGCGCGGCGCATCTCGATCACGTGGGAGGACGCGCCCGTCCAGGACGTCCTCGCCACCTTCGCCGAGTACTCCGGACGCACGATCGTGCGCGGCAAGGCCGTCACCGGTACGGTGTCGGCCGAGATCAAGGACCAGCCGTGGGACGTCGCCATGAAGGCGATCCTCGACGCGCATGGCCTGGCCGCGACCGAGGAGAATTCGGGCATCATCGTCGTTGACAGCTACGAGAACATCCTGGCGCGGCAGTCCAGTGAGCCGCTGCAGATCCAGATGGTGAACATCAACTATGCCTCTGCCGCCTCGCTGGTCGAGACGGTGAGGGGCCTGCTGTCGAAGGATTGCGCCCAGGGCGGCGCCGCCGCGGCTCCGCAGGGGCCGTCCGGCCAGGCGTCCTGCATAACGCGTGGAAACGTGGCCGCCGACAGCGGCACGAACTCGCTGATCATCACCGAGGTGAACTCGCGCATCGGCGGGCTGATGCAGTACATCCGCCAGCTCGACGTCCGCACGACCCAGGTGGCCCTCAAGGCCAAGATCATCTCGGTCAGCCGCACCTCGATCGAGCAGCTCGGGCTCAGCTACGACCTGGGCAGCTCGGCCGCCTACTTCAACGCCCTGCTTCCGCGCAACCGTCCCGGCAGCGACGCCCAAGCCGACGACCGCGAAGGTCGCGTCACCCTTGGCGGCGAAGTGCTCGCCGGCATGGGCAACGCGTCGCGCAAATACAGGAATGGTTCCGCCCTCAACCTCCTGTTCTCGACGGCGCTGGGCAGGTACAGCCTGACCGCGTTCCTCGACGCGCTCCGCGAACAGCAACTGTCGGACATCCAGGCCGAGCCGAGCATCGTCACGCTCGACAATCGCGAGGCCAAGATCCTCGTCGGCGAAGAGACGCCGGTGCGCGTCATCGACGCCGGCGCCGCCGGGCAGGCCGGAGTGCCCGCCCGTGCCAACGTGACGTTCAAGGAAACGGGCATCATCCTCACCGTGACGCCGCACATCACGAGCAATCGCCAGATCCGCATGTCGATCGCGGCCGAGCAGTCCGAACTCCGCATCATCGGCGGCGACCTTGGCTTCACGATTCCGAAGCGCAACGCCACGACCCAGCTCCTGGTCAACGACGGGGAAACCGCGGTCATCGGCGGCCTGACGCAGACCCAGGTGGTCAAGAACAAGTCGGGCATCCCGCTGTTGTCGGACCTGCCGTTGCTGGGCCGTCTGTTCTCGCAGACAGACACGCGTGAGGAGAAGCGCGACCTGCTGATTCTCATCACGCCGCACATCATCGACGAAGGCGAGGCGGTCCGCCCGCCCGGCAGCAACCAGAACTAACCTCCACGGAGTCCCACACGATGAGGCAATTCAAGCATCGCGCGGCCTCTGTGGCCCTCGGCACGCTCGCCACCCTCGGGCTGGCAGCGTGCGGGGCGACCGAAGTCGCGTCATCCGGTGACGATCGCGTCATTCCCACGGTCTCGATCAGCATCGAGAGTGCCTTCGGGCCGGCGGGATTCGACACGGTCTCGGTGCGCACGCCGCTTCAGGTGCGCATCCAGGCCAGCGACAACGCCGCGCTCTATTACGCCGTAACCCGCATCTTCGCCGACACGATGCTGATCAAGGTTGACAGCGTCGCCCTTGGCGGAAGTCGCGAGCTCGATAAGGTCATTGATATCTCGCTGGCTGGTGTTCGCTCAGGACAACAGGTGGTCGTGCAGACGACGGTCTCCGACGGCGCCGGCAATGGCGCCGTCGCTCAGGCATTCGCCACGGCGTTCGATCCGAACGTGCCCCGCGTGGTCTTCCTGAACCCGGGTTCGACCGTCTTCGCGGGTGGCACCTACTCGTTCAACCTCTCTGTCAGTGACAGCATCGGCGTGGCCAAGGTCGGATTCCGTGCCACGGGCGCCGGTCTCAATCGCGCCGACAGCACCATCTTCGCCGAGCCGTTGCCGGCAGCAGACACGGTCAACTACCTGATCGCGGTCGCCAGCAGCGCGACCATCGGCGCGACGTTCACCGTCACGCCGTTCGCCGAGAATCGCGAAGGACTGCGCGCCTCGGGCGAAACGATCACCGTTCGCATCGTGGCGGCTGGCGTGGATGCGGCCCCGCCACTCGTGTACCAGACCGTGCCGCCGCGTCTCGAAACGCCGGATTCCATCGACATTTTCGCGCGCGATACGGATGGTTTCGTTCACGTGATCGGTTTCGTGGCGAAGGACCAGGCAGGAGTGGTTCAGCATCGCAGAGCGGACACGCTTGCGGTACCGATCCAGCAGGTGTCACGCCGGATGGCGTTCAATGCACCGACGTCCCTGCGCGGCCGTTCGCTGTTCATTACCGCGTATGCGATCGACGTCGCGGGCCATTCCGGATACGCGGTGCCGACAGGCGCCAGCGTTCCAGTGAGTGCCGACACGCTGGGCAAGCGCGACGCCATCGTCTACGCGTACGGTCTCACCTACGCATTGCCACCCAATAGTCTCGGCGCCGATATCGCGGTTGATAGTGTTCGCCGAACCGTCTTTGTCTCGAACATCAACAGGAACCAGCTGGAAGCCTGGACGTATAGCACCACCCTGTCGCCGCTGCCGCCCGTTTCGGTGGGTGCGATGCCGTGGGGCATGACGATCGATAACTCAGGGTCGCTGCTCCTCGTGGCGAATTCGGGCGGTACGAATGTCTCGAAGGTCAATCTCCTTCAGCGGCGTGAGGATGGGCGAATCAAGACGGCGAACGAGTACGTATTCGACGTGACGTATTCCGTCGATCCGAGCTCGGGCGACTTCAAGTACAGCGTCTCTCCGCCGATTGACTACTCCGATCGCCCGCAATACATCGCTCAGTCGGCCAGCGGTGCGCTGTATTACAGCACACGGCCAACGAATACGGCCACGCCGGGCACATTGCGCCGCATCGACAACTTCCTGGACGAACGGACCGAGCCGCGACAGATCTGGCAGTATGCGTCGTTCCAGGCGGGGAAGTTCGTCGTCATCAACTCCGACGCGGTCTCAGTGCTGAAGGGCGCCAATGGCGCGCCCGACATTATAACGATCTGCGATCATACCCCCGGCGACAATCCGTCGACGGCGACCTGCTTCAGCGGGAACAAGGTTCCCGACATCATCGCTCTGTTGCAGGCAGCGCCGATCAATGGAAACGTCGTTGCAGTCCGGGACATCAGCGTTGAATCGCTGGCACTGCCGGACACCAACTTCGTCGCCGCCGGCGGTGACCGTCGCCGTATCGCTTTCGGCGAGGCGCACACCGGAGGTCGCGCCGGTCGTGTACTCGCCCTGTACGATCCGACGGGCACGCCGGCCGGGCAGGAGCAGTACTCCGCTCCGATCGAAGTCGCCGACCTGACGAACAACGCGTCGGACCAGGTCTTCGGCCTCGCCATCAACGGCAACAGCACGAACATCGGCGTGCACGGCGTGGAGACCTTCTTCGCCGACTCGTCGCTGCGACTGCAGGGCAAGTTCGCGACCTTCAACACCGGCGCGGGCATCGCCTTCCATCCGCTGAACATCGAAGAACTCACCCCGGACTCCCTGGCGCGCGTCGTCTTCGTGGCCTCGGGTGACTTCTCGATCCAGATCGTCGACAGTTACTCATACCGGCTTCGCGGCCGGATCCCGCTGCGCACGAACCTCTATGGTCCGCTCCGCGCGGCGCTTCCCACGCCGGCGGAACTGGCCAGCGACGGAAGCCTGGTCGTCAAGCTCTTCGGCTTGACCCCGGAGGGAATCGTGGTCATAGATGTGCGCAGGGGAGATATCGACAACGCGCGAACGCCGTAGGGGGGCCAAGGCCCGTAGGCCAAGGCCCGCAGCATCGCGCAGGCACGCACCAGTACCGCGAGCCCGGCCTTCCTGGTCGGGCTCGCGTCATTATGGGAGGATGATGCTCCGGTTTACCACCGCGGGTGAATCGCATGGACCTGGACTGGTCAGCGTGCTGGAAGGCATGGTCGCCGGACTGCCGCTGGTCGCGGAGGACGTGAACCGCGAGCTGGCCCGCCGCCAGCAAGGCTATGGCCGCGGACGTCGCATGCAGATCGAGCGCGACGAGATCGAGTTCGTCTCCGGCGTGCGCGCCGGCCAGACGATCGGATCGCCAATCGCGATGCTCATCAGGAATCGCGACTGGAAGAACTGGCAGGACATCATGGACCCCGCGCCGCGCGAGGGTGACCCGGACCCGCGTCGCCGGGCCGTCACCCGCGTCCGGCCTGGGCACGCCGACCTGACCGGGCTCCTCAAGTACGATCGTGACGATGCGCGCGACGTGCTGGAACGCGCCTCGGCGCGCGAAACCACGGCGCGGGTTGCAGCGGCGGCAATATGCCGCCGCTTTCTCATGGACTTCGGCGTGCGCATCGGCAGCCACGTCGTGCACCTCGGCGGCATCGACGCGCGACGGCCGGATCCCATGCCTGACGACATCAATGCGGCGGCTGACGGTTCGCAGGTGCGCATGCTGGATGCCCAGGCCGAGGCGAGCGTCATCGCCCGCATCGATGAGGCAAAGGCCGCCGGCAACACGCTCGGCGGAATTTGCGAAGTCGTCGCCGACGGGCTTCCCGCCGGACTTGGCTCGCATGTCTCGTGGGACCGGAAGCTCGATGGGCGGTTGGGCGCCGCGCTCATGTCCATTCCGGCGGTGAAGGGCGTCGAGATCGGGCTGGGATTCGAGACGTCGCGCCGGCTGGGCTCCGAGGTGCACGATGAGATCGTCCCCGCGCCGGGGAATCCGCGAATGGGCAACGTGCGCCGGAAGACGAACCGGGCGGGGGGGACAGAGGGCGGGATGACCACCGGGGAACCGCTGGTGGTGCGGGTGGCCATGAAGCCCATCAGCACGCTCATGCGCCCGTTAGGCACCGTCGATGTCGCCACCGGCGAGGAAGCCAGGGCGACGGCCGAACGCAGCGACGTCACGGCCGTCCCGGCCATGGGCGTGATCGCCGAAGCGATGGTGGCGTTCGTGCTCGCGCAGGCGTGGCTCGAGAAATTCGGCGGGGACTCGCTCGACGAAACGCGGCGCAACGTCAACGGCTACCTGGCGCGCATCGACGAGCGCATCCACGGGTGACGGCCGGAAAGGCGCCGTTGGCGGGCGGTCCGCCGCATCTGGTGCTGGTAGGCCTGCCGGGTTCGGGGAAGAGCACGGTGGGTCCACTGCTCGCCGCGGCGCTGGGAGCATCGTTCCTCGACATCGATGAGGAGATCGAACGTCGCGAAGGGCTGACCGTCGATCAGATCTTTGAGCAGCGAGGCGAAGACGAGTTTCGCGCCATGGAGCGGGCGGTCACGAAGGAGCTGGCGGCGAGACCCGGAATGGTGGTTTCCCCCGGTGGTGGCTGGATGGCTGATGAGAGCAATGTCCGGCTGCTCAGACCCCACGCCCGGATCATCCACCTCGACGTCAGCGTATCAACCGCACTGTCCAGACTCGGTCCGGACATCTTTCGGCGGCCCCTGCTTGCCGGGCCGGCAGCCGAGAGCCGATTGGCGGCTCTCGCGGCTGCCAGAATGCCACTCTATAGTAGGGCCGACGCGGTCATAAATTCGGAAAGCCTTACGCCACAACAAGTTGTAAGTTTTGGCCTCCGGCTTGCTTCTGCGTGGGGCTGGCCGATAGGTTAGCCCCTCCACCCAGCCTCGGGCCGTTTCCGGGCCGCCCCAAAGCCTCACGGAACCCCCGGAAGTTGTTGCCGACCAGCGGGTTGGGGTGTCGTCGAAATGCTGGCGGCTGCGTTCTCAGGATTGCGCCGTTCCGGGGAAGGAGCCGCAGCTTTGCGAACGTTGAGCCGCTCAAGGGGAATGACGGATGACGTTTCGCGTGATGGGCCCGCACGAGTGGGGGCGTTTCGCTCCGGAAGCGTGGGGTCATCTGCTTCGGTTGTCAGATACTGGGGCCTTGAACGGCCCTGAACTCGAACAAGTGATCGAGCGGGCGCTGGCGCACTTCGACGGGCGCATCGCTCTCGAGGACCTGCGTTCACTGATCGACGGGTCGGGCTTCGACGAATCGGGATCGGGGCTGGACCAGGTGAATGTGCACTGAAGGCGAGGCTCGAGGCTCGAGGGTCGAGGCTCGAGATATCAAAAGAGAGAGAAATGGCTGCGAAGAAGAAGACCACAGATGATGCGACCAAGCCGACTGTCCGGCGTATTGCCGGCCGGGGAGCTTCCGCGCGCGCGTCGTCTGTTGCGAAGAAGAAGAAAGCTTCGGCGGCGGCTTCGCGCGCGAAATCGGCGACGAAGTCGGCCTCGCGGCGTTCGAAAGTGTCGGAGGAATTGGTCGAGACCAACGGCTCCGGTGGCGGCGGGACGCTGGTGATCGTGGAGTCGCCGCACAAGGCGAAGACCATCGGCAAGTACCTGGGCCGCGGGTATCGCGTGAAGGCGACCGTCGGTCACGTGCGGGACCTGCCCGAGAAGAAGCTGGGCATCGATGTCGAGAAGGGCTTCGCGCCCGAATACGTCACGATTGCCGGCAAGGAAAAGACGCTCGCCGAGATCAAGGAAGCGGCGCATAACGCCGACGCCATCTACATCGCGACCGACCCTGATCGCGAAGGCGAGGCGATCGGCTGGCACGTCGCGGAGCAGATCAAACGGAAGTCGGGTCCTCGCGTCAGACGCGTCCTGTTCCATGAGATCACGAAGGAAGCGGTGCGCGCCGCCATGGAGCACCCGCGTGACATAGACTCGCGCCTCGTCGACGCGCAGCAGGCGCGGCGTGTGCTCGATCGTCTGCACGAGATTCGGCATCACCGCGTCCTTGAGCAGCGAGGCCTGCTGCACGGCCTGGCGCTCCGTCTCGTCGAACCGCTGCTCAACGTCGGCGGGCAGCA
>Ga0209109_10000235_pt1 | contig 26924 bp, 26 predicted proteins | sample Rifsed10ft2_FD_184004 | JGI IMG/M metagenome (GOLD analysis project Ga0209109, IMG submission 184004) | Soil microbial communities from Rifle, Colorado, USA - sediment 10ft 2 (version 2) | ecosystem: Environmental > Terrestrial > Deep subsurface > Rock core/Sediment | place: Rifle, Colorado... | reverse complement strand
GCGTGCGGTGTTGCGGCCACGAATCCTGCCCGTGTTTCCTGCCGATATGACAGACAGCTATAAAGATGTAGAAATGGTATTTCGAGTCGGAGAGTCGGTCGGATGACACAGGTGAAATTGATCAGTGCCTGGCTCGGGGGAGTGCTGCTGATAGCGGGCCTTGTCGGCATTCTTGAATCTGGGGCGGCAGATGTGTTCCTCGAAGCTACCCGTCCCGACTTTCAAAAGATTTCCCTGGGTGTTGCGGGAATACAAAACGGGGGAGGCCCCGACTGGTTGGGGGGGCGGATCGAAGAAGTCCTCAAAAAAGATGTGAAACGCTCCTTGGTCTTTGATCTGGTGGATTTGCCCAGTCTTGGGATTAAAACATCCGATATCGGCAATGGGAAGGGGACTGGTTCCAAGGCTGTATTTAAACAGGCGGCTGAGAAGGGTGTCTCAGTGTTGGTCTGGGGGAAAGCGGGCCTGAAAGAGGCGGAGAAAGACGCCGACGTGAACATGGAAGGCTTCGTCTATGACAGCGGCAGCGATGAAGTCGTGGGGGGAAAGCGTTACGCGGGATCGCCCTCGGTTGTGCGGCTGATGGCGCACCGCTTTGCCGACGAACTGGTGTTTCGTTATACGGGCGAGCCGGGCATCGCGCGGACGAAGATCGCGTATGTGGCTGAACAGGGGAAAGCCCGCGAGTTGTTCGTGATGGATTATGATGGCCACGATGCGCGCCAACTTACCGCCGATGGATTCCTGAACCTCATGCCGCAATGGTCTCCGGATCGCCGGTTCCTCGTCTTCACCGCCTATCGCAATCGCAATACGCAGGACATCGACATGATCGAGTTGGCGACGGGCAAGCGATGGACCCTGATTTCCCTGGGGGGATTGAACATCACTCCGGCACTATCCCCTGATGGAAACTTTCTGGCGTTTGCCTCCAGTCACGAAGGCAATTCCGAACTCTATCGGTTGGATACAAGAACGAAAGCCCTCCAACGGTTGACAGTAAACCCATCCGGCGACTTGTCTCCCTCCTGGTCTCCGAACGGGAGAGAGCTAGTGTTTGTGTCAGATCGGGGTGGCGGGCCGCAGCTGTTCCTGATGGGTTCAGACGGGTCGAACGTGCGCCGTCTGACGTTTGACGGCGATTACAATGCGGCGCCGGTGTGGTCGCCGCGTGGGAACTGGATCGCCTATGTGTGCCGGACGCAAAAAGAGTATAAGCTCTGTGTCATCTCGCCGGACGGACAGAAGCGAATGCAATTGACGACAGGACGGGGTGTCGATGATTCACCCTCTTGGTCGCCGGATGGCCGGCATCTGGTGTTCAGTTCAACGGCCGATGGAAAGAGCCATATCTATATGATCGATGCTGATGGTAAGGACATAGAACGGCTCACCTTCGAGGGAACGCACAATAGTGCGCCCTCCTGGTCTCCGGCATCGTGAGGATGCCATTTCGACCGCACTGGATGAATGAAGGCAAGTGATCGAGATGACTAACCTAGGAAAAGGAGAAGGACGCATGAACAAGACACTCTATACCTGCGGTTTGGTTCTGGTGATGGGCGTGGCATTGATTAGTATGCCTGGCTGCTCCAAAAAATCCGTACAATCTGGCGGCGACTCCCAGTCCGCTCAAGGGATGGCGAAGGGGGGGAGCTCGGACGGTTCCAGGTCCGGTGTCGGCAGCTTCCCGGACACCGGCGTTCAGTCTGGTGGCGGCGGGCTTCGGGGCCTCGACAAAAACCCGTCAGAAGAGCGTGTGGGCAGTGGCACGATGCTGGCCAAGGTGGATCCTTCCAGCAGTGCTGGAAGACAAGATGAGTTTCGTGCCGAAGCGGGCTTACTAGATGTGTTTTTTGCTTACGATAGCTGGACGATTTCCGAGGAGGAGCGTCAATCGTTGAATCGTAATGCCGAGTGGATAAAGTCCAATCCGAGCACGCTAGTCAAGGTCGAGGGGCACTGTGACGAGCGTGGGACCTCCGCCTACAACCTCGTGCTCGGTGAAAAACGGGCAAAAGCCGCGCGGAACTATCTGGTCGAACTCGGTGTCGGTGCCCAGCGTTTGTCCGTGGTGTCGTATGGGAAAGAGCGGCCGTCCTGCAATGAACATGCGGAGTCGTGCTACCAGCAGAATCGGCGAGCACATCTTGTGGTGAAGACCGGGAAGTAGGCGACGTACTCTTTGTCGCGACGTTGTGACGTTGTTGTCCGCGACGAGAGAACAGGGGATTCCTTTATCATCTATGGGTGGAACAATGTGGAACCATTCGGATACAAAGGGAATCTGGACGACGATCTGTGTGATCTGTGCCTTGTTGTCGACCGGCTGCATTGCCCAACAAGCGGATCTCAAACAGACGGAGAAGAATCTTCAGCAGCGCATCAAGCAGTCGAGCGATGAGTCGGCACAGACCCGTGCGCGACAGAGTCAGGAGATTTCAGTGCTTCGAGAGCAGGAGTTGCCACAGTTGCGCGGCGAACTGGAGCGGGCGTTGCACCAAGCTCAGGAACTCCAAGGCAAGCAGGAAGACCTCAAGCAGCGCTCTGCGCAACTTGAGCTACAAACCAAGCGGCTTGAACAGTTGGCCGGCAAGCTGGAGGCGGATAACACAGCTCGTTATAACCAGGTGCGCGAGAGCCTCAATGCTCAAGATGTCAAAAATAAACAGGATCGCGATCAACTCCGCATAGACGTGAACACTCGCCTCGACGACGTGAGCCGACAGATGGAGGTAGTGCGAAAAGAGATCATCGAGGTCGTGCAGAGGACGAACAGCGGACTTACCAAGAGTCTCGACGCACGTCTGGAGGAGCAGCATAAGGCGCTGGAGGATAACCAGGCTCGGGCCGAACAGTTGTCGGCAAAATTTGCACAATTCAGTCAGTCCTTGACGGCATTCAGGGATTCGCTGACAGGATTGAGCGAACGGGTGAGCCAAGAAGAGCAGGCGGGCAGAGCGTCGACGACCCATATCAATGAGATGAACAAGGCGGTGACCGGTCACTTAGGCGAGGTCAATAAGAGTGTCGCATCTGTCGCGCAGAAGGTTGCTGCCCGTTTTGATGAGCAGGACCGTCGTCTGGATACCCTCTCCAAGGCCGTTGACCAAGTCGCGCAGGATGCGCACGTGCGAGGGGGAAACAAGGGAGGGGTACGTCAGTCAACCACGAAGCCGGCCCATCGTTCGGCGTTGGTGCCTTCATCTGAATCCCCAAAGGTTGAGCAGGAAACACCTTCGGTTTCGCTCCCTGTGGAAGCTGAAGCGGGACAATCGATTGAAGCGGTGACGTCGGCAGTCGAGTCCGAGGAGTCGCCGCGCCCGCAAGTCAGCCGGAGAGGAGAGCGCTCCGATAAAGTCGAGTACGAACGTCTATTGGCACTGTTTCGTGAGGGGGACTTAGATGGAGCCCGACAGGGGTTCGCCGCATTTTTGCGTGACTATGAGAACTCGGATCTGTCTCCAAATGCGCGCTATTGGCTCGGTGAATCGCACTATGGCAAGAAAGATTATAGACAGGCGATCGATTCGTATGACCGCGTTGAACTGGACTTCCCCCACAGCGAGAAAGTGCCAGCGGCGATCTTGAAGAAAGGGTATGCGTACCTAGCGATGAAAGATAAGAAGCGCGCTTCTTCGGCCTTCAAACAGGTGGTGACGTTGTATCCACGGAGTCCAGAGGCAGGAAAAGCGTCCGATAAACTATCCCAGTTGAAGGAGTTGCGATAACCGTGATGCGCAAGAAAACAGGTTCAAAGGGGTTGGTCGTTCTCATGGCCGGGGCGGTGCTGTTGCTCGCCGGATGTGCCAACCACGCGGATTTTGTGGGGCTGCGTGACCACTTGTCGACAGTGTCGAAGTCTCAAGATCAAGATCAAAAGCGGCTGGATGCCCTGCAACGACGCTTGGAGTCGCTGGAGCGGTTGAAGGATAGTGAATCCGCCAGGCCGAAGCTTGACCAGAAGTTCGATGAACTGACTACACGGATCCAAAAGCTAGAGAGCCGATTGGCCAAATCCGACGAGATGTTGGGTATTCCGGCTGTGCCCAAGGTGGATCCAACCCCTGGAGAACTCGCGCGTCCCTCCAAACCACAGAAGCCGGCCTCCTCTGCCGATGTGCCGACGATGATGCCCGGCGTTCCCACGATTACCCCGACCTCTGCGTTCAATCTGGCATACAACGACTATCTCAACGGGAAATACGATCTTGCCGTGGCGGGCTTTCAGCGATTTGTGAAAGACTTCCCTGGCACGTCTCTGACGCCGAATGCCTACTACTGGTTGGGAGAGTCTTCCTATCAGCAGAAAGATTACGTGCGCGCGATGCAATCGTTCGAGTACCTCTCGACGGAGTATCCGGGAAACGAGAAGGTGCCGGCGGCGCTCTTCAAATCAGGGCTCGCGGCGGGAGAAACCGGAGATCTCGCCACATCGAAGAAGAATCTCAAGCGGGTCATCGAAGAGTTTCCCGCGTCGGACGAGGCGAAGCTGGCCAAGAATAAGCTGGCTGAAATTCGATGAGCGGACGTCCATCGAGACGGCTCGGAGTCTGCGAAAAAAAACTATTGTGGCACGGTGGAAATTCAATCGCCTGCAGGCTTAGGACTAGAGGAAAACACTGCGCAGGATGCTCAAAAAGGCTGTCCAGCAAGGCCGCAGCGAGCGAAGAGGCGACGGCGTACGCTTCGGTACGTTGAGCTTCTGAGCGAAGCGAGAACGCCGCTAGCGGACTTTTTCAGCATCCTGTTCGTGGTGACTCCCTTGTTCCCGGTATTCCCTGGAGTCTAACTTCATGCTTGTCTCCAGTTGCTCCGCCAAGATCCATGTCCTCCCAGACGACGTAGTCAGCCGCATCGCGGCCGGCGAGGTCGTCGAACGTCCTGCTGCCGTTGTCAAAGAATTACTGGAAAACAGTCTCGATGCCGGGGGCCTGCATATCACGATCGATGTGAAAGGTGGTGGACTGGCTCTCATTCGAGTCACGGATGATGGAGAAGGGATCACCCGTGCCGATCTTCCCCGTGCCTTCGAGCGGCATGCCACCAGTAAGCTCCGGTCCGATCGGGATCTCGCCTCGGTGACGACGATGGGTTTTCGCGGCGAGGCGTTACCGAGCATTGCGTCCGTCTCCCATGTGCTGGTGATGACCGCGACCAGGCAGGATACGGTGGGATCGCAACTTACCCTTGTAGCAGGAGGAAGCAGCTCTATCGTGGACGCGCCTCCCGTGCCTGGCACCAGGATCGACGTCTCTAATCTATTTTTTAATCAGCCGGCCAGAAAGAAGTTTCTTAAATCGACCACAACCGAGTTCTCCCATATCAGTCATGTCGTGCAACTCGCAGGCCTCGCCTGGCCATCGGTGCACTTTCGCCTGACCCATAACGGCCAGGAGATTCTCAACTATCCCGCCGTGACAGCAGATCGTGATCGAATACTTCAGGTATATCGCTCGGCCTTCCTCGATCGGACTATTGAGGTGCGAGGCCGGACAGCGGGATTGTCGATCCGCGGCGTGATGGTCGATCCTATCCATGCGCGGTCCTCGAGAACGCCGCAGGAACTGTTTGTGAACCGGCGTCCCATCCGGAACGCGACCGTGTTTCATGCGGTCATGGATGGGTATGGGTCGTTTCTGCCCAAAGGGCATCACCCCACGTTCGTGCTCTTTCTGGATATTGAACCGGACCGACTCGATGTCAACGTGCATCCCACGAAGAAAGAAGTCCGTTTTGCAGAAACAGAAGCCCTTCATCAGTTGGTGCGTCAGTCAGTCCGTCACGCACTCGGTGGTTCCGAGCGGAAGGTTGTGCTGGGTCTCACGCAGGCGGGGCTGTCGCAGACGGTACCGGAGTTCGCTCCCACGGCCACGCGGCAGACCGCATCGTTCCGGGATTCTCATCCGGAAGCATTGATCTCAGCTCGCAGGCAGGACTCCCAGATCAATGCGAGTGATGCGGTGCCTCTGTCCGGCATTGTCGAGGGGAGTCAGTTGGCCTTGGCCCACGAGGCAGCCGCGACGTATCAGCGGGCAGAGAAGCCCGACATCGTGCCGTTCGGACAAATCCTCCGGACCTATCTCGTGGCGCAGGTGGGCGAAGAGCTGCAAGTGATCGATCAACATACGGCGCACGAGCGTGTCCTCTTCCAACGGCTCTGGCGAGGGTGGCAAAGCCGGGATATCCCGTCGCAGCCGCTCTTGATACCTGAGCCGATCGAGCTGTCGGCGGCGCAGAGCACTCTGTTGCTTAAGCGGCTAGATGATCTGGAGAAACTCGGCCTCCTGATTGAACCGTTTGGCGCAACGGCCGTGGCGATTCGTGGGGTGCCGGTCGGACTTGGCAAGGTAGATGCGGTGGTCTTGGTACAGGATCTGCTCGACGATTTGACTGAGTGGGACAGCGCATCGTCTCTGGAAATGCGGGTACAGCCCGTCTTGGCGTCGCTGGCCTGCCATGGAGCGGTGCGCGCCGGACGGGCCTTGGCGCTTCCTGAGATTCAGCAGTTGATTCACGATTGGGTGGAGGAAGGGCTGATCATGACCTGCCCGCATGGGCGCCGCACGGCGTTTCGTCTTTCGACAGATGAGCTAGCCAAGTTGTTCGGCCGGGTTGGATGGTCATGATGGCCATTCCAGCGAGAGCGATGCGTCGTCTCTCCGAGACGCAGGTCCAGTTCAAGCCTGTCATCGTGATGGTTGGACCGACTGCTGTGGGGAAGAGCCGCGTCGCGATCGCGGTTGCCAAGGCCTTCGAGACCGAGGTACTCACGGCTGATTCCCGGCAAGTCTATCGTGGCATGGATGTCGGGACGGATAAGCCGGCCCCAGAGGAGCGCCAGGGTGTTCCCCATCGACTGATCGATCTCGTCGATCCTGATGAATCTTTTAATGCAGGGTTGTACCGGCGCAAGGCGCTCGATGAGATCGAACGCCTCTACCGAGACCGCCGCCTTCCCTTGGTCGTGGGTGGAACAGGGCTCTATGTGCGGACTCTCCTCAAGGGCTTGTGCGACGCCCCACAGTCCGATCCGATTATGCGGGCGGCCTTGCGGCAGGAGGCGATGGACCAAGGATATGACCGCCTCTACGCGAGGCTCGTGGATGTCGATCCTGTGGCTGCAGCGCGGTTGCACCCACGCGACGAATCGAAAGTGATCCGCGCGCTGGAGGTGTACCAGTTATCCGGTCGTCGGATGTCGGAGTTTCAGCAAGAGCATGGGTTTGCCGAGCGGCCTTTCGTAACCTTGATCATCGGTTTGAACCGAGACCGCGACGCGCTGTATCGGCGTATCGAGGAGCGGATTGATTGGCAGCTGGCTCACGGTTTGATAGAAGAGACGAAGCAGCTCCTCGCCCAGGGGTGCCAGCGCGACAGTGCAGCCATGAAGGGCTTGGGGTATCGACAGGTGGCAGAGCATTTGGTCGGCGAGTATGACGTCGTTGAAATGGTTCGGCGGTTCAAACGGGACACGAGACATTTTTCCAAACGACAAATGACTTGGTTTCGAAAGGAACCGGGGATTCAGTGGTTGACGATCGAGGAGTCGGAGTCGGTCCAGCACACGGCAGCGCTGGTGATCGGACAGGTGGATCGATTTCTCGCTACACTTGGAGACCAGGGATGACACGACTGGGGACTGTCGCGCGCGCAGACATCGGGATCATCGGCGGCAGCGGGTTGTACAATGTCGAGGGGCTTCGAAAGGTCACGGAACGCTCGGTCAAAACCCCCTTCGGGGCTGCCTCCGATAAGATAGTGCTCGGCGAATTGGACGGGATTCGTGTCGCCTTTCTCTCGCGGCATGGACGTGGACATCGGATCAATCCTTCCGAAATCAACTATCGCGCGAATATCTATGCGCTCAAGTCGCTCGGGGTGAGCCGGGTGATTTCTGTGAGTGCGGTCGGGAGTATGAAAGAGTCGATCAAGCCTGGCGACGTCGTGTTGCCGGATCAGTTTATCGACCTCACTAAACGGCGGGTTTCGACATTTTTCGAGGGAGGCATTGTTGCGCACGTGGCATTTGGGGAGCCGGTCTGTGCCGCGCTCGGTGCGGTATTGTTGGACGCGGCCCATACGGTCGGCGCTACTGTACATCAGGGCGGCGTCTATCTCTGCATCGAGGGGCCGCAGTTTTCAACCAAAGGGGAGTCCCGCTTGTATCGTCAGTGGGGTGCGAGTGTGATTGGGATGACGAATCTCCCTGAGGCCAAGCTCGCACGCGAGGCGGAACTCTGTTACGCCTCGGTGGCCTTGGCAACCGATTACGACTGTTGGCATGAGACAGAAGAGGCTGTCACCGTCGAGGCGATCTTGACCACGCTCCGTCAGAATATTACGCTGGCCAAACGACTGTTGCGGACGGCGATGCGTGCGGTGGCCAACGTCAAGGCCTGCAGCTGTCAGCGCGCATTGCAGGATGCCATTATCACGGCGCCGGATCGGATGCCCGCCTCGCTCCGACGGAAGCTGGCCTTGTTGATCGATCGGGTTGTTCCTGGGAAGAAAGGAATTCGGTAAACCATGGGGAAGCTGCTCGTAGTCGGATCGGTTGCGTTAGATACGGTGAAAACACCGTTCGGGGAGGTTAGCGAGGTTCTGGGAGGTTCGGCCACGTATTTTTCGACTGCGGCCAGCTACTTTACCAGCGTCGATCTTATCGCAGTAGTGGGGGAAGATTTCCCTCCGCAACACCTGGCCTTCCTCAAGAGCCGTGGCATCGACCTGACGGGGTTGGAGCGGAGGCCAGGGGCAACGTTTCGATGGAAAGGGGAGTACACGCATCAATTGAACGAAGCGCACACTCTCGATACGAAACTCAATGTATTCGAAACCTTTCGGCCAAAGATTCCCGAGGCCTACCGGTCCCCCGATCTGTTGTTTCTCGGCAATATCGATCCGGAGCTCCAGCTGGATGTACTGCAGAAACTTTCGCGTCCGCCGTTGGTCGCATGCGATACAATGAACTTTTGGATCAACGGCAAGCGGGATGCGTTGTGGCGGGTTTTGGAACAGGTCGATATTCTGATCATTAACGATGGGGAGGCTCGGGCACTCGGCGAAGATACGAATCTGGTGAAGGTCGCACAAAAAGTACTCGCGCGGGGACCCAAGCATCTCATCATCAAGCGTGGGGAGTATGGGGTCTTGATGTTCAACGAGAAGCAGGTGTTCGGGGCTCCGGCCTTTCCGCTTGAAGACGTGCGCGATCCCACCGGCGCAGGGGATACCTTCGCAGGCGGCTTCCTGGGCTATCTCACGGCCACCGGCAATCGTTCGGTCGAGGCCTTCAAGCAGGCGATCATCTTCGGGAGCGTCATGGCGTCATTTACTGTAGAAGCCTTTAGTCTTGACCGTTTGCAAATCCTGGACTACAAAGAGATTCAGGAGCGGTTTCGAGCCTTTAAGCGATTGACCCATTTTGAGGACATTTCGTGATGTCGATTCTCTTTGCTGGTTCGGTTGCTCGACAATTTGTCCCCCCGTTGCTTGGGGTGACCCTGCTGATCGGATGGTTGCCTGGCTGTGCAACATCGGATGAGTCATTGCAGAAGTCAAAAGGGTATTACCAAGAAGGGGTCGCGAGCCTGGATCACGATCAGCAGAAGGCCTTTGTGTCGTTCCAGAAGGCGGTGCAGCAAAATCCCAAGAACAAGGAAGCACGTTACGGGCTCGGCCATATTCTGGCGCAGCAGGGTAAATTTCTTCAAGCCGAGGTAGAATTGATGGCCGCGACGAAGATTGATGAGAATTACTCGGAAGCGTACACCTATCTGGGCCAGGTTTTGGAGAAACAGGGGCGGTCGACGGAGGCGATTGCCGCATTCCGTCAGGCGTTGACCAATCCCTTGTATGCCACGCCGGACCTGGCCCGATTCCATCTCGGCCAGGCGCTGGCTCACGAGAGTGATTACCAGGGCGCGATGGAAGCGTTTGAGGATGCCTTAGTGGTCAATCCGCCCAATGTTCCTCCGGCTCTATTACACTTGGAGCTGGGCCGGGTGTATTACAAGATGGGGTTCGAACGACGTTCACGGGAAACGTTGACCAAGGTCACGACGCTCGACAAGGGCGGCGAGTATGCCGCAGCTGCGAAAGAACTGCTGACACGGCTCAAGCCGTAGAGAGACACTTATGGAATCGATGGGCGAATTTTTCAGGCAGGTGCGAGAGACCAAGGGGCTCACCATCGACGAGGTTGCATCCAAGACGCGAATTCGATCTGACTTTGTGAAGGCGTTGGAAGATGGGAACTTTGCCAAGTTGCCCGATCAAGTGTTTGCGCGAGGCTTTGTCCGGTCCTATGCCAGGTCTCTCGGACTCGATGAAGACGATGCGATCCACCGATTCACTCAATCGGCCGGTGCCTATTACGACAAGCAAGTCGAGCGGGAACGTTTGAAAGTCAGGCAGGCGGAAGAAGAGCGGAAGCGTCAAGCTAATCGAAAGGCCGTTGCGATCGCGATTGGCATTGCGATTCTCACGCTCATCTTTCTCTTAAGCCGGGAACAGTCGTCGCTCCTGGTTCGTCGTTCGAGCTCAGACATTCCAGCTTCCGGATCCAAGCGGGCCGCTCCAATGACTCAGGAATCTCAGGACGCGCCGCCAAGCCAGCAGGCTGAGTCGGTCCCGCCAGCTCCGTCTGCCCCCAAGACCAAACCCAGCGAGCCTGCTGCCGTGCCAGCCAAGGCGGGCGAAGACAATAATGCTGGGCCAGTGACCGGCCCAGCATCCACAGCTTCGGTTGTGCCGGAACTGACAACTCCGGCACCTTCGTCACTCGGGAGCGACGGGCCGCTGGGAGGAATTTCACTCGAAGGGTCTGGAGCAACGGAGGGACAGTTGGCGCTCGACCTTGAGGCAACAGAGCTGAGTTGGGTCGTCGTTCAAATCGATGGCGGCAGTCCTCAAGAGGCCTTGCTCAGGCCTGGAGAAAAGGCCACATGGAAAGGCCAGGACCAGTTTATTCTGACGCTCGGTAACGCTGGGGGGGTCAAAGCCGAACTCAATGGCAAACCTCTAAAGCCCTTCGGCCCGAGCGGCAAAGTCGCCCGCGATATTGTCATCAAGCGCTAATCGTTCTCCAGCGCCGTCCATCCGGTCACACCACGGTTCCCTCCACACCTGTTTTGGCTGGCCGTACGGTAACTCCACAACTCGGCGTATGTTCTTGTCCTGCTCGGCTGGCGGTCTCGGCTCGATTCGATGAGGGACGTAACAGGTTCGCGACGTCGAGCAATGGGGCGCCGTAGCAGGGACTGAGGCGCAATGGTGCCACCCTCTTGAGACTCCCTAGACTCCTGGGATTGTGCAGGCCCCCAACTAGCTGGAATATCGTGCCTCGCGTGCGGGTGTTCTGGCACGAGCCTTGATACTTAGCTGGTAGGACTGAACAAAAGCCGGCGGAGTGGAAGTGAGTATCAGGCCGGGAACGGGATAGTGAAGTGAAGGAGTCTGGGAGTAGGGAGACCTTCCGATAGTACTCAGCTTTGCTTGACATGAGCAAAAGGCCGTTGTTATATTTTCGAACGCTTTATCGTTTTTACTTGGGTCTTATGAGCCAGCGGCCCGATGCCGGATTCATGTGCGGTGGTTAACACAAAGGAGGAAGTCTGATGGGGCATTTTTCTAAGTTTCTGGGAATCAGCGCAGCGCTGATGATGCTGTCGGTCTCGGTGGTCGGAGCCGAAGAGCGTGATCCGCTTAAGCCCCGCGTTCCGGCGGATCAGATGAGCGACGCGAGGGCCAACAAGAATCCGGTTGATGCGACCCCGGAGAACATTGCTAAAGGAAAGGCGCTGTTTGAGGGCAAGGGTACCTGCTTCAATTGCCATGGTAAAAATGGGGATGGCCAGGGCGAGGCTGGTAAGATTCTGAATCCGAGCCCCCGCAATTTCACGAACTGCAAGTTCCACAAGAAGCGGAAAGATGGCGAGCTCTTCTGGGTGATCAAGAATGGTAGTGCAGGTACGGGCATGGTTCCTTTGATCCCCGCCGCGATTACCGAACAAGAAGCCTGGACGATCATCAACTACGAACGGACCTTCTGCAAAGGCGAGTAGTTTTGCCGCAGCTGTGAGTTCAAGAGGGTGGAGGAGCGAATCCTCCACCCTCTTTTTTTGTCTTTCGGTCGTGTGCCACATCAAGCAGGAAGGCTGAGGTCGAGGTCAAGGTTGAGTGAAGATCTGACGTTCTGATCTTAGCCTCAACCTTAGCCTGAACCTCAACCTTCTCCGCGCCGGCGGACTTTTTCAGCATCCTGTTAATGGGCTTCGGTGCCCTGGATCGCCGCGAGCTTGGTCAATACCAAGGCAGCGGAAGGGTCGGTTGGGCGGATGGCCGGAACAGCGAACGGGCGCTGCGCCTGGTTCATGCGGGCCTTGGAAGCCCAGGGCACTTTCTGGCTGAGATACGTTACCGTTTCGCCGAGTGTCACCTCGCCATCCCGGTTGGTATCGGCCTCGCCGCGCAGTGCCCGTAGTAGATAGTAGGTGAATAGCCCATGCCGATGCTGGTCGTCCTCCAACCCCCGTCCGAAGCCGCTGGTTCCAATGACATGGAGGGTCGAGCTCCCCGTGGGATTCCATTGGGGGGGGGCGGTCTTGCTTCGGCTGTCCAGTCCTATACGTGACACAATGCCATCGAACAAAAACACCGTTTGTTTCGCTTGTAAGCGAGACAGCGCTGCCTCCAAATCCTTGAGCGGGTATGATCGTGAGGTGGTCGTGGCAGTCCCATCGTACGGTACCAGGAACGTCTCTCCCGTCGAAGAGACCGACGCCAGACCGGCGAAATAGACAATGACGACCGAATCCTTGTTCATGTGAGGCGGCAGCCAGTCCAGCAGAGCTTCGTCGATATCCGAGCGTATCGCCTTCCAATCTTGTAGTAGATGAACATTGGAAGCCGGCAATCCGCCGAGGGACTGAAAGTAGCTCGAGACCATCCCGGCATCCAAGGAAGCGAACTTGCGGGAGGGGACTTGCTGGTCTCGATAGGATCCGATCCCAATTGAGATTAAATAGGTGTGGGGCTGTCGAAATCCGGTGGCCACAGCAGGGATTTGATCCACGTCATCGGTCTGGATGCCGGTCGGTTGAATCGAGAGGGCCAGGGTTTGAGTCGGCGGCTGAGTACGGGTTCCTGAACTAGAGACCGCTACTTGGATCTCGGCCTTCTGTTGTTGAACGGCCTGCGGCAACGTCGCCGCAAATTCGATCGAGCGGGATTGGCCCGGTTGCAATCGTCCGACCGCGAGCGTGGTGATAGGAAATTGGGCGAGCAGCGAGGCGGTTCCCGTCAAGGCCGCAGTGGCACCCAGAAGCTCCTGCTCTCCTCCGTTCACGAGGTCGATGCGCACCCGAATGCGCTCGCCTCCCTCAAAAACTAAATTACTGTTCTCGTCCAGCAGGGTGGCCTTAAACGAGAGGGCCGAGGGAGTGCCCTTGGCTGGCATGGTCGCTGCCGGCAGAATTGGTCTCACCGACGTTGCTCCCGCTGTGGCGGGAGCGGTTCCGCTCGTCGCTGCCAACTGGGTCCGAACGGCGCGCATGAATTGCGTCGAGAGGGCAATCCCAGCGTCATGCACAAACTCCCCGATATTGCCGTAATCGCATCGGCGTTGGGTCGGTTCTAGAATAAGGCGTTGGTTGTGTGCGATGGAAACGGTCTGCTGGCCAAGCTCATTCCCCGCAGCATCCTTAAAGGTTAAGAGTGTCTCGAGGGTCATGTCTGCAGGCACCCGATCATAGACATGATCAGCCCAAAGTTTGAGACTCGAGCGTTGGAGCGTGACCACGATTTCCCCGTCGGGCTGGATCGGTGCGGCGATTCCACCGGTGACGGTCACGGCCGTAAAATTTTGGGAAGCCGCGTCAATCATAATCGATTCGACTTCTTCCCCCACGTTGAGCTCGTGCGGGCTATTGCACCCATCGATGTACTGCATCTTGAGATTGGTCAAGGAGGGGTCGAAGGTCAGCTTGACGGAGTTGGCCAGACGCGGACCCATGTCCGGTAAGGGGGTTCGGTGAAACGATGTAGTCAGCGTCTCGCATCCCCACGGCCCACCCACTGCAATGAGGAGACTCAAGGGGACGGCCCAGCGTATCGTGAGTCGTTGAGGTAAGCCTGTTGGGTGTCGTCCGATGAGCATGCCCTCGGGAAGCTGTCTGCCGTAACTGGTTTGGCTGCTGAAATTCAAGCGTGGAACCGTACCGAAATGTCAGACTGAATGCAACAGGGCGCGGGGGCATCTTGCAAGTATGAAGAATGGGGCGTGCGATCTATGTGCAATCATCCTGGTAGGGGCTGGCAGGCTGCGGAACAACGATGAGGGCCAGCGAAAACTGGCGGAACGGGCGAGAATAGCGGGAATACCAAGGTAGCCGAGAGTTCGAGGTTTCGGAACTTCGAACGTCACACGTCGGTTCATGCATGACGCGATGCTCTTTCCCATCTTGCGCATCGCGCTTTTCTCGCCTGTCTCGTACGTCACACGCTACGGTCTGTGGCCGGATGAAAATTCGACGCCGGCGACGGAGAAGCATAGTAGCCCTTGGCCCCATTCCGTCGGATCACGGTCAATTCGCATAGCATGGCGAGCCCATCTCTGAGGATGCGAAATTTCGAGCCGGGCTGATGGGACCAATTCACCGGAATTTCTGCGATGCGGTATCCGCGTTGTTGCGCCACATAGAGCAGTTCGAGGTCGAAGCTATAGCCATCGATTACGGTGACTCTAAAGAGGTCTGCTGCCGCCGCCTGGCGGAACAGCTTGAATCCACATTGCGTGTCGGTGATCCCTCTGAGGCTGCTCTGCCGCACGATGGAATTGAACAGGTCGCTCATAATAGTTCGATAGAAGCGGGTCCGGACTGCATAATCTGGCAACCGGGAGGCGAGTGCGCGCGATCCGATGGCCAGGTCGGCTCCGCTCGCCACGGCCTGTTCGAGCCGGGCGAGTTCTTGAATCGGTGTGGCCCCGTCCGCATCGGCAAACAGTTGCAGTTGTCCGACAGCGGCTTGCATGCCTCGTCGCACGGCCGCGCCTTTACCTCGGCGCAATGGTGTCCGGAGCAACTGAATTTCTGGGGCTGAAGAAGCCGCGGTCTCAACAACGGAGGCCGTGGCATCGGTGCTACCGTCGTCAACCACGATGACCTCGTAAGGTTGTCCTCGGTCTCGCATGTATGAGGTGATGCTTCGAAGATAGGGAAGAATGCGAGCGGCTTCGTTATGGGCTGGAACGATGATTGACCATTGGATGGAGTCTGAGGCGTCTTGGAGGGGCACAGGAAACCAGCCTTGTTGGGGTGAACCGGGCAGCGCCAGATCAGAGCCCAGATGAAGTACCGAGCCATGGGCAGGATTGCAAGGGGAGGACTCCGCTGGACTTGACAGATCCGCCGATGGGGAGCGAGCGTAAAAGATTAGAGCGTCAAGCGACGGACGAACCTGCACATCCGGGAGGTGGGGGGATGCGCCATCTGCTTAATCAACTCAGTCTCATGCTCAGCGCGGTATTCATGGTTTCTTGTGCCTCCGCCATTCCACCTGCACGGATCGGCGATTATGTTTCCTCAGAGCACCAGGTCGGCGGCGACGCGTTCACGAGGATCGATCAGCGGCCACTTCGGGCAGGGCTTGTCGTGGTGTCAGATACGGCAGAGCCAGGCGCGGCTCCGAATCTGCCGGAAGAGGCGCTGGCTCGCCTCGGAGAAAGTCTACAACGGGATCTTGGCCGTGCGATTCCTGTGGCGATAACAGAGACGATCCCAGCCGGCGATATCAGGCCGCAGCCGTATGGGAATTTGGTCCAGTTCGCTGAACTGGGGCGGCAACGCGGGCTCGACTATCTGGCCGTCGTGGTGGTCTCCAGCACCGAGCAGGAATATCCCGTAACACTCTTTCTGGGATGGACCACGCACGCACAGCCTGGATTTCGTCGAGATAACTGGTCGCTGCTGGAATTCGCCTTGTTGGACTTGAAACATAATCAGACCTTAATACAGGCCGAAGGACGGGGCTGGGCCACGCTGGATCGTTCCAGCGCGCCAGGGATCGATCAATGGTATCCGGCTATCTACCTACGCCCTCAGGATGAGCGGCGTATCTGGCCTTCGACGTACGAGGGCGCGCCGAATACGCTGCGTGTCGTGTCATTTGAGCAAGCGGCTAAGCGGCTGGTGCTGAAGCTCCGGAACTCGTGGCTCGGAGTGTTGGAATCCGAGGCGGCGGCTCGGAAAAGCAGTTCCGAGGAGCCTGTCCGACATTGACCGTTCTACTGCGGCGAATGATCCGCGACCATCTGCGTCGTGCTCGGGGCTCTGTTTGGTGAGGATCCGAAGGGGACTATTAGCTTTGAAGCCCTCGGAACGGATAGTGTACAATGCACCGTTCAGGTCATGCTGTCGCGTCGGTTAACCCTGTGGAGGAACGCTGTTATGGTCACCCGGAGTAAGGGGGGGAATGTCCGAGGTCTTGTCGCAGGTATCGGTCTGGTCATGAGTACCTTTGCGTTTACTGTCCTGTCGAGTGACCCCACAGCCTTAGCCGCCGGGGCTTCAGCTGGACTGACACAAGGATTTTCAGAGATCGTCAAGCAGGTCACGCCAGCGGTGGTGAACATTGCGGTGACCGGGGGTGGAGAAGGCGGGGGACGAGGCCGGAGATCGCCGTTGCCGCCAGGCCCCTTTGGTGGACCTCCTGGTGAAGAAGCGCCAGGGGGTGAACTCCCGACTCCTCCGCCGATGCCTCCTGGTGGAGGGCATGGACGCCCTGATCAAAGTGCCGGATCCGGCGTCATTTTTGATCCGAACGGATTTATCGTCACCAACAACCACGTCGTCGAAGGCGCCACGCAGATTACCGTCACGCTCAGCGATCGACGTGAATTCAGTGCGAAAGTGGTGGGAACTGATCCGAAGACTGACTTGGCTGTGGTCAAGATCGAGGCGAAGGGCCTCCCAGCCTTAAAATGGGCTGAGTATGAGAATTTGCAGGTCGGCGATCTTGTGTTGGCAGTCGGCAGTCCGTTCGGACTGAGTTCCACCGTGACCTTGGGCATCATCAGCGCCTTGGGACGCGGCAACGTCGGCATTGCAGACTATGAAGATTTCATCCAGACCGACGCCGCAATTAATCCGGGCAATTCCGGTGGGGCGTTGGTCAATGTGAGCGGCGAACTCATTGGGATCAATACGGCAATCTTCTCAAAGACCGGCGGGTCGGAGGGGATTGGATTTGCCATTCCCAGCAGTATCGCTTTGGATATTGTTGACAGTCTGCAGAAGTCCGGCAAGGTCGTGCGCGGCTGGATGGGTGTCGCAATTCAAGAGATCACACCGGCCTTGGCCAAATCCTTCAAGCTCCCGGAACAGCACAAAGGAGTGCTCATCAGCGATGTGAACGAGAACGGCCCTTCCTATGCTGCGGGTATAATGCGCGGCGATGTGGTGATCGCGTTCAATGGGAAAGAGGTCCAAAACGTGAGTCAATTGCGAAACTTGGTCGCGCGCACGATTGTTGGCAAGGATGCGCAGGTGAAGGTCTTGCGAGACGGCAAGGAACAGACGATCGCCGTCAAGGTGGCGGAGCGACCGACGGATGAAATGTTGGCGAAAAAGGAGCCGTCAGCTCCCAAGGAACCGGTCGAGACGGTGCAGCCGCCGGATAATGTCTTGGCCTCTCTCCGTGTGCAGGGGTTGGACGCGGCCACGATGAGTCAATTGAACATCCCGGCGAAGATGACGGGTGTCGTCGTGACGTCGGTCGAGAGCGGCGGTGCTGCGGAAGCGGCGGGTCTGCAGCGCGGCGACGTGATTCAGGAAGTGAACCACGAAGTCGTGAAGACGCTCGAAGACTACCAGAAAGCCTCGAGTCAGTTGAAAAAAGACGAGTTGGCCGTCCTGCTCCTGAGCCGGCAGGGGAATAACCTGTTTGTCGCGATCAATCCCAAGTGACACGCATGACGCTGGCTGCGACCGCTCGGCATCCGAGCGGTCGCAGCCAACCATCGGATGAACGGTTCGTATGCCCTACGGCCTGAATTCATTAAACCAGTGGCTGCAAGACACGATCTTTAAGCCGCTGGAAGATAAGAAAATGCCGGTGATGGAGCACCTCGTGGAGCTCCAGGTCCGTTTGACACGCGCGGTTATCATAACCGCCGTGGTGTTTGTCGGCACGTTTTTCTATGCCGACACGTTGGTCAAGTGGCTTCGCATCCCCCTCCAGAACATGTTTGTGCCGGGATCCTTGTCGTGGGTGCCGACCGATCTGCCGACCGTTCCGTTCGTCTTTCTCGCGCCGGCTGAAGCCTTGTGGCAAAGCGTCAAGGTGGCCGGGCTCTTTGCCCTCGTCGCCGTGACCCCGTACATTCTGGTGGAAATCTGGCGATTCGTCGTGCCGGGTCTCCATGCCCAAGAACGACGTTTCGTCGCGCCATTTGTGCTGTTGACCGCCGTGGCTTTTTACGCAGGGGTGGCCTTTTCCTTTTTCTTTGTGCTTCCATTCGCGCTCAACTTTTTGGTCTCCTATGGCATCAACGCTGGCTTCGTTCCCCAGATCTCGATTGCGCAGTACGTCGGATTTGCCCTGTGGTTCTTGATGGTGTTCGGGTTGATCTTCGAAGTCCCGCTCGCGATCACTCTCATGGCGAAGCTTGGGTGGGTCGATGCGCCTTTTCTCAAGCGGTATCGCAAGTGGGCCCTGCTGGGGTCGTTCGTCTTTGCCGCGATTCTTACCCCAACGCCTGATCCTTTCAACCAATGTCTCATGGCCTTGCCGATGTATGTATTCTACGAAATCGGTATTGTGAGCGCAGGGTTTTTCAACAAGAAGAAGCCGGTGCCGGAAGAGTCGGGTGTGCCGGCCGTGGCCACCGCAGCGGCAGGAATCGGCCAGGCGCCGTCGAGGGGACTCCCTAACGCGGGAGAGGGCGACTACGTCGGCGTGCCGAAAGGTCGACAGCGATGACGGGAACGCGCAGATCGGGCGAAACGTTCTACAGAAGGAAGATACATGGCTCGTGAATTGAACGTCATTCAACCTCCTACCTCCGGCGGCAGTGATGCCTGCGTATATATGTGGGCCTGCGCGATATGCGATGAGAACGAAACCTGTCAGAAGGACAAGGAGGGGCACAGTCGCTGGTTGGTGGCCAAACGGATGGAGCGGATCGAATACAAAGTGCTCATTATGAGTAACAAGGGCGGAGTCGGGAAGAGTACCTGTACGACGAATCTCGCCGTGAGCCTTGCACTCAAAGGGTGGCATGTCGGCATTTGCGACATGGATATCCATGGCCCGAATATTCCAAAGATGGTGGGGGCCGAAGGGCAGAAACTCAAGATCAGCAGCTCAGGCGGGATCATCCCGTTTCAGGCGTATAACCTCAAGATCGCTTCGATGTCCTTCTTGTTGCAGAATTCGGACGATCCGATCATCTGGCGCGATGCGTACAAATATGAGTTTATCAACCAACTCTTGGGCGGTGTCGAGTGGCAGGATCTCAATTTCTTATTTGTCGACTTACCTCCCGGAACGGGCAACGAATCGGTCACGACCATCGATCTGCTCGGCAATGTCAGCGGCGCAGTGATCATTACGACGCCACAGGAAGTGGCCTTGCTGGACTCCCGCAAGTCGGTCACTTTCTGCAAAGATAGCGAAGTTCCGATCATTGGGATTGTCGAAAACATGAGCGGATTAGAGTGCCCCCATTGTCACAACCAAATCGAGGTGTTCCGTAAAGGCGGCGGGGAAGCCTCCGCGATTGATATGGGCGTGCCCTTCCTCGGGCGCATTCCTCTCGATCCCGATGTTGTGATCCAGTCTGACGCTGGTGAGCCATTCGCGATGTTTAATTCTGACACGTCGACGGCCGAGGCCTATCACGACATTGCCAACAAGGTCGAAGCGTTCTGCAAGAAGCGCGGGTCGCTCGTGAACATTGCCTCCCGGCAGGCGCACTGATGAAGGAGAGACTGTGAAGTCCATAGACACGACAGAGGGGCTCACACAACTACAAGAAGCGCAGCGGATCGTGTTGGAGGCTACGCCGACTTTGGGCTTGGAGAAGATTTCGATCCTCGACGCGCTCGGTCGTGTCCTTGGCGAGGACATCGTGGCGGAACGGGACAATCCGCCCTGGAACAACAGTGCGATGGACGGGTTTGCGGTGCGGTGGGACGATATTAAACAGGAGCACGCGATTCAGAAACCGGTGACGCTCACGGTGATCGAAGATGTGGCGGCAGGCAAGATGCCTTCAAAATCCGTCGGAGCGGGGCAGGCGATTCGCATCATGACCGGGGCTCCGATCCCGAAGGGGGCGGATACGGTCTTAAAGGTCGAAGACACGGAGCATACCGCGGATTCCGTTCGCGTCTTCAAACCGGAACAGCAAGGCGCCAACATTCGGCCTCAAGGAGAAGACGTCAAGAAGGGCGAGTGCATCATCGCCAAGAGGACCCAGATTCGTCCGGGTGAGGCGGGGATGTTGGCGATCCTTGCCAAGTCGTTCATCTTTGCCTATCAACGGCCCCGTGTGGCGATCCTTTCGACCGGTGATGAGTTGGCGGATTTGGACGAACGGTTCAGCGAAGAAAAGATCATCAACTCCAATAGCTATGGGATTGCGGCAGCGGTCCAGGAGGCGGGTGGCATTCCCCTATTGCTGGGGATCGCGAGGGATACGCCTGCGGCGCTGAAGGAAAAGATTTCGCATGGACTGACGGCAGATATTCTGGTGCTGTCCGGTGGGGTGTCGATGGGCGATTACGATTTCACAAAGGCGGTCTTCCACGAACTGGGCGCAGAAATGAATTTCTGGAAGCTGGCGATCAGGCCGGGGCAGCCGCTTGCCTTCGGCAAGATTCAGGGTAAGCTGGCTTTCGGCTTGCCGGGGAATCCCGTGTCCTCCATGGTGACGTTCGAGCAGCTGGTGCGGCCGGCGATGCTCAAAATGAGCGGACACCGGAGTTACGGTCGGCCGGTCGTGCAGGGGATCTTCCAGGAGAAGTTTTCCAAACGGACAGACCGGCGCCACTTTCTACGGGGTGTGCTCACTCGAGAAGACGGGGTCTTCAAGGTTCGAACGACTGGTGCGCAAGGGTCTGGAATGTTGACCTCCATGGTGAAGGCCAATTGTTTGATCGATATCCCCGTCGAAGTTGAACGGGTGAACCCGGGCGATCTGGTATCGGTTCAACTGTTGAGCGGAGAAGCCTGGGCCAGTCACGCAGAACATGCCCACACCGGTCCTCACCGGCTGTCCTGTTGCGAATAAGGAAAGGAGGTCAATAGTCATCAGTCACCAGTCAATGGCGAGAATCATTCTTGAGCGCCTTGGACCAATGACGATTGACCATTGACCAGTTACATCCATGGCCGTACCTATTGTCTCGTTTGTCGGTCGGTCGAACAGCGGAAAAACCACGCTGATCGAGCGGGTGATTCCTGAGTTGGTCCGGGCCGGCTACAAGGTGGCGACGGTGAAGCATGCCGGACACGGGTTTGACCTCGATACGGAAGGGAAAGATAGCTGGCGCCACAAGCGAGCCGGCGCCAGCAGCGTGATGGTACTCTCCAAGGGGAGTATGGCGATGTTTGCCGATGTGGCCGATCAGATGAATGTCGAAGACGTGCGGGACCGGTTTCTCGATCACACCTATGACCTGATCATTGCCGAAGGATGGAAACACGAAGGCTATCCGAAGATTGTCATCGTCCGTGAGCAGATCGGCGAAATCCCTGTTTCCATGGAAGGGTTACTCGCGGTGGTATCGGACAAGCCCGTCGATCTACACATTCCACTGTTTGGCCTGGACGATGTCGTCGGCGTGGCCGCCTTGATCATGAAGCAGTTCCCAAGATCGCAGTCTCGTGCGGAGCATGGGCTGGAAACCTAAAGCAGCCATCGTCCTAGCTCTTGTTGCTGGTGCCATTGCGCTTGGCGCTGTGGCCATCCCTCTCACGAGTCAGCCGACATTCTGTGCCGGTTGCCATACCATCGCCCCCTCGTATGAGAGTTGGGTGAAATCCTCGCATCGAGAGGTGACCTGTGTCGCCTGTCACGTGCGACCGGGCATTGAGGGCTGGCTCCGCGATAAAGCCTGGGCGGGGACGAAGGATGTGGCGATCTACCTGTTCGGCGTCCCGACCGATCCCCATAATCTGCAGGCGAAAGTCGATTCCGCTGTCTGCCTGAGTTGTCATCGAAACATTCTTCGTATGTCCGAGGTCGCCCTGCGCGATCTGCCACCTCCGGTCAACAAAGTCGGTCTTGTCATGAGCCATCGTAAACATATCGAGGCGTTTGCGAAGCGCGGCCAAGGGGAGGGTTGTACGACGTGCCATTCTGGGGTCGTGCATGAACAGCCGATCAAAGGCTATCCGATTGTCATGCCGCGCGGGCATCTTTCGGCTGACGATAAACCGTGGTATCCCGACCATCCGGAGGGCTCGTACTTACGGACAAGGGCTCTCACGGATTGCTTCCGATGCCACGACGGGAAGACGGAGCATGAGGGAAAGGTCGTGAGCCGGACATGCGATACTTGCCATCTTTCCGAAAAGATCAGCAACGCGCTGCTCTTCAACTAACAGGATGCTGAAAAGTCCGCCAGCCTGTCTTGTTCATTTGGTCTGTTCGGTCTGTCTGGTCTCTCTGGTTAGTCTGGTTCAAACAAGTAGACAAGACAGACCAGACAGACCGGGCCTGTCCCAGACGGGCGGACCATCGGAGTTCTAGCGGGCCACAATAGTTTTTCGGCATCCTGCTAAGTCGCTGATCATTCATGGCTACACCTGTCCTGCACGTCCAACATCTGGTGAAACGGTTCGGCGAGTTTGTTGCCGTCAACGATATTTCGTTCGACATCAGACCGGGAGAAATTCTTGGATTGCTGGGCCCGAACGGGGCGGGGAAAACCACCACCATTCAGATGCTGCTCGGGGTAGTGACACCAACCGCCGGTTCCATTCAGATGTTCGGGCTCGATCTGGCGACACACCGGGAGGCCATTCTGGAGCAAGTGAATTTTTCCTCGACCTATGTCTCAATGCCTCAGGCGCTTACAGTCGAGGAGAACCTCTGGGTGATTGCGAGGCTGTATGGTCTGTCTCAAATCCAAGAGAAGGTCGACGACATCGTGAAGCGGCTTGAGATGGAGGAGTTTCGTCATAAAGTGACACGCAAGCTGTCCTCTGGTCAGAGCACTCGTCTTGGGCTGGCCAAGGCGTTCTTGACCGAACCGAAGATTCTGTTTCTCGACGAACCGACCGCGAGTCTGGATCCCGATATTGCACAAAAGATTCGGAGCTTCCTCAAGGAGGAGCGACGATCGTCCAGACTCAGCGTGCTCTATACGTCGCATAATATGCACGAGATGGAAGAGATGTCGGACCGGATCATTTTCCTCCAGCGGGGAAAGATTGTGGCAGAGGGGACGGCGCAGGAGATTGTGTCGCGGTTTGGGCAGGCGGATTTGGAAGAAGTATTTGTGAAGTTGGCGCGGGAAAAATAGAAAACCGTCGAAAGTCATAACGTCATCAGGTCATAAAGTTCTCGGACTTGTTAGCGACTTGACGACGTGTGACTTGATAACTTTCAGGCTGATCTCTATGAGACTGCATCGGATTCATGCGTTGGTGGCGAGGCATCTGTACCTGTACCGGCGCAGCTTGCCGCGTATGATGGAAATTTTCTATTGGCCGTTTCTGGACCTTGTCATCTGGGGATTCATTTCGGCCTACCTCATGAAATTCGAGGGACAAATTCCTGGGGCGGTGACATTTTTTTTGGGGGCATTGATCCTGTGGGATATTCTGTTCCGAGCTCAGCAGGGGATTACGATTTCGTTCCTGGAAGAGATATGGGCGAGAAATCTCATGAACTTGTTCGCCAGTCCGCTCAAACCGAGCGAGTTTCTCGCGGCGACGATGGTGATGAGTGTCTTCAAAGTATTGGCCGTCTCCGTGGTCATGGTCGTCTGCGCGGGTCTGTTCTACTCCTACAACATCTTCGTGATCGGGATGTGGCTGGTTCCGTTCGTCTTAAATCTCGTGGTGACGGGGTGGATTATCGGGGTTCTGACCACGGCACTTATCATGCGATTTGGCCAGGAGGCGGAAGTCCTGGCCTGGAGTATGGTGTTCCTGTTCCAGCCCATCTCCTGTGTGTTTTATCCGATGGCGGTGCTTCCAGGGTGGCTGCAAGCCATTGCATGGATGAACCCGGCTGCCCATGTGTTTGAAGGGATGCGCGCCGTGCTCAATGCTTCTCCCGAGCCGATGGTCCATCTCGGGTGGGCGACCGGTCTCAATATATTGTTTCTCGGTATGGTCATTGCTGCCTTCCATTGGACGTTCGAACTTTGCCGAGAACGGGGACTGCTGGTGCGCATTGGGGAGTAAGCCTGCAAATGTAGCCTGAGGTCGAGGTCAAGGTTGAGTGAAGATCTGAAGTTCTCATCTTTGCTCAACCGTGACCTCGACCTTCCTCGTGTTGGCAGACTTTTTCAGCATCTTGCCGGGACTCGGATTGCCATTTTCAAGAGGGCTGTGATAGCCTACGACCATCCTATCGCAGGGGCCTGGCGGTGAGGTGGAGCGAAACATGCAGGTCTGCAGCATCGATGTTGCCTTGCCCGAGAATCTCGTCGGAAGTCAGACCTAAGCCGCCGCATCTTTCGCGTCTTCGGCCCGCTCCTTCCCCGTTCCTCGCGTACAAGACAATATCATTTACTCAAAAGGAGGAAGCCCAGATGGGTTCAAAAATCTATGTCGGTGGGCTACCCTACTCGGCGACTGAGCAGGAGTTGAGTGATCTGTTCGGGCGGCATGGCGCTGTCGCTTCCGCGCGGATCATTACGGATAAGTTTACGGGACAGGCACGCGGCTTCGGCTTTGTCGAGATGTCCTCGGATGCGGAAGCGCAGGCGGCCATTACCGCTCTCAATGGTACGGAAATGGGTGGTCGGACCTTAACCGTGAATGAAGCGCGTCCCCAGGAGCCTCGCACTGGCGGTGGTGGCGGCGGATTTGCTGGAGGCGGGGGGGGTGATCGTAGCGGTGGCGGCGGTAAACGCGATCGCTGGTAATTTTCAATCGTGCATGTGTGTTGAGGGCTGCCATCGTAAAGGTGGCAGCCATTTTTTTGGCCAGCCTGGCTGATCAACTGAGCGGTGGGATGCTATGATGTGGTGAGTCTGGAGGCTGTCAGATCACGTTTCTCAGGAGGAGTCGGGTGAGTATTCAACCTGAATCGGTGCCCCAAACCTATCATTAGCTAACCTGTCTTCATTTTCTTTCCACGAGAATCCCGTTCTGGTCGTCGAGAACTTCTGGTCGCCGGAGGAGCGGCAGTTCTTCCGTGAGGGGATGGGTCAGGCAGTCTGGAACAGTCTGGTGGACCTGCCGAAGGTCAGGGAAGATTTTCCGAATGCTGGAAACTGGGCCAAAGCGGAGATCGGCCGAGACCAAGGGCAGCGATTGCTCTCGCGCTTACAGCTGCCGTGCATTCAGGCATACGTGGGGTCCTTCCCGAATATCTCCGGCCGGCACGTGGGTTTCAGCTATTACTCGTACGCGGCTGGAGATTGCCTGCTGACCCATGACGATACAGACCAAGGCTACGCGATGGGAGGCGCGACGGCGCCCCGTCGCCGTATCGCGCTGGTGAGCTATTTTCATGACGAGTGGCGGTCGGATTGGGGCGGGGAACTTATCATTTATGCCAAGCGGAAGATGCATAGTTCTGCGCAGCCGGATCTCGAAGTGACACACTGTATCGAGCCTCGGCCAGGCTCTTTCGTGATGTTCACGGTTCCCCGCTTCCACCGCGTGTGTCGGGTGGATCACGTCGCAGGTGATCAGCGGAGACTCTCAATTGCCGGATGGTTCATGACCGAACACCCGTAAGTTCTGCTAGGTGCCAAGACGAGAACAGGGGTTGCCATGGCAACCCCTGTTCGTCTTTTACCGCGTGACGAGAGAGGTTCGTCCGGTCTGAGGATGGGAGGCCGTCAGCTAATCGACCCACCCATCACCGACTGTTGGAATTCCGGGCGGGTCCGCTGTCAGACTCTCGACCGAAGGCGGAGGCGCGAGAAGCGTCTGTCGCACGAGTGCCACCAGGGCTTGGTGCTCAAACGGTTTGGGAAGAAATGGGAAGGCCCCCCGGCGTATGCCGTACCCTGCCAAATCCTGGTCGATATTGCCGGACATGAGGATCACTCGCAGGTTTTTTCGTATGTGGAGCGCGCGGACGGCCAGTTCGTGGCCGTGCACGTGGGGGAATTGATTGGAGCTTGAGGCCAATTGAAAGCCTGGAGGGGGGAGGATGAGATCTGTGAGCAGCAGATCAATGGGCCCTTCGTGCTGCGTGCAGATTTTGAGGGCCTCTGGACTGCCGTCGGCATCAAGGACCGAAAATCCTGCCTGCTGAAGGATTGTCTTGCACAGCTTCGTGATGGTCAGCTCGTCATCGACCACCAGGATGGTCGGGGGCACGGATCGAGACACGATGTGCTGCTGTTCTGACATAGTGTGGTTACCTTATCGACAGCATAGTACCGGACAGAGTCCATGGCGAGATAATCCACGTTTCTGGCAGCATGGATAGGGAAAGATGAGGAGATACCATATGGGCACCGTAGCATGGTAAGGAAATGAGCGGAAAGGCAGTGCAAGGTTCGAACAGTTACTCATGAGCCGATCGGGCCTTGAGTGCATCCAGCCGTTTCTTCTCCAGACTCACATGCAGCGATTTCTCCTGGGTGACAATGACGGCCCCCGGCGCCTGCCCCTTCGCTTTTTTGACCCACTTGCGTCTGGTGTAGATGATCTCGCCTTTCCCGCTCTTTTTGAGATCGCTGTATAGCAAGGCCAACGTTGCCGCATCGCGTAGGGTT
>Ga0209109_10000234_pt1 | contig 26931 bp, 21 predicted proteins | sample Rifsed10ft2_FD_184004 | JGI IMG/M metagenome (GOLD analysis project Ga0209109, IMG submission 184004) | Soil microbial communities from Rifle, Colorado, USA - sediment 10ft 2 (version 2) | ecosystem: Environmental > Terrestrial > Deep subsurface > Rock core/Sediment | place: Rifle, Colorado... | reverse complement strand
TCTGCCAGTACGAGAACACGTAACGGAGATTTCCTGATCGACCGGCACCCGGAGCTGGAGAACGTGTGGCTGGTGGGAGGCGGGTCAGGACACGGGTTCAAGCACGGGCCGGCGGTGGGGGAGTTTGTGGCCCAGCGGGTGCTGCATGGAGGGGAGACCGAGCAGAGGTTTGCGCTGGCGACGAAAGAGAAAAAAGCAGCGCGAGCGGTGTTCTAGAGACGGTTTTCGCCAGGATGGGGAGAAGGATTTGGCAGTCTTGAAGAAGTGGTCGGGGCGAGTGGATTTGAACCACCGACCTCCTGGTCCCGCACCAGATTCAATGGCTTATAGAGAGTGGTAGGCTTCTCTGGATTGTAAGTACCCCTTGTTCTGCGCATTGCAATCACCTATTGAGATTCGCAGAAGCCAGTTGAACCGAAGTGCTTGGACCGCTTACAGATTCATCTACAACTTTCTGCAACGGATTGGAAGGTGGGCAGTCCGAAACTCTCCAGACGCGCCATTCTGTCTTTAGGTTGAGACTTGAAGAGGCCGACAGGCGCGACTGGTGAATGCCGCAAATGGTGCGTGCATAGATCTAAGGCTGTTTCAGGACAAAAATGGTCGGCTCGATTGCCGGGTTGAGGGTGAGCTCTTGAACGAAGAAGGTCCATTCCCAGATGTCATTCCCGCGCGGTGATCCTGGTGACGAAAATCGAACCGTCCAGCGAGCGGGAAGGTCCAAACCATCAATTCGCTGGAAGTCCTCAAAGGTCTCCTCAAGAAATAGATAGACCTGAAGCTGGCGCGCCGATTGTTCAGGGGTAGCACCCATCTGGCGTGGGGGAGTTATCTTATAGGTACTCATCAGGTGACGGAAATTCTCCGCGTCGAAGTACAGCTTGACCCCCACGTCGCCGCTGCTCCGCCTTGCCAGATAGGTCAATTCGTGAGCCGGCCGGCCGTTGATTTTCCTCCGCCCTGAATATTTCAGTGTGGGCTGACGCTCACCAAGATGCCCTAGTGGCCAGGCTATGGAGAGCACACCCCCGACCAGCCCCTCCTCCACGAGGTATGGCTGTGTGAACAGAAACTGACCCATTCCAGACCGTGTGCCCGGCCGCATCGTGCCAAAGTAAGTTTTTTCGCCGTCAAACGCGAATTCCTCGGCGCGGTAGTCCGGATGAGAGAATTGCATTGACACGCTGATCTTGCGTCCATCACTAGCCATTACGGCCGGACCCGACAGGGCGCCTGCGCTTCCGACACGCAGGCGAAATTCAGCTGTGCCCTTCACGATGCGCGATCGGGCGTCGGCCCGCACTTGTGGCGAAGCGAGCGACTCCAAATGTCGTGCCACAACGTCGCCGGCCGTCGGCTTATCCTTTTTTTGTGCGGTGGCTACGCGCGCGAACCCTAGACATAAACAGATTGCCATCAGCCATCTCATCTTCCTGTTCGAATGCAACTTCTCCATGGGCCCTGATCTCCTCCGAAGGGTTCTTGCTGGATATGATCCAGTGAATTTCAACATGAGTTTATCATAGACTGCGATTGCCCTCATTCGCTTGCGCCCAGAAGGTGGCAGAATGGGGACAGTTTGGCGGGCATCCCACACTTCTCGCGGCCCGGATAAGGATGGGGTTGGACGTGTTGTTGCGACGGGGAGACTGGACGGTGAATCAAAGGCGGGGCCAGCGGTTCCGCCACACCCTGGAAGTCGAAGAAGGAATGGTCGGGGCGAGTGGATTTGAACCACCGACCTCCTGGTCCCGAACCAGATTCCAGCCCTTGTTGTGGCGTGTTGCCAGGTGGTGTGTGGAAGTGTTTGGTGCTGTTTCGTTTGCCTAGTACTTGTTGTCTTGTGTTGTTTCGTGGTGTTTCAGAGTGCAGCCGCAGCCACAATTCCATCTACAGCGAGCGCAGAAATAGTCGAGAGCGGATTCAGTGTCCGTCGGGTATAGCCGACGGACGGTTGTCGCAGCGAATCACCACGCGGTTCCTCGCCTGGATGCGATCCCCTGCGGCCAATAAACCTGCTCTTGGTTCACTCGCTCCCCCAAACGAGGCAGCGGCACGTGCAGTCGCCGTTGAAAGGGAATGGGGTCGCGGCCTGCGTGCATTTCCTCAACAAGTAAGCCACGGCAGTGTGCGTTGGCGGAGGAAGACCAGGGAATTCCCTCTCCACATTTGCCGGCTCTCTTTGTACAGGCTCATGGGTTGTGCTCGGCAGAGACGTTAGGACTTCACTGACAAAAGTCTTGAAACCCTGGCGCAGTTCATTATCATGTGGGCCTCTCGCCATGTACGAGACCATCAGATCGCGACTGAACTCCGGCCAAGCACTGCTCCTTGACGGTGCTCTCGGAACGGAGTTGGTCCGCCGAGGGGTGCGTTGGCGTAAGCACGGACTATTGACTGACTCCGACGCCGTAGAAGCTTTGCATCGCGATTACCTCATAGCGGGCGCGGTTATTTTGCGCACGGACACGTTCCAGCTCAATCCACGAATCTATCTGAACGTCTTTCGCAACCGCTCGCATATGGCGCACATCGGCGCACCCGGGCTGGCGGAACTGACGTTCACGCTGCTCCGCAAGAGCGTGGAAGTAGCCAAGCGGGCGCGTGCGAAGGCAAACAATCATGCAGCGATCGCCGGCGTCCTCTCACCCCTCGAACACTGCTACCGGCCTGATCTGGTGCCACCGCCCGAACAGGCTCGCTGCGAACACGAAGAAATCGCTCGCGTCTTCGCAGAGGAAAAGGTGGATTTCTTGCTGCTCGAGAGCATGAATACGATCTCGGAAGCCAAGGAAGCGCTCGCGGCCGGCCGGTCCTTCGGATTGCCAGTGTGGGTCAGTTTTGTGCTCGGCCCCGAGGGGGAGTTGCTCAGCCGCGAGCCGCTCAATCGAGGAGTAGTGGAGATGGAGCAGGGCGGCGCTGATGCTGTCCTGGTAAACTGCGCCCCACCCGAGGATATCGGCAAGGCAATTCTGCGCATGAGGAAATTCACGAAGCTGCCGTTTGGTGGGTTCGCACACATCGGCCGCTTCTCACCCCCAAGCTGGAAATTCGAATTCTTCCCCCAATTCATTGAAACGGAGTCTTGGTCCCCCGAGCGTTACGCCGCAGAGGCCCGCCGCTGGCGCGACGCCGGAGCCACGATCATCGGCGGGTGTTGCGGCACCCGGCCTGAGCATACGGCGGCTCTACGCGCGGTGCTAGGAACAGATGGCAGGAGCAAAGCCTGAGATGAGCTACCAGCCGATTCGGGAGAAACTTCAGCGGAAAGAAGTGGTCATCCTCGACGGGGCGATTGGCACCGAAATCCTGCGCCGCAACGTTACGTGGGCCGACCATCAGTTGGCCAACAAGCCTGATTTCGTCCGCGGCATCCACGAAGATTATATTCGCGCCGGCGCGGAGGTCATCAGCACCAACAGCTTTCAACTCTGCCGGCGCGCTCTGTACAACCACTTTCGTGACGATGCGCACCGCCATCACATTGGCGCGCGGGATCTCGACGAACGTGCTGGCAAGCTGCTGGCCGCATCGGTGCATCTGGCGCGGGAGGCGCGCGAGCGCGTCGCACCGAAGCACGCCGTGGCAGTTGCCGCTGCGATTACGACGCTCGAATGGTGCTTTAGGCCGGACTTGGCGCCTTCGCCCGACGAAGCGCAGAAGGAGTATCGGGAAATCTTCCAGATCGTAAAGGATGCAGGCGCCGATATGGTGCTGCTGGAAACCGTAAACAGCATCCCCGAAGCACGCGTGGGTGCAGAGATCGCCAAATACGTCGGCTTGCCCTGCTGGGTGGCCTTCGTCTGCGACGAGCGTGGACTGCTCTTTACGGGGGAGAAACTGGCGGCGGCTGTACAAGCGCTGGAGCCCCTGGGCATTGAAGCGATCCTGCTGAACTGCGCCCCGCCCGAGGACATCAGCACCGGAATGGCTGAGCTGGCGCCGCACGCCCACGTGCCCATCGGCGCCTATGCGCACATCGGCCGCTTCGACCCACCCGAGTGGATGTTCACTGACGAATACCCGCCTGCAAAATATCGTGACTTCGCTGCCAGGTGGAAACAGATGGGCGCGCGCATCTTAGGTGGCTGCTGCGGCACGACTCCCGATCATATTGCCGCGGTTGGGGCTTTACGCTAGGCCGACTCGCGGCGACCATTACGCGGGATCTGACCTTCCTCCCCACAAACCACGCGAGGGACAACAGTGCAAAGCATTGAAACGAATGGTCGGGGCGAGTGGATTTGAACCACCGACCTCCTGGTCCCGAACCAGGCGCTCTAACCAGGCTGAGCCACGCCCCGATTTTATTCCATGCCATGCAACAGTTTACGTTGGATTGAATTCGGACGCAACCGCTAGGTGCAAAACCAGGCACTCAACTGAGCGTGAGACGCGCATCGAAGTTTCTTAGTTACGACGGCTCAACAGGTTTGGCTAAGCTCTACAAGCGGCCAGACGTCGAAGCTTGGGACCATTGGGACTAACATCACCGGAGGACAATCCGAGCGAGCCGAATCACACTGGCGGTTGGACTGTGGTTTGACCTGGGAAGAGCCATAGCCTAAAATGCAAAGATGCGGCGCGTCTTGAGAGCTCTTACAGGGCTGGCGGTTCTGTCGATGTTTCTCGCGGCGCCGTTTCTGCACGTCCACCAGAGCGGGCGTCACGAGCAAGACCGCTTGGGTTCTCACGACCACGAAACCGTCATTCATGCACATGTCCCCGAAGCTCTGGATGCCCATCATGGGCGTGAGTCTGAGGAAGCGAATCTCTCTCACGGTGACCATGACGCGAAGCCCGTAACCATCTTTCTCACACTCCAGGCAAAACACCTGGCTCCTCCGTTTGCGGGTCTTCAAATCGAGAGCGAGGTGCGCCTGGCCCCAAATCCGGCCGTTGTCGCGACCGTTCTTTCCGAGGATCACCCTTCAGCGCACGACCCGCCTCATCTTGACTTAACCATCCCGAGAGCCCCTCCGGTCTAATCCCGTCCGAAGTGCGTTTGTTGGCGCATGTGTGTCTCAATTCAGGCTGAATTGCGAGGTGCGGTATGTCCTTTTGCGGACGGCAGTGTCTAGCTCGATTTGCATTCCTGTTCTTGCTGAGCGTTTCTTCGGCAGCCGCTCAGGAGATGACTGAGGCGGACGCTCTGCGACGATTCGAGCGGGAGAACGCTCAGGCTCGGGCACTTTCCGCCCGCGTCCGGGTGGTCCGCGCGGAGACGCGGGCCTGGAGCCTTCCACCCAATCCGGCGGTGACCTACACGCGTGAAGACGCTGCCGGAGCGCAGGACAATTTCTTACTGGTCCAGCAGAGCGTGCCGCTAAGCGGTCGCCTCGGGCTTTTGCGACGAGCGGGCAGCTCCACCGTGGCGGCGGCAGAGGCCGAGACTGGCTACGAGTTGCTCCAACTGCGAAGCGACTTCCGTGTGGCCTTCTACGGATTGCTGTTGGCCCAGGATCGCGTGGCGCTGTTCGAAGCCTGGGTGCCTCAACTCAAAGAGGTTATGCGCATTCTCCGAGTACGGGAACGCGAAGGAGAAGGCTCGGCTTATGACCGCTTGCGTGCGGAGCGGGAGCTTGCCGATGCGGAAGCGAATCTCGTTTCCGCGCAGGTGATCCTGGGGCAAGCACGAGCCAGACTGGCATCTTTTTTCGCGCCAGGAACGGACGCTGCTTCGCTGGTGGTGAAAGGCGATTTCGTCGCGGGCCGAGCTTTGCCGGTGCTTGAAGAGTTGCTCACGCGTAGCCTCACTGCGCGCGGAGACTACGTGGCCAGCCAGCGCCAGCTCGAACGCTTCGGTTATGAGCAGCGCGCCGCAGAGCGGCTGCGCGTGCCTGAGCCGATTCTGTCCGCAGGGCTCAAGCGGACCAGCATCCCAGGGCGCGCCGACAATGGCAGCGCGTTGTCAGTTACCGTGCCGATCCCCCTGTTCAACCGCGGCCAAGCCGATGCGGAGAGAGCTCGCGCCGCAGCGGAGCAGACCGAATTTGTCGTTGCCGCCCGCCGCCAGCAGATCGAAACCGAAGTGAAAGCGGCATACGAGACCGTCCGCCTGCGGCGGCGCATTGCCCAGGAATACGCCCGTGAGCTCGGCGACAAGGGCGCGGAACTCTCTCGGATCGGAAGGCTGGCTTACGAAGAAGGTGAGCAGGGGATTTTGGAATTGCTGGACGCATATCGCGTTGCGCTCTTTTCACGCGTGCAAGCGCTGGAGCTCGCGTGGTCGTCCAAGCAGGCGGAAGTCGAATTGAATCGAGCGGTTGGCGAGGAGGTGTTGCCGTGAAGAGAGTCTGGATTATTACGGGATTGCTGTTTTTGCTGACGGGATGCAAGAACAGCTCGCCGCCGGCAAAAACGCCGGAGGAGCCTGCGACGATTGCGGTCACGCGATGGAGTGAGAAAACGGAGTTGTTTATGGAGTATCCGCCTCTCGTCAACGGTCAGAGCGCCCGGTTTGCGGTGCATTTGACCGACCTGCGCAGCTTCAAGGCTCTGACCGGGGGGCGCGTAACGGTCGAGCTCCGCGCTGCCAATGGCAGAGCTGAGACGTTTCAGACCGACGCGCCATCGCGCCCAGGCATCTTCGGCGTAGATGTGAAACCGAGCACTGCGGGCACCTTCTCGATGTTCGTGCGCTTGGATTCGTCCGCCCTCAAGGATACGCATGAAAGTGGGCAGGTGCAGGTGTACGCCAATGGCCAGGCTGCCGCCGAAGCACGAAAGGCGGAGGAAGTTGAAGCGATCCGCTTTTTGAAAGAGCAGCAGTGGACGCTGGACTTTGCCACCGAGGTCGCAACCGAGCGTGCGCTCCGTGAAGGCCTCCGTGTCCCGGCAGAGGTGCGCCCCCGGACAGGCGGCGAAGCTCAAATGATTGCTCCGGTTGCCGGGCGGCTCTCGGCCGCGACCGCAATTCCAGCTGTGGGGACACTCGTGCAAAAGGGGCAGGTCCTCGCAAGGATCATTCCGCGAACAGCGACTCCTTCGGACCGCGCGACGTTGGACTTGGCCCTGAACGAGGCGAGGCCGGCGCTGGGTCTTGCCAAGCGAGATCGTGAACGGGCAGAGCGTCTTGCAACCGCCGGGGCAGTACCGGTCAAGCGTCTGGACGAAGCCAAAGCCGCCGAAGCCACGGCACAAGCGCGACTCGATGCCGCGCAGGCGCGTCTCGCGCAGCACGAATCCTCGCGTAGCGCCGAAGGCGACACACCGGGCGATAGTCAGTTCGTGCTCCGCGCGCCGATTGCGGGCGTCGTTGCTGTAACCCACGGCACGTCCGGTGCGAGCGTTGAGGAAGGCGAAAGCTTGTTCCGTATCGTTGCCACCGATCCCGTTTTTGTGGTCGCCAGTGTGCCCGAGGCGGAATTCTGGCGGCTACGTCAACTTGCGGGTGGAGAACTGGAGCTCGCCGGGCAATCGAAGCTGCTGCCGCTGGGGCGCGTGGTATCCGTGGGCCGCGTCGTGGAATCCCAGTCTCGAACTCTGCCGGTGATCTTCGAGATCCGCAACCCGGACGCGCGCCTAGCCGTCGGCCAGTCCGTTCTCGTTCGTCTGTTCACCAAGGCCGTGACGAAAGCGCCCGCCGTGCCCGAATCCGCGCTGGTGGAGGACGCCGGGCGTCCAGTGGTTTTCGTTCAAATCGCCGGCGAATCCTTCGCGCGGCGTCCGGTGCGTCCTGGGAGTCGCGAGGCGGGGTATGTCCACATTCTGGACAGCGTCAAGCCCGGTGAGCGCGTCGTGACTCGTGGCGCCTATCAGATTCGTCTCGCGGCGCTTTCCACTCAAATCCCTGCACACGGGCACGTGCACTAGGGGGCGGTGATGATTGACGGGTTGATTCGCTGGTCGCTGCGCAATCGAGGATTGGTGCTGGCCCTGGCTGCAGGATTTCTTGCTTGGGGCGGCTACGTGGTCTCGACAATTCCGGTAGACGTACTGCCCGACCTGACGGCACCCACAGTGACCGTGCTTGTCGAGGGTCGCGGCATGGCTCCAACCGAGATGGAATCGCTGGTCACCTTTCCCATCGAAGCGGCGCTCAATGGTGCAGCAGGCGTGCGCCGTGTTCGCTCGGCAACAGCGGTGGGCGTTGCCGTGATCTGGGTGGAGTTCGAGTGGGGCGAGGACATTTACCGCGCAAGGCAAACGGTGAGCGAAAAACTCAGCGTTGTGGCGGAGACGCTTCCGCCCGAAGTGGAGAGGCCCGTGCTGGCACCGATCTCCTCCATCATGGGCGAGATCATGTTCATTGCGCTCAACTCGGAAAAGCACTCGCCGCTCGAGCTGCGCACCGTGGCCGACACAGCGATCCGCCGGCGGCTGCTGGCCGTGCCCGGCGTTTCGCAGGTGGCGCCGATTGGCGGCGGGCAGAAACAGTACCAGGTGGTGGTCTCGCCCGCGAACCTGAAAGCCTACAACGTTTCGCTTACCGAAGTGGAAGATGCGCTGCGGCGCTCAAACCGCAACACGTCAGCGGGATTCCTCGTGGCTGGCGGCCAGGAGTATCTGATTCAAGGCATCGGGCGCGCGACGGAACTCGAGAGTATCGGGCAAACCGTTGTCGCGGCGCGGGGAACACAACCGGTTCTGGTCGCACATCTCGGGCAGGTGCAAATCGGCGCGGCGCTCAAGCGCGGCGAAGGATCGCACAACGGCAAGCCCGCAGTGGTGCTTGGCATCCAGAAACAGCCCGGCGCAAACACCCTTGAACTGACCCGGACTCTCGACGCGGTGCTTGACGACATCCAGCAGTCGCTTCCCGAGGGGATGACCATAGAAAAGCATATCTTCCGGCAGGCAGATTTCATTGAAGCGGCCTATCGCAACCTGCTCGGTGCTCTGCGCGACGGTGGTCTGCTGGTCGTTGCGGTTGTCTTCGTCTTTCTGGCAAACTTGCGCGCCTCCTCGATCACCGTTTTGGCGATTCCGCTTTCGCTGATGGCTGCGGTCATCGTGATGAAGTTTGCCGGGGCGACGATCAACAGCATGACACTCGGTGGCTTGGCCATCGCCGTGGGCGCCATCGTGGACGACGCGATTATTGACGTGGAAAACGTCTTCCGGCGTCTCCGGGAGAACGCCCAGAAATCGGAGGGAGAAAGGCAGGCGGCGCTCGATGTGGTATTCAACGCCAGCAGCGAGATTCGCGGTTCCATCGTTTTTGCCACGATGATCATCATTCTTGTATTCCTACCACTGTTTTTCCTGAGCGGCGTGGAAGGGTTGCTGTTGCGCCCGCTCGGGCTGGCGTATGTGGCTGCGCTGTTTGCATCGCTAGTGGTGGCCCTGACGGTGACCCCGGCGCTGTGCTCCTATCTTCTGCCGCGCGCCCGGACTGTGCTCGGAGGCCATGAACCACGGCTGGTGCGCTGGCTGAAGCATCGCTACGAGCGCGACCTGCCCTGGGCCCTTGATCACAGTCGTTTCATCCTGACGGCTTCGGGATTGCTTCTCCTGGCGGCTGTCGTTGCCTTTTTCTGGACGGGCCGCGCCTTCCTGCCCGAGTTCAACGAGGGTACGCTAACGATCAGCGCGGTCACCCTGCCAGGAACCAGCCTGGAAGAGTCGGACAAGTTAGGGAAAACCGTTGAACGAATTCTGCTGAGCATCCCAGAGGTCAGTGCCACGGCGCGACGCACGGGCCGTGCGGAGCTCGATGAGCACGTCCAAGGTGTCGAGTCCGCCGAGATTGATGTTGGGCTGAAGATGCGCGGCCGTCCCAAAGCTGCGGTGCTTGCGGAAATGCGCGCGCGGCTCTCGCTGGTGCCGGGAATGAATTTTACGATCGGCCAGCCGATTTCCCATCGTATTGACCACATGCTCTCCGGCACCCGTGCCAATATCGCCGTCAAGATTTTTGGCGACGAGTTGCAGACGCTGCGCGATCTCGCCAAAGAAGTGGAAGCGGCCATGCGCGACGTGCCCGGCGTGGTGGACCTTTCTACCGAGCAGCAGACGGACATTCCCACGATTCGCGTCCGCTTCGACCGCACAGCGCTGGCCCGCTATGGCATGCCGGTTGGCGACGCCGCCGAAGCTCTGCAGGCCGCATTTATCGGGCAAGATGTGGGGCAAATCTTCGAGGGGCAAGTCGCGTTCCCGCTCGTGGTGCGCTATCCCTTTGAGAACCACGCGGACCTGGAGGCCGTCCGCCAGACGCTGATTGACACGCCATCCGGAGCGCGCGTGCCTCTCGGAGCGGTTGCCGATATCCGCGAGGACCGGAGTCCGAATTTCGTCAGCCGGGAGAATGTCCAGCGCAAGATCGTCGTGCAATGCAACGTCGCCGGACGTGACCTCCGCAGCGTGGTCAACGATGTGCGGCGCCACGTGCAGGCGTCGGTGAATCTGCCGCGCGGCTATCACGTCGAGTATGGCGGGCAGTTCGAAAGCGAAGAAGAAGCTTCTCGGCTGCTGCTGTGGCTGGGTCTGGCCGTCGTCCTAGGGATTCTGGTGATACTGACGGCGGCGTTCCGCTCATTTACCGACGCTGTCATTATCATGCTCAACCTGCCGCTGGCGCTGATTGGCGGCGTGGCAGGTGTTCTGGTCTCCGGCGGGATTCTCTCCGTCGCGTCCATCATCGGATTCATCACGTTGTTCGGAATCGCCACCCGCAACGGCATCATGATGATCTCGCACATCAAACACCTGATGGCAGAGGAGGGCGTCACCGACTTCCGTCAAGCGGTGCTTCGAGGCGCGCTGGAACGACTGTCACCCATCCTCATGACTGCACTCGCCGCGGGTCTGGCTCTGATTCCGCTGGCGCTGGGCGCGGGTAAGCCGGGCAGCGAACTGGAAGCCCCCATGGCCATCGTCATACTGTTCGGGCTTCTCTCTTCGACCTTTCTCAACATGGTGGTCGTTCCGGCAGTCTATTGCCGCTTTGGGAGAAGGCCAGTTTGAAGATGGAGATTGACCGGAGGGCCGATTGGGACTGTTGTTGGGACTAACTAAGGGCGTCTCGGCGGCTTGTTTCCAGTGTTAAGCGACGCCGAATCTGTGAATTTCCGCCGTGTCCCGAACCAGGCGCTCTACCCAGGCTGAGCCACGCCCCGACAGCCGCAGAAAAAACAGACACGAACCGCTAGAAGAACATCACCAATCAAGGAAGATCGCCGACCTTCCCGACCGGGCCGGGCCGCTCTAAGCAAGTTGAGCCACGCCCCGACCGCGAGATGCCCGGACGCAGACTGGAGGTCCGAGCACAAAGCTACTTTAGCATGGCGTGGGCGCGGCGGCGGTGTGCGAATCGGTGTGTCGGGAGCCTGATTCTCTTGACAGGGGAGGAAGCGAGGACTACCTTCAGCGTAGGGACGCAGCTGCTGAGGGTCCCCTTCCTGTTCCAGTTGTAGTCCCGGTCCTGCTACTAGGTGCCCTCCAGCGAGTCCGCGCCTCTGCTGTCCCTGCCGGAGGCGGAAAATGATCAGCCGCCTGAAAGTTTTAGTAATTTGTTCCGACCCTGCAAACCGCCAAACGCTGAAACGGGTGCTCGAAGAGTGCCACTTGGCCGCGGAGATGTGCTCGACGGTAAGTGACGCGCGTGCGCGCCTAGCCCGGAAGCGAATTCCGTTGGTCTTTTGTGAAGCGGAGCTTGCGGATGGGAGCTACCGTGACGTGTTGGGAGCCCCCGAATGCGCAAAGGCGAACGTGCCCGTGGTGGTGACGTCGCGAGCGGGAGAGACGCACCAGTACTTGGAAGCGATGCGACTGGGCGCGTTTGACTACATGGCCAGCCCGTACCGGCGCAGCGAGGTGGAGTGGATCGTCTCGCACGTGGCGGGCACGCTGGGCGCGGCCGCCTAGTTCGGATCGGCCCAGAGGCCGCGACGCTGCTCGCGAGCCTCGCGCTCGTAGGCGCGGAACTCTTCTGAATACCGAAACGGGAAGCGCGTGTAGGCGTGCCCGTAGCCCTGCCGAATAATCTCCGCGTTCAAGAAGGTGCCGTCCTCAAGATAGACGTAGGCCAGGGTACGGCCGTAGCGGTCTTGTCGCTCGTGGTCGAAGTCGAGGCGGATGCGACGGCCTTCGGCGAGCCGGCGTGTGAAGGCAGCGGCTTCCTTTCCGAAATGCTCGACCGGACGGCGCGGGTCCACTGACTCTGGCGTATCCACACCAATCAGGCGGATGCGCTGGTCGCCATCGAGGAGCAGGGTGTCTCCATCCACGACGCGGATGCACTGACGCCAGGCGCCTTCGGGCTGCGGGGAGTTGAAAGACTTCGGCAGATCGCGGAGAAGCCAGGCGCCCAGGGCAAGAGCGAGAAGAACAAGCAGGCTGAGCCTGCCGCGGGGGCTGCGGATGGAGGGCATGAGTGCGAACCGGGAGTATGATACTCGCAGGGAGAAGCGATGGCCATTGAAGCAAGTCAACTGAAGAAGCTCGACGATTACCGCTGGCTGGTGCCGCGCGGCACCAAGCCGGGGATGAATACTGATGCGCTGATCTACGCGGACGAGCGGCTGATGGAGCAAATCGTCAAGGACCTTTCGATCGAGCAGGCAATGAACGTGGCGTGCCTGCCGGGGATTGTGGGGAGGTCGCTGGCCATGCCGGACATCCACCAGGGCTATGGCTTCCCGATCGGAGGCGTGGCGGCGACGGATTGGCGAGAGGGAGTGGTGTCGCCGGGCGGCGTGGGGTTTGACATCAACTGCGGGGTGAGGCTGCTGGCGAGCACACTGCGGCGAGAGGAAGCAACGACGAAGCTGCGGGAGCTGGTGAACCAGCTTTTCAGAGACGTGCCAGCAGGGACGGGCAGGGAGGGACATGTGTCGTGCAGTTGGGCGGAGCTGGACGACATACTCGAGCGCGGGGCGGCAAGCATTGTGGAACGCGGGTACGGAGAGGCAGCCGATGTCGAATTCTGCGAGGAGTCTGGACGGATGGATGGCGCCGACCCGAGTAAAGTTAGCGACCGCGCCAAGCAGCGCGGGCGGACGCAAATCGGCACGCTGGGCAGCGGGAACCATTTCCTGGAGGTGGAGTACGTCCAGAAGGTGTTCGAGCCGGAGATTGCGCGCGGGTTCGGGCTGGAGGAGGGGCAGGTGGTGGTGCTGATTCACTGCGGGTCGAGGGGGCTGGGGCACCAGGTGTGTACGGATTACCTGAAGACGATGGACAGCGCGATGCGACGGTACGGGATCACGCTGCCGGACCGGCAACTAGCGTGCGTGCCAAGCCAGTCGCCGGAAGGCAAGGATTACCTGGCGGCGATGGCGGCGGCGGCAAACTTTGCATGGGCGAACCGACAGGCGATTACGCATTTTACGAGGCAGTCGTTTGCGAAAGTTTTCGGAGAGACAGCGAGGTTGCGAGTGGTCTATGACGTGGCGCACAACATCGCCAAGCGCGAGCGGCACCGCGTTGGTGAGACGACGGAGGAAGTGCTGGTGCACCGGAAGGGAGCAACGCGGTCGTATCCAGCGGGCTCGGCAGAAATCCCTGCGGCGTATTCAGACTACGGGCAACCGGTGCTGATCCCGGGTTCGATGGGAACGGCAAGTTTTGTTCTGGTGGGAACTGAGCGAGCGATGGAAGAAACTTTCGGGACCGTGTGCCACGGGGCGGGCCGGGCGATGTCACGGACGGCGGCAAAGAAAGGCCGGGACGCGCGGACGGAGACCAAGAAGCTCGAAGAGCAAGGCATCATCCTGCGCGCGGAGACGCGCGACGGCATCCTGGAAGAGGTGCCGGAAGCTTACAAAGACATTGATGCGGTGGTGGACGTGGTTCACAGCGCGGGACTGGCGCGAAAGGTTGCGCGCCTGCGGCCGATGGGGGTGATCAAGGGCTAGAATCGCTGCGCCGGGGAGAGAGAGATGCAGTTGACGCTGAACGACGAGGAACACCAGGTGCTGTTGGAGATATTGCGAGAAGCGCTTCCCGACCTGCGCGAGGAAGTCTATAAGACCGAGGACTTCGACTTCCGCGCGCACCTGAAGCGGCGCAAGGAGACGATCAAGACGCTGCTGGGAAAGCTGGGCGCGCCCGCACAGTAGGAACCAACTCCGGCAGTGCCTTCCACGAGCGCGCGAGAGCGTTACAGACTTTCTCCGCGCCGGGTTCCAATCCCGGGCATCCGCGGGCCAACAGGAAACCTGCTCAGGCAGTTTTCCGGGCGGCGCCGGCCATGTCCGAAAACGAGGCCACGCGGGGCTTTTCGAGCGCGACGAAGTCCGCATAGCGCATGCGGACGGCATCGCGGTGCGTGCCAGCGTTGAAGACAATCTCCTCATCGGCGGCCAGAGCCTGATCGACGAACACCGGCAGGCTGTACAACTGGCCGAGTGGCGGCATGGCGCCCAGCTCGCAATCCGGGAACAGGTTAATGAACTCCTGCTCGGTGGCCAGGCGGACGTCGCGACCAACCACGGCGGCGAGCTTCTTCCAGTTGACATGACAGGAGGCCGGGAGAATGGCGAGCAAGGTCTGGTCGCCCGCCCGGACGACAACCGTCTTGGCCACCTCCTTCCCGGGGACGTGCAAAGTGGCGGCGGCAGCCTGGGCAGTGTAGGCCGGTGAGTGGGTCATCAGGGTGTAGCAAACCTTTTGTTCGTCGAGAAAGGATTTCAGGCGGGTGGCTATGCTCATTGTGGGGCTCCTTTCGAGGGATGGGGCACCTGAGGGAATTATGCCGCCGAGAGAGAAAAAAGGGAATGGGTGGTCAGGAGAAATGCGCGGAGGCTCGAGCATCTTCGCTGGCCGCTCCCGGGAGGCGAATCAGGTGAACTTCCGTCACGGCGGCGATACCACGGAGAGGGATGAGAATTGAGTCGGGCACTTCGCCGTCGAGGCGGATCAGGGCGATGGCTTCGGCGGCGCGGTTGACTTCGCGACGGCCGAGGGCGAAGGTGGCGATATTTACGCCGAGGCTGCCAAGAACCGTGCCGACCTGGCCGATGACGCCGGGAACGTCGCGGTTGCGAAGAAGAAGCATGGTGCCGTCGAGAGGGGATTCGAGCTCGATGCCGTCCATGCGCAGAACGCGAGGGAAGGCGTCGTGGAGGACGGTGCCTTCGACGGAAACACGGGGCGGCTCGCCGGCGAGGGGGGAGGCGGCGACTTCGATGGTGTCCGGAAAGCCGTGCTCGCGGCGGCGGGTGAGTTCTTCGACGCGGAGGCCGCGGCTGGAGGCAACAGCGCCGGCATTGACGAGATTCACCTTCTCATCGAGGACCGTGTTCAACACGCCGGCGAGAACGGCGTTGCGGAGGACGCTGGTGCCGAGCTCGGCGGGTTCACCGGCATAGCTGATGCGGACAAAGCCCAGGCGGCCGGCAGCAACCTGGGCGGCGAGAGAACCCAGGCGTTCGGCGAGAAGAAGGTAGGGCCGGAGGCGGCGGTACTGCTCGGTTGAAAGTGTGGGGAGGTTGACAGCGTTGCGCAAGATGCCTTCGGCGAGATAATCGCGGACTTGCTGGGCGACGAGGGTGCCGACTTCCTCCTGAGCCTCCTCGGTGGAGCCGGCGACGTGAGGCGTGGCGATGACGTTGGGCAGGCCCACGAGAGGAGAATGACGAGGAGGCTCTTCGGCGAAGACGTCGAGTGCAGCACCGGCGAGATGGCCGGAGCGCAAGGCTTCGGCCAGTGCGGCTTCGTCCACCAGCTCGCCGCGAGCGGTGTTGATGAGGCGCGCGCCGGGCTTCATCCGGGCGATGGCAGCGGCGTTGAGCAGAAGCTCGGTGGAAGGGCTGAGCGCGGCGTGCAGGGAGACGAAGTCGGAGCGGGCGAGGAGATCGTCAAGAGGGACCAACTCCGCGCCGGCGTCGCGGGCGACGTCCTCGCTGATGTAAGGATCGCAAGCGAGGACGTGAAGGTCAAAGGAGCGGGCGCGGCGAGCGACTTCGAAGGCGACGCGACCCAGTCCGACCAGGCCGAGCGTCTTGCCGCGAAGCTCGGTGCCGCGGGCGCCGCCCTTTTCCCAACGGCCGGCATGGATAGCGGCGCTCAACTGCGGGACAGAGCGTGCCAGGGCGAGCAGGAGAGCGAAGGTGTGCTCGGCGACGCTGACGGCATTGCCGCCCGGCGTGTTCATGACCAGAACGCCGCGGCGGGTAGCGGCGTCGAGATCGATGTTGTCCACACCAACGCCGGCGCGGCCGACGACGCGGAGGCGCGGGGCAGCGCTGAGGAGCGCGTCGGCAACGCGAGTGGTGCTGCGAACGATGAGCGCATCGGCATCGGCCAGGGCGGCTGTCAGCGAGGCCGAATCCGGCAGGACGATTTGCCAGCCGGGCTCGCGTAACAAAGCGAGGCCGCGGTCGCTGATGCGGTCGGCGACGACGATTTTCATGACCGCCTCAGCGTAGAGGGCGCGCGCGCCACTGTCAAATCGGGAGGGAGAAAAAGGCCGTGTGCTATAGTTGGCGCGCGGAGCAGCCATGACACTGATCGAGCGCATCCAGAAAGACCTGACCGAGGCAATGAAGGGGAAGAACGAACTGCGGCTGAGCGTGCTGCGAATGGTGAAGACTGCGCTCAAGAACAAAGAGATCGAAAAGATACGGGCGCTCGAGGAGGCCGAGGCACTCGCGGTGCTGCAAACGCTGGTGAAGCAGCGGCGAGAGTCCGTGGAGCAATTCTCGCGCGGGGGGCGGAAGGACCTGGCCGACAAAGAGACGAAGGAAATCGCCATCATCGAGGGCTACCTGCCGGCCGCGCCGACAGATGCGGAATTGACGCAGGCGATCGAAGCAGCGATTGCCGAGACCGGAGCCAATTCGCCGAAACAGATGGGCACGGTGATCAAGGCGGCCAGGGCCAAGCTGGAGGGGAAAACGGTGGATGGCAAGGTGTTGAGTGATAAAGTGAAGGAAAGGCTGGCGGGGAAAAGTTAAGACCTTCCCAGGTGAAAAGGCCAGTGGTCAGCGACGAGTCCTCAGTGGTTCTTCCAGAGACAATCCCCGTTCGATACACCGAAGAAGAAGCCGAGTACCTGAGCGTGCGGCCGGTGGTGCGCCAGACGTTCCGGTTGGAAGAGCTGGTGGACATGGTGCTGGGAGTGACAGGGAAGGACGCAGTCCGCATCCAGCAAATCCTTCGCGCGGGAACGATTGTCTTCAACTACTACCGCTACTGGTGGACGGGATTTGAAGCCGGCAGGGAGGAGTTGAAAGAGGTTCTGGCGCGGTTTCCGGACACTGAGCCGGGACGGAAGTTTCGAGCCGAAGAGTGCACTGCGGTGGTACTGGAGGGGCCGGGGAGCCCGGCGCGGGTTACGCTGCAAATCGAACGCAAGGAGGGCGAGCGAAAGCGGCTGCTGCGGTCGAAGAGCCTGTGGGATTTACTGCTAGGGCTGGCGGGTGAGCAGACGCCCGCATACAAGGGATACTCCTACGCGCGACGCGCGGATGCGTTTGAAGTTTCTCTGGCGGAGGAGGAAGCAGCGCGGTTTTTGCGGGAGGTTGCGCGGGTGGCGCCGCGCGGGCTGGCAATGCAAGTCCGGCAAGTGCCTGAGGTGCGCGGCATTCTGTACTTGTGCCCCCGACTCAGGCAGCGGAAGGAAAACGCGCCGGCCCAGCAAACTTGACAGCCGAGGCGGTGGATTCAAGAGCAGGCACGGCTGCAAGGCGAACACAGGCACCACCATCCAAGTAATCCGAGCGATCTGATTCCCCAAATGGCCCGGGGCGGGTTTCAGCGCGCGACGCGACGCAGGACGGCGGTGGAGCGTTCGTCTGCGGCGATCTGGCGGTAGAATTTCTTCAATTCGTCCAATTTTGTGGTGGGAACGAAAACGTCCTTAAGCTGGTAGGTCCGCGTAAAGCGGAGGACGTTGCCCGTCACTTCGACTTTGCTGCGATAGGCCGCGAAACTGTAGTCCACATCGACAGGCGAGGGCAGCTCGTCCACTTCATAGCCGCCGGGCAAGGTGAACTCAAACGAATCGTTGTGAAGCTCAGCGGCAGAAAACTCCACGGGATACTTGCGTTCCTTGATTTCCAGGAGATCACTGCCCTTGGCCCCCAGGACGCGAGGCCGCATGAGAAGGAGATTGCCGGCGGTCTTGGCATAGTTTTCGACGACAAAGCCATAGGTGAGAATGAGGCGATCATCGTACTTCTCGAGGTTGGTGACGTTGGCGCGCGTGAGCACGAAGCCGCCCATGAAACTGGCCAGGAAGCGTTCCATGATTTTGGTGCGATCCAGGCCCTGTGCTTCGAGCAATTGCGCGCGCCGATCAGTAGCCGGTTCTCCGGAGCGAACCTCCTGCACTTCGCCGGAGAGCGTGCCCGTCGGGCTGAGTGTGAATTTCGCCGTCCGCTGGAGGAGATTCGAAGAGGGCGGGAGTAAGGGAAGCTGAACCAATTCGCCGCCCTCTGGAGTGGCCAGCAGGCCGAAGTTGGCCTGGAGATAAGAAGGCAGGTATCCCAGGGGAGTGATCGGATCGGTGGGGTCGAAGAATAGGATGCGACCCAAGCGAGGAACGCTGGCGACGGCGTGAAGGCCCTCGACCGGCATGGTGTCCGTGAGGCGGATGGCCAGGATGGCGTGGTTAAAGCTCAGCGAGGGAGGATGGGCGGGGTTGACGACGCCCCGGCGGGTGTGGATGAGAACGTAGTAGGAGTCAATGCCGAGTTCCTTGAGCATGGTGCTCAGCATCGTGGCCTTATCTTTGCAATCACCGTAGCGGTTGGAGAAGACCTCCTGAGCGGCATGGGGCTGATAGCCGCCGATGCCGATCTCGATCGCCACGTACCGAATGTCGCGCTGGGCGAAGGCAGCAAGAGCGCGGACCTTGTCGAGTTGCGTTGAGGCTGAAAAGGTCAGGGCGGCGACTTTCTCGCGGATTTCGGGAGAGGATTCGCGACGGCCGGAGGCAAGCTGGTGGTACCAGGTGCCGAGGTCGCGCCAAGAGTCATAGGTCTTTTGTCTGGCGGACGGCTCGCGGGGGAAAAAAATGAGCGTGAGGCGACCTTCGATGGCAGCCGGCGGCGGCATGGCCGGTTCGTCTTCCACGGCGGGGATGTTGTTCAACTCCCAAAGCCACTGATTCGCGCCGACAGTGGCGGGCTGCTGGGCAGGCCAATTGACCCAGGAGACTTTGTATTCCCATCCGGTGGGAAGCTGCAGGGTGAGACGAGCCTGACGGACCGGGTGGACGTCCTGAAACCACCAGATGTCCTGGAAAATGTACGGGCGGCCCTTGCGCTCAACTTCATAACCGATGATGTTGCCGGGTTCGGCTGCGGGAATGCGAAGAACCTTGATGCGATTGTCGCTGTAGAGCACGCCCGGGGAAATGCCAACTTCGACCGCATCCTTCTCCTTGACCTCGAACGGCTTGCCCTGCGCAGGGATGCACCAGGCCTTCAGGTAGGTGAGACGCGTATCATTGTCAAATGGAACCACGACCTCGCCATGTTCGCGGCCACCGGGGCGCAGGATTTTGTAGGCGCGGCGGACCAGGGTGCGGATTTCGCCGTTTTCCCGAACGGTGACGATGCGTTCATCCAGCAGCGTGACGGCGTCCGTTTTCTCTGTGACCGCCGGAAGAGACAAGCCGGCAGCCGCCTGAAGCCAGGCGGGCGTGTCCGCCGACGCCGACGGAGCCAATCCGAGTGCGGCCAGAAACGCGACAAGAACAGAGCAAGAGCTAGTTCTGTGCGCCGGAAGCCGAAGATTGCAGGACGACTTGCTCTTCATCGCCGGACCTCACAGTTTCGAAGAAACCTCGCAGGCGCGGGTAATGTTGGATCTGGAAGAGAATTCCTTCGATGACGAGAACGCGCTGGCACCGCAGGGCCGAAGCACTCTTTTGACACCAGTTCTGATACAGCCCGAAAACGGCCTGGTTTTTCTGGGCGGCAGGAAGGCTGGAGACCTGGAGGAGAGCGGGCAGCTCGAGAGTGACATCGTCCTGGGTGCGGAAAGGATAATTGAAATAGACAGGATGGGTGCGAGTGGAGTGTTCAAAACGCCGCTGTTTGCTGCCAGCAAGCACAGTGACGGGCAAAAGAAGGCGACGACCGGTGGAGGTGCCCAGGCCCTCGATGCGCACCCGGAACTCGGCGCGGAGGGGTTGGTCGGGAGTGGTCCAGTCCGGGACATTGAGGAGTTCGACGGTGGCGCCCGCGGGGAGCCAATCTTTGGCTTCGTCCACGAGACTCTTGCGGCGTTCGGTATCGTCGTCATCGCGGGCGCTGAGGCGGCGGCGGAGGGCTTCCTGGCCGGAGAAGGTGGCAATCAAAGTACCGGAGATGCCGCCGTCGTCCTCCAATTTGAGGCTGGCTTTGCGATCGATCACAGCATCGACGCTGGTCGGGGCCGTGGTGTTGACGAAGGTGGTGCCATTGGAACTCAGTCGCATGCCGATGACCCCGGTTTCGTACCAGGGCATCAAGCCAAACGGAGCGAGAGCCGTGCCCGGATCCAAGAAATAATCCTTCGTGCCAGCGCGAACCAGAACCACGTTGTTGTTCAACTGGCGGCGGTCGAGCAGGTTTTTGTTGAAGAAGTAATCGTCACGAGTGGAAACGCGGACGGACCAGGCTTCAAAGCCCGCCGCGCGGCAGAGAGCGATGAAGAGAAAGTTGATCTCGGTTCCATTGCCATAGCCGCGCTTGAGGAGGTCTTCGACGTTGTTGTTCTCTTTCAGCTTTTCGCGTTTTTCCTCCTTTTCGGTCCTTTCGCGCTCAAAGCTGGTATTGCGGACTTGCTGGACCCGGGCGTAGACCTTGCGAAGTTTGGCCTCCGGGGCGTCATCCGGAGAAACGATTTCTGCAACCGCGCGCTCGATGCCCTTGCGCTTGCCGATAAACTCCTCCGTGCTCTCACTCCAGAGCTTGCCGTGCTCGGCCCAGAACTGATCCGGCGTGCCGATGGGGCGCTGGCTATAGAAGAACTGAACCCGCTCCTTGAGTTCATTCTCCGGCGGCATGAAATCTTCCTCGACGAAGGCGGGGACATCCTTGAGTTCGAGACGAATGAGACCTTTTTCATCCTTAGGAGCTGTATTGGCCGGCAATTTGAAATGGACCCAACCGAGGTTCATTTCGCGATAGCGCCTGACGGTAAAGACGGCGCGGCGCGTAAAGAGCTCGTGCTGAATTAGCCAGGAGGTGCCGAGAAGCCGATACGGGTCCCCGCGGAGGGTGTATTTGTATTCGATGATGCTGCCGACCTGAACGTCGGGAAGCGAAAACGTCCTGGCCTGCAACTTTGCGCCGCGCACCTTGATAACCGTTTTTTCGAAGATCTTGCCGTCAAAATTGATGATGCGACCGTCGGGCTGGATGGTGCGGGCCTTGATATCACGGACATCGAAAAAGCCCTTGATGAACGGGATTTCGATGTTGGCGAGTTTTTTGCCCTCCTCGGCGAAGATCTTGATGCGAAAATAGTTGGTCTCGAACGATTCGATGTGGTCGGTGTGCTCCTCGCGATAGAGCAGAATGGCGTGGGCGTTCGGGCTGGCGGGGTAGCTTTTCATCTGGAGCTCTTCGGGCGAGATGGGCAACCAGTCGTCGCCGGCGCGCGCCGAACGATTCGTGAGCAAACCTACCGCGAGGCAGCTCGCCAAGAACAGGCTAAGAACGGCAAGGCGACGCAGCATGGACGTACCCCGAAGGAACAGGCTGTGTTGCGCGGACCGGCGAATGCCCAGAAAACGAAGCATGTCGCACCTGAAAGGACGACACTCTTACTGACCAACTTATATAAGGACAAATATCGTTTTGCAAGGATTACCGGGAAAGATGCTGCCGCGGCAGGGGTCAATCGGGAAGCTGGCGTTTGTGGCTTGCGTGGCTGCGGGGTGTAGTGCTACTTTGCCCGCGCCTGAAAGCCCTCGTGTGTCTATAGCGGCACGCGGGCAGCGGCACGTGAGACGTGGAACCTGTGTCAGGGAGGTGAGGGATGGCATCGAAGCCGTGGAGCTCGACAGCGCCACCGAGCGAATTCCGGCCGTACGTCGAAGCCGGAGAGAGCCAGGCGGAATTCAGCGTACGGGCGGTGATCCTGGGCGCGGTGTTCGGCGTGCTGTTTGGCGCGGTGACAGTGTACGTGGGGCTGCGCGCCGGGCTGACGGTTTCGGCCTCGATCCCGATCGCAGTGCTTTCGATCAGCATCCTGCGGGCGTTCGGGAAGGCCTCCATCCTCGAGAACAATATCGTGCAGACCACCGGGTCGGCCGGAGAGTCTGTGGCCGCAGGCGTGATCTTCACGCTGCCGGCGCTAATCTTTCTGGGCTACCCGCTGGAGTACTCGAGGGTGTTTCTGCTGGCACTGATCGGCGGGTGGCTGGGCGTGCTGTTTATGATTCCGCTGCGGCGGCAACTGATTGTGAAAGAGCACGGGAACTTGCTTTACCCGGAAGGAACGGCATGCGCGGACGTGCTGGTGGCGGGAGAGCGCGGGGGATCGTTTGCGGGTCGGGTGTTCTGGGGACTGGGACTGGGCGGTGTCTATACGTCTCTGATGACCATGGTCGGGGCGTGGCGACCGCAGCCGGAGTACCGGCCTGACTGGCTGCCCGGGGCGTCGATCCGGGGGGCCATCACGTCGGAATACCTGGGCGTGGGGTACATCATCGGGCCGAAAATCGCCGGGACGATTTTCGCAGGGGGCGTGTTTTCTTGGCTGGTGCTAATGCCCGCGATCAAGTTTTTCGGACAGTTTGCGCCCGGGCCGCTCTATCCAAGCACGGTGCCGATCCCGGACATGACGCCGGACCAACTCTGGGCCAGTTACATCCGGCCGATGGGGGCTGGCGCGGTGGCCACGGCGGGGCTGATCACGCTGATGCGGACGATGCCGACGATTGTTGCGGCGCTGACTTCGGGACTGAAGGACGTGCGAGCTCAACAGGCGGGAGCGGAGAGCCAGGCCGGACGTATCGACAAAGACCTTTCGATGCAGGTGGTGCTGCTGGGCTCGTTGGCGATCGTGGCGATGATGTGGGCGCTGCTGACGTTCAAGCCCATCCCGGGTGCGTTCACGACGCTGGGAGCCAACCTGGTAGCCGCCCTTTTTGTAGTGATTTTCGGATTTTTGTTCGTAACGGTGTCGTCGCGGATCTGCGGGTTAATCGGGACGTCGGCAAACCCGGTGAGCGGAATGACCATTGCGACGCTGATGGCGACGTGCGCGGTGTTCCTGGTGAAGGGATGGACGACTGACGCGTACGCGGCGCTGGCGCTGACAATCGGCGGGGTGGTGTGTATCGCTGCGGCGAACGCCGGGGCGACGTCGCAGGACCTGAAAACCGGCTACCTGGTGGGAGCGACACCGGTGAGGCAACAGATCGGGCTGATTATTGGAGTGATGGTTTCGGTCTTTGCGATTGGCGGAACGCTGATCCTGATGAACAAGGGACTGGAAAAGTACAATGCGATGCAAATCCACCTGAACATCGAGCAGTTGCCGACCGGGGTGCGGCTGGAAAGCGACAATTACGTCTACAAAGAAAAGAGCTACATGTTGGTGAACGCGCTGGGAGCACAGGGCGTGCCGGATGGGAAGTACCTCTATGACCCGGCGACCAAGCAAATCGAGATCCAGTGGGTGCAGGGAATCGGCAGCGAGCAGGCCGCCGCTCCGCAAGCCAGACTGATGGCCACGGTGATCAACGGCATCCTGAACCAGCGGCTGCCGTGGAGACTGGTGGCGCTGGGTGTGTTCCTGGTGCTTGCGGTCGAGTTGCTGGGGATACGGTCGTTGTCGTTTGCGGTGGGGTCGTACCTTTCCATTGCGACCACGCTGGCGATTTTTGTGGGAGGCGTGGTGCGCTGGCTGGCTGAGCGCGGGAAGAAGAAGGCCGAGCACGCCGAGAGCGAAGTGAGTCCCGGGTCGCTCTATGCCAGCGGGCTGATCGCGGCGGGCGGCGTCTTTGGGCTGCTGGCGATCATTATCAACGTGCTGGAAGGGGCGGGATGGATGCGACCCAACCTGTTCCGAGTGGGACCGAACATACTGGGGTCGCTGACGCAGAGCAACCTGTTTGCCGTGGCGCTGTTTGCGCTGCTGGCGGGATCATTGTATACATTCGCGAAGAAAAAGCTGGACTGAAGGTCGAAGAGTCTAAGTGTCGAAGAGTCAAAGCACGTGATGGAAGGGGCCAGCCGAGGGGCGAAGTTTTTTGAAGATCTTCACGTATTCCAGGAGGCGAGAAAGCTCGCGAACCAGTTGTATGATTTGACCCGTCAGAAGGCTTTGTCGCAGGACCGGCCGCTGGTGCTCCAGATGCGGCGCGCTGCTGTTTCAGTACTCTCCAACATTTCGGAAGGATTTGAGCGGGGCACGGATCGTGAGTTTGTCCATGCCCTGTTCATCGCAAAGGGATCTTGCGGTGAACTCCGGGCGCAGATTTTGTTAGCGAAAGATCAAGGGTTTCTCTCGTCCGAACAGGCAGAGGGAATGATCGCCCAGTGTCGGCAGGTGAGCGCGGGGATCGCCAACTCTATCAAGTACTTGAGGCGACCGAGCGGCCTGAAGAAACAAGCCTAGACAAGTGTGGTATCTGTTCGTGGAAGGTTGCTTCTGCAGGGCCTTTGACTCTTGGCCTCTTTCACTCTTACACTCTGACAAATGAGATCGTATCCACGATCGTACGGCTACCGGTTCGACTGGCGAGGGATGTTCACTCCAGCGATTAAGACGCTGGTGATTGCCAATGCGGCCGTTTTTCTGGCGCAGGGATTTGTGGCGTGGGATGGGGTCGGCGGGTCGAAGGCGGCGTATGAAGGGCTGATTAAGTGGTTCGGGCTGATCCCTTCAGCCGTTATCCCCGGGCTGAGGATCTGGCAGCCGTTCACGTACCTCTTTCTCCATGACGGCGTCTGGCACTTGCTGATGAACATGCTGGTGCTGTGGATGTTTGGGCGCGACCTGGAGATGGCCTGGGGGAAGCGGCGGTTTTACATCTACTATTTTGTGTGCGGCGTGGGCGCGGGGCTGATCAACATCGTGGCCAAGAGCATCCCGCTGGCCTGGGGCGCGGAGCCTTCCATTGTGGCGACGATTGGCGCGTCGGGAGCGATCTACGGGATCCTGATTGCAATGGCGATGGTTTTTCCGGACCGGCAGGTATGGCTGATCCCGTTTCCGATTGTGCTGCGGATGAAGGTGCTTGTTCTGATCATTGGTGCGATTGCATTCTTCAGTTCGCTGGGAAGCGCAGGCGACAACATCAGCCACATCTCGCACCTGGGCGGAATGCTGGTGGGATACGTGTATTTGAGGCGCGGGTCGTTCTTCTACGGGTGGAGGAACTTCTACACGCATTGGAAGCGAAAGAGAATAAAGAGAAAGTTTGAAGTGTACATGAGGAATTCGCAGGATAAGCCGCCGTCCCGACCTGACAATTGGGTGAATTGAGGCAGGCGCCCCCTAGGCTGAAACAGCGTGGCGGAGGACTTCGGGCGGGATGTTGGCGCCGGTAACGAGAAGAACGACGGATTTTCCGGCGAGGGATGTGCCGGTGGCGAGGAAGACCGCAGTAGCGGCGCCGGCGGGTTTGGCCAGGACGTGCTCTTCAAGAAGCAAGCGGGAGATGGCGCGGAGCATCTGCTCGTCTGAAACCAACTGCATTTGATCCACAAGCTCCCATAACTGACGGGCAGGTGCGGGCGGAGAAGTACGCGGGCGCGCTGGACTTCCTCGAAATCCATGAGGGCTACCGGGAAACGGTGTGCAGCTTCATGAAGTTCGTGGTGCCGCGGATGCCGAAGGGAGTGCCGGCGACGATGCCGATGACGTCGCCGCGAGAGACGAGTTTTTCTTCGAGCAGGCGTTTTTCGGCGAGCGCGGTGAGACTATCAATGTCGCGCACCCGCGCGATGGTGCGGGGCAGCACGCCCCAGAGAAGACTCAGACGGCGGCGCGTTTCGGTGTTGGGCGAAAAGCCCACGATGGGCGGGCGGGGGCGATATTTCGAGACCAGACGGGCCGTGGAGCCGCTCTCCGTAAACACGGCAATGAGCTTCATCGGAAGCCCTTCGGCGGCGTGGGAGATGGCTTCGCAGACGCTCTCAGCGACGTTGAGCTGCTCGCGACGGCGACGCCAGGGGTGATGAGGGAAGCTGGCCTCGGCCTGGCGGGCGATGCGGTCCATCATCTGGACGGTTTCGACCGGATAGCGGCCGACAGCAGTTTCGGCCGAGAGCATGACGGCATCGGTGCCGTCGAAGATGGCGTTAGCGACATCGGAGGCTTCGGCTCGGGTGGGGCGCGGGTTGACGGTCATGGACTCGAGCATTTGCGTGGCGGTGATCACCGGGATGCGGAACTCGCGGGCGCGGGAGATGATTTTTTTCTGGGCGATGGGAACGACCTCGGGGCTCATCTCGACGCCGAGGTCGCCGCGGGCGACCATGACGCCATCGGCGACGCGGAGAATGGCGTCGAGGTTTTCGATGGCCTCGGGCTTTTCGAGCTTGGCAATGACGGGGGTGGTCTTGCCGGCGCGGGCGATGGCCGAACGAGCCGCCAAAACGTCTTCGGGGCGGCGGACGAAGCTGACGGCGACGTAATCCACACTGTGCTTCAGAGCGAAGGCGAGATCGTCGCGGTCTTTTTCGGTGAGTGCGGGGACGCGCAGCTTCACGCCAGGGAGGTTAATGCCTTTGTGCTCGCCCAGCTCGCCACCATTGATGACCTCGCAGGTGACTGCGGTCTGGGTGGTGGAAACAACGCGCAATTCGATGAGGCCGTCGGCGAGGAGGATGCGGTCACCCCGACGAACCTCGCGGGGGAGAGCCGAGAAAGTGGTGCTGACGCTGGCGCTGGTGCCGAGGCGCTGGCCGGTGGAGATGGTGAAGCGCTGACCGGCGCGCAAGACTACGGGTCGGCCGCCGACCAACTGGCCGGTGCGAATCTTGGGTCCCTGCAAATCCGCGAGGATGGCCAGCGGCCGCGCGTGGCGGCCGGAGGCTTCGCGGAGGCGGGAGATGGTGCGGGCATGCTGGGCGTGGGTGCCGTGGGAGA
>Ga0209109_10000233_pt1 | contig 26946 bp, 25 predicted proteins | sample Rifsed10ft2_FD_184004 | JGI IMG/M metagenome (GOLD analysis project Ga0209109, IMG submission 184004) | Soil microbial communities from Rifle, Colorado, USA - sediment 10ft 2 (version 2) | ecosystem: Environmental > Terrestrial > Deep subsurface > Rock core/Sediment | place: Rifle, Colorado... | reverse complement strand
CCTCGCGTTCGACCTCCTCTTCGCGCTCGGCGGTGGGACGCTCACGCACCCCGCGGAGATCGATTTCTTCGCGACGTCGCGATTGCGACCGCGCCAGTACGTCGTCGCGGACTACCTGTTCCAGTTCACGGTCACGAATGCCCTGGCGATTCCCGCGCTCCTCGTGGTAGGCCTGGGCTTGTCACTCCGCCTCGGGAACGGGAGCGAGGTGGTGGCGGCGATCCTTGCGTTCCTCGCGTTCACCGCGGCGGGCCTCGCCCTCGGGCAGTCCGTTGGGCTCGCGATCGCCGCCCGCCGGCGCGGGGCGAAGGTCCTCGCGGTCGGGCTCGTGGTTCTCCTCATGATCCCCGCGGGTCACCAGGTTTGGCCCTTCCTTCCTTCGTATCAGATCGTTCCGCTTCCGTCGGCGGCGGCCGCGTACCTGATCCTCGCCCTCCTGTTCGGCGGGACCCTCCTCCCGCACACCCTTCTTCTCACCGCTTTCGCGCTGATCGCCGGCATCGCGTGGTTCGCGATGACGTCCCGCAACGTGTTCCCGTACCTGCGTCCGACGATGCGGATCGCGTTCGGGCAGATGAACCTCCGGTCGAAGGTCGCACAGCAGGAGGCACTGATCCGCGGACTCAGCCGCCTCACGCGGCGCGTCTCGCCCGATCTCCTCGAGGGACCGCCCCTCGCGATGATGACGCGTCTCCACCTCACCCGAATCATCCGGGACGGAAGCGTCCTCGTTGTCGCGCTCATCACGGGCGTCCTGGCTCTCATCAGTGCGGCGAGCCGGGTCGACCAGCCTGCGCCCTCGGAACTTACATTGCTCAGCACAGGGTGGGTCGCCGTGATGATCCCCGTGATCCTCGCGTTCAACTGGAACGTGATGGATCGGGCGAACCTGTGGACCGTCGCGATGTCCCCGCGCTATTTCGGTACGTACTTCCGCGGCATGTACCGGACGTTTCTGATCCTGACCGGGGCCGGCGCCGTCATCGGGGCCGTCGCGGGAGGAGCGGTTTCCATCCTCGGGGCGCTCGCCGCGACGCTGATGTCGCTCGCAGCCTGCGGTGCGGCGGTCGTCGTGTTCGCCGCGGTGAAGATCCCGACGGATGCGTTCTCCCTGAAGGCGGTCATCCCGTTCCTCGTCGTCCCCCTCATCGCCCTTGCGGCGGGAGCCCCTGCGGTGGCCCTCGCGCTCTTTGCGTCTTGGCCCGGACCTTGGAGCGTGGTCGCATGGCCGATTGCGATTTCTTACGCCATCGGCATCCTCGTGTCCTTCGACCGGCTCGTGGTTGCGGCCTCGCGACGATTTCAACTCTGACCCCGGCAACCTTTTTAGCGGGCCCCTGTTTGGCGTGCTCGGGCCGTCGTAGCTCAGTCTGGTAGAGCTCCCGGCTGTTAACCGGGTGGTCTCCGGTTCAAATCCGGACGACGGCGCTCTCTTCCTAGAAAAGGAGAATCTCGTTGTTCAGACCCTTTCACTGGGTTCGATATCATCGGACATGAGGCTGCCGTGGCGATAGCTCGCAAGCACCCTTCCCTTCGGCCGGTGGATTCCAAGGAACAGACGGCCAGATCAGGCAATCTCGTCAAAGATCTCTCGAGCCGCGTCCGCAAGGAGATCGGGGAACCGGCTTCGAAACACCGCGAGCTGCGTGCGGACCATGTCAGCGTCCGCTAAGCGGTATCGGCGCTTCTCGTCTTGGACCACTAAGCCCATATCCAGAAGATGTCGCAGGCACTTGGAAAGCGACGCGGACGCGAGCCCTGCTGCCGCTTGCAGCTGGGAGTACTGCGCGCTCCGGAGCCGGAGCAGGGCGGCGAGAACTTTTCGCTGGCCGCGCACGCGTATTGCCGAGACCAACGGGTAGTCGTCGCGCGAAAGGCCCTCCGAAGGGAACAACCGCAGGAACGCTCCCGCGCGCTGCGCCACGACCCTCCGGTCCCGCTCCATCTCCGCGAGGTGGTAGCGGACGGTCGCCAAGGAGACGTCGAGCCGCCGGGAGAGTTCCCGCAGATACACCCCAGGCTCCCTCTCCAAGAGCGCCAGGATCCGTTCACGAGTGCTCAGCATCGATTCGCCCAAACGACCACCGGGTCCCATACAAGAAGGCCAATGCGAAAGCGGTCATGACCGCTAGGTCGCCGCCGAAGTCGAGGATTTCCTCAAAGTAGTGGTCCGTTGCGATCACGGTGTGGAGGAGAACGAGGCCAAGAAGTCGGACTTCGAGGATGATGAAGGCGATCAAGGCGAGGGCCAGCCTGCGGGAGTGGGCATCCCGATACGCACGAGCAATCCCCACGATCGGCACGAGAGCAATCAGGGCACCTGCAATCTCCAGGCCAATATGCATCGACACCACCCTACCCGACCCGTTGAACGCAAACCCGCCTCTTGGCGCTTTCGTTCGAGGACCCGAACTGCTTCACGCTTGCGCCATAAGCGGGATGAGGACCAAGGCGCTTGCTCCTCGACGGTGCTGGAATGTCCGGGCGACGCCATGCGACATTAATTATGGTGCTTGTGTTAATCGGCACGGCGGTATCGCTCCTCGCGAGCGCCCCGCCCTCCGCCGCTCACACACATGTAGAGGTAGGACCGTACGAATTCGAGGTCGGGTGGCTGGAGGAACCGCCGATCGTCGGCCTTTTGAATGGCGTGTTTTTGGGCCTTTCTTGGGTGGTGAACGGCACGCCCGTCGTCGGCGTGCAGGACCGCCTTACTGTGACCTTGTTGACGGGCCCCGCTTCCATGGTCGGCAGTCTGGAGCCCTTGTTTAGCGAGCCGGGTGGGTACACGTTCCCCGTGATCCCAACTCGGGAAGGTTCGTACTCGGTCCGGGTCGAGGGCTCTCTCAACGGCACGACCGTCAATTTTACGCAAGAAATCGAGGCTGTCGCGGGCCGGTCTGACTTCGAATTCCCGGTAGATGATCCGACGCCACCGGAACTCGATCAGGCGATTGGCGCCGTGGAGGCGGAAAACACGGCCCTCCGCGCACAGCTTGGCGCGGCCCTAGCCCTCGCGGTCGCCGGAGCGGTTATCGGAACGGTCGGTCTGGCTGTCGGTGTCTTCGCTTGGCGAAGAACGGACCAGAAACCATGAGAGCCCACGTCGTCGTCCTAGCTGGCATCGTGCTGATCGGCCTCGCGGCCAGCCTCGCCCACGCCGCGCGAGCTCATGGAGATTATATCGCGTCAGATCCGCCCGCGAACGGAATTCTCGCACAACCCCCGACATCCATCGCGGTCACCTTCTCAGAGGCGGTTCAACAGGGGACACCCTCAATCCGCGTGACGAATTCGTCCGGGCAACAAATGCAGAGTGGACCCGCGGCGGTCTCCACTTCGGACCCCCGCGCAATCACGGCGACGTTGGACCGGATTAGCCCTGGGATTTACACGGTCACGTGGGGCGTCGTCTCCGCGGTGGACGGGCATTTCAGTGCCGGATCTTTTTCCTTCGCCCTTCAGAATCCAGACGGGAGCCTGCCCGGACCCCTGCCTCCGCCGATGGGACCCGCGCAGGCCTCAATCTCGCCACTCGAGGTCGCCTTCCGATTCCTCACGTTCATCGGCCTCGCGACTGCCTTGGGGACCGTGGCATTGGTCCTTTTCGCTTGGCTACCCGCCGAGGCCCTTGCGGATTCCGGGTCTATGGATGCCCATCAGCAGGGTTATCGCGCGCTCGCGCGGTTGGCTGGCATTGGAGCTGTTGCCCTCTGCGCCGGTGCGGCCGGAATGTGGCTTTGGACCCTCGCCCTCCGACCTCCCTCGACGTTTTCGGATGTTGTCGGCTCGCCGTTCCTCGCGTCCGCTGCCGCCCGCCTGGCCTTCGGCGTGGGCCTAGTCATCCTCCTTTCAAGCGCCCTCGTTCGGTCCCCGGACCGGAAGGCACTCGCATGGTCCCCCTTCCGACTCCGCACCGCCGGAGCCTTCGCGGCAGCAGCCATCGTGGCGGGCAGCCTTGGCACGCACAGTGCCGCAGCGGAAGCGTGGTGGCCTCTTGGCCCCCTCGCGAATTCCGCCCACCTCCTTGGGGTGTCCCTCTGGGTGGGTGGCCTCCTCGCGGTCCTCCGGGTCCGACGGTGGCTGCGCGCCAATGGGTCCCAAGCGTATGCGGCCAATGTACTCACCCGTTTCTCCCGTCTCGCTTTCTATTCCGTCGGTCTCATCCTCGTTGCGGGAATCCTCCTCAGCGCGATCTTGGTCGGCAGCGTTGAGGGCCTCGTGGCCACGCCCTACGGATGGGTCATCCTTGCGAAGATCTCCTTTTTCGCTCCGATGGTCGCCCTGGGGGCCTACAACCGCTACCGCTGGGTCCCCGCCATGTCCGGCCCCGAGGGCCCTGCGCCCTCCGTCTCGGCGGTAACGCGGAGCGTACGCTTCGAGGCGGTCCTGGGAGCCGCGGTTCTCCTCCTCGCGGCCGTCCTCACAGTGACGGTCCCAGCCGCCTCGTTTGGCGGAGCCGGACGCGTGTTTCTCCTCCAAGGGACCGTCGAGGGTCTGCGACTCGACTTTCAGATCGAGCCGACGCCCACCGTGCCAGGCGTGTACACGTTCACCTTGCAGGTATGGGATGCTGCGAGCGGGGCGCCTTACAACAACGCGCGGAACGCGAGCCTGACGTTTGCGCTCCAGAACCGTACGTTCCCGCCTCAGGCCGTCCTGCTCGAAGGACCCCATGGCAACCATTTCTTCGTGGACACCCCCGCCCTTTCGATGCCTGGCACCTGGCGGATCGACATCCGCTTCTCGCGGGCGGAGGGGTTCGATATCCATGCAGTATTTCACGTGGTGGTGGGAAATTCATGACGTGGCCGCGTTTCGTCCTTCCCGTGGTCTGGGTCGCGATGCACGACGCCTCTCGCCACGTCACGGCTCCTGCGAGGCGACTTCCTTCGGTTCCGCGTGTCTCCCCCATATATCGTGGGACCAAACGTTGGTGGCTGCGGAAAATCGCCGTGGAGATGAACAAGCCTCTCAATTTGACCTCCCGGTCGTGGGCCCGACGGCCCCGCAGCGAGATGCCACGGCTCGACGACATTGCGGCAAGGATTGTGACGAAGGAGATCTCGGCTCCAACCCCGGGACCGCGTGGGACAAGGTGGCGACTGAGGCCATCCTTCCACGCGATCGTGTGCGGACGAAGGACGTATATCTCATGCGTGTGATGGGATGTTCAGCATGAAGCGTCCCTTCGTCCGAACCCTCTTTGCTTTCCTGGCGACCTTGCTAATCCTCGCGTTGAGTCCGTCCGTGTCGGCCCACGGTAGCACCCCTCATAGCGGGACCGTTGTGGAGACGCTGGTGGGGGACGTCGTGCTTGGACCGGCGGGCACCCCGCAGGCCTACCTCCACGCGTTTGGCCTTAGCGGGGCCCAGGGGAACACTCTTCACATCCGGTACAACGTCTCGGATCCCGCGGGCGAGTTAGTGTCCTTCAGTGTTCACAACCACATCCCCGCAGGCGGCGTCCGCGAAATCCTCAACGTGACCGAGACTTTATTCCAGGCGGATGTCGCGATCGTTGCAGCGGGTTTCTACATGCCCCAGTGGCTGAACTTGATTGATCGCAACCTAACCCTTCACTATGTCCTCTACGTCGAACGGCCGCCCTCGATTTGGGTCTATCTCCTTGATTACTTGTGGTTCATCATCCCCGGCGGGATCTTGGGTCTCCTCTCTCTGAAAATCCTCTGGGAGAGGCGGAAAAGCAATCGGAGACGTGAGGACGATAAGCCCGATCCTCTGGAACCACTTCTCCCCAAGTTCGAGTTCAAATAGGGCCGCGCAGCCTTTCTAGGCTTCCTGGGATTCTACGACCGTCTCGAGCGTCGCCCCTTCCGGCCGCCGTGGCGGTACCGGTGCTCCTTCGGACGGGCGTCCTTCGGCGGTCGCTCCTTACGTTTCATCCGTTCAGGTTACTGATCCGAACAATAAAGTCCTTCGCGGTCCGCGCAATCAGGACAACAGCGAGCGCTGTCACGAGATTCCTCTGAAGCTGGCCGTAGCCGCTGGCTCAGCGCCACGTTTCGAAGTATGGGCGATATCACTATCTTCCGTTATCGCATACCAGCCCACGTTGGGGGGTTCCAGAGACGCGTCGCTTCTGGCTCGTTGTGCTTCTCCTCGGCTCGGTCCTTCTCTCCGGATTCTCCGCCCTAGGTCAGACGGAATCCGCGAAGGTACTCGTCCTCGTGGATCCACAGCCCTCACGACCTGGGGACACCGTCGAAGTGACCGTGTATGCGTTCGACAGGGGGGTTCCAGTCGATCCCACTTCAGTCTCGGTCAGAACCGAGCAGTTCCCCTCGACGACGATTTCACTCCTGCGTGTCGCGACGGGCGTGTACTCGGGAAGCCTTGAGATCACCGACGCCCCACAGATCTCCGTTCGGGCAACCGTGGAGATTGGTGGGCAGTCCATTACTGGGCGCGCTTCGATCTCGATCGAGCACCCCATTTCCGTGCGGATACGTCCGAGCACGGTCTTGGCACGTCCCGGACAGCTGGTGAATATCTCCGTCGAGACCTCCTCGTATGGCCAGCCCCAGGATCCGGACACAATTCAGCTGGAGGCGCTCGTTCGCGAGAGCCTGGGTCCTGCCCGGCAGCCGGTTCCGCTTCCGCTCGGACGGATCGACGTCGGCCGGTACGCGGTGGACTACGAGGTGCCGCAAGGGATCCGTCGCGATGCGATCGTTGATTTCTCGATCCTCGCCCAGCTGGGAAACTACGGAATCGGCACAGGGGCATCGGTCCGCGTCGACTTTCCAGAACCGCTCGAGATCTGGTACCACACTGTACAGGTGAATACGACGGCCGCAATCTTCGAGGTCTACGTTGCGAACCGGACCGGATCGCCAGTTGTGGCCGCAGACGTCTCCGTAGCCTACGCGGGCTTTCCCGCCCTCCAGGGCTCCCAGACCGGCTTGACGGATATTGAAGGAGCCGTACGGTTCGAGGTCCCGCTCAATGCTTCGACTCGCGTGGTCCTGACGGGCACCGTTGCGGCGGCAACCGACGTCCAGGGCTTCCAGGGATCCATATCTGTCCCCGCGGAGGCGAACGGGCCACTTGAGATCCGCCGCGAGAATCCGTTCGACCTCATGGTTCTCGGGGAGACCGCCGTCCTACGGTACAGTGTCCGCGACAATGGAACACCGCTCGCTGGGATGCCCGTGTACTACTACGCTTACACACGCTCCGAGATGATCACGTATGGCAGCTCGTTGACCAGCGCCTCCGGAGAGATCGAAGTGCGATTCGTTCCGCCGTTCGCCGTGATTACCGTGGACATCGCCGCAGAGGTCGCCGGTTCGTGGGTTACCGCGAGCGATGGGCCCGATGTTCCCGTGGCGCATCGCATGACCGCGGTCATTGGCCCCGCCATCATTGGGGATTCGCTACGAATTTCAGGCACGTTCCCCACAGGTGCCGGTCCATGGACCCTCTCCGCGAGGATTACGGGTCACAACCCCGCCGCCGGTCTGACCCGGCCGTCTGTCGCCTGGACGCCTCTGTACCCGCTCGGCGTCGGCAAGACTGCCTCGGGCGAACCCGGGACGCTCTTCGAGATTTCCTTGCCTCTCCCGCAATTCCTGGCGACCGCCGGGTCGCTCACGGTCGAACTCTCCGTATCCTCTCAAGTGGCCGGCGAGTATTATGCGTTCTCACAGGTGGTCGTCCTGGAACATCGCGGCGGATCTCCGTTCCCACTGGCATTCGCAATCCTCCTCGTCGCGATCGTCCTGTCATTCCTGGCCATCTACGTTCTCCGACGCCCCCGAAGAGCTGTGCCCTCGCCTCCGAAATACGCGACCCAGGAGGTGCGAGCGAGTGCGGAGGAACAGGGAAGCCAACCACAGTCTGGACGCGAGGAATGACAACGCCCTGCAATCCCGCATTCAATTGCGCTGCGTAAGGCGCGAGGGACTCGACGGGTCGATAGGGGAACGTTCGAGTCTCGCGGCTCTCCGCGGGAATTGCTAGGCTACGAGGGTCCCCTTCGCAACCCACGCGATGAGCATTAGGGCGAACATCATCACCGCGGAGCCGATCGTCGCCGCGCCCTGGAACGTCGCGCCCATTGTGAGCAGGTACCCGCCGAACACGCCGAGGCTTCCCGTCATCGAGGCGGCGGTCACGACATAGATTCGCCAGACTGTCTGGGCCTTCCGGCTGCGTCTCGCGAGCTCCCGTTCTCCAACCGTTTCGATCCGGCCCGACGCGGAACGGAACGGCGGGGACACCCTCACGTATCCCGTGGGCACGCGGACCTTTCGGGGCGGCTGATCATCGGGCCGCGCCGATCTCGGCCCGCCAGACCCGATCCCGAGCTTCTCGTCGTACTCCCGACGGAGGAGCGGGTTCGAGAGGACCTCGTACGCCTCTTTCACCTCGAGGAACATCTCGCTCGCGCCGCGGTGCGGGTTGAGGTCCGGATGATATCGCTTCACGAGCCGGCGGTACGCGCGCTTGATCGCCTCCGCGCTCGCGCTCCGCCGGACGCCGAGAATCTCGTAGAGGTCGCGGGCCATGGGCCCGCCGAGCATGCGGTCCGCGTCGGGATAAAGATGCCGTGGTCATTACCGCCTCGAAGCATTAAGTAGCGGCGACCGATTCCAAGAGCTGCGGGCCCGTAGCTTAGCCTGGTGGAGCGTCTGGCTCATAACCAGATGGTCGTCGGTTCAAATCCGTCCGGGCCCATCTCTTATCGAGGGACGCGACGCGGCCAGGGATCCTCCCGGCCCGCCCCTTGCTCCGAGATCGTGACCTGGGTCTTGATCGCGAGGTTCGGGTACCTGAGGAAGGAAGACCGCAGGATGCAGACACCGGGAGCCGGGATCGGGGTCCCGGACCCGTTCGTTTGGTCTCCCATGAACGAGAGATCGATCCGCTCATAGGGCTCGGATGGGGCGTCGTCTCGACGTGGAGGCACGCCGTCCCCAACGCGAAGGCACACAGTCGGGCCCTCAATCTTTTGGGTGCGTCCCGAGGGTCGCACCGTCTGCCGGTTATTGCTCTTGCATTCGCATTCACGACGGACACCTTTTTATGGACCGGTCGCGTGGACCGCCGTCCCCATGGAAAAATTCGCAATTCATCCCTCGATCCTCGCATCGCTGGAGAAGCTCGGCTTCCGGGAGCTCACGGAGCCGCAGCGGCGCGCGATTCCCGAGATCCTGGCGGGGAAGAATGTACTCCTCGTTGCCCCCACGGGAATCGGCAAGACCGAGGCCGCGATTCTCCCGATCCTGCACCGGATTCTTGTGGAGAAGCCGGAGCCCGTCAGTTGCCTCTACATCACGCCCCTTCGAGCGCTGAACCGGGACATGCTCCGGCGGATGACGTTCTTCGGCGAGGAGCTCGGGGTCCGCGTCGCGGTCCGCCACGGTGATACGTCCCAGAAGGAGCGGGCCGCACAGACCCGCCATCCGCCGGACATCCTGATCACGACGCCCGAGACCTTCCAGATCTTGTTCACCGGCCGCCACGTGCGGGACCAATTGCGGTCCGTGAAGTGGGTCGTGATCGACGAGATCCACGAGCTGGCGGGCGACGACCGTGGGGCGCAGCTCGCGGTCGGTCTCGAGCGCCTCGTCGAGCTCCTCGGGCGGGACGTCCAGAGGATCGGCCTCTCCGCGACCGTCGGGTCCCCCGACGAGGTCGCCGCGTACCTTGGCGGCGTCGGTCGGCCCGTCGAGATTGTGAAGGTCCCCATCCCGAAGGGGATCCGGATCGCGGTCGAGTTCCCATTGCCCGCGCCGGACGACGCGACGATGGCGGAGCGGCTCCACCTCCAGGCCGTCCAGGCGACCGCGATCCGGCGGTGCCACGAGCTGATCGAGGACCACCGGTCGACCCTGTTCTTCGTGAACACCCGCGACAACGCGGAGTTCCTCTCGAGCCGGCTCGGTCTCGCGTTCCCGAACGCCTCGCTCGGCGTCCACCACGGCTCGCTCTCAAAGGACGTCCGGGTCCAGATGGAGGACGACTTCAAGGCGGGCGTGCTGAAGTCCCTGATCTGCACGTCGTCCCTGGAGCTCGGGATCGACGTCGGCTCCGCGGACTTCGTGCTCCAGTACAACTCGCCTCGCGAGGTCACGCGTCTCGTCCAGCGGATTGGCCGGTCGGGCCATGGGGTCGGCGAGGTCTCCGATGGCCTCGTGATCGCGACGCACGAGGACGACTTCGCGGAGGCGTGCGCGATCGCGAAGCGGGCGCTCCACGAAGAACTCGAGCCTCTCACCGTGCGGCAGAACAACTTCGCGGTCCTCGCGAACCAGATCGTTGCGATGGCGATGACCCGTCCCTCCGCATCCGTCGAGGAGGCGTTCGCGGTGATCCGCCGCGCGTACCCATTCCGGGACCTGAAGCACGCGGATTTCGTCGCGGTCCTCGAGCAACTCGCGGCCCTGAAGAAGGTGTGGTCCCGCGACGGACGGTTCGGCCGGGGCTCCGGCGCCCGCATGTACTTCATCGAGAACATCTCCATGATCCCGGACGTCCGGACATACCGGGTCGTCGACATCAGCTCCCGCCGCGCCATCGGGACGCTCGACGAGTGGTTCGTCGCGGAGAACGCGAAGCTCGGGCAGACGTTCGTGATGCGGGGGACCGCGTGGCGGTTCGTCGAGTTCAAGGAGGACCACCTGCTCGTCGAGCCCGTTCGGGAGATCGGAGACATCCCGAGCTGGATCGGGGAGGACATCCCCGTGTCGTTCGGAGTCGCGCAGGAGGTCGGCCGCCTCCGGGAGTCGGTCGATTTCTCGAAGTACCCGGGAAACGAGGAGGGGATCCGTCGGTTTCGCGAGTACATCGCAAGCCTCGGCGGGAAGCCCGTGCCGTCCGACACGCGGGTCACGATCGAGGCCGCGCGAGACCTCGTGATCGTGAACGCGTGCTTCGGGAGCCGGGTGAACGAGACCCTCGCGCAGCTCATCTCCTCCCTGATCTCCGCACGATTCGGACAGAGCGTCGGCGTGCAGTCCGATCCGTACCGGGTCATCATCGAGGCGCCGCACGCGCTCGAGCCACAGCGAATCATCGAGATCCTGAAGCCGGAGGATCCCGCAGCTCTCGAGCCTCTCCTCCGGGTCGTCCTGAGGAATTCCGCGTACCTTCGGTGGTCGTTCGTCCACGTCGCGAAGAAGTTTGGGGCGCTCCGGCGGGAGGTCGACTGGGAGGCGGTGAACATCCTGCGCCTCCTGAAGGCTTTCGAGAACACGCCGCTTTTCGAGGAGGTCCTGAACCGGATCTTCTGGGAGCGGATGGACATCCCCCGGACGATCGAGGTCCTTGAGAAGATCAAGAAGGGCGAAATCGGTGTCGAGGTCACGCAGATCTCGAACGTCGGCAAGGCGGGGCTCGAGGGAAGCCTGCGGCTCGTCGCGCCCTCGAAGGCAGACCATGCGACGCTGATGGCGGTGAAGGCCCGGCTTGAGAAGGAGACCGTGCAATTCCTGTGCTTGAACTGCCGCGCCAAGTGGCGCTCCCTCGTCGCGGAGCTCCCGGCGAAGATCACATGCCCGACGTGCAACGGGGTCATGATCGCCGCGCTCCGGCACTACGAACGGGAGAAGGTGACGGACCTCGACATCGACACGCCGTCGAAGGCGGACCGTCCGTTCGTAAAGAAGCTCTTCACGAACGCGAGCCTCGTAATGGGGCACGGAAAGAAAGCGGTCCTCGCGCTCGTCGCACGCGGCGTCGGCGAGGAGACCGCGGCCCGCATCCTGCGGGGATATCACGAAACGGAGGATGACTTCCTCCGGGACGTTCTCGCAGCCGAGGTGAACTACGCGCGCACGAAACGCTTCTGGGACTAGTCACCTCCGTGCGAGGCCTCCTCGGGCTCCACGGCGTCAGAGTCCGGCTGCCCTGAGAGGAGGCCTTCCATCGGAACGCGGCGGCCAGTCCGTGATCAGGAACTCGTCGTCCTGCGAAGCCGCTTGGCGACGCCCTCAATCTTCTGAAGGGTGAGGGACAGATCGCGCCTGGCAGCTGTCAGCACGTCCTCGACGGGTTTCAACGAGTAGACGTACGCGAGCTTCTTGTTCGTCGTCACGAAAACTTTGCGCTCGAGGATTCCGCGCCGCACGAGGAGGGAGAGATTCTCCCGGACACTCCTCTCCGAACTCCTCACCCGCTCGACGATTTCATCGACGCGCAGGGTCCGTCGGGTCTGAGCGAGCGTGTCGAGGATCCGGCCGGCGGTCCGCGGGAGGTGGAGCGCCTCCGACAGCTCCCGCACGAATTCTCCCAATCGGTGCCGTTGCATGATCCACAACCCGTGAACCTATGGGCGAAGCCGATATATGAAAATTCGCTTGCATAGTTCGCTGAGAACCGTGAGGGAAACCTAGGCGAAGGCCCGCCATCCGGCGCGAGGGGTGCATCGTCCGGGAGCGAGGGGAATGATTCGATACGATCCCGACGGCGTGAAGATCGTCAGGCGCTAGAGGGACGCGGTTCGCTTCGCGTCGACGGGTTTCGTATCGCCAACGTCCGAGACGCCAGCCTCGGAATCGTCGCCCGGCACGGCGAGTAGCTCCGATAGTGAGTCGAGAGTGTGTGCGCAGTCCCCGTAGAGCCCTTGGTCGAGCAGGGACTCCGCCTCCGCGAGGAGACCGTCCCCCTCGATTGCGCGGATCGGGTCCCGGGTCCGCATCGCGGTCACGGGCCTCCGGAGGTCCGAGATCCGCGCCGCCATCGTCCGGTGGGTTTCGCGGATGCCGAGAGCCATCGTCCGGGCGCCTCCGAGGGCCGCGGCCGCGTCGTCGTAACGTCCCGCGGGGATCAGCCCCTCCGCCTCGCGGAGGAGGATCCTCGGCTCCCGAACGTTGAAGCCCCAGTCCTCGACCTGCGCAATCGCATCGCGGGCGGACCGCGCGAGGAGAAGGATCGATCGGTGAGTCTCCCGGAGCTCCGCGATTCGGACCCCCGCCTCCTCCGTGATCGCTCGCGCGGACGCGAAATCCGCTGCCGCGAGGGCGGTCCTCGCCCGCTCCAGCGATGCCTCGATCGCGCCGACGGCGGCACCCTCGCTCCGCAGGTTTCGTACGGTATCATCGGATCGCTCAAACGCCTCAATCGCGTGGCGGGACTCCCGTTCCACGGCCTGGGCGTGGGCCATCGCGCGGCGCGCTCCCTCAGACGCGCGTCCATAGTCGCCCGCGGACAACGCCTTCCGCGCCTCCTGAAGGGCGACCGTCGCTGGCTTCAACACGGACGATTCGAAGAGGTCCCTCGAGATGTATCGGTTCGTGTCCTGAACCGATCGGAGCCGTTCCTCCGCGTCCGAAATCGCGCGAAGGGTTTCGACGAACTTCGGGACCCCGTCGCGGGCGAGTTCGAGTCCCTCGCGGGCAAGGCGTTCCGCCTCCTCGTATGCGGGGAAGCGGGCGTCCCCGTCCCGCTCGACGAAGTCCTTCATTGAGGTGCTCGCCCGGACAATCAGTGCGTCGATCTCTGCGATCGCCGCCCCCATCGAGGCCATCCGCTTCCGCTCCGCTTGGAGCTTCGCGATTGCGTCGGTCGAAACGGTGTGGGCCCGCGCCAGGAGCTTCGCGAGGGACTCCGAGCGGCGCGCGGCCTTTCCCGCGGCCGCGAACCGCCGCGCGCGAAACGCGTCGACCGCACGGTCGTACATCCGTCGCGCGGGGCCGAGATCGACGATGGACCCGTGGGTCGACAACGAGTGGAGCGTCGCTTCGCACGCCCGGATCGCGGCGTTCGCCTCCTTCCGGGCCCGGCGGAACAGCGCCATGGCCTCACTCCCGTCGCGGCTCGTGCCACGACGCGAGGCTCTGGCGAATCTCCTCGAGGCGCGCCCGGTGCCTCCGGAGGACCTCAATCGACTCCGCGACCCGTGCGCGAAACGCCGTAATCGCGTCGCCCTCCGTGGCGAGCGCCTTCGCCCGGTCGTGGACCTGCCCCTCCTTCCGCTCGAGCGCCTCGAGCCGGTCCGCGATCTCCGCTCGGAGGGCGATGTACGCGGCCGCGACGGCGGCCTCCTCGAATTCCGCCTCGCCGTGGAGGTCGTTCGGGGTCGTCGACAGCATCCCGTCCTGGACGGCCGGGTTCTCCGGAGGGATCGTCGCCATGCGCTCCTCCGAGATCTCCGCTTCGAGGGACTGGACGAACTCCGCAGCCTCGAGGGCCGCGGCGAGGCGCGCCTCGAGATCCGAGGCGACCCGGGACCCCATCATCGCGTGTTCGGGAGCGGCGGCGGGTGGCGAGGGATGCTTTCGGGGGATCGCCGGCGGATCCTCGTTGACTGTTGGGGGATGCGGAGAGACGGGTCGCGGCACCGGCGGGCTCTGCGGTTCCGACCCCGTGCGCCGCCGGTAGAATGCGGCGAGGGCGAGGGGGACGACACCCGCGAGGAGGCCGAGGACGGGTTCAACGGGAACCGTGAGAAGTCCGAAGGCGAGTCCGACCTGCCCGAGTCGGGACTCTAAGATCCGCGGTCTTCCTCCCCACGCCGCCATACGCGTCGGGAATCGATGCGTCAGATTCTATATAAATCATCCTTCGCAGGCCGAGCTCCGTCGGCGGCTCCGGGTTCAGGCGTGGGCGTGAGACTCAGCCCGGAACTTTTAAGCTGAATCGTCGGGCTAGGCCAGAGCCAGCACGGTGTATTGTGCCCCCTCAACCGAAGCTCGTCTGTGAAGTGTGCGGGACCGTGAACCCCCCGACCGCGACGGAGTGCGGCCAGTGCGGGATCCGGCTCATCTCGCAGAACGCCGCCGAGGTCGAGCGGCTCCTGGAGGAGTTCATCGAGGCGGAGCCGGAGCAACCGACCGTGAAGGCCGCGGACGAGAGCCTCGACCTCGACAAGGAGGAGGTCGCCGGGCTCGTCGATTCGATCGTCGTGCCGCCGAGCCGGAAGAAGCCGATCCCCGCGAGCCCCGCCTCGCGAACGCCCACACCCCAGAGAAAGCCCACAGCCCCTCGCCTCGCTCCGAAGGCCGTCGAGCGGTTCGAGTGCCCCACGTGCGGGACCGAGGTGAGTTCATCGGCGACGGCGTGCTCGACATGCGGCGCGCGGTTCGGTACCGTCGAACCGGAAGACGCCGCGCAACCCCCGCCCCCGGGGCCCGTCGCGGCCTCGGAAGAGGCGGAGCCGAGCGTCTCCGTCTCGGAGCCTACGGTCTCCCTTTGGAGGGTCATCAGCGGGCGGCTCATCGACCTCGTCGTGATCGGCACGATGATCGCCCTCGTCGGAATCTTCTTCGTGTTCAAGATGTACTCATGGGCCGCAATCGCGGCGTACCCGATCGCCCTCGTCCTGTTCATCGCGGTCGCCGGCGGCGGTTTCGGGACCGGTGGGATGTTGTTCCGAATTAGCACGTCCGCGATCGCGCAGGCGGACCGCCTCATCAAGGACGGTCGGTACGAGGACGCGATCCCCCTCTACCACCGCGCGATCCGAATGGGGACGCGGCCCGCGGAGGCGTGGACGGGGAAGGGCGTCGCCTTCAAACGCCTCGGGCGGCTCGAGGAGGCGATGAAGTGCCAAGACTTCGCCCTCAAGCTCGATGCCGAGTCTGAGATCGCGTGGTGCAACAAGGGGGACTTGTACTTCCACATGGGCCAGCTCGAGGCGGCGATCGAGTCCTACGACAAGGCGCTCGTGATCCGGCCGAAGTACGCGATCGCATGGAACAACAAGGGCGCAGCCCTCGCGCGGGCCGGTCGATACGAGGGCGCCCGCAGGTGCCACGACCGCGCGGTCGACCTGAAGCCGAAGTACGTCGCCGCCTGGCTGAACCGCGGTGAGGTCCTCGCGCGGCTCGGGGAGGCGGAAGAGGCCGCGCGGTGCCTCGAACGGGCCCGCGCATTGGGGGCCTAGTCGAGCTTCCCGATTCCGACGACATAGATTTCTGCGGAGCCCTTCGTCGTCGCGGGCGGGACATAGCCTTTCGCGAGGTCGAACTGGGCGGCGACGTCGGAGACGAACCGCCGGTATCCCTCGCCCTGGAACCCCTTCACGACGAACCCGCCTCCGGGGCGAAGCGCCTTGACCGCGAAACCGAGGGCGGACGACGCGAGGTCGAGGACGCGGGCGACGTCGACGGTCCGGTTCCCGCTGAGCCTCGGGGCTCCGTCGGAAACGACGACGTCCGCGGGCGTCCCGAGGGCCTCGAAGATCGTCGCCTGGACGTCGGGGTCCGTGAAATCGCCGCGGAGGGTCGTGACCCCGTTAATCGGGGCCATTGAGACACGGTCGATCGCGATCACGCGCCCCTTCGGTCCGACCATCTCCGCGGCCGCCCGGGACCAGCCACCGGGCGCGGCCCCGAGGTCGACGACGGTATCTCCCACGTGGATGAGACCGAACCGCTCCTGGATCTCCACGAGCTTCCACACGGCCCGGCTTCGGAGGCCCTGCTCCTTCGCGGCGCGGTAGTACGGGTCGCGCTTCCGCGCCTTCATCCACGCCTTGCCCATCGTGTGATTCATGCGGGCCGCGCTAGTTAATCGTTGCGGGCTGGACGGCGAGCGCAGCCCGTGGTAAACATGTTTACCGCCGCCCGAGCACTTTCGGCCATCCCCGGTGAACAGCTATATTATAGCTATACATATGGAGCCCCAGTGGAGTGGATGACACTCGAAGGATACGACCGCGCGGAGCACATCCTCCTCTCGTACGACGTCTCGGGCTTGGCCCGGCATCAGGCCGCGCGTGCGTGCCACATCGTCTTTGGGCGGAGGCGCCGGGACGGATCCAAGGGGGACCGGATCGAGCCGGGGTTCATCCACCGGCCTGGGGTCGTGTGGATCGGACAGTCCGTGTTGGCGATGCCACCACGAGATGCGGACGAGCTCGCCGGGAAACTCTGGAACCTCGGGGCTCGGGTTGCGATGGCGCCGGTGAGCATTACACCCTCTGGCCTCCGGGCCTTCCGCCGTCGGGGCCGCTCGGCGCGGTCCGGGTAAACATGTTTCCCCGAGTGGCCGGAGGGACTCCATTTGAGGTCCGCCGGCAGGGTGTCCCAGGGCGCCAACATTCGTGCCACCAATGGGCGGCCGTGCCGAGGGTCCTTGGTAAACTTGTTTACCACGGCGCCGACATCGGTCCATCGGAATGGCGGTGAACTCGTTTACGCCGAATCGTCCAAGGCCTCCCACGGTCGACCGATGAACGTCTAAATAGGAACCATCCGTTCCGCCGGTCGATGGTCCGAACGTACGCGGAGGCGGGCGTGAACATCGACGCGAAGTCCGCGCAGGTCCAGGCCCTTGTGAAGCAGCTGAAATTCCGCCGCCAGGGGATCGGGCGGCCCTGGGGGCCGAAGGGTCACTTCGCGGGCCTCGTCGACATGGGCCGCTACGCGCTCGGCCTCACGACGGACAGCGTCGGGACGAAGCTGTTCATCGCGAACGAGATGCGGAAATGGGACACCGTCGGGATCGACTGCATCGCGGCGAATGTGAACGACATGCTCTGCCTCGGCGCGGAGCCGATTGCGTTCGTCGACTACGTCGCAATCGATACGCACGACCCCGAGCTTCCCCGACAGGTCGGCCTCGGTCTTGATAAGGGCGCGCGGGAGGCCAACGTCACGATCGTCGGCGGCGAACTGGCGGTCCTCCCCGAACTCGTGAACGGATTCGACCTCGCGGGCACGTGCTTTGGCGTCGTGGACAAGAAGAAACTCATCGACGGTCGCTCGATCCGGCCCGGACATCGGATCGTCGGCGTCCCGAGTAGCGGGATGCACTGCAACGGATACACACTCGCGCGCCGCGTGTTGCGGGACGCGGCGATCACGGTGATGGACCCCGTCCCGAAGTCGGACCGGCCCTGGGGCGAGACCCTGCTGACGCCGACGCGGATCTACGTCCGACCAATCCTCGAGACGATCCGACGCACGCCCGCCTCGGGCCTCGCAAACATCACGGGGGGTGGTCTCCGAAATCTCTTCCGCCTCAAGTCCGGCGTCGAATTCCGGATCACGGATCCGCTCCCGCCGCAGCCCGAGTTCCTCGCGCTCCAGGATCTCGCGAAGATCGAGGACCGGGAGATGTTCCAGACGTTCAACATGGGGATGGGCTTCGCCGTGATCGTGCCGACGAAGTTCGTCGACAAGGTCGTCGACTCCCTGAAGAAGCTCCGCGCGCGGGTCGTCGGCGAAGTCGCGCGAGGGGAGGGCGTCCTCCTCGCGGACCGGAACGTCCGCTACAAGGAGTACTGAACGCCTCCTCGGGCTCCCTCGCGAATCGCGTGATCGTGATGATGAAGCAGGACCCGCGGAAGTTCGTGCCGAAGGTTGACTACGTCACGACGCCCAGGTACCTCGACGGCCCCGGCGCGCGGGAGCGGGCGGGCCTGCCCCGGGGCGGCCCCGCGGTCGTGATCACGGACAAGGGAATCTACCGATTCGACGCCGCGGCGAAGGAGATGGTTTGCGCGACGTACCATCCCGGTCTCGGCGTCGAGGAGATCCGGAACAACGTGTCGTGGCCGATTCGGTTCGCGAAGGACGTCCATGAGACGAAGCCGCCGACACCGGAGGAACTGCGAGTGCTGCGGGAGGAGTGCGATCCCGAAGGGATTTTCCTCGGCGGTGCGGACTAGACTCCGGAACGAGCGTGTTGCCGCCGCACGATTGCGTTCCGCGTGAGCACAGCAGCCTGGGTGAAAACGACAAGACCCGCGACGAACTCGGCGATCCCCGAGATGTCGCCCGCGGACACCTGGCCCCGCAATAGGTGGAGGACGTGGAACGCGAAAGCCGCCGCGGTCCAGCCAATCCCAAACATGATTGCGACGGGTCCCTTCCAGAGACCAAGCTTCGGATAGATTCCCACGGCCGCGGCGGTGAGACCCACGAAGACAAACAGTCGGTATACTTCATCGACGGGAAACCGAATCGTCAGAAGTTCATCGAGGAGATGGAGTAAGGCGAGAAGCGCGCCGGTGACGAACACGGCATGGTCTCGCTCGATTGTTCGAATACCGCTCATGGGATGCCGCCGCGGAGGCTCTCCCCGGTCAAGAGGTGAATCGACGCGCAGGGACATACTTCCTATCCGTGAGAGCAGATTCGTCCCGGCACGACGACGCTGGCGGGAGGCGGCCTGCTGCCGCATAACCTTTAGGCCGCCACGGACCATCGGCATCCGGAGGGTCGTGGCGCCCGCGAAATCCCGAAAGCCGAGGCCGAAATCCCCGCCGTCCCGGAGGGAACCGACGGCAGGAAGCCGGACCCTGAGTGGCGTCCCGCTGAAGCTCCTCTACACGCCGATCGACCTGAAGGACCTCGGGTATCTTCGGGACATCGGCTTCCCCGGCGAGGTCCCTTTCACCCGGGGCGTCCACCCCACGATGTACCGGGGGCGGCTGTGGACGATGCGGCAGTACGCGGGCTTCGGCTCCGCGGAGGCGTCGAACGCGCGGTATCGGTACCTCCTCTCCCAAGGGACGACGGGGCTCTCCGTCGCGTTCGACCTCCCGACGCAGATGGGCTACGACTCCGACGATCCGATCACACGGGGCGAGGTCGGCAAGGTCGGCGTCCCGATCGCGACGATCGACGACATGGCGGCCCTGTTCCGGGGCCTCCCGCTCGAACGGGTGAGCACGAGCATGACGATCAACGCGACCGCGGCGATCCTTCTCGCGATGTACGTCGCCGTCGCGGAGGCCCAAGGCGCGGCCCGCAAGGGTCTCCGCGGCACGGTCCAGAACGACATCCTCAAGGAGTACATCGCTCGGTCCACGTACATCTACCCGCCTGAGCCGTCGCTCCGGCTCGTCGCGGACATCTTCGAGTTCTGCGCGCGGGGGATGCCGAAGTGGAACGCGATCAGCGTGAGCGGGTACCACATCCGCGAGGCGGGCGCGACCGCCGTGCAGGAGGTCGCGTTCACCCTCGCGAACGGGATCGCGTACGTCGAGGCCGCCCTCGCGCGGGGTCTCCCGGTCGACGCGGTCGCACCCCTGATCTCGTTCTTCTTCTGCGCGCAGACGGACCTCCTCGAGGAAGTCGCGAAGTTCCGCGCGGCTCGGCGCCTGTGGGCTCGGATCATGGCGGACCGGTTCCGCGCGAAGAACCCGGAGTCGATGGCCCTTCGGTTCCACGCGCAGACCGCGGGGGTCGCGTTGACCGCGCAGCAGCCGGAGAACAACGTCGTGAGGGTCGCGGTCCAGGCCCTCGCCGCGGTCCTTGGCGGCGCTCAATCTCTCCACACGAACTCGATGGATGAGGCCCTCGGCCTCCCCTCGGAGAAGGCGGTCCGACTCGCGCTCCGAACGCAGCAATGGCTCGCGCACGAGAGCGGCGTCGGGAACACGGTCGACCCCGGCGCAGGCGCGTTCGCCGTCGAGGCCCTCACGCGGGACATCGAAGAGGCCGCAACTTCGGTGATCGACCGGATCGACGGGATGGGCGGGATGCTACGCGCGATTGAGTCCGGCTGGGTCCAGCGGGAGATCGCGGACAGCGCGTACCGGTTCCAGCGGGCCGTCGAGGCGGGCGAGCGGACGATCGTTGGCGTAAACCGATTCCGCACGGAGGAGGACGGCCGGGCGATGTGGAGGCCGCAGCGGATCGACCCGAAGCTCGAGCGGGAACAGGTCGCGCGGCTGAAGGCGTTCCGGAAGGCCCGCGACGGGAAGGCCGTCGCGAAGGCCCTCGCGGGCGTGAAGGGGACCGCCGCGCGCGAGCGGAACCTCGTCCCCGTAATCCTCGACGCCGTGAAGGCCCATGCGACCCTTGGGGAGATCGCAGGCGCAATGCGGGAGATCTTCGGAACGTTCCGGGCGAGGAGTGAGGTATGATCGGCACCCTACACCACATCGGAATCGCCGTCGCGAACCTCGAGGAGGCCCTGCAACGGTTCGCGACGATGGGCTTCCAGGCGGGCCCGCCGGAGGTCGTCGCTTCGGAGGGCGTGCGCCTCGCGTTCGTCCGGAGCGGGGACGCGCAGCTCGAGCTTCTCGAATCCCTCACCCCGGACGGCGTGATCGGGCGGTTCCTCGCGAAGCGGGGGGAGGGCCTTCACCACCTCGCGTTCCGTACGCCGGACATCCGGGCCGCGATCGCGGACCTCCGAGCCCGGGGGTTCCAGCTCCTCAATGAAGAGCCGCGCCGCGGCCATCACGGACGCCTCGTCGCGTTCATCCACCCGAAGTCGGCCCACGGGGTCCTGCTCGAGCTCGTCCAGGAGTGAACTCGGACGGCGTTTACCTCGTTAGGCTAAGAGCAACAGCGCACGTTCTTACGGCCCCCGGTCCTGCCGCGCGCCGCATGGCGGACTACCTCCCGCTCGTCACGGCCGCGGTCTCGGTCGCCCTCACGGGCCTTCTCGCCCGTCAGTTCCTCGAGCGGCGGAAGCGCCACCAGCTCGTGTGGACCGTCTCTCTCGCCCTCCTCGGCCTCGCGGCGGTCCTCGCGTTCCTCGGGAATGCGGACGTCGTCGGGTGGAACGCGGCCCTCTATCGGCTTTATCTCCCGCTCACGGCCCTTCCCGTCGGCCTGATCGGCTTCGGCGTTCTCCTCCTGTTCCGAAACTATCCGAAGGTTGCGCGAGCGTACGGCTACTACTGGCTCGCAACGGCTCTCCTGATCTCGGGGATCGCCGCGGCCGCACCGATCGTCGACCCGGCGGGGCTCGCGTTGGAGGGGCCGAACGTCGGTGGGCGCTTCCTCCCGCTGTTCTTCGCGTTCTCATGGCTCCAAACGGTCCCGGGCGCCGCAGTGTTCGTCGGCGGCGGTCTGTACACATGGTATCGAGAGCGCTCCCGCCGATATGGCCTCGTCCTTGCTTTGGGCGGGATCCTCTTCACCATCGCGGGCCTGAGCAGCCGCCTCGGCTTACGAGATTACTTCTTCGTGATCACGATGATCGCCTCGATCGTCACGTTCATCGGGTTCATTCTGAGCACGGAGATTAGTCCGGCGACGGTCGGCCAGCCCGCAAAGGCTTAACCCGCACCGCTCCTGTCCGCGCGTAATGGCGGCCGGGAGCGTCCCGCAGCCCACATCGGTTGACGCGCGGGCCGGCCCCGTGTTTCGGACCCTGATGCGGTTTGACGCCGTCGACTCCACGAACGAGGTCGCGAAGCTCCTCCTGGGCCAAACCGCGGCGGAGGGCACGGTGATCCTTGCGAAGCGCCAGGGTGCGGGACGAGGCCGTCATGGCCGTGCGTGGGCCTCGCCCCCCGGAGGGCTCTATGTTTCCCTCGTCCTCGAGCCGGAGCCGCAACACGTGCAGACGCTCGGCCTCTTGGCGGGAATCCCCGTTGTGAAGGCCCTCCGCCACTACGGAGTGTTCGCGAACCTGAAGTGGCCGAACGACGTCATGTTCCTCGAGAAGAAAATCGGCGGGATCCTCAGCGAGGGCGTATACCGCCGCGAGACGTTCTATACGGTCATCGGGATCGGTGTGAACACGGGGATCGACCTCGAGCGCCTCCCGGAGGACGTCCGGGCGCGCGCGACGAGCGTGAAGCGGGAGGTCGCGGAATACGTCGACAACGACGATTTCCTCGAGTACATGCTCCGCCACTTCGAGGACATCGTGTCCCGATACCGGATGGGGACGCGGGACCTCCTCGTGAAGGACTACCGCGGCCTGTGCGCAACGATCGGGAAGGACGTCGTCGTCACGACGCCGGGGGGGACGATCCGGGGCCGAGGCTATGACATCACGCCGCTCGGTGCGCTCGTCGTGATGGACAAGGACGGGCGGAAGACGGAGATCGTCGATGGCACCGTCGAGCAGGTCGCCTGAAACCTTTAAGGCGCGGCCGCGACTCCGCAGCGTATGCCGGACGGGAGCGCGGTCGGCCGCCGGGCGGGCCGAGGCGGCGGTATCGGGTCCATCGATCTCGCCCTGCTTCTTCTGTTGGGCGGGCTCTGGGGCACCGCATTTCTGTTCATCACGGTCGGCCTCCGGAGCTTCAGCCCGATTCTGTTCGTCGCAATCCGATTTGACATCGTCGGCCTCGTCCTCTTCGTGCTCGCGTTCGTCCATCGGGCGGGCTCCCTCGTCCCCCGGGGCCGACGGGAGTGGACCGCGATTGTCGTTGCGGCCGCGTTCAATGTCGCGGGGTATCACGCACTCCTGTTCTGGGGCCAGCAGTTCACGACCGCGGGCGTCGCCGCGATTATCGTTGGGCTGAATCCCGTCCTGACAACCGTGTTCAGCCGAGCCCTCCTTGCGGACGAGCGGGTCGGGACTGGCGGCGTCGTCGGCCTCGCTCTCGGGATGACGGGGATCGTCCTTCTCGCCACTCTGAAGCAAGGCAACCTCCTCGACCTGCAGGGCGTCGCGGAGCTCGCCGTCGTGGGGGCGATCGCCTCCTGGTCGCTCGGGTCCGTCCTTGTCCGGCGAACGGGCCACGGGATGGATGTGTTCGCGTTCATCGCGTGGCACTCGCTCGCTGGCGCCGGACTCCTTCACGTCGCGTCACTCCTCTTCGAGGGGGGAGGGCGGGCCACGTTCGACGCCTCCGGGACCGTGTCGATGGTGTATCTCTCGATCGTTTCCTCGGGCGTCGGCTTTGTGATCTACTTCACCCTCCTCTCCCGGATCGGGCCCATCCGACTGAACCTTGTGAGCCAGATTGCGGCGGCGGTCGCCGCAGTGGGCGGGGTCCTGTTCCTTCAAGAGGCCGTCGAGGTCCGCGCCCTCGGTGCGTTCGCGCTGGTGGCCGCCGGATTCACGCTCGTGACGCGCCCGAAGCTTCGGGCTGCGAAGCCCCCGCTCGACCCTAGCGAGGCGGGTCCAAGATAACGTTAAGGGACGCCCGCGCCTTGCGTCCGCGATGGACCCGGTACACGATCCGAAAATCCGGGAGCTCCGTCGCCGAAGAGCGGAGGCGAAGCTCGGCGGCGGGAAGGAGCGGATCGACGCACAGCACAAGCGCGGAAAACTGACCGCCAGGGAGCGGCTCGAGCTCCTCCTCGACCCCGGGTCGTTCGTTGAGACGGACCTGTTCGTCGTCCACCGCACGACGGACTTCGACATGGAGACGCGCAAGGTCCCGGGCGACGGCGTCGTGACGGGCTACGGCACGATTGACGGCCGCCTCGTGTTCGTCTTCTCCCAGGACTTCACGGTCTTCGGCGGCAGCCTCGGGGAGATGTTCGCGAACAAGATCGTGAAGATCATGGACCTGGCGATGAAGGTCGGCGCGCCCATGATCGGGCTGAACGACTCCGGCGGCGCGCGGATCCAGGAGGGCGTGAAGTCCCTCGGCGGGTATGCGGAGATCTTCTACCGCAACGTGATTGCGAGCGGCGTGATTCCGCAGATCTCCGTGATCCTCGGTCCCTGCGCGGGTGGCGCCGTCTACAGCCCCGCAATCACGGACTTCGTCGTCATGGCGAAGGGGATCTCGAACATGTTCATCACGGGCCCGGAGGTCGTGAAGGCCGCTACGGGCGAGGAGGTGTCCTTCGAGGCCCTCGGCGGGGCCACGGTCCACGCGGAGAAGAGCGGCGTTGCCCACTTCGCCTCCGACTCGGAGCGCGACGCGATGCGGATCGTCCGTCGAATCCTGAGCTACGTCCCTTCGAACAACGTGGAGGAGCCGCCCGTTCTCGACCTGCGGGACGACTCAGAGCGGCGCGACCCGGAGCTCGCGACGATCGTGCCCTCGGAATCCGACAAGCCGTACGACATGCGGGATGTGATCACGCGCGTGACGGACCGGGGGAGTTTCTTTGAGGTCCACGAGGCGTGGGCCCGCAATATCGTCGTCGGGTTCGCTCGCCTTGACGGACACCCCGTCGGAGTCGTCGGAAACCAGCCTGCGGTATTGGCGGGAACGCTCGACATCAACTCGTCGACGAAGGGAGCGCGATTCGTCCGGTTCTGCGACGCGTTCAACCTCCCGCTCGTGACGTTCGTCGACGTCCCCGGGTTCCTCCCGGGCACGGACCAGGAGCACGGCGGAATCATCCGAAACGGCGCGAAGCTCATCTACGCGTTCGCGGAGGCGACGGTCCCGAAGATGACGGTCATCACGCGGAAGGCGTACGGCGGCGCGTACGACGTGATGAACTCGAAGCACCTCCGCGCGGACTTCAACGTCGCGTGGCCGAGCGCGGAGATCGCCGTGATGGGCCCGGAGGGCGCGGTGAACATCGTGTTCCGGAAGGAGATCGAGGCCGCGAAAGACCCGAAGAAGCGCGCGGCGGAACTCGTCACGGAGTACCGTGAGAAGTTCGCGAACCCGTACCTTGCCGCGGAGCTCGGCTACATCGACGACGTGATCGAGCCGGAGGAGACGCGTCCCGTGCTGATTAAGGCGCTCCACGCGCTCCGGTCGAAACGAGAGTCGCGGCCCCAACGAAAGCACGGGAACCTCCCGCTCTGAACTCCGAGGTCTGAACGTGGCAGAGGGAACCCGGGATGGCTGCCCAGCGGAGAAGTCGCCACGACCGGCCTAGGCCATCGAGAGGGCGGCACTGATTCGGTCCGGAGCGTTCGAGGCAATGTAGTCGACGCCGAGCGCGGCGACCTGCCGAGCCCGTCCAGGGTCGTCGATGGTCCAAGCGAGGACTTCGAGGTTTGAGCGATGGGCCGTGTCCACGAGGTGCTCCGTGAGCCCATCGTGACGGAAGCCCGCCACGCTCGCCCCCGCCTCGGCTGCTTTTCCGATCGCGGACTCCGAGAATCCGGGGAAGAGAATCCCCGCCCTCATCTCAGGGCGCGACGTCATCAGATCCTTGATTTCATCTGCGAGGAATGAAACGAACAGGGTTCGCTGGGGATCGCCGCTCTTGGACACGACGTCGAGGGCATCCCGCCACAGCCCTCGCTCCTTGATTTCGATCACGAGTAACGCGCGGTCGCAGACTGCACTCGCAATCTCACGCAGCGTTGGCACCCTCTCTCCGAGGCCGGCGTCGAGCTGGCGCAGTTCCTCGAGGGAGAGGTCCGCGACGCGCCCGGTTCCGTCCGTCGTCCGGCTCACGGTCTCGTCGTGCATGATGACGAGCTCACGATCCTTCACGCGACGGACGTCGACTTCGATCGCTGGCGCTCCCAGGTTCAAGGCGTGTCGAACCGCGCGGAGGGTGTTCTCGGGCTCGTACGCGGGCGCGCCGCGATGCGCAATCACGATAGGCATGTTCACAAGTCTCGCCAGCGGGCGGAGGAAGGGGACGTACGGCTTGACCCTTCTCGCTTGCCACTACACCTCGGCTTCCGACTCCTCGAGAGGCGACGTCTGTGTCATCGACCGTTCCGGTGGCTTGTCGCCTATCGCGAAGAGCTCCAGGTACGGGGCGAGGGCGGCGACGATTCGGTTCTCCGCCTTTCGGAGGTGCTCCTCGTACGTGGACCGGGCCACGCCGACCGCGCTCGCGATGCTCTCCGTCGTGACCTGCCGCGGACTCACATAATACCCGTACCGGTGGGCCTTCAGGACCGCGTTGATCTGCTTCGACGTGAGCCCCGCGAACAGGCTGTTCACCCACACGCTCGTCGGGAGGACGGAGAGCGGGAGCTCGCGCTTCCGGATCAGCTCCGTGGGCCCGCGCTTCGAGAAGTCCCGGAACAGGCCGCGGGTCGAATCCTCGTCGAACGTGAGGACCCGGAAGTAGCCCCAGCCGTCCTTGTACACCGCGGGCGGCGCGTCCGTGAAGTTGTGGGGCTCCCAGACGTTCCACGGGCTGTCGAGTCCCCCGCACGTGCACTTCAGGAGGAACAGGCGGGCGTCCCGAGCCTCGACCCACTTGTCGACGACGCGCCCCGCTCGGCGGATGTCCTTCTCGATGTCTTTGAGGATCATCTCGTCCTGCGTCGGCACTTGGAGGAGCTCCCGGTTCCAGATGCACCACATCTGGATCGGCAGGTCGGGGTGCTTCGCGGACATCTGGATGAACGGGTAGTCGTACTGGGTCCGGAATGAGACTTCCCACAGGCTCATGGTCCGTCGTATGACGGTTCGGGGTGATAGCTCTAGTGCCGCCATACGGCGGC
>Ga0209109_10000232_pt1 | contig 27019 bp, 18 predicted proteins | sample Rifsed10ft2_FD_184004 | JGI IMG/M metagenome (GOLD analysis project Ga0209109, IMG submission 184004) | Soil microbial communities from Rifle, Colorado, USA - sediment 10ft 2 (version 2) | ecosystem: Environmental > Terrestrial > Deep subsurface > Rock core/Sediment | place: Rifle, Colorado... | reverse complement strand
CCATCATCGCCGCCGCTATTCACAGAGGAATACACACAGAGCCTACCTCGGCGGGTGCCCCACCTTTTTTCTCTTAGAGGATGGGAAAACGAATTTAAGGCCGCAAGTATTTCTTTTTCAAATGCCTCGGAAACCCTTTTCCTACCCTTTCCTGCGGAAGGTTGGGGCGCCCCGCCGAAAACCACCCCTAGAGCCCTCGACCATCTCTTGGCCTGACGCATTGGGGTATCCACAAAGCACACCGCCGACCGCCTGACTTGGAGTACGCCACATCTATTAGAGTGGCGAACTAGCTTTTGCGGAAGTTGTACTCCGCCCATCCCGCTGCCAGTAACAGATAGATTAAGCCAAGCCAGGCGTTCACCGGAAAGAACCATTCCTTCTTTCCTTGAACCCAGGTGTTTCGAAACAATGAGCAGTCCGGGAAGAGTTGCACAACAACGGGATTCGAATGGCTGGAGTTTGGGGTAAGTGGCTCATCCGGCCTCAAATACTGCGTTTGCTTCCCGTCAACAAGCTTGGACTCCAACCTGAAGCTCTTGCCGGAAGCGAAAAAGGAATACTGCGGAACCAAGAGCCCCTCGAGAGGTGAGTTGGGATCCGTATCAAAAGCGAAAGTGGCTTGAAGCGGTAGTTTGCCTTCTAGGAGTTTCACGCGCCCCCTGAATCGGACTGAGTTCGGCAAGGGCCACTTCAATTCTAACTGACGAAAGGGGAACAAGGTTTGCCATGTGCAAGCGCGATGCAACGCGGGACGCACGGTGATGCGGTGTATGATCGAAACGTTTTTGTCGCCGCGGCTAAGAACGGCCTCGGGCTTCAAGGGATTCAATACGGGATACGGCTTAAGCGAGCCGTAACCGATTAGCAGATGTGGATCCACGTTGACGTCCGATCCGGGTTTGAGCGCCAGCCTGAGTTGATTCCAATACAGGGCGATGCCCGAAAAATCGAACTCGAGCGCTTCCGCGCCGTTCAAATACAGATGAATCCGCTCTTCGAATACCAAGCTGTCTGAATCCTCGTCCAGTCTGGCCGTCAATTCCCTGGTCGGCACAACCCTTTTGTTCACTAAGTAGCTGTTCATCAAGGTCTGAAGTTCATGCATCTTCGAGTACACACTCTCGAGCGAGAATTTCAACTTTTCTGCGTCGAACTCGCGGCGCAATTCGGAGAGATCTTCTCCTGGCTTAGTATTGCTCAGTCGCTCAAGCCATTTGTTTGTACTGGATTGCAGTAATGCAATCCGCTCTCGAATGGCTTGTGGTGACCCCAATTCATGCTCCTTTAAGCTCCGGGTCAATGCCTCCGCGGAGTCGGATAAGGGCAAGGCGGCCACTTCCAGATTGGAGTTCGCCAACCCTTGTGCTTCGCTAATGAGAGTGAATGCGTCTTGAATTTCCGTCGCGTGAGAAAGCATTAGGTAAATATCTTGCTGGATATCCTCACGGAGCATTGAAAGACGCACGATTGCGGGGTCGCCTTGTTCAGGCTCCGTAGAGGCTGGTTGAGCTCTCTGAAAGATGGCCTGCGGGCCCAAATCGTCGCAACTCTTCGGGTTGCCTCGGGTTCCGAGAAACCACAGGCCTGCGACGTACAGCAAGACAACAGTGTACGGCAGCAGTCTTTGTAAAATAGACGGGGATGACACCCATTTCTTGATGACAAAGACAAAGAGTATAACCAGGATCGCGACCAGGGGGATCATGAACGAAAGCAAGTAGCCAAGCCCCGCTACAAGCACTGAGAACACGACTTTGAGGACGATACCCACGGTTCTCCAGTCTTTTGAGTTCGCCGAAGTGTATATCACTAATTTTAAGATAATCAACCGGTATCTTATGCGCTCATTCGGAGAGTGCCACCCGGCAGTAGCCTCCAAGATCACTTGGAACGGCAGAGCTACGTGTTACTCAAATACACCCTATCCGTAGCGCAGGGTGGGACGCCCAAGCTTCCGTCGGTGGGGTGCCCCATCCCGTGGCCCCGCCAAAAGGTGGGAGATTCCTTTCTCTCGCCCGAGTCACACCCACTACTTTTCATTCCGCAAGCCTTCAGGCATGATTCCGCGCACTGCGAATATGTTTGACTATGTGATTGTGGGGGCGGGGTCGGCGGGGTGCGTGGTGGCGTCGCGGCTGAGCGAAGACGCGTCGGTGCGCGTGCTGCTGCTCGAAGCGGGCGGGCCGGACACGCGGCGCGAGATTCGCATCCCTGCGGCGTTCTCGAAACTTTTCCGCAGCGAGTACGACTGGGCCTACTTCACCGAGCCGCAGCCGCACCTCAACAACCGGCGCCTCTATTGGCCGCGCGGGAAGGTGCTGGGCGGGTCGAGCTCGATCAACGCGATGATTTACATCCGCGGCCACGCGAGCGACTACGACGGCTGGGCCGCGCTCGGCAATCCCGGCTGGTCGTTCGCCGATGTGCTTCCTTCCTTCAAAAAAGCCGAAGACAACCAGCGCGGCGCGTCGGAGTACCACGGCGCGGGCGGCCCGCTCGCTGTCTCCGACCTCCGCTCGCCCAACGTGCTCTCCCGCGCCTTCGTCGAAGCCGGCGTCGAGCTGGGCTTCGCGCGCAACCCCGACTTCAACGGGGCCGGGCAGGAAGGCTTTGGCTTCTACCAAGTGACGCAAAAGCGCGGGGCGCGGCACAGCGCCGCCGACGCCTATCTGAAGCCGGCACTCGCGCGTCCGAATCTGACCGTGCGCACCGGCGCGCACGCCACGCAAGTGCTCTTTGAAGGCACGCGCGCCGTGGGCGTCGCTTATCTGCGCGATGGCCACGCGGAGGAAGCGCGCGCAGGTCGTGAGGTGATCCTCTGCGGCGGCACGGTGAACTCGCCGCAACTGCTGCTGCTCTCCGGGGTAGGCCCGGCCGGGCAACTCCGCTCGCTCGGCATCCCCGTGGTCGCCGACCTGCGCGGGGTCGGCGAAAATTTGCAGGACCATCTCGAAATTGTCGTCGGCCACCAGTGCACGCAACCCGTTTCGCTCGACCGCGCCGAAACGCTCGGCAACCTGCTTCAGTACGTATTGTTTCGCCGCGGCCCGCTCACGTCCAACGTGGCCGAGTCTGGCGGCTTCGTCAAGACCCGTCCCGACCAGGTCGGGATCTTCGTCCCCGATCTCCCCGCGCCTGACCTGCAGTACATGTTCGGGCCGGTCTACTACCTTGACCACGGCTTCACCCGCCCCCAAGGGTACGGCTTCGGACTGGTCGCCGTCCTTCTCCGCCCGCAGAGCCGCGGCCGCATCACGCTGCGCTCCACCGACCCCCTGGCGCATCCCGCCATTCACGCCAACTATCTCTCCAGCGACGCCGACCTAGCCGTGCTCGTCGCAGGCGTCAAACTTGGACGCCGCCTTTTCGCCGCCAAACCTTTCGACCCGTACCGCGGCCCCGAGGCTCGGCCCGGCGCGCAGGTCCAGACCGACGCCGAAATCGCCGACCACATCCGCCGCCACGCCGAGACGATTTATCATCCCGTCGGCACCTGCAAGATGGGCGCCGACTCGTTGGCCGTCGTCGATGCGCAACTGCGCGTTCATGGCATCGATGGCCTGCGCGTGGTGGACGCCTCGGTCATGCCCGTCCTCATCGGCGGCAACACCAACGCCGCCACCCTCATGGTCGCCGAAAAAGCCGCCACCCTGATCCGCCGGTAGGGGTCAAATTCTGGCGGAACCGTATGGCGGAAGGTCCCCGCGTTGGCACAGGAGGGAAAGTCTTGCCGGGAAAGAATGCGGAAGAGTTCAGAGTGAATCGAACGGGAATGGCAAGGAAGGGCGAAAGGGGGAAGCCGGGGTAAAGAAAGAAGGGGGGATAAAAAAGCAAGGGGGAAAATCGTGCCGGCCCAGCCCTCAAATCCCCTAAAGGGATCCTCGGCGCGACTTCCCCCCTCTCAAAGGGAAAGGCACGAAGGAGGCCAAAGCTAAGTGGTTGAAAGGGAAAGGGGTGTGGAGAAGGGAGGCGGGTAAAAACGAAATGCGGAGGGAAAAATTGCCGGTTCGGGAATGGAATGCCCAGAGGGAGGCCGGGGGCAACAGGCGCAGCGATGAAGTGGCGGGCCATAAAAACCTAGAACTCCCCTGCTGCTCCAACCGGTGCAACCGGTCGCGCACCGTCGGCCCCGAAAGACGCGCCTGCCGCGCCAGCGCTTCTCCCCCCAGCGCTGCCTTGGCCCCCTGCTCGGCTTCATCCTTCCAGCGATAGAAGAGCGTGGGAGCGATCCCGTATCGCCGACACGTCTCTGAGATGTTCCCGCTCTTGATCCCTTCCTGCACGATCCCCCACTTCTCCTCCGCAGTCCGCTGCACCCGCTCTTTCCTGCCCCTGTGGCCTCCTTGGAAGTCGGAGGCCCTGAATCATACCGAAACTACCTGTCCAGTTTTAGCGGGGAGCATTACAAAAGCCGTCAACGAACTGACGCTTCCCACCTTTGCCGTTCTTGCGGTTTGCTTGTTCTTAGTCAATGAAGTAATGCCAAGAGGTGACCTGCCCCCCATTTTTGGTCCAGTCATAAGTTAGCACTCCGGGGCTCTTGCACATCCAATGCGGCCCACAGCGAGCAGGTACTGGGGTGCTTCCTGCTCGCCGCCGAACAGATGCGCGGCTAAGGAGTCGCCATGACTCGGATCACCCCCACCTCTACTTTCAACAGAAATGCTTGACAGTGCCTTAAAACACCTCCCAATTGCTCTTTCGCCTCCGCCCCCTGTAAACTTCTGAATGGAGGAGTGGCCGAGCGGTTGAAGGCGGCGGTCTTGAAAACCGTTAGGCTCGAAAGGGCCTCGGGGGTTCGAATCCCTCCTCCTCCGCCACCCTCTTTGCAGCCCCCTGCCGTACTCTTCGCTGTCCCCACCCTCCACGAACACTTGCACGCGCCTTCTCTTCACGTAGTTCGCTAGAGAACCTTCGTTCCAGTTATCTTTTCGTGTCCGCGTCCGGCGCCCGCCCCGTTTCTCGCACCTCAGCACGCTACAATGGTCAGACGGTCATTCATGCGTCTTTCTCGTTCGACTCTTTGGATTGCTCTGGCCTGGGTGCTCTTCGTCGGCACCTACACCGCCGTTTCTCAGCTCGTCCCGCGCGGTGAGAACCTCACTGTCTTTGGCAATCTCCTGCAGTGCCTGGTGCCGCTGTTTGCCAATGCCGGCCTGCTGCTGAACGCCAATTCCACCAACTGGCGTCGCAACGGTTTCTGGATGCTCCTGGCCCTGGGTTGCACCCTTTGGATGGGCGGCCAGTTGATTTGGACCTACTGGGAGATTTACCGCAAGGAGCCCATCCCCAAACCCTTCGTTGGCGACATCATTTTCTTTCTCCACGTTGTTCCTATGATCGCCGCCCTGGCCCTCCGCCCCCACGCCAGCCATCACGACCGCAACTTCCGTTTCGGCTACCCTGACTTCAGCCTGCTCGCCCTCTGGTGGGTTTACCTGTACCTGTTTGTCGTCATCCCCTGGCAATACGTCGTCCCCAATGAAGCCATGTACGGCCTCAATTTCAATCAGCTCTACACCCTGGAAAACGTCATCTTGCTCCTCGGGCTGGGCACTCTCTTTCTCCGCACCGCAGGCCGATGGCGCGTCATTTACGCCCATCTGTTCGGCGCCGCCTGCCTTTACACCTTTGCCTCGGTGACCATCAACGTGGCCATCGACCTCGGACCGAACAGCGCCGCCCTTTTCGGCCCCTATTACACCGGCAGCCTGTATGACGTCCCTCTGGTCGCCTCCTTCGTCTGGTTCGGCACCGCCGGCATCCTCGCCTACCGCTCGCAGCGTGCGGCACAATCCGCAGACGCGGGCGAACGCCCAGACACCGCTGCGGCTTCCAGCCAGCTCTCTACGATTTGGCCCGCCCGTCTGGCCATGACCGCTTTGCTCTCTCTGCCGGCGCTGGCCTTCTGGTCCCTTGAATGGAGTTCCGCTCCGCCTGCCGTTCAGCGCTTCCGCCTGCTCGTCACGCTCGTCGCGACCGTTCCTCTGGGCTTCCTCGTCTTTCTCCGGCAGACCCTGGTCGATGCCGATCGCCTCCGCCTATTGCGCGAATCCCACGAATCCATCGAAAACCTCAAGCGCCTCCAGACCCAGTTCGTCCAATCGGAAAAGCTCGCCTCGCTTGGCCTGCTCGCCGCCGGCGCCGCCCACGAGATTAACAATCCACTGACTGCCATCCTGGGCTATTCCGATTTGCTTGCCGACGATCCCTCCGTCGGCGAAAAGGCTCGCGGCGTGGCGGAAAAAATCCGCAACCAGGCCCGGCGCACGCGGACCCTGGTCACCAGCCTGCTCTCCTTTGCCCGCCAGGTCCCCGCTGAGCGATCCCTGCTTGACGTCAATTCCATCGTCACCAGCGCGATCCAGCTCCGCAGCCTCGACCTCCGCGGCAAGAACATCCGTATCGACCTCCAGACCGCCAGTATCCTTCCCGGCGTTCGCGGCGACCCGAACCAACTCCTTCAAGTCTTCTTCAACATCATCAGCAACGCCGTGGACGCCATGGAAGCAGTCGGCGGGGGTGTGCTCACCATCCGCACCTCCCGCGACCGCGCTCAGGTTGTCATCGAGTTCTCCGACACCGGCCCGGGCGTCAAAGAGCCTCATCTCGTCTTCGACCCCTTTTACACCACCAAGCCGGTCGGTAAGGGCACCGGCCTGGGTCTCTCCATCTGCTACGGCGTTCTCCGCGAGCACGGCGGCAACATCTCCTGTCACAACCGAACCGAGGGCGGAGCCTCCTTCCGCGTTGAGCTTCCTGCCGTCCTGGCTCTCTTCCCCTCGGTTTCAGCCTCTCCGCACGCCAGTGGTTCTTCCCGCGACGCTGCGCTGACGAATCCTGCTCCTTCGCCGGCCCCGGACCCTGTCTCGCCCGAATCCTCGTCTTCTGCCAACTCCTCCTCCGCGCCGCCCGCCGTTCGGCCCTCCTGAATCCGCGCTTCAGTAGCAGAAGTCCTTTCAGTCTTCTTTCTTTGTGCTAAATTCTTCCGACGCGCGAACACCAGATGACTCAGACCGCCATTGCCACCGAGTTCCTCACCCGCCGCTTCGGCGCTCTGCTCGCCGTGGACCGCATCAATCTCTCCGTCGAAGCCGGCCAGTTTTTCGGTTTTCTCGGCCCCAACGGCGCCGGCAAATCCACCACCATCAAGATGCTCACCGGCCTGCTCGCTCCCACCTCCGGCCGCATTTGCCTCCTCGGCCTCGACCTCGAAGAGCAGCCTATCGAGGTCAAGCGCCAGATCGGCGTCGTGCCCGAGGGCCTGGCCCTCTTTGACCGCCTCACCGCCTCCGAATACCTCAACTTCGTCGGTCGCATGTATGGCCTCGACCGCCGCACCGCCGCCGAGCGCGCCGCCGAGCTGCTCAATTTCATGCAGCTTGCCGACCGCCCCAAGTCCTTGATCGTCGATTTCTCCGCGGGCATGAAGAAAAAGCTCGCTCTGGCCGCTGCTGTCATCCACGGCCCCAAGATTCTCTTCCTCGACGAGCCCTTCGAAGGTGTGGACGCTATCGCCGCCGGCTCGCTCAAGGCCATGCTGCACCGCATGACCGACCGCGGCGCCACCATCTTTCTCACTTCCCACGTCCTCGAAATCGTCGAGCGCCTCTGCAGCCACGTCGCCATCATTCACAAGGGCGCTCTGGTCGCACAGGGCTCGCTCGAAGAATTGCGCGCCGGCGTCGAGGCCCGCGCCGAACTTCACGCCGCTGCCCCGGGCGAAAAGCTCACCCTTGAACAAATCTTCCTCTCGATCGTCGGCACTGGTGCTGCCCGCTCCGATCAGGAGCTCTCATGGCTGATGTAGCGCCATCGTTCGGCACACTCAGTCAGGTCGCCATCATTGCCCGGCTCCGCGCGCGCATCTTCCGCAACTCCATCCGCACCACCAGCGCTCGCCTTGACCTGGTCGCTTTTCTTCTCGTCGGCGCTCTGGTCGCTTTCTTGGCCCTCGGCATCGGCATGGGCATGGCTTTCGGTGCCTACTTCGCTCTGACCACCGGGAAGCTGGCGCTTCTGAATTTCCTCTTCTGGGGCATCTTCCTCGCCTGGCACGTCTTGCCCATCCTGTTTGCTTCTTTCACCGTGGGCTTCGACTTCCGCAACCTCCTCCGCTTTCCCCTCCGCTTCCTCGCCTTTTACCTCCTCAGTCTCGCCTACAGCCTTTTCGACCCCGCGTTGCTCTCCTGTCTCTTCTGGCTCATCTGCCTCGGAGCCGGCGCCGCCTTTGCTCGCCCGGATCTTTTTCCTGCGATTCTTCTCGTTGTCATGGTCTTTGCCGCCGCCAACCTCCTTCTCGGCCGCCTCATCTCCTCCTGGCTCGAGCGCCTTCTCGCCCGCCGTCGCGCGCGCGAAGCACTCATCGCTCTTTTTCTCCTCTCCATGTTTAGCCTCCAGCTCTTTGGCGTTGCCGGCCAGCGCTGGGGCAACGAGGCGGGACCCCTGCGGGTAAAGCTCGCACCGCTTCTCAGTCCGCTTCTGCGTCCGTTTCCTCCTGGCCTCGCTTCTTCCTCCATCGAACAAGCCGCTCAGGGCAACGCTCTTCCCACCCTGGCCCCTGTGGCTCTTCTCGCCGCCTACGGTGTTCTCTTCGCCTGGCTCCTGCGCCGCCGTCTACTCGCTCAGTACCGCGGCGAAGACCTCAGCGAATCCCTCGCCCCCTCTCGCCCCTCTGTTCCCTCAGCCTTTCGCCCTGCCCCAGTCTCTTCCGCGTCCTCTGCTTCCTTTGCCTCCTTCATCCTCCCGCCGCCCGTCGCAGCCATGTTTGAGAAAGAGGTTCGCTACATCCTCCGCAACTCAATCTTGCTCTTGACCATGGTGGCCCCCGTTCTCTTTCTGATCGTCCTCCTGTCCGCTGGGCAGTCTCCCCGCCCGGGGAAGCGTTCGGTCATGCCCATTACTTCTTCAGACTTCCTCTTCCCCGGCGCCGTCGCCTACGCCGTCTTAATCTTCACCAACCTCCTTCACAATTGTTTCGGTTACGCCGGCTACGGCATCCAGCTTCTTCTGGCCGCGCCCGTCCGCTTCCGCGACATCCTGCTCGGCGTCAACCTCGCCCAGACCGCGCTCGTTCTGTTCGAAACGGCTCTCATCACCCTCTTCTACAGCTTCTTTTTCCATCCCCCGGCGCTCCTGATGCTCCTCGCCACTCTCGCCATGCTTTGTTTTCTTCTGCTGGTCAATCTCTCGGCCGGCAATCTCCTCTCGCTCTATCGCCCGCGTCGCATCGAGTTCGGCTCCATGCGCAGGCAGCAAGCCTCCGGCCTCACCGTTTTGATCGGCCTCGGCATCCAGCTCGCTAGTTTGCTTCTGATTACCCTGATCTTTCTGGCGACGTATTTCTTTGGTGGGACGTGGCTGGCCTTGCTTGTCTTTCTCGTCTTGGCCGCGGCCACCGCGCAGCTCTATCGAACCGTCCTCGACCGCTGCACGCGCATCGCCCTCGACCGCCGCGAATTCCTCACCGCCGAATTCTGCCGCTCATCCTGACTTCCTCTTGTCTTTCATTCTGAGCTCCGGCCCGCCGCGGCGGGCGATGCCGGAGCGAAGAATCTCTCTGCGCCTGTTTCTCTTACTACTTCCCCAGAATCTCCTTCACTCGTTCAATCGGTATCGCCGCCATCATCACCTGTCCCTATCACAAACTCCATTTGACTGCGCTGAAGGAATCGGCTCGCGCTGAATCCTGAGAAAACTCAAGGTCAAATCGGACTCCCTGTGCCGCAACTGGAAATTGCGGATCCTTCGGGAGTCAGAAACGCACACCAGGAAACCAGACCGGCATGTCCCAACCCCGTCTTTTTTTCTCTTCTCTGCGGCTTCTCCCTCTTGCTCTGTGACCTCTGTGTTGAACTCTATTCTCTTTTCTTGCCTCAACTCTTATCTTTGTACACCAGCCCCAGCACCACTCCCAGCACCAGGAAATACCCGAAGTTCGCCGGCCCCCACGCCAAATAAAACGGATACTCGCGCATCACCATGTGCGACATCAACTGCTGCATCCATCCGGCGATCAGCCCCAGGAACACGCCAAACAGCACGCCGGTTGATAGCCGCGCCGCCCCGCCTCGCGCGAACAGCGCGTAGAACACCGTAATCAGCGCCACATTCAGCGCGCTGCTCAGCATCATTCGCACCAGCGGAAGTTGGTCTTGCGGCTTCAGCCAGGTCGAGTACTGCGCGTGGAAGTTGTGCAGCACAAACCCGTACACCAAGCTTTCATATCCCGCGCCCACCAGCAGCGCCAGCACGTACGCCAGCAATAGCCTCTTCGTATTAATCATGGCCCCTCCTCTCGACGCCGGATTCTACGCCATCCCATCGTTGTCCGGCGATCTATTCGTCCGCTCCCAATTTCAAATCTCAAATTTCAAATTCCTCTTCCCTCTTCCCATCCGTGCTCATCTGTGTTTATCTTTGGCTTCGCTGTCGGAGCCGTCCATGCCCATCAAAACCATCATCGAACCTTTCCGCATCAAGACCGTCGAGCCCATCCGCCAGACCACCCGCGAAGAGCGCCAGCGCCTTCTCGCCGCCGCCGGCTACAACCTCTTCCTCATCCCTTCCACCGACATCCTCATTGACCTGCTCACCGACTCCGGCACCGGCGCCATGTCCACCGAGCAGTGGGCCGCCCTCATGCGCGGCGACGAATCCTACGCCGGCTCGCCCAGCTTCACTCGCTTCCGCGAGTCCATCGAGGCCATCTTCGGCTTCCGCCACGTCATTCCCACGCATCAGGGCCGCGCCGCCGAGCGCATCCTCTTCAGCGTCATGTGCAAAAAGGGCGACGTCGTCCCCAACAACACTCACTTTGACACCACCCGCGCCAACTGCGAATTCGTCGGCGCCGAAGCCCTCGACCTCCCCATCCCCGAAGCCCGCAAGCCTTCTCTCATCCATCCCTTCAAGGGCAATATGGACGTCGCCCGCCTCGAAGAAACCATTGCGCGCGTCGGCCGCCAGCGCATTCCGCTGGTCATGCTCACCGTCACCAATAATTCCGGCGGCGGCCAACCCGTCTCGATGGAAAACATCCGCGCCGTCAAGCAGGTCTGCTCCCGCCACGGCATTCCGCTTTACATCGACGCCTGTCGCTTCGCCGAAAACGCTTATTTCATCAAGCTCCGCGAGCCCGGCTACGCCCAGAAAACTCCGCGCGAAATCGCCCAGGAAATCTTCCGCCACGCCGACGGCTGCACCATGTCCGCCAAAAAAGACGGCCTCGCCAATATTGGCGGCTTCCTCTGCACCAACGACGACGCCATCGCCCAGCAGGAAAAAGACCTTCTCATCCTCACCGAAGGTTTTCCCACCTACGGCGGCCTCGCCGGCCGCGACCTTGAAGCCATTGCCGTCGGCCTCAACGAAGTTCTCGAGGAAGACTACCTCAACTACCGCATCGTCTCCACCGCCTATCTCGGCAACCACATCGCCAAAGAGGGCGTGCCCATCGTCCAGCCCCCCGGTGGCCACGCGATTTACATTGACGCCCGCGCCTTCCTCCCGCACGTTCCCCCGGCGCAGTTCCCCGGCGTCGCTCTTGCCGGTGAGCTGTACATCGAAGGCGGCATCCGCTCGGTCGAAATCGGCACGCTGATGTTCGGCGAACACGCCACCATGGACCTGGTCCGCCTCGCCATTCCCCGCCGCGTTTACACCCAGAGCCACATTGACTATGTGATCGAAGTCATTCTCGAAGTCTGGCGCCGCCGCGCCGACATCCGCGGCCTCGAACTCACCCACCAGGCTCCCTTCCTCCGCCACTTCACCGCTCGCTTCCGCCCCCACGTCTCTACCGCAGCGATCGCCACCTCACGCCTCGGAAGCTAGAGCACAGCCGCGCCTGCGTCCCCTCCTCTACCTCTTCAAGAATCATGCTTGCCCTGCGGCCCGCCCGTGTGTTATTTGTTGAAGCGGTATTCGCTCCGCGCATAGCACTCGCGCTCTCAGACTCTTGCGCTCCCGCCCACAGAAGGTGCCTGTCGAATGTTGCGAAAGCTCCATGTTTATCTGATCAAGCCCTCGCAGTATGACGAGGAGGGCTATGTCGTTCGCCATTGGCGCGGCGTGCTGCCAAGCAACACGCTCGCCTGTCTCGCCGCGCTCACCGAAGACGTCGTCGCGCGCAAACTGCTGGGCGAAACGCTCCAGGTGAAGCTCCACCTGCTCGACGAGACGGTGGACAAGATCCCCGTGAAGCGCATTTGCCGCTCCCAGCGCGGCGGCCACACGCGGACCATCGTGTGTCTCGTCGGCGTGCAGACCAACCAGTTCCCCCGCGCTTCGGACCTGGCCCTCGAATTTCGCAAGGCCGGCCTCACTGTCATGATCGGCGGCTTCCACGTCAGCGGCACCCTCGCACTCCGGCCGGACATTCCACCGGACATTCAGGCCTTGCTCGATGCCGGTGTCACGGTCGTCAAGGGTGAAGTGGAAGAAACCTGGGCGGACTTGCTCCGCGACGCCGTCGCTGGACGCCTCCAGCCCCTCTACGACTTCCTGAACAACAAGCCTGACCTCTACGACAAGCCCATCCCGCTGATCCGCCGGGAGTATCTGCGCAAGTTCGTGGGCTCGAATTTCGGGACGCTCGATTGCGGCCGAGGCTGCCCCTTTGAATGCAGCTTCTGCACCATCATCAACGTCCAGGGCCGCAAGATGCGTGTCCGCTCCGCCGAGCAGATCGCCCGTGCCGTGCGCCTCAACTACCGGCGCCACGCGATCAGTTTCTACTTCTTCACCGACGACAACTTTGCCCGCAACAAGAACTGGGAGGCCATCTTCGACGTTCTGATCCGCTTGCGCGAAGAAGAACACATCCCGGTGAAATTCATGATGCAGGTGGACGTGCTCTCCTGGAAAATTCGGAACTTCGTCGAAAAGGCGCAACGCGCCGGCTGCCAGACCGTTTTCATCGGCATGGAAAGCATCAACACGGACAACCTCAAAGCGGCGGGGAAAACTCAGAACAACGTCGAGGAATATTCCCGGCTGATCGAAACCTATCGCGCCGCGGATATTTCCACCCACGTCGGCTACATCATTGGTTTCCCGGGAGACACGCCGGATTCCGTCCAGCGCGATCTGGCACGCCTCGAAAAGGAAGTCCGGCCCGACCACGTCTCCTTCTTCATGCTGACGCCGCTGCCGGGCTCATGCGACCACATCGAGATGGCCCGCCGCGGCGAATGGATGCATCCGGACTTCAACCTCTACGATTCCCACCACGAGGTCACGGTTCACCCTCACCTCAAAAACGGCGAGTGGACGCAGATCTATTTCCAGGCCTGGCGGAACTTCTACAGTCTTGAAAACATGCGGGCCGTGCTCCAGCGCAGCTCCCTGCGCACCTACTGGAACAATCTCCTGCGCTTCTTCTGGTACAAGAATTCCATCCAGACCGAAGGCCGCCACCCGATGATGTGCGGCTTCTTCCGCCTCAAGGGCCGCAGGGATCGCCGCCCCGGATTCCCCGTGCTTTCCCGCTGGCAATACTTCCGCACGCGGGCCCGCGAGGTGCGCGCCCATCTGGCTTCGATGGTCCGCGTTCTTCTCGAGATGGAAGAGCTCTGGTTGGAGACGCGCCATTCCAGCGCCGCCGAGCAGCGCATCGTCGAGGAGCTGAACAAGATCCGTGAGGCGGCGCGCGGCCGGTTGAAGCTCGCCGACCTGCAACTGGCGCACCTGCGCGCTCGGATGCAGTTCCCCTCGCTGCGCGTGCCCTCTAAGCTCCACCTGTTCTGGGCAAAGTGGTACCCGCTGCTTGCGCCCGGGAAGGTCTATACCCGCGCCGATCTGGACGCCTTCTGGCAGACGGCCAAGCAGCACTGGACCGAGCGGCGGTGGTTCCGCATCCCGCCGCACCGTCTCGCCTTCAATTTGTTCCGCGACGCCCAGCTTTCCCTGCTGTTTGTGATCCATCTCGTCCGCGCTCACTAGTCCGCATCCCCCTCCTCTACCTCCTCGCTTCCCATGTTTCCTCCGCCTTCCCTTCTTCCTTGCCTCCCTACCGCCCTGCTACAATCCTCCTCGATGCCCGCCCCTTCGCCGAAGCTGGTTCCTACGCCCGCCTTCAAACCTCCCCGTTACATCGTCGTCGAAGGCCCCATCCGCGTCGGCAAGAGCACTCTGGCAAGGACACTCGCCGACCGCATGCACGCCCGTCGCGTCTTCGACTGCGAAGACAATCCCTTCCTCTCCGACTTCTACTCCGAAAAGCCCGGTGCCGCTTTTCGCGCGCAGATGTATTTCCTCCTCGAGCGGCATCGCCGTCTTCGCGACGCGCACCTCGAAGAATCCCCCGGGCCGGTTGTCGCCGATTATCTGTTCGAGAAGGACAAACTCTTCGCCTACCTCAACCTCGACAACGAAGAATTGAAGCTCTACGACCGCTACTACGAAATCTTCGCCGCCGATCTTCCCGTCCCCGATCTCGTCATTTATCTCCAGGCCAGCACCGACGTCCTCCGCAGCCGCATCGCAAAAAAGGCCGACCCCGCCGAATCGTACATCTCTCTCGACTACCTCGAAGAAGTCGTCCGCGCCTACGAGCACTTCTTCTTCCGCTACTCCGCTTCCGACCTCCTCGTCGTCAACACCTCCGAAATCGATTTCGTGGACCGCAACGCCGACCTCCAGCAGCTCCTCCGCCGCCTTCAGGAGCCCGTCAAAGGCACTCAGTACTTCCTCCCCCTCGGCCAGACCTGATTCTCTCTTCTCTGCGCCCTCCGTGCTCTCTGCGACCTCTGCGCATCTGTGTCTCTGGGTCCTCTGCGATAATGTTTTCTCTTTTCACTTGCTCACGACGAGGTCAAATCCCCAGCTCTTACGCATTTGAAATCTGAAATTTCAAATTTGAAATTTCCCCATCCTGCCGTATGCTCCTCTCGACTCTCCGCCCTGTGAGGTACTCATGACTCCCTGGTCTCGCCGCCGCTTCTTTCTGGTCACCCTGGCCGGCTCGCTCGCCGCCGGCACAAAGAAACTCTTCGCCGCCGACTCGGGCAACGGCCACGGCCTTTCCTCCCTCGCCCAAGCCACAGCCGCGACCCCCAAAGGCACGCGCCCTCTCATCATTTCCAGCTCCAACGGCCTCAATGCTCTCGACCTCGGCATGGGCCTGCTCAAGCGCGGCCACGATACGCTGGACGCCGTGGTCGCCGTCGTCAACGTCGTCGAAGACGACCCCCGCGACAACTCCGTCGGCTACGGCGGCCTGCCCAACGAAGAGGGCGACGTCGAGCTTGACGCCAGCGTCATGCACGGCCCCACGCGCCGCGCCGGCGCCGTCGCTTCTCTTCGCTACATCAAGAACCCCTCCAGGGTCGCCCGCCTCGTCATGGAGCAGACCGACCACGTCCTGCTCGTCGGCCCGGGCGCTCTGCGTTTTGCCGAAATGCAGGGCTTCCAGCGCATGAACCTCCTCACCAACGAATCCCGCCTCGCCTGGCTCCGTTGGAAAGCTTCCACCACGCCCAACTGGGCTCCCGGCCTCGATAGCCCCGACTGGAAAGACAAAGCCGCCTTGCTTCTCGATCCCAATCTCCGCGAACCCGAAAAGGCCCGCCTTCTCGCCTGGGTTGAAGACGTCGTCACTCATCCGCCCACCGGCACCATCAACTGCCTCGCCGTCAACGAAAAGGGCGACATCTCCGGCACCACCACAACGTCCGGCCTCGCCTGGAAGATTGCCGGGCGCGTCGGCGATTCCCCCATCATCGGCGCCGGCCTCTACGTGGACAACGACGTCGGCGCCGCCGGCTCCACCGGCCGCGGCGAAGAGAACATCAAAGTCTCCGGCGCCCACACCATCGTTGAAATGATGCGCAAGGGCATGTCGCCCACCGACGCCTGCCTCGAAGCCCTCTCCCGCGTCACCCGCAACTACAACAACGACAAAACGCGCCTCGGCAAATTCCACCTGCTTTTCTACGCGCTCAATAAAGACGGCGTCCACGGCGGCGCATCGCTCTGGTCCGCTGCCCGCGGCGGCCGCCCGCGCACCTACGCCGTCCACGACGGCTCCCAGGCCCGCCTGGTCGAGTGCGCCTCGCTCCTCCAGGGCGCCAGCTCCGACTAACCCAACCGCGCAAGAGGAACTGTCATTCTGAGCCCGCCGAAGACGGGCGAAGAGTCCCTCCGCTTTCTTCTCTCTGCTTCCTATTCCCTCCCCTTCTCTGTGCCCTCTCTTTCTTCCCTCCGTGTCCTCTGTGTTGAACTCTTTCCTTTTTTGTTGGTCACTAGCCACTCGCCACTAGCCACTCTCCTTGCTATTCTCCCCCCGTGGACCGCGTCAACATCCTCATCATCGGCGGCGGAGTCGTCGGCTGCGCCACGGCCGCCGAGCTCGCCGCCCGCTGGGACAACGTCTTCCTCGTCGAACAGCTCCCTCGCCTCGGCATGGCCACCAGCACGCGCAATAGCGGCGTCCTCCATTCCGGCCTTTACTATCCGCCTGGCTCGCTCAAAGCCCGCCACTGCGTCGCCGGCAACCGTCTCAGCTACGAATTCTGTTCCGCCTACAACGTTCCTCACCGCCGCACCGGCAAACTCGTCGTCGCCGCAACCGCCGAAGAGGAATCTCAACTCGCCGCTCTTGCCGAAAACGGCCGCGCCAACGGGGTCGAAGGCCTGCGCCTCATCGACCGCGCTGCCATCCGGGCCCGCGAACCTCACATCGCCGGTTACGCCGCTCTCGAAGTTCCTTCCGCCGGCATCGTCTCCAGCGAAGAGCTGGTCAAGGCCTACGCCCGCGTCGCTCAGGATCGCGGCGCCAGCCTGCTCACCCACGCCCGCGTCACGCGCCTCGAGCCGCAGCGCGACTCGGTTCGCGTCACCATTCAGGTGGGCGATTCAGAAAACGCATCAAATGTTGTCGTGGAAACTGTGGAGGCGTCTTGCGTCGTCAATGCCGCCGGCCTTTACGCCGACGAAGTTGCCGCCCTGCTCGGCAACCATCGCTTCCGCATCTATCCCGTCCGCGGCGAGTATTGCGAGCTGGTTCGCTCGAAATCGCATCTGGTCCAATCACTCGTTTACCCGCTTCCTCACCCCGAAGGTCTGAGCCTCGGCGTGCATCTCACCAAAACTCTCTGGGGCACCGTGCTCGTCGGCCCCACGGCACGCTACGTAACAGAAAAAAATGATTACGAGCGCGATCGTCTCCCGATCGAAGAGTTCGCTCGCCGCGCGAAACCCCTCTTGCCCGAAATCGTCCCCGCCGATCTCACCATCGCCTACTCCGGCCTTCGTCCCAAGCTCACCCCGCCCGGCGCCCCTGGCCCGGCCGATTTCGTCATCGAGCGTGACCCGCAATTTCCCCGCGCCATCCATCTCATCGGCATCGAGTCCCCCGGACTCACCGCCGCTCCCTCCATCGCCCGCCACGTCTCCTCCCTCGTCTCCGAAGTGCTGTAGCGCCGGCGGCCCGCCGGCTCATTGCAGCTTCTCTCTTCACTTGCCCACCCTCAAAAACAAAAAGGGCGGGCTCTTCGCCCGCCCTCTTCAAACCCTCCCTATTCCTTCTTGCGTCTTTACGCCGCTTCCGGCAGCCTCCGCGCCTTCCGCACTGGCACAACCCGCATCGCCTTCGCCGCGCCGCCCTTCAAAATCTCGATTGCCTTCCGCAGCACCGGATCCTCCGGCGACGCCGGTCGCACACCCGGCTGCGCGCTTGGCGAATCGTCATCCGCATCAAGTTCGTCACTTCCCGCACGCACTTCCACTGTCGGCTTCACCCCTTCATCCGGGATGGCCTTGCCCGAGGGCGTGTAGTAGAGCGCCACGGTCAGCACCAGCGCCGCCCCATCATCCAGCGGAAACAGCTTCTGCTCCGACGCGCTCCCGTACGTTCGCGTCCCCACCACTTCTCCGCGCTTGTTCTCTCCGATGGCCGCGGCCAGCACCTCCGCCGCTCCCGACGTGCTGCTGTTGATCAGCACCGTTATCGGATGTTTCCACACCACCTTTGCCGGCTCGGCGACAAACTCTTCCCGCGCCACCGTCTGTCCCTTCAATGACCCAATCGTCCCTGCCGGCAGGAACAGCCGCGCCACAGCCACCGCTTCGTTCGGGTCGCCTTTTGCGTTGTCGCGCAGGTCCAGCACCAGCTTCTGTATCCCCTGCTTTTCAAATTGAGCCAATTTCTCCCGAATCTCGTTCGCCTTGCCCGCTTCCAGCGTCACCAAGCGCAGGTAGCCAACCTCCGGCTCCACCTTCTCCGCCGTCACCTTCGGCATGCTCACGTGCTCTCGCACCAGGTCCATCTCTTGCGTCTCGCTCCGCCCACGCCGCACCACAAACACCTTCACGCCCCTTCCGGCGTCGCCCGCCAGCAGGATCTGCGCCTGCCCCACGGACATCTCCCGCGTCGTAAACCCGCTAATCGCCTCCAAAATGTCCCCCGGACGCAGGCCCGCTTTCTGTGCCGGGCTGTCCGGCAGCACGGCCACCACGATGATGTAGCCAAACCGCTTCGAGAGCGATAGGCCCACCTCGCCCTTCGACCCATTCTGCACTTTCTGTTTGTACTCGGTGTATTCCCGCGGGCTCAGGTAGCTCGAAAGCGGATCTAGCGACTCCAGCAGCCCGTGCAGCGCACCGGAGGTCACCAGCGGCAGGTTGGGCTCTTCCACGTAGTCTTGCTGGATATGTTGCAGCACCTCGCTGAAGACGCTTAGCGAGCGGTAGGTCTTGTCCTCCCCGGTCATGCCCATCACGTACCCGAGGCCAACGTAGGAGAGCACCACCAGCGTCAGCGCCACCACCAATACCTTGCCCCAGCGCCCGCTGGCCAGCGAAGAAAATAATCTCCGGCTCATTCGCACCTCGCCTTCCACCCAAATCTTGAGTATACCATCCCACTCCCTGCCCACAACACCGCCTTGCGCCCCAGTTGCTTCCCTATAAGACGTACCAGCGGCCCGCCGTGCTGCCTCACCCATTCCCTCCCAAGTGCAGGACAGCGGGTTCTGCGTCCCGCCAAGCCGCTATTCCGGCCTCACTGGTTTCTCGCCCGGTCGCAAATCGCGGACTTTGCGTTTTGTCGCTTGCACTTGTGCGGCTTCCGTTTTGGCCTTCTGCAGGAAGGCTTTGTGGCTCATTCTTTTGCCCAGCTTCTGGTTTAGAAATTTCTGTTTCATTTTCGTAATACTCCATCACGCATGCTTTCTTCACCACACTCCTATTCTAGCCAATTTCTAGTTTCCAATTTCGAGTTTCGCTCTCCTTCCGGGCCGCGCAATCAGACGCTCCTCACGCGGGCTATGCCCCACCCGGGTCGAGAGCCCCGCCCAGCAATTCCTCACTTTCCAACGCTAACTCTTTTCCGTTCTTATCTTTAGCCCCAGCTTTCTGGCTTCCTCAACTGGCATCCCGATTGCCCCTTTGGCAGCCAGAGGCAGATCGCCGTGTCTCAGGAGCACACTTCGGACGTTCCGCCCTGCGACTTGGAGCCCGCCTCAGACGCGCCCCGGCCCAAGAAGGTCCGCGGCACGGTGTACATCACGCCGAACCGCTGCAAAGGGTGTGGTTTTTGCATCGCCTTCTGTCCGCCCAGGGTGCTCGAGTTCTCCGACGAATTCAATGCCCAGGGCTATCATCCACCGCGATTCACTAATCCGGACGGCTGCACTGGATGCGACCTCTGCGGTCTCTATTGCCCGGACTTCGCCATCTTCGGCGTCATATTGAAGTACGCGCCTCCTGCCGGACGTTCGGCGCCTGCCGCAGAATTCAGTGAGCGAGGTGCCCAATGAAGGCCGACCCCGCTGGCGTCCTCACCGGCACCCATTTCCTCGATGGCGACCAGGCTTGCTGCGAAGGGGCTCTGGCCGCCGGCTGCCGCTTCTCGGCTGGGTACCCCATCACGCCTTCCACGGAAATTGTCGAACGTTTCGCGTACCGCGTGCCCCTGGTCGGAGGCATGTTCATCCAGATGGAAGACGAGTTGGCCAGTTCGATCGCGATCGCCGGCGCCGTCTGGGCCGGTGCCAGGGCATTTACCGTCACCTCGGGCCCGGGCTTTTCCCTGATGATGGAGCACATCGGCTATGCGGCCATGACCGAAACCCCGCTCGTCATCGTGGACGTGCAGCGCGGGGGTCCTTCCACTGGCCTCCCCACTCTCCCCGGCCAGGCCGATATGATGCAGGCGCGCTGGGGCTCCCACGGTGACTACGAAATCATCGCTCTCTGTCCCACTTCGCCGCAGGAATGTTTTGACCTGATGATCGCTGCCTTCAACCTCTCTGAGCAATATCGCACGCCCGTCCTGTTCATGATGGATGAGTGCGTCGGCCACATGACGGAGAAGGTCGTCATTCCTCCCGCCGATCAGATTGAGATCGTCCCTCGGCGTTTCACCACCGCGCCGCCCGGCTCTTACAAACCTTTCCTTCCCGACCCCGATGGCGTGCCGCCCATTGCTCGCGCCGGCGACGGCCATCGCTTCCACATCACCGGTTTGACCCACGATGAACAGGGTTATCCGGCCATGAATGTCAATGCGCAGCAGCAACTCATCCACCGGCTGATTGGAAAAATCCGGGACAACGCAGGAAAGATTGCCCGCAACGAAGAGCATTTTCTCGATGATGCCGACGTCGTTGTTGTGGCCTATGGCATCACCGCCCGCGTCGCCCTCCGTGCCGTGCAGATGGCCCGTGAGCAGGGTGTGAAGGCCGGCCTGCTTCGCCCGGTTGTGGTCTGGCCGTTTCCGCTCGCGCGCATCCGGGAACTGGCCGCGCGGCCCAGCCTGGCTGGCTTCGTCGTCCCGGAGATGAACTGCGGCCAGATGGTGCTCGAAGTCGAACGCGCCGTCGCAGGCCGCGCTCCGGTTGCGCTGCTGCCTCACGCCGGCGGCACCGTCCACCGTCCCGAAGATATTCTCGCCGCGATCCTCGATTCTGCGGCGGCGGGCTCAGACCGCCGCTCCACCGGCCAGGTGCGCCCGGCGCCTCTTGCCGAGGTTTCCCGATGAGCGCTTTCGTCAATCTCGATCCCGCAGTCAATCCGGTCGAGCAGTTTCTCCGCTCCGACCGCATGCCCCACATCTGGTGTCCGGGTTGTGGGATCGGCACCACCGTGAATTGCTTTGCTCGTGCTCTGCTGCAGGCGAAAACGGATCTCAACAAGGTCGCCGTGGTTTCTGGTATCGGTTGCACGGGCCGCGTGGCCGGCTACGTTCAATTCGACTCGTTCCACACCACTCACGGCCGCGCCATCCCTTTCGCCACCGGACTCAAGCTCGCCAATCCGGATCTCACCGTCGTCGTCTATAGCGGCGATGGAGACCTGATCGCGATCGGTGGGAATCACTTCATTCATGCCGCGCGCCGCAATGTGGACCTGAAGATCATCTGCCTGAACAACTTCACCTACGGCATGACCGGCGGCCAGGTGGCTCCCACCACGCCCGTCGGAGCCTTCGCCACCACCACGCCCTATGGTTGCTTTGAGCAGCCCTTCAATCTGCCTTATCTGGCCGAGTCGTCGGGTGCCGTCTACGTCGCCCGCTGGACCTCCTTCCATGTTCGTCAGCTCATCCATGCCATGGGTGAAGCCCTCCGCAAGAAGGGTTTCTCCTTCATCGAAATCCTGAGCCCCTGCCCCACCCTCTACGAGCGCCGCAATCGGCTGGGCGATGGCCTCGACATGATGAAGTACTTCAAGGAATCCAGCGTCGTTCGGCATGGCGCCTCCACCCGTGAAGTCGGCCTCACCTTCCAGGGCCCCATTACGCTCGGCAAGTTTGTGGATACCGACCGGCCGGACTTCCTCACCTCGATGAACCAGCAGCTCGGCCGCACGCTCGAGGCGCAGTACGACGGCTGCGGAGGCGACCATGTCCGCAGTTGAGTTGCAGATTGGCGGCTTCGGTGGGCAGGGCGTGATCCTGGCCGGGATGATCATCGGCCGCGGCCTTTCACTCTACGAGGACTACCACGTCTCCCTCACGCAGAGCTTCGGCCCCGAGGCGCGCGGCAGCGCGTGCAGCGTCCAGATCATCATTTCTCGCGAGCCGGTCCTTTATCCCTATCTCACCCGCCCGCACATCCTGGTCGCTCTTTCGCAGGACGCCTACCGGCGCTTCGCACCGCACCTGCGTCCGGGCGGCTCGCTGATCATCGAACAGGACCTGGTGCGTCCCGACGAGGGCATTTCCTTCGATAGCCCGCCCGCTCGCGAGGGTCGCCCCGCGTGCCCGGCGGGCGAGACCCGCGTCCAGCTCTATCGCGTTCCCGCCATGCGCCTGGCCGAAGAGCTCGGCCGCAAGATGGTCCTGAATGTCGTTCTGGTGGGTTACTTCACCGCGGTCACGCCGTTCCTCAGTCCCGAGGCGGCCCGCAAGGCTGTCGCGGAATCCGTCCCTCGCGGCACCGAGAGCCTCAACCTCACTGCCTTCGAGAAAGGCTACGCTTTCGGCCTCTCCCAGCCCTCCACTGTTCCCACTCCGGCTCTGCAGGAATAGCGCGTTTCGAATTTCAAGTTTCTAATTTCCAGTTTTGAGTTTCCAATTTCCAATTTCGAGTTTCGTTTTTCAGGTCTGCAGCGAAGTGCCAGATTCGACTTCCAGCTCCTGCGGAAAGATCTGTGTGATGTACGTCTGCGAGATCCGGTCTTGCCAGGTCAGGCGGTCTATGTCCCACAGCGCCCAGCAAAACCCCAGGAAAGCCGTCGCCGCGGAGACCAGGTACCCGAAGCTCCGCCACACCAGTTGCGCCCGTGTCGGCGCACCCCCGTCAAAGCTCACCACTTCGAGCCCCCGGATCAGCATCCCCGGCGTCCCGCGCCCCAGCACCGTGAACAGCGTGAAGTATTGGGCATAAAACGCCGCCAGTGCAGCGGCGTGCACCATCGCGTCCAGCTTGCCAAACTTCAGCTCGCCCCCGAACGCTCTGAACACCGCCAGGAACGCCCCGTACGCCAGCAGCAGAAAGGCAGCGTCCAGCAACCCGGCCCGTTGTCGTTCCCCCAAATCCGCCACCGGTCGCAACGCTGCATCGCCCGGCGATCCCAATGTCTGCCACTCCGCGCACAGCCGCTTTGCATCCTCAATCTCGACGGGCTGCGTGACGTCAATTTCCATCCGCTCCACTCGCGCTTCTGCTTCTTGCGTTCGCACCGGCGGCAGCAACGTGTCCTGTTCGAAGGGTGCTTCCGCCTCTGCCTCAAACGCCAGCGCGGTCTGCGCCTCATCCGGACGCTGTCTCCGTCGCCGCGCTCGGTAGGCCTCCAGCCGGGACGCCACTTCCCCGCGCCAGTCCGTCTCGCCGCGCCCCGCAGCGGACACGGCCGAAAGCGCCAGCGCCCCTTCGCTCCTCGGCCTCAGCACCGGTTCTTCGTCCGGAGACACTTCTCTTGTCAGGGAAATTTCGTTCTTTGACGTGAGCCGCGGGTCGCAGAAGGAGCAGAACTCTTCCGGCCCTTCATTGACCGCGCCGCACTGCGAGCAGGTCTGGATCACCGTACCGTTTTGCGCTGCGGACGGTCCTCCAGAGGACACCGCCATTCTACTCACCAGCACCTCCCGGTCGCCAACCCAACTTCGAACTTTGTCTCCAATCAAATACCCCGCTCTGAAACTCCCTCTCTCCTCCACTCATCGCTTCTCTATTTTCCCCGGCCAATGCTAGGCTAGCGGACTCTCTCTGCGCATGTTCACCACACCCATTCTCGGCTGGCACCGGAGCAGACTGTCTCTTCTCCGTCGGTTGACCTTCCTGCTTTTGCTCCTCTCCGTCCCCGCATTCGCCAACACCACCCCGCGCACCCAGGTCCGCCTGCCTGCCGGCCGCGACAGGATCGAGCTCGAAGCCCGCCAGCAGCGCCGCGAAGGCCCTTTGCTTATCGCCGAGGGCGACGTCGAAATCCGCTATCAGGAGCTTCGCTTCCGCGCCGACCGCATCGAATACAACACCGCCACCTTTCAGGCCTCCGCCCGCGGCAACATCCGCTTCGACTTCCGCACGCAGCACCTCGAAGCCGACGAGGGCAGCTACAATGTCCGCTCCGGCCGCGGCTCCTTCCGCAAAGTTCGCGGCACCATTCACATTCAGCGCCGCCCCAATCCCAACGTTCTGCTCACTCCCAATCCCCTCTATTTCGAAGCCGAAGAAGTCTCCCGCACCGGCGACCGCACCTACACCATTCTGAACGCCTGGCTCACCGTCTGCGAGCCCGGCCGCCCCACCTGGCGTTTCTTCGCCTCTCGCACCACCTTGCAGGTCGACCGCAAAATCGTCCTGCTCAACGCCAACTTCCGCCTTCTTTCCATCCCCATCTTCTATCTCCCGTACGCCTCCGCGCCCGCCGGCCGTAATGTCCGCCAGTCCGGCTTTCTTCTCCCCGACATTGGCAACTCCACTCGCAAGGGCCTCGTCCTCGGCGACTCCTTTTACTGGGCGCCCGCCGAGTGGATGGACCTCACCATCGGCGCACAGCTTTTCAGCCGTCGCGGCTGGAGCCAGATCGCCGAGTTTCGCGCTCGCCCCTGGGAGAACATGCGCATCTCCGCCGAATACTACGGCGTGGATGACCGCGGCCTCCGCGGCCTCGACGGCAAGCGCGTCCCCCAGGGCGGCCACACCGTTCGCTTCCAGCTCGAATCCCAGCTCCCGCACGGCTGGCGCACGGTCGCCGACCTCAATCGCCTCAGCTCCCTCACCTTTCGTCTCGCTTTCGCCGAATCCTTTGGCGAAGCCATCAACTCCGAAGTCCGCAGCTCCGCCTTCGCCACAAACAATTTTCGCGGCCTCAGCCTCAACTTCTCCTACGCCAACTACAAGAACTTCCTGAACGCCGACCCGGAAACCTCCGTCGTCCTCCGCAGTGCCCCGCAGGCCTACATCGGCTCCGTGGACCAGGCCCCGTGGAAGCGCTGGCCGGTTTACTTCGGCTTCCACGCCTTTGCCGACGGCGTCCACCGCAGCGACCCTGACATTGACTCTCCCGCCGTCGTCCAGCGCGCCGAGTTCGCTCCCAGAGTCACCATCCCGCTTCGCTGGGGACCCTGGCTCGGCGTCACCCCCACCTTCCTCGTCCGCACCACACGCTACGGCTCGCAAGTCTCCACCAGTAGCGCCGGCAATCCCGTTGTGATCGGCGATCCGCTCCACCGCACCACCGCTGAAGTCACCGTGGACCTGCGCCCACCTTCGCTGGCCCGTGTCTGGGAGCGCCCTTCGTCCCGCTGGAAACACACCATCGAGCCGCAGATCCTCTATCGCTTTGTGGACGGCGTAAACCGCTTCGGCCGCTTCCTGCGCGTGGATGAAAACGACACCCTCACCGACACCAACGAAATGGAATACTCCGTCACCCAGCGCATTTTTCGTCGCACCGGCGACTCCCAGGCCGAAGAACTCCTGTCCTGGCGTCTCGCACAAAAAGTCTATTTCGACCGCACCTTCGGCGGCGCGCTCGTCCCCGGCCACCGCAATGTCTTTCAGGCGCTCGACTCCATCACCCCGTTTGCCTTTGCCGACTCCCGCCGCCATTTCTCGCCCATCGTCAGCGATCTGCGCCTCACCCCGGGTGGCCGCTACGACGCGCAGCTCCTCATCAACTACGATACCCAGCGCAGCAAAGTCACCGCCTACGGTGGGCTCGCCCGCATGCGCCCCTACCGCGAGTTCTTCATCACTCTGGCTCAGTTTTCCACCCAGGCCAGCACCATCCTCCAGCCCCGCTCGAATCAGATCCGCGCCCTGGTCGGCTATGGCGAGCTCAACCGCCGCGGCTGGAACGGCGCCTTCGGCCTCAGCTACGACTTCCGCCGCAGCTTCCTCCAGAACCAGCTCGCCCAGTTCAGCTACAACGGCGGGTGCTGCGGCATTGCCTTCGAGTACCGCCGCCTCGCCCTCGGCACGGTCCGAACCGAAAACCAGTTCCGCGTCGCCTTCATCATCGCCAACATCGGCACTTTCGGGAACCTCCGCCGTCAGGAACGTATTTTCTGACCATGTCTGCTTCCGATCTCAACTTTCTTTCCATCGAATCCCTTGCCGCTCTCCTCCGCCGCAGGAAACTCTCCCCGGTCGAGCTCACCCGCTCCCTCCTCGACCGCGTCGCCTGCCTCAACCCCAAGCTCAACGCCTTCCTCACCGTCACCGCCGATCGTGCCCTCGCCGACGCCCGCCGCGCCGAAAAGGAAATTCTCGCCGGCCGCTGGCGTGGCCCGCTCCACGGCGTGCCCATCTCGCTCAAGGACAACATCTGGACTCGCGGCATCCGCACCACCGCCGGCTCAAGAATCCTCGCCGACTTCGTCCCTGACCGCGACGCCACCGTCGCCCGCCGCCTGCGCCGCGCCGGCGCCGTCCTGCTCGGCAAGACCAACATGCACGAGTTCGCCTACGGCGTCACCAACGCTAACCCCCATTACGGCCCCGCTCGCAATCCCTGGGACCTCGCGCGCATCCCGGGCGGGTCGAGCGGCGGCTCAGCCGCAGCCCTCGCCGCTGGTCTATGCTTTGCTTCTATCGGCAGTGACACCGGCGGTTCCATCCGCATCCCCGCTGCGCTCTGCGGCATCGTCGGCCTCAAGCCCACCTTCGGCCGCGTCAGTTGTTACGGCGTGATCCCGCTCGCTCACAGCCTTGACCACACCGGCCCGCTCGCGCGCACCGTCGCCGACGCTGCCATCGTCCTCCGCGCCATCGCCGGCCGCGACCCGCTCGACCCCACCACCTCCGCCCGCCCCGTGCCGGATTATCCGCAGGCCCTTCGCCGCAAGCCCGCCCGCGTGCGCCTCGGCTGGCCCCGCGAATACTTCTGGGAGATGCTCGATCCCGAAGTCCGCCGCATCGCCGAATCTGCCGCCCACAGCTTTGCCGATCTTGGCGCCACCATCGAAGAAGTCTCGCTGCCGCATCTCCGGGCCTCGGAGGACTCCAGCACCCACATCGCCCTCGCCGAAGCACGCCAATTCCACGAGTCCTCCGGCTGGTACCCCGCCCGCGCCGCCGACTACGGCGAAGATGTCCGCAAGCGCCTTGAGCTCGCCTCCGAC
>Ga0209109_10000231_pt1 | contig 27092 bp, 18 predicted proteins | sample Rifsed10ft2_FD_184004 | JGI IMG/M metagenome (GOLD analysis project Ga0209109, IMG submission 184004) | Soil microbial communities from Rifle, Colorado, USA - sediment 10ft 2 (version 2) | ecosystem: Environmental > Terrestrial > Deep subsurface > Rock core/Sediment | place: Rifle, Colorado... | reverse complement strand
CCTCTTCGCACGCGAGTTCGGCGGTCGGCGGGTCGCCCTGGCGGCGTTGTTCCTGGCCGGGATCGCCTTCTGGCCGAACCTGCTGGGCCGCACCGGCCTGCGCTTCACCCTGTATCCCTTTTTCGCCGCGCCGGCGCTGTTCTTCCTCGTGCGAGGCCTGCGTGAACAGGGGCGGAATGACTTCCTGCTGGCCGGGCTGTGCACCGGCCTCAGCCTCTATGGCTACAGTCCGGCGCGCATCCTGCCCTTCGTGCTGGTCGCCGGAGTCCTCGTCTATCTGGCGCACCCCATCGCACGGGGTCGGCGGATGCAGATCCTGATCTGGTTGGCGACGGCGGGGGTGATCGCGCTGGTCGTCTTTGTGCCGCTGGCCCGGGCCGGGTTGACGTATCCAGACCAATTCCTGTCGCGGGCGCTGACGCGGATGACCGCCGCCGAGCAGCCCCTGCCGGGGCCGGCGCTGGTCATCCTGCTCACGAATATCTGGAACGCCCTGAAGATGTTCAACTGGGACAGCGGCGAGATCTGGGTGGTAACCATTCCTCGTCACCCGCTCCTCGACGTGGTGAGTGGGGCGCTCTTCCTGATCGGGACCGGGATCGTCATCGTGCGCTACTTTCGCCGCCGCTCGTGGATCGACCTGTTCCTGCTCCTGTCGATCCCTTTGCTGATGGCGCCATCGATCCTGGCGTTGGCCTTTCCGGTAGAGAATCCCGCGCCCAATCGGGCCGGCGGCGCCCTGATCCCCGTCTTCACCGTCGCCGGGCTGGCGCTGGTGGCCGTCCTGAGCGGCCTGCGCGCCGCGTGGCCGCGGCGGGGCGGCCTGGTGCTGGCGGTCGCGGCGGGTGCCTTGCTGCTAGGCTTGGCGATCTCCGACAATTACCGCATGCTCTTCACGGACTTCGCCGCGCTCTACCGCAACGGCGCGTGGAACACGAAAGACGCCGGGGACGTCATCCGCGGATTCGCCGATTCGATCGGCACGACGAGGACGGCCCATGTCGTTCCCTATCCGCATTGGGTCGACACCCGCCTGGTCGGCTTCCAGGCCGGCACGCCGGGCGTCGACTATGCCTTGCCGCGCGAGGCGATCGACGGGCTGGCGGGCGAGATGGCGGCGCAGCTGTTTCTGGTGAATCCTCTCGACCTCGAGACGATGGAGAAACTGCGCCAGGTGTTCCCCGACGGGGTCGCGCAGGCTTTCGCCTCGGGCATCGAGGGTCGTGATTTCTGGATCTACTTCGTTCCCCAACGGGGCGGGCAGCCTTGATTCCGGCTGAAAGCGGCGTCCCGGCAGCGGCCCGAAGTCGCAGGCGCAATCTGCTGCCGCTGGTCGGGCTGGTTGTCGTGCTGCTGGTCGCGGCTGCATTGCGGCTTTCGGGCCTGGCCTGGGACGAGGGCGCCCACCTTCATCCGGATGAGCGTTTCCTGACGATGGTCGAGACGGGCTTGCAACTCCCGTCGAGCCTTGCCGAGTATTTCGACACCGCCCGCTCGCCGCTCAACCCCCACAACTCGGGCTACACCTTCTTCGTGTATGGGACGTTCCCGATCTTCCTGGTGCGCCTGGCGGCCGGGTGGATCGGGCAGCTCGGTTACGACGAGGTCCATCTGGTGGGCCGGGCCGCTTCGTCTCTCTTCGACCTGCTCTCGCTGGTTCTGCTGTACGCGCTTGGCGCCCGGCTCTACAGCCGCAAAGTGGGCCTGCTGGCCGCGTTCCTGGGCGCCTTCACCGTCTTGCTGATTCAGCATGCCCATTTCTTCGTCGTCGATCCCTTCGCCAACACCTTCATCGTCGCCGGCCTGTACCTCGCCGTGCGGGCCCAGGATGAGGGCGGGCTTCCCGACTACCTTTTGTTCGGCGCGTGCGTCGGCGCCGCGGCGGCCTCCAAGATCAGCGCGCTGCCTCTGGCGGCGGTCCTCCTGCTGGTCGTCGCCGCCCGCATCTCCCAGGCGGACCGAAGTCGGCGGGAAGAGGCCGCCTTGGCGGCGCTGTGGGGCGTGCTCTTGGCGGGTGTGGCGGCCTTCCTGACGTTCCGCGTCCTGCAGCCGTACGCCTTCGAAGGGCCGGCGATCTGGAACATCCTTCCGAACCGCGAGTGGCTGGCAGACCTGGCCGAAGTGCGCGTCCAGTCCTCCGGCCTGGCCGACCTGCCGTTCGCGCTGCAGTGGGCGGCACGGCCCCCGGTTCTCTTTGCGCTTGAGAACATGCTGTATTGGGGCATGGGTCTGCCCCTGGGGATCGCCGCCTGGGCCTCCTGGGGAGGGGCGCTCGTGCAGGCTTTGCGAGGCCGCTGGCAACGTCACTTGATCCCCGTGGCGTGGACCGGGGCGTACTTCCTCTGGCAGTCGACGGCCTTCACCCCGGCGATGCGCTACCTGCTCCCGGTCTACCCGACCCTGATCTTGCTGTCCGCCTGGGGCGCGGTGAGCGCTTGGGGTTGGGTGCGGGATCTGCCGCGTCCGGCGCGAGGATGGGCCACACTCGGATACGCCCTCGTGGGCGGGCTATTGCTCGCCGCCCACATCGCCTACGGAATCGGGTTCAGCCGGATCTACACCCGTGATGTCACTCGCGTCGCCGCCACGCGCTGGATCTATCGCCATTTCCCATCGGCCGTCAACCTCCGCCTCGAGCAGGATGGCGCCGCCTCCCTCTTCCCCCTGGCGACGACGCAAGACTTCATCATCGGGCGCGGCGCCGGATACGAAGCTTCATTCCGCCCTCAGGTCGAAGGAAGGCTCGCTTCGGTTTCCATCCCTCGAGTGACTCGCCTGTCGCCGGCCGAAGCGCCGGCGGCCATCCACCTGGAAATCCTCGACGCGGCAGGCAGTCCGTTGACGGCCGCCACTCTGGTCATCCCCGGTGACTATGCCGAGACCACTCGCGTTGCTTTCGACCCGCCTTTCGAATCGGCGCCCGGCGGGACGTACAGCGTGCGCCTCTCGATCGAAGGGACTTCTGCCCTCTCGTTGGATGGCAACCTGGAGCTGCACTACGCCTCGGGGAGCGCCGAGGTCAGCCAGACCCTCAGCCTCGAACAGGAAGACCTGCCCCTGGCCCCGGGACGCCCCCATCTGGTCACGATCGAGGGCGCCCAGGGAACGCTTCAAGGCGTCACCCTGGGGGCGGCGCGCTGGCTCGATCCGGCCGCCGGGGCAACTCGAATCACGGCCTCGCTGCTCGACGATCCGATGGCCGACGTTCCGCTGGCCGTCGCCACCGGGTTGTGGGATTCGTCCGCGGTCGAGGCGCCGTCGGTCGAGCTGACGTTCGACCGGACGCTCGAGCTGGCGCCGGGCCGCACCTACTGGCTTCGCACCGAGGCGGGCGGCAGCCCCCTGGCGGTCCGCGGGACTCGCGTCATCAGCGAATCGAGCTGGGATGACGGCCTGCCGCTGCGGATCGACGGCCGCGACGGTTACGGCGGGCTGTACATCGGACTCACCCAGGAACTGTACTGGCCGGACGACGAGGACGCCGATGCCGACGGCCGATCCGACAAACTCGAACGGATCGTCGACACTCTGTCCGACGGCGACTACCTGGTCATCACCTCCAACCGACAGTACGGCTCGATCGCGCGCGTCCCGGTACGTTACCCGCTGACGACGGCCTACTATCGCCTGCTCTTCGAGTGCGCCGCGCCGACGCCGGTTCACGTGTGCGCTGCGCGGGCCGAGCCCTCCGACAAGGTCAATGCGCTCGGTTACCGGCTGATCGAGACGTTCCAGTCCAACCCCGCCCTCGGGCCCTTCGAGGTCAACGACCAGACGGCCGAAGAGGCCTTCACCGTCTATGACCATCCCAAAGTGCTGGTGTTCGCCCGCACTCCCGAGTTCTCGCGGGCGAACGTCGAGGCGCTGCTGGGCGCGGTCGATCTGAGCCGGATCCAGCCGTTGATCCCGGCCGAGGTCGGCCGGCCCGACCTCATGCTGCCGGCCGAGCGGCTGGCCGAGCAGCAGGCCGGCGGGACCTGGTCGAAGCTCTTCCCGCGCGACAGCCTGATCAATCGCTCACAGCTCCTGGCGACGGTCGGTTGGTGGCTGTTGATCGCCGTCCTGGGGTGGATCAGCCTGCCGCTGGCGCGACGGGTTCTGCCGGGCTTCGACGTCGGGGCGTACGCGCTCTCCCGCGCATTGGGGATGCTCGTGCTCGCCTGGGGCACGTGGTTCCTGGCGAGCTACCGTGTGCCCTTTCAGACGACGACGATTCTGGCCGTCCTGCTGCTGATGCTCGTCGTCGGCGCCGTGCTGGCGTATCGCGATCGGGACGGGCTGCTGCGCTTCGTCCGCCAGCGCCGTCGTGAGATCGTGTGGATCGAGGGGTTGGCCCTCGGGCTGTTCTTGTTCGACCTGGCCATCCGACTGGGCAATCCCGATCTCTGGCACCCGTACAAAGGCGGCGAGAAGCCGATGGATTTCTCGTATTTCAACGCCGTGCTGCGGAGCACGTCGTTCCCGCCCTACGACCCGTGGTTCGCCGGCGGCTATATCAACTATTACTATTTCGGTTTCGTCCTGGTGGGCGTGCCCGTCCGCCTGCTCGGCCTGAACCCGGCCGTCGCCTACAACCTCATTCTGCCGACGATGTTCGCCCTGCTCGCCGTCAATGGCTACGCCGTGGCCTACGAGCTGGCCCGCCGGGCGACGGGGTTCGTCCGCTCGCTGTCGCCGCGATTGGCCGGCGCGGCGGCGGCCGCCTTTCTCGTCCTCCTGGGCAACCTGGGCACGGTGGTGATGGCCTATCACGGTCTGAAACAGATCGGTGCCGAGGGTCAGCCCACGGCGGAGCTGCTTGCCGGAATCCCGCAGGCGGCCAGAGGCGCGTTGAAATTCGTCAGCCTGCGTTCCCCGCTGCCGTACCGGATGGACGAATGGTATTGGAACCCGAGTCGGGCGATCCCCAGCGCGCCGGGCGACGTCGATCCGATCACCGAGTTTCCTTTCTTCACTTTCCTGTACGCCGATGCGCACGCGCATCTGTTCGCCTTGCCGCTGACGGTGCTCGGGTTGGGGTGGGCGGTTTCGTGGATGCTGGCGGCCGACGAGCGGAAGCGACTGGGGCCGGCGGCGAAAGCCGCCGGGGTGATCGCCGCCGGACTGATCCTCGGCTCGCTGCGGCCGACCAACACCTGGGACTACCCGGTCTATCTGGCGATCGGCGTGCTGGCCACTCTGGCCGCGCCGTTCCTGCGGGAGCGTCGCTGGACGTGGGCGGCGGCGATCGAGGCGGCGCTAACCAGCGGCGGACTCGTCCTGGCGTTCGCGGCGTTGTACGCCCCGTACACCCAATGGAATATCCAGGCCTACACCGACGTCGACCTGTGGGACGGCTCGCGAACCTCGCTGCGAGCCTACCTGACCGTTCACGGCGTCTTCCTCTTTTTCACCGCCGCCTGGATGGCGTGGGAGACGATCGCCTGGATGGCCTCGACGCCGATCTCGGCTCTGGCGCGGCTCCGTCCTTACCGGGGGGCGATCGCGGCCGCGGCGATCGTGTTCGCCGCCGCCGTGTTGTTCGCCGCCGCCGAGGGTGTGCGGGCCGTGTTGATGGCGCTGCCGCTGATGGCGTGGGCCGCCGTGCTGTTCTTCCGGCCGAACTGGCCGCTGGCCAAGCGTCTGGTCCTGGCGATGGTCATGCTCGGCCTGGCGCTGACGCTGGTGGTCGAGGTCGTCGTGCTGCGGGGCGACATCGGGCGGATGAACACGGTCTTCAAATTCTATCTACAGGTGTGGACGCTGCTCGCCCTGGCCGCCGCCGCCGGGTGGTTCTGGTCCCTGGCCGAGACTCCCGCCTGGCAGCCGATGGCCCGCACGATGTGGACGATCCTCGGCACGGCGCTGGTCGCCGGAGCACTGCTATTCCCCCTGACGGCGACGCCGGCCAAGATCCGGGATCGGATGAGCTCCGCCGCCCCGCACACGCTCGACGGCCTGGCGTTCATGCCGTTCTCGACGTACGCCGATATGGGGAGAGACCTGCACCTCGAAACCGATGCGCGCATGATCGAGTGGCTGCAGGACAACGTCGAGGGTTCGCCGGTGATCGTCGAGGCGCACACCGAGCAATATCGTTGGGGCGCACGCACAGCGATTTACACCGGCCTGCCGGCGGTGCTGGGCTGGAGCTGGCATCAGCAACAGCAGCGGGCCATCGACTCGACGCCGGTCCTGGACCGTGCGGCGGAAGTGGCCGATTTCTACACGCGCTACACGGTAGACGAGGCCCGGTCCTTTCTCGACAAGTACGGCGTTCGCTACATCGTCGTCGGGGAGATGGAAAGGGCCTATTATGAAGGGATGCAGCCCTGCTGGCCGGCGCCGGATTCGTTCGGGGTCTCCTGCGATATGGCCGGGCGACCTCTGGTGACCAAACCGCCGTTGGTCGGCGCCGAGGAGTGCATTCTGCTCGATCCCCAGATTCCCGACGGCGCGCTGCGCTGCCCGACGCACGGGCTGGAGAAATTCCAGACGATGGTCGCCGATGGCAGCCTGCGCGTGGCCTATCTCGACGGAGACACGGTTGTCTATGAGGTGCTGAGGTGATCGCCGGCATCCTGGCCTGGTGGCTGGCCGGTACCGTCGCCGGGGCGGCGGCCTTCCCGATCGCGTGGCGCCTTTTCGATCGATTGCCGGACCGCGGCTACGGGCTGAGTCGAACACTCGGCATCCTGCTCGGCGGCTACCTGCTGTGGCTCTCCGCCAGCGTCGGGATCCTGCGCAACAGCCCCGGCGGAGCGGTGGCGGCCCTGTTGATGGTCGCGGCCGGGGCCGCCGTGGCGGGCCGCGGTCACTGGGGCGAGATTCGCGTATGGCTTCGCGCGAACGCCGGGACTGTGCTGGCGGTGGAGGCGCTCTTCCTGGCGGCGTTCGCCGGATGGGCGGTCGTGCGCGGTTTCAATCCGGAGATCATCGCCACCGAGAAGCCGATGGAACTGGCATTCCTCAATGCCATTCTGCGCTCGCCGCAGTTCCCGCCGCAGGATCCGTGGCTGGCAGGCAACGCGATCTCCTATTACTACCTTGGCTACGTCTTGCTGGCCTGGATGACCTGGCTCACCGGCGTGTCGGCCGGAGAGGCTTTCAATCTGGGGAATGCGCTGTGGTTCGCTCTGGTGGTGGCCGGCTCCTACTCGGTCGTCCTCAATCTGCTAGGGCTGCGCGACGGATCTCGACGCAGGCTGGCGGCGCTCCTCGGTCCCCTGATGGTCGTGATCGTCGGCAACCTGGCCGGCGTCTTCGAAGTCATGCATGCGCAACACTGGTTCTGGGAGACTCAGCCCGACGGTTCGCGCACCTCGGCCTTCTGGACGTGGTTGAACCTGGACGATCTGGCGAACCCGCCGGCCGGGGATCCGGTCTTCCCGCCGAATCGCTTCTGGTTCTGGTGGCAAGGGGCGCGCGTCGTCAACGACATCGATCTGGCCGGCGACCACATCGAAGTCATCGACGAGTTTCCCTTCTTCTCGTTCCTGCTGGCGGACAACCATCCCCACGTGCTGGCGCTGCCTTTCGCCGTCCTGGCAATCGCGGTGGCCCTGCAAGCTTATCGGACCTCCATCCCGGGCGGCTTCCGCCTGACGTGGTTCCGCCTGCCGCTCCGGACTCTGCGTCTCGGGGCGACGGTGGCGGCGGCGATCGTCATCTTGGGCGCGGTGGCCAGGGCGGCGGCTGTCGGCGGAGGGGCCGCCGCCGCGGACGCCACGGCCGTCCTCCTTCGCACCGCGGTCATCGGATCGGCCGGCGTCGCCGGCCTGGCGGTTTTCCTACTCCTCGTGACCGGGCAGGCGGCCTCGTCGCTGCCGACCAAAGAACTCGTGCTGGTGGGCTGGTTGTCAGGAACGCTGGCCTTCCTCAACACCTGGGACCTTCCTATCTATCTGACGCTCATCCTCGGGGCCGCCGTCTGGGGGATGATCGGAGACGGTGTGTGGATCGCCCTGCGCCGCGGTCTGTGGACCGGCGTGGCGGCGCTGGTCGTGGCGCTGCTGGCCGTGCTTCTTTGGATTCCAACATTCGCCTCCCAGGCCGGCGGAATCCTCCCCAACATGATCTTCCCGACGCGCGTGCCGCAGTTTCTGATCATGTTCGCCGTCCTGCTCCTGCCTGCGGGACTGTGGCTTGTCCTTCGTACCCGAGACGAGATGAGGCGGGCTGGAGCGTGGAAGGTGGTCCTCGGGTTGACCTTCGGGATTCCGGCCGGGCTGTGGGCCTTGTCCTGGCTGCTGGGCGCCTTAATGGCGGCTCTGGCTCCAAACGAGATCCAGTCCGCGATCAGCGCTTTGAGAGCCACCGGAATCGCGGAATTGGCGGCCGAGGCTGTGGCTCGCCGCCTGGATGCGCCCTCGGTGGCGCTCTTGTTGTCGCTGCTTCTGGCGTTGGGCTTTCTCTATCTTCGCGCAGCCCGGCGCCAGGCGTCCCCTGGCGAAGACGACCAGGGCATCGGGGCCTTCGTCGTCCTGCTGGTCGGACTGGGTGCGGCGCTGGTCCTCCTTCCGGAGTTCCTCTACCTGCGCGACTCGTTCGGATCGCGGATGAACACCGTCTTCAAGTTCTGGTACGCCGCCTGGTTGCTGTGGGCAGTGGCGGCGGCCTACGCATTGGCGTGGCCATGGGAGAAGTTCGACCGCTGGGGGCGGCCTCTGCTCGTCGTGGCGGTCATCCCGGTCTTCCTTGGACTCGTCTACACCACGACGGCCCTGTGGGAGAAGACGTCCCAGTTCAGCGTCCCTGGCGGCCCGCAGCTGGACGGGACGGCGCACTTGAACACCGACAACCCGGACGATTCCACGGCCATCCGTTGGATGCGCGCCGCCCTGGCGCCGGCGGTTGTAGCCGAGGCGGTCGGGGGCAGCTACTCGCAGTACGCCCGCATCTCCGCGCACACCGGCTTCCCGACCGTCCTGGGCTGGGAATTCCACGAGTATCAATGGCGGGGTGACTGGGAGCCGCAAGGCACACGCGCCGTGGACATCTCCCGCCTCTACCTGACGAAAGACTGGATCGAGGCACAGGCGATTCTCGAGCAGTACGGCATCGACTACGTCTACGTCGGACCGCTGGAACGGTCGACGTACTCGCCGATCTCCACGCGGAAGTTCGATATCAACATGGACAAGCTCTACGAGCAAGGCGAAGTGACCATCTACGGTCGGCGCACCCAGGTCGGATCATGAGCGAGCGTGAGGCGCGCGTCAGCGCGGGTTCTCTCCTCTTCGCCGCCATCTTGCTGCTGGCGCTGGGAATGCGGCTATCCCAACTGGGGGCGCTGCCGCTCGACGATGCCGAAGCGACGGAGGCCTTGTGGGCGGCGGAGGGCACGCCCGAGGACTCCGTCTTCTGGCCGGAGGAAGACGGATCCGGGTCGAGCGCGGCCTACCAGACGGCCACCTGGGCCATTCTCCAATCGGTCGGCGGAAAGGAAGCTTCGGCGCGCCTGTTTCCGGCCGTGATGGGGGCCTTGATCGTCTTGCCGCCATGGCTGTTGCGCCGCCGGCTGGGACTGCCCGGCGCGTTGACGACCTCGTTCCTGCTGGCGATTTCTCCGACTCTGGTGGCGACCGCGCGCACGGCCGGCGGAACCAGTGCGGGGACGGTGGCGGTTGCGTTGGGAGTCGCGGCTCTGATCCTGGCGCTGGATGAGGAGTGGAGCTCGAGGCATGCCATGGCCCTGCTGGCCGCAGGCGTCGCGCTTGGCCTGGCCTCCGGACCCGCCTTCTACCTCGGGCTGGCAGGTCTGATGCCGGCAGTGGGGCTGATGCTGGTGACGTCGCCAAGATTGTGGTCGGCTGGCGAATGGGCCCGGATCAGGGCGAAGCTGCCAGGCGTGATCGGCATCGGCCTGCTGGGGGCGATCGTGGTGGCGGTGGCGGCCGGTCTGCTGCCGCGCGGTCTGGCGGCTCTGGCCGAGGGTCTGCGAGTCTGGCTGCTGGGATGGATCGGCCCGGGGGACATGCATTCCCTGACGCCGACGATCATCCTGCTGGCGTATGAGCCGATGCTGGTCGTGTTCGGAATCCTGGGCATCGTGGTCGCCATTCGAACTCGGAACTCCCTCGCCGTAGGTGCGGCCTGGTGGACGGGACTGGCCCTTCTGATTGCTGTTGTGTACCCTGCTCGGTCCGGGGCGGCGGTCGCCTGGTGCACGATTCCGCTGGCCTTCCTCGCTGGTTCGAGTCTGGCCGGCGAGGCAGAGCGGTGGAGGCAGCTTCCATCGCCGTCGCAGGCGTTCGGCGTGGCTGCCCTGGCGTCGCTTCTGCTGGTCTACGCCGGGATTCAGCTCTCCGCCTATGCCAGCGGGATCGGCCCTGCCGCCAGCCCGCTGGCGCCCGAGGCGCGCCTGGTCGTGGCGGCCGGAGCCGTTATCGTCGGCCTTCTCGCCATCGTCTTGATCGGCCTGGGCTGGAGTTGGACCGTGGCGCGCTCAGGAGTGGCCGCGGCCGGCGCCTTGCTGCTGCTCTTGCTCAGCCTGTCCTCCGGCTGGCGCCTCAACTTCTTCCGCCACCGCCTGGGGGCGGGCGAGTTATGGACCGTCTCGACCCCCACCTATGGGATTCCGCGGATCGCCTCGACGCTGGTCTCGCTGTCGACGACCGCCCGAGGCGTCGCCGACGATCTGCCGCTCGCCCTCGACGCGAAGACGCCTCCGGCGTCGCTCGTTTGGGCGCTGCGCGCCTTCCCCCGTTTCACTACGAACGACTCGGTCGTCGCCGAGAGTCCGCCGGTGATCCTGATGCGGCAGACCGGCCTCGAGCCGCAGTTGCGCGACGACTATCTGGGCCAGTCGGTGGCCATCGCCGAGACCTGGGAATTCCCCGGGCCCCTTCCAGCGGGGGCCCTGCAGTGGTGGTGGCGTCGTCGCCTGCCGGCGGTCGAAGATTCGTGGCTGCTCATGGTGCGGGCGGATATCGCCACCCTGGGCGAATCCGAGTCGGGCGAGGGACGGCCGTGAGCCTGGGCACGCTTTGAAGTCGGCCCGCACCATCGCCATCGACGGTCCGGCGGCTTCCGGGAAGACCACCGTGGCGCAGCGCGTGGCCAAGCACCTGGGATACCTGTTCTTCGATACCGGCGTGATGTATCGAGCCGTGACCCTGGCGGCGTTGCGGCGCGGGGTCTCCGTCGAAGACGAATCCGCCGTCGTGGCGCTGGCCGAGTCGATCTCGGTCGATGTCCGGCCCCCCAGCTTCCCGGATGGCAGACTGTACGACGTCATCGCCAATGGGGAAGATGTGACCTGGGCGATCCGCGCCGAGGAGGTGGATCGTCACGTCTCGCGGGTGTCCGCCTATGCCGGGGTTCGCACGGCGATGACCCGCCAGCAGCGGGACGTCGGGTTGCGGGGCGACGTCGTCATGGTCGGGCGCGATATCGGGACCGTCGTCCTCCCCGAGGCCGACCTGAAACTCTTCCTGGTGGCATCGGTCGACGAACGCGCCCTGCGACGCCATCGTGAGCTGGCCGAGCGCGGCCAGTCGGCGGAGCTGCAGGCGATCCGCTCGGCGATGGCGGCGCGGGACGAGTACGACTCGTCGCGCGCCGTTGCGCCGCTCAAAGCTGCGCCGGACGCCGTTATCCTCGACACGACCGAGCTGACCGTCGAGCAGGTGCTGCAGCGCGTCCTGGCGCTGGCCGAGGCCTGAGAACGATGGAGAAGACCGCCGCGGCGCTGGCTCCCTCACGACGCTACGACCATCAGGCGCTGGAGGGCCGGCGGCGCATCTTGCGCTGGTTGATCGATAACATCGGCTGGCGTTTCGTGGTCAAGATCGGTCGAGTGGAAGGCCTGGAGAACTTCCCGCGCCAGGGACCGGTGGTCGCCCTGTACAACCACATCGCCTTCGTGGACCCGGTGGTGGTGCTCGGGAATCTGCCGCGCAACGTCGTCCCCCTGGCCAAGGTCGAGGCCTACAGCTATCCGCTGATCGGGATCATCCCGCGCTTGTGGGCCGTCATCCCGGTGCGCCGGGGCGAAGTGGACCGACGGGCGCTGGCCAGGGCGCGCGCCGTGCTGGATGCCGGGGAGGTGATCCTGCTGGCGCCGGAGGGGACGCGCAGCCCGGCCCTGCTCGAAGGCAAAGAGGGTTTTGCCTTGTTGGCGGATCGGTCCGGCGCGCCGGTGGTGCCGATCGCCGTCGAGGGCACCGATCAGTTCCCGACGGCCTCTTTCAAGAAGTGGCGCGGTCCCGGGGCCCTGATCCGTATCGGCCGGCCGTTCCGCTACCGGCCGGCGCCGGGAGGCAAGGCCGATCGCCGACGCTTGCGGTTGATGACAGATGAGGCGATGTACGTGCTGGCGTCGCTCCTGGAGGAGCGGAGGCGCGGCTCTTACAGCGACCTCTCGAAGGCCAGCTCGACAACCTTCGATTTCGTATAGACAATTCAGGCAGCGCGGCGCAAGCCGGCAGGTCGGCGGGTGATCGTCCAAGCCGGACCTTGTCCGGTTGCGTATAATACGTGTCCGGACGGCAGGAGGAGACGGCGACCAGGATCGGGAGCAAGGAAAAGCGCATGGCCCCGGCCTTCGACGACGCTCAGGACGGGGTGACGAGGCGGAGGGTTCCCTGCCGCAGGGCAGGGCTAACCGGAGATCGCGGCGGGTCGCCACCGCTGCGCCGGGAAAATCGAGAGTTCAGCGGATGCCCTCTGGGCGGCTCACCGCCCAATCCGATTCGGAGCCCGAGGCCGGGCCCGTCGGACCCATCTCCATGGTTCAACGCCGGGCGGAGACGCTCCGGACAGCGCCACGGGGAGTGAGCTTCAACACGGACCGTCAACTCAGGGAGGTTCCATGTGCGGCATCGTGGGCTATATCGGCTCGCGAGATGCGACACCGATCATCTCCGCCGGGCTGAAACGCCTGGAGTACCGCGGCTACGACTCGGCTGGATTGGCCGTTATCGAGAACCGCCACATCGAAGTGCGGCGCGACGCCGGCAAGCTCAGTCGGCTGGAAGCACTGCTGGCGGAGCAGCCGATCCATGGACCGATCGGCATCGGCCACACCCGCTGGGCGACCCACGGCGAGCCCAGCGCCCGGAACGCGCATCCACACCTGGGGGCGAAGGGCGACGTGGTGGTCGTCCACAACGGTATCGTCGAGAATTTCGCCGCCCTCAAAGAAGAGCTTGCAGCCGAAGGGGCCGTCTTCCGTTCCGACACCGACACCGAGGTCATCGTTCACCTGGTGGAGCGCTACCTGGACGCCGGCGCCGACCTGCCGTCGGCCGCCCGCCAGGCGATCCGGCTCCTCAAAGGGGCCCACGGCATTGTGCTCCTGTCGTCGCGTGAGCCGGACAAGATCGTCGCCGCCCGCGTCGGCAACGCCGGCGGCGTCGTCATCGGGGTGGGGGACGGAGAGATGTTCGTCGCCTCGGACATCCCGGCCATCCTGGAACACACCCGGCGCATGGCGTTCCTCGAGTCAGGGCAGGTGGCGATCATCCGCCGCGACGGATTCGACGTTACCACCCTCGACGGAAAACCGCTGGACGTCGAAGTCCACAACGTCGCCTGGGATCCGGTGGCGGCCGAGAAGGGCGAGTACACGCACTTCATGCTCAAGGAGATCCACGAGCAGGTGCGATCGATCACCGACACCATCGGCGACCGCGTCGATTTCCCGGCCGGTCGAATCGTCCTGCCGACGCTGGCGCTGACGGCCGAGGCCGCCCAACGCATCCGGCGGATCATCATCACGGCTTGCGGCACGGCCGCCCACGCCGGGATGGTCGGCAAGATCTTGATCGAGCGCATCGCCCGCGTCCCGGTGGAGGTCGATATCGCCTCCGAGTTCCGCTACCGCGACCCGCTCGTCGACGACGAGACCGTCGTCCTGGCGATCAGCCAGTCGGGCGAGACCGCCGACACGCTGGCGGCGATGGAAGAAGGCCGCCGGCGGGGAGCGACGCTGTGGAGCATCGTCAACGTCCTCGGATCGCAGGCGATGCGCCTGGCCGACGGCACCATCACGATGCAGGTCGGGCCGGAGATCGGCGTGGCCTCGACCAAAGCCTTCACGGCGCCGCTGGTGGATCTCTACATGCTGGCGATCCTGCTGGCCGATCTGCGCCGGGCGCCGGGGGAGACAGAGCGGCGGCGGATGGTCGCCGACCTGCGGCGGTTGCCGGACCTGGTAAGCAACTGCCTCGACCGCGCCCCGGCCGTCGAAAGCGTCGCCCGGGCCCTCAAGGACGCCTCCCACTGCCTGTACCTCGGGCGGGGCATCCAGATGCCGATCGCCTACGAAGGCGCGCTGAAGCTGAAGGAGATTTCCTACATCCACGCCGAAGCGTATCCGGCCGGGGAGATGAAGCACGGTCCGATCGCCCTGGTCGACAAGACGATGCCCATCGTCGCCCTGGCGCCGAAGGACCCGTGGTACGAGAAGACCATCAGCCAGGTGGAGCAGGCCAAGGCTCGCGGAGGGGTGGTCGTGGCTGTGGCGACCGATGGAGATGAACTGCTGCCTCGCCTGGCGGATCTCATCCTGTGGGTGCCGGAGACGCCCTGGAGGCTCTCGCCGGTGACGACGGTGATTCCGCTGCAGCTCCTCGCTTACCAGATCGCCGTCATGCGCGGCGCCGACGTCGATCAGCCGCGCAACCTGGCAAAGAGCGTGACGGTGGAATAGGCTGCTTAGGGCGGCCAGCCGGACCGAAGCCGGGTGTGAGAAGCGCAAGGGCACGACGATCTTCCTTCTGTCCGCCGGGCCGTGCCGTAGCTCTATGGACCTCCGAGTAGTTTGCGGAAAAAGCTCGTTCCCGCCTCACCCCCTTACCGCCTCTCGGCGGACGGCCTTCGGGTACGAGTAGAAAACTGGCGGAGAGGGTAGAAGATCTGGAGGGCTGGGGGGCAATGCTCCCCAGCCCTCCAGAAATGCGCTCCCCTCCCGCTGCATGAAAGCTAGGAACGCGAGCCCAAGCGGGCGCAGGAGGAGGGGGTTGGATGGCGGTCGGCGTTCTTCCGCTGCCTGCTAGAGACCCGTCGCGCGCACCACCAGGACTGAGCATGGGGCGTGGGCGAGTAGACGGTCGGCGATGTCGTCCAGGTAGGGCGCGTAGGCCGCGCTGGCCTCCGACGGCCGGTGCGATCCGATCGTCAAAAGTTGGTGGCCTCCCTGGCGGATCTCGGCGATCACCTCGTCGACCACCAACCCGTGGCGCAGCCGGGCGACGGGCGGCGTGCGGAGACCGGCCTGCGAGAGCGCCTGTAGGCCCTGGCGCAGGTAGGTCCCCTCGCGTGTCTGGCGCGCCATCGCCGACTCGGCCGAGTCCGCCAGATCCTCTGACGGACTCTCCCACGTCAGGGCGACCTGCGACATCACGTGCAAGAGGGTGATAGAGGCGCCGGAGCGGCCGGCGAGGGCCGCTCCGGAACGAAGCGTTTCGAGCGACGGCGCCTCGCCGCTGGCGCACACCAGAATCCGTTCGAGGGTTTCGGGGACCCGGCGGCAAGCCAGGAGCGACGTTCGCAGATGGCGCGCCAGTCGACCGGCCGTCGAGCCCAGGCGGAACCGCGTCAGGCCGCGGCGGCCTTGCGCCCCGACGACGACGAGATCATAAGTGTTCGATTCAGCCTCGGCCAGGATCTGTTCGGCGGCGTGGCCCTGGCGCAGGCGGACCTGCGGCGTACGGTCGGCGCCAGCCAGGCGCGTCTGCAGTTCGGCCAGTCCACGCTCCAGCGGTTCGGGGGCTTGGCCCGGCTCGACGACCCCGAGGATGACGATCTCCGCTTCTTCTCGCAGCCCAAGCGCTTCGAGCATCGACGTTCCGGCCACGGCCGCGGGCGAGCCGTCGCTGCACAACAAGATCCGCCAGACCATCTATGAACCTCCGATCAGGAGCACGATCGGCAAGCCGAACATCGCTGCCAGGTAGATGATGAGTCGAACCGGGCTTGCCCCAATGTCCGTCGCCAGGCGGACCAACAATCGCTGATACGGCCTATAGGCAAAGAGCAGAATGGCAAGGGATACCAAAGCCACACTCGCCATCTGCACCAGGACGACCGAAACGCCGGCCGGATTCCCCAGGACAACGGCCGCGATCAGAGTGTCGTCGAAGGTCGTGATGTTGGCGCCCAGGATGTAGGGAATGATGTTCTCCTGTCGGACGTATCCCCGGGCGGAAAGCGGCACGAGCAGGCCGAGGGAAACGCTGACCGACATGGTCAACGTGGTCAGCAACGATCCCAGCAGGAAACTCACGATCGGGCGGTACAGCAGGCGGTTCAAGCCGGCGACGCGGCTCTGCTCCAGGTGCAGCTCGGGAACGACGCGGTCGAAGAGCCGAAAACTGAGAAGGAGCAAGGCGATCCCGAGCAGGGGCAATGACCACGCCGGGAGGAGCGCCTCGACCGCGCCGACCAACGGTTTGAGCAGCAGCTCGAACAGGGAAGGTACGGCGGCGGCCGCCGCCATCTCGGCCGTCCAGGTTCCGCGGCTGAGGGCGAGAAGGCCGAGGGGCAGAACGAAGAGATACGTCGACTGGGTGACGAGCAGCGACAGCAGCCCGGCGCCCAGGCTCAGCGTCCGCTGCCGCCCGCGCAACAGATGGATGAATCCGACCAGCAAGACGATGAAAGCCGCGCCCAGGCGCGACCCTGAAATCATGGCGAAGGTCTGGATCGGCCCGATGACACCGGCATCCAACAGGCTGAGGGCGGCAGCCGCCACCGGAGATCCGGAGAGCGCAAGCTCGGCGAAGAGCCAGCCGAAGCCGAGAGCGCTGGCCGGCGAGTCGAAATGGAAGACTCGATGAAGGTCATCGGCGATCGGCGCTACGCCTTCGCGGATGAGGAACAAAGCCAGCGTAAAGAGCAGCAAAGCCAGGGCGAAGGCAGCAACGCGCGCCAGGAGCCCGCGCACCTGAACTTTCATTGGCGACAGTCGCGACCGGAGGGAGGCCATGTCAGGTCGCTTCGTTCAACTGGCTTCTAAGCTCTTCCGGGGAAGGCGTAGGGAGACGGCAGGCGAAGTCTCGGCACAGCCAGGCCGTCGGCAGGCCCTCGAGGAGGGTCCGGCCTCGCAGCAGGGCCGGGAAGGCGTCGTCCGTCGGAAGGCCGCCGCCCACGACCAGACGCGGCAGGAAGCGCTTATGGGCCTCCGCAGCCAGAGCCTGGAATCCTGGAGACATGGCGTCGCCGGCGATGGCAAGCTGAGGCATCGGCGACGCCGCCAAGGACAGTCCCTGGAGCCAACCGGCGAAGGCCGTCGGGTGGCGGCTGGCGGTTTCCTGCATGGCTGTCAAGAGCGGAAGCGCGGCATGGCGATAGCGTGATTCTCCCGTCAGCGCCTCCAGTCGCAGCAGCAAGGCTACTGTCAGCGCGTTCCCGCTGGGAATGGGGGTGTCTTGCAGGGTCTTTGGGCGGGCCGGCAGGCCGTCCGGCTGGGAGCCCGTGTCGAAGAAGCCGCCCTGCGGATCGGCGAAGTCTTGCAGGATGGTCTCCGCCAGCTCGACGGAAGCCTTCAGCCACCGCGCGTCGAAGTCGGTCTGATAGAGATCGAGCAGTCCATCGGCCAGCGCCGCATGATCGTCCAGGCCTCCGGCATGACGAGCCTGGCCGAGGCGGTAGGAACGGCGCAGACTGCCATCCGGACGGAGGGCTACCAGGAGGAAGGCGGCCAGCTCCTGCGCCGTCGTCAGGTCTCCTGGTCGACCAAGGGCGCGTGCCGCGGCGCACCAGGCGCTCAGCGCCAGACCGTTCCACGCAGTGATGACCTTGTCGTCGAGCCCCGGGCGTACGCGGCGCTCGCGCGCCTCCAGCAACCGCGCCTGAAGCTCCACCAGCCGATCGTCGGAAGGCTCCTCGGGCGGGCCGGCCGCCCCAACGATCGCCCCCACCGGGCGGCGCAGGATGATCTTGCCTTCGAAGTTGCCTCCCGCCGCGGCGTCGTAGGTGTGGCGCAAGACGTCGAGCAGCTCCGGATCGCCGACGACCGTCTCGATCTCCTGCGACGTCCAGACGTAGAAACGTCCCTCTTCCCCTTCGGAGTCGGCGTCGAGCGAGGCGCTGAAGCCGCCTTGCGGCGTGCGCAGTTCGCGCCGCATGAAATCGAGGGTGGCTTCGGCCGTCCGGCGCAGCGACGGCCGACCGGTGACCTGCCACGCCTCCACGTAGACGCGTGCCAGGAGGGCATTGTCGTAGAGCATCTTCTCGAAATGGGGCACGGTCCAGGTGCGGTCGACGGCGTAACGGTGAAAGCCGCCGCCCAGCTGATCGAAGATGCCTCCGCCGGCCATCGCCTCCAGGCAGTGCGTCGCCATCTCGAGCGCCATCCGGTCGTCGGCGCGATGGAATCGGCGCAGCAGCAAACCGATCGTTCCCGCCTGCGGGAACTTCGGCGCGCCTCCCCAGCCTCCGTGGTCCCAATCGTAGGACCGCAGCAGCGTTTCCATGGCGCGCGTTTCCGCATCCGGGTCGAGCGTCTCCGGACCGCCGGCCAACCGGGTACTCTGGGCGACGTGCTCAGTCAGGCGAAGGGCGGTCTCGACCAGCCGGGCGCGGTCGCCCTGCCATGCCGTTCGGATGGCCGAAAGGACTTCGTCGAACGAAGGCAGCCCATGACGGGGCTGCGGCGGGAAGTAGGTGCCGCCGTAGAACGGCTGGCCGTCGGGGGTGAGGAACACGCTCAGCGGCCAACCACCCTGGCCGGTCAGGGCCACCACCGCCTCCATGTAGACGGCGTCGACGTCGGGACGTTCCTCCCGATCGACCTTGACGGCGACGAAATCCTGATTGAGGCGCGCGGCCGTGGCCACGTCCTCGAACGACTCGTGGGCCATCACGTGGCACCAGTGGCAGGCGGCGTAGCCGATGCTCAGGAAGATCGGTTTGTCCTCGCGGCGGGCGCGGGCCAGCGCCGCTTCGCCCCACGGCATCCAATCCACCGGGTTCTCGGCGTGCTGAAGGAGATACGGGGAAGTCTCAGAAGCCAACTGGTTCGTCATCGCGGGTGGGAGAAAGGGCCGCCGGCGGTCCGGATGTTAGAATGGCCGGCATGTCCCGGCCGTTTTCGTTACTGCGGTGGTTCCCGGCGTTCGCCATGATGGGCGCGATCTTCGTCCTGTCTTCGTTGACGCCCGATCGGATACCGTTCTTCGGCGAATACGACCTGCTGGTCAAGAAAGGGGCCCATGCCATCGGGTACGCCTTGCTGGCGGCGGCCTACTTTTTCGCGCTGCCGTCGCGGCTCAGCCCCTTCTACCGGGCGTCCCTGTCGTTCTTGATGGCGGTGCTGTTCGCGCTGAGCGACGAATTCCACCAATCGTTCGTGCGCGGTCGTCATTCGGCCTTGACCGACGTCGGCATCGACTCGCTCGGCGCGGCCTTGATGCTCCTGGCGGCGACCGTCTACTCGTCGAACTCCAGCTCCAGCTCGGTCTCCTGATCCGGCTTCCACTCCGCCCCCGGGACGATCTCGATGTCGTCGAAGAGCCGCTCCTGGCGCGCCAGGACCTGGTGCTGTTTGATCAACTCCAGGACGGCCAGGAACGAGACGACCACTTCCAGGCGTGAGCGCGAGCGCCTGAGCAGTTCGCGGAACTCCATCCGCCCCTGGCGCCGCAGCGCCTCGAAGATCAGCGCGATCTTGGTGCGGATGTTGATGCGCGGCGCCGCCACCGAATCGACCAGCTCCGGCTCCGCCCGCGCCGCCGCCAGCACCTGCTGCAGCGTCCGCCGCAGGTCGTCCAGGCTGAGCGAACCGAGATCCAGGTGCGCTTCGCTGCGCGGTGGAGGCGCCAGGCGGGCGTACGTATGGAGCCCGGCTTCGAGGCGGGCGGACAAGCCGGCCGCCGCCTGCTTGAACTGGCGATAGAGGATGAGCTGGCGGGCCAGGGCGTCGCCGGGATCCTCTTCTCCGACCTCGCGCTCGGGCGGGCGGGGCAGCAGCGCCTCCGACTTGATCTGAAGCAGGCGAGCCGCCACGACCAGAAAGGAAGCCAGGTCGCCCAGGTCGCGTTCCGTCATCCGCCGCAAGTGCGACAGATACTGATCGGTCACCTGCGCCAGAGCGATCTTGGTGATGTCGAGCTCGGCGCGCTCGATCAGCTCCAACAGCAAGTCGAGCGGCCCTTCGTAGACCGGAAGGCGGACGGTGTAGGTTGTCACCCGGGGTCAGAAGACGAGCGCCAGGACGACCCCCGCCGCCAAAGCCGCCATCAACGCGAAAACCAGCCCGGCGAACAACATCGTCCGTCGTTCGCGGGCCGCGGTCTTCATCGCCAGGCCGCGTTCGGCCTCCAGGCGGCGCCGGTCGGTCTCGAGCAGCGAGCCGAACCGTTCTTCCGACGCTCGATCCTCGGATTGGCGGACCTCGGTGGCGCGCTGTCGGTTCTGCTGGAGCCAGCGCGGCTGTCGCGGCGCCGACGGTGCGCTGAGCACACGCGCCACGCTCGTCAGGGGCTCGCCGCAATAGGTGCAGGTTTGCGCGCCGACGGCGTGAGCTCGTCCGCACGCCGGGCACATGCCGACGGTCATGGGAAATCCACCCTGGTGTCCCGTTTCAGGGGATCCAAGATGAAGCCTCCTGCTCTTGCCGAAGATGGGGATGGCTCAGACTGGCCTGGGTGAAGGCAGGCAAGCCAGCCAGAGGGCTCGGGACGGCCCCAGAGAGGGAGCTCCGCAGCTTCATGGAGGCGGAAGGCCAGGTCGATAGAACTGGTCAAACGGACCCTCCGAAACGGGACAGTCTGCACCGGATTATAGCATCCGACGGATGGTATACTGCGCGCCGCTCTCGCGGAGAGCAGGGACTCATCGTCATGAGCAGCGCGCATACGCGGCTGGTATGGTGCGGCGAGGGGCTGTTCGTCGGCATCGACACCAACAAGCACTCGGTCGTCATCTCCACCCAGGATGAGGACAACCGGGTCGGGATGAAGCCGTCGGATCTGCTGCTTGTGGCGCTGGCCTCCTGCACCGCCGTCGACGTCGTGTCGATCATGCGCAAGAAGCGTCAGCCGCTGTCGCGGCTGGAGGTGGCGGCCGACGGGGTCCAGGATGAGGATCCGCCCTGGCGCTTCCGTACGATCCACCTCACCTACCGCCTGCGCGGGCGCAACCTGACGGCGGAGGCCGCGGCGCGGGCGATCGAGCTCGCCGAAGGGCGTTACTGTTCCGTGGCGGCCTCGCTCCGGCCGCAGGTCGAGATCACGACCTCCTTCGAAATCCTGCCGGAGGAGGCCGAGGGCGAAGTAGAATTGAGGCAGGGTAACCCGTGATGAGAGGTAGCGAATGATCAAAGAACCGATCCATGTCAACGACGACGCTTTTGAGAAGACGGTGCTCCAGGCCAACGTCCCGGTCATCGTCGATTTCTGGGCCCCGTGGTGTTCGCCCTGTCGCATGGTGGCACCGGTGTTGGACAAGCTGGCATCCGAGTACGCCGGCAGGCTGTTGGTCGCCAAAGTCAACACCGACGAAAACTCGACCTGGGCGATGAAGTACGGGGTGCAGGGGATCCCGACGATGCTCTTCGTCAGCAACGGGGTCATCGCGCACCAGCAGGTCGGCGCGCTGCCGGAGAAGCATTTGCGCCAGATGGTCGAGGAGTTCATGGACGTCGTGGGGCAGGCGTCGGCCAACTGACGGGCACCGACAACTCGATGCGACTCTACCCGCCCGGCGCCCGCCGGGCGGGTAGGTTGTGTAGTGAGGCCGGAACCGCCGCCGGCGCGCTTCGAGCGCGGACGCGGGAGCGCCGGCTTCGAAGTGACGGTACGAGGCGGCCTCCGCTCAGCGCGGAGGGGCGAAGCTCACGGGCCCAGGACGGTGCGTAGGGGCACGGCATGCCGTGCCCCTACGCTGGCTCAATGCGCAGAGCGTTCCCAGGGTTACCGACCCGACATCCCTTTTCGAGTCAGGCTTTCCTTCCGCGTGGATTGTTCCTCATTCTGGAGACCCCAGAATTCACGGCAGATGATTCCTCGCTGAGCGGAGGCGGGTTGCCGGAGGCAACCCGCCTCCGCAGTCGAAGCGCATAGGTCTGCAATGTGCGGCGCGGATCGATACGTTCCCGAGCTCCCCGAGGGCCGGAGCCTGCCCTCCCGGTAGGACACCGGGTCGGTGTGACCCTTGTCGAAGGGCTCAGCGCGCCTGAGGGCGTCCGGCGCGGGGTCGGCCGCGCAGCTGGACCAGGAGCGTCCCGCCCGCGACCAGCAGCAAGCCCGCCGCCTGCTTGAGGGTCAACTGTTCCCCGAGGAACGCGGCGGCCAGGATCGGGATCCAGATCAACATCGTCCCGTTGATGATGCTCGATTCGACTGCGGTCAGCACGCGCAGAGTGCTATTCCAAAGGGTGAAGGCCAGGGCGGTATTGACGACAGCCAACCAGAGGATGATCGACCAGCCGCGCAGATCGAGCGTCGGGGGCTCTTCGAGAGCCAGGCCCGCGCCGAGCAGCAGCGCCGCGCCCACCAACATGCTCACCGCCGTGACGACGACCGGCGGCGTCCTGCCGGATCGATTCACGTCACGTCCCAGAACGGCCGCGCCGGCGTTGACCGTGACGCCGACAAGCGCCGCCAGGAGGCCGAATCGCTGATCCAGGGCGAACCGGGCAGGAAGAAAGTAGATCAACGCCCCGAGCGTGGCAACGATGACTCCGGTCCACTGCAGGGCGGTCGGGGTTTCGGAGAGCCACAGCGCCGCCATCCCGGCGACGACGATGACGCTGAAGCTCCACAAGAGGTTGACCGTCACCGCCGGCAGGGCGTCCAAGGCCAGGAAAACGGCGCCCTGGGTGACTCCGTACAGCAGGATCCCCAGCAGGATCAACCGCCCGATGTCCTGACGGGTCAGGGATCGCAGGGCCGCGCCGGCGCCGGAGAAGTGCAGCGCGGGGAGGAGGACGAGGCTCGCCAGCCCATAGCGCAGACCGGCGAAGGTCAGAGGCGGGATCGCTTCCAGCCCGAACTTGATCAGCACCCAGGAAGTGGCCCACAGGAAGACGACGAAAAGCGCCGCCAGCGCCGCCGACCGCCGCGCCGTGCCCGACGACACGTCATCGACCCGTTTGTGTCAGGCGGTGGGGCGGGCCCGCCCGCCCCACAACAGCCCTTCGACGCGGCGCCAGACTCGACGGAAGAACGAGCGGACGTGGGCCAGCCAGGTGAGGACGATTCGCCGGCGGCGCCGGGCGGGCGTGACGCGCCGGAAGGGTTCGACCCACTGCAGCGCCAGCGCGCCCCAGGTCAGTCCGCCGCCGAAGCCGACCATGACGACGTGATCCCCCGGCCGTATTCGGCCGTCGCGGACGGCCTCGCACGCCGCGATCGGGATCGAGGCAGTGGAGGTATTGCCGTATTCCCCGATGTTGACCACGAACTTCTCCATCGGCAAGTGCAGGCCGCGCGCGGCAGCTTCGATGATGCGGAGATTGGCCTGGTGGGGAATGATGAGCGAGATATCGCTCATGCGCAGGCCGGAACGGGCGGCGGCCTCCTTGGTGGCCGACGCCATGACGCGGGTGGCGAAGCGGAAGACCTCCCGGCCGTTCATGTGGATCGTGTGCATCTTGCGCGCCAGCGTCTCGGCCGTGACGGGATAACGGCTGCCTCCGGCGGGAATGCTCAGCAGCTCGCCGCCCGAGCCGTCGGAGCGCATGACGCAGCCCAATACGCCCCCCGGCCGTTCGCTGGCCTGAAGGATGAAAGCCCCGGCGCCGTCGCCGAACAGGATGCAGGTCGACCTGTCTTCCCAGTTGATCATGCGCGACAGGGTTTCGGACCCGATCACCAGGGCATTGCGGATGGCGCCCGTGCGAATCGACTGGGCGGCCATGTTCAGGGCGAAGATGAAGCCGGAGCAGGCGGCGGACAGGTCGAAGGCACCGGCGCGGCCGGCGCCCAGGGCGTCCTGTACCAGGCAGGCGGTCGCCGGGAAGAGGTGCTCGGGAGTCGACGTCGCCACGATCACCAAGTCGATGTCGGCCGGCTCGAGCTCGGTCATCGCCAACGCCTGGACGGCGGCCTTGGTCGCCAGGCTGGCCGTTGTCTCACCCTTCTCGGCCACATGCCGGCGATGGATGCCGGTCATGGCGACGATCCATTCGTCGTTGGTGTCCACCATGCGGGCCAGATCATCGTTGGTCAGGACCTTCTCGGGGACGGCCATCCCCCAGCCGGTGACGTGGGCGAAGGGGGACATCAAGCGCTCGGCTGGGCGGCGGGACGCCCGAGAATCAGGCAGGCGTTATGCCCGCCGAACCCGAAGGAATTGGAGAGGGCGTAGTCGATAGCGACCTGCCGCGGTTGGTTGGGGACATAGTCCAGGTCGCACACCGGGTCGGGGGTCTCGTAGTTGATCGTCGGTGGCAGGACGCCCGTCTGGAGCGCCTGGATGCAGAACATAGCTTCCAGGGTGCCAGCGGCGCCGAGCAGGTGGCCCGTCATCGATTTCGTCGAAGAGATGGGGATGTTGTAGGCCGTCTCCCCGAAGACGTCTTTGATGGCGGTGGTCTCGCTCATGTCGTTGAGCCTTGTGCTTGTACCATGGGCGTTGATGTAGTCGATCTCGGACGGGGCCAGTCCGGCGTCTGCCAGCGCCAGCTTCATGCAGGCCGCCGCGCCGGCACCGTTCTCCGCCGGGGCCGAGATGTGATAGGCGTCATTGGTCGTACCGTAGCCGACGACCTCGGCCAGAAGAAGGGCGCCGCGAGCGCGGGCGAAAGCCTCCGATTCGAGGACCAGGAAGGCCGAGCCTTCGCCGACGACGAAACCGTCCCGGTTGAGATCGAAGGGGCGCGAGGCGCCCGGGGGGTCGTCGTTGCGCGCCGACAGCGCGTCCATGATGCTAAACCCGGCCACGGCCACATCGACGATGCCCGCCTCCGAACCGCCGGCCAGGATCACGTCGGCGGCGCCGCGGCGGATCATCTCGGCTGCCTCGCCGATGGCGTTCGTCCCCGAGGCGCAGGCGGTGACGACGCTCATATTGGGCCCGCGGGCCCCGAGCAAAATGGCGATCTGGCCGGGGGCGGCGTCCGGCAGCATCATCGGCACCAGGTGCGGGCTGACCCAGCGCGGTCCGCGCTCGACGAACTTGCGGGTCTCGTTCACCAGCGTGCCGGCGCCGCCGATGCCGGTGCCGAGGATCACGCCGACTCGATCACGGTTGCCGTCGTCGATGGCCAATCCGGCGTTCCCGACCGCTTCCAGAACGGCCACCGCCGCCAGTTGGGCGTAGCGGTCCATCCGGCGGGCTTCCCGCCGCCCGAGCGCTTCCTGCGGATCGAAGCCCTTCACCTCGGCGGCGAACCGCGTCTTGAGCTCACGGGCGTCGAATTGCGTGATCGGGCCGACCCCCGAACGTCCGGCGATCGCCGATTCCCAACTCGTCGCGACGGTATTGCCGAGCGGGCTGATACAGCCCAGGCCCGTGACGACGACGCGCGTCCTCGACACGACTTCCTCCGGTTCCCGACAGGTAGCCTGCTTCTGCGGAAGGTACGAGTATAACACCCGGCTCGCAGAGGCGGTGCGGCCGAGCATGGCGCTGTGCTAGAATGCCCGAACCCCGCAGCGAGATGCCTGGTGTACCAGGGCCGTCGGGAGGCGGCACGACCGTGCGCGTGCTGGTCACCGGCGCCACCGGCTTCGTCGGACGCGCCGTTCTTCCTAAACTGACGCAGGCCGGACACCAGGTGCGAATCCTGCTTCGCCCCTCGCCGGCTTCGCCACGTCTTCCCACCGGCGTCTCCGTCGAAGTCGGCCTCTCCAGTCTGATGGACGAGCGCGGTCTCCGCGCCGACCTGCTGGGGGTCGAGGCGATCCTGCACCTGGCGGGGGGCGAAGGGCAGGGGAGCCGCGCCGACCTCGCCCTTTCCGACGCCGAGGCGACGCGGACGCTGGTCGAGGCCGCCAGCCAAGGCGGCGTGCGGCGTATTCTGTTTCTCAGTCACCTGGGAGCGGACCGCGCCTCGGCCTACCCGGTGCTGCAGGCCAAGGCCCTCGCCGAAGACGCCATCCGCCGCGGGGTCGTTCCCTACACCATCGTCCGCTCGGCCGTGGCCTACGGTCCGGAGGACCACTTCACGACTTCGCTGGCGACGACTCTGGCGCTCGCACCCGGCTTCTTCTTCCTGCCGTCGGGGGGGACGACGCCCTTGCAGCCCTTGTGGATCGAAGACCTGGCGACGGCGCTGGCCTGGGCCCTGGACGAGGACGGTCTGGTCGGCCGGACGTACGAGGTCGGCGGGCCGGAGATTCTGACCCTACGAGACGTCGTCGGGATGGTGATGTCGGCGGCGCGCATCCGGCGCGTGCTGGTCGAAGCCCGGCCCTGGGCTGTGCGCGCCCTCGTGCGCGCGGGCGAGGCGCTGCTGCCGCGGCCTCCCTTCACTCCATTCTGGATCGACTATCTTGCCGCCGGCCGCACCGCCGCGCTCGACACGCTGCCGCGGGCTTTCGGGCTGCAGCCGTCGCGCATGCAAGATAACCTGGGGTACCTGCGCCGGCGAAACTGGCGCCGGGAGTGGCTGCGCCGCCACGCCCGTCAGGATGGGATCGATGGATGACGCGCCGCTGCGAATCCGGCCTATGACGACGCCGGAGGACATGGCCTCGATCGAGGAGCTCCAGCGCGCCGTCTGGAGCGGGAACGAAACCGAAGTCGTCCCGGTGCACATGCTGCTGGCGGTGGCCCAGGGCGGCGGGGTGATCCTGGGGGCGTTCGAAGGCGATCGCCTGGTCGGGATGGTCTTCGGTTTCCTGGGTGTGGACGATGCCGACCCCGAGCGGGTGGCGATGGCGCGCCTGAAACATTGCTCTCACATGCTGGCGGTGCATCCGGCAGCCCGCAACCGCGGTATCGGCTTCGAGCTGAAGCTGGCGCAGCGTCGGGCGATCGTTCGGCAGGGGGTCCGCCTGGCCACCTGGACCTACGACCCGCTGCTCAGCCTCAACGCCCACCTCAACATCCGGCGGCTGGGAGCCGTCTGCCGTACCTACCGGCGCGACGCGTACGGAAACATGCGCGACGGGTTGAATGCCGGGCTGGCGTCGGATCGGTTCGACGTCGAATGGTGGGTTACGTCGCACCGGGTCGAGGCGCGGCTGGAAGTGCGCCGGCCGCCGCTCGATCTGGTG
>Ga0209109_10000227_pt1 | contig 27534 bp, 26 predicted proteins | sample Rifsed10ft2_FD_184004 | JGI IMG/M metagenome (GOLD analysis project Ga0209109, IMG submission 184004) | Soil microbial communities from Rifle, Colorado, USA - sediment 10ft 2 (version 2) | ecosystem: Environmental > Terrestrial > Deep subsurface > Rock core/Sediment | place: Rifle, Colorado... | reverse complement strand
TGAACGCGAGAATCGCCGCCACGCCTGCAGCGACCGCTACCCAGCGTCGCGACCGGGGTCGCTTCACCGAATCGAGAACGCCGCGCAACTCTGTCAGCTCCCGCCGGCACTCGGCGCATTCCGCGAAATGCCTGACGGCGCTGTCGCGCTCGGCGCCAATGAGCCGGTCGTCCAGGAACGCGGCGACGCGATCGCTTGTGAGGTGGGCAGATGAAGTTTCGTCCCGCATCCGCCCCTCAACCACTGCGAGAAGAATAGTCATACGAACCTGTGAATCGGACGTGCACGGGGTGATTTCGGAAAGCGATCGTCTTCATGGTGTGCTGTCCTCGATACCGCTCGCGACAAGACGAGCGCGCAGATCGGCACAGACCGCCTTGAGACGGCGGTATACGTGGAATTGCGATGGGAATCTCAGGATCGACGCGATCTTCTGCGCCGGCAGTTCATCGTGAAAGCGGAGCTTGAGCAACAGCTGATCGTCTGGAGACAATGAAGCGACCGCGAGAGCGAGGGCCTCGGACAATTGTCCGTTGCGCAGTGCACCCTCGGGCCCGGCACTCCGATCGTCCACGATCTGCGCCAGCGCTCCGTCGACGCCGGCGAAGTTGACGAGGCGATACCGCGCTTCGCGTTCCACAAGCGCCAGATGCGTTGGCGGAGCTCCACGTTGTCGTCCGTATTTCTGCCGGTAGAAATCCACGCACATGCGACGAACGACGACGACCAGCCAGGTCGTGAACCGGCTGCGGCCGTCGGGGGTGAACGCTGTCAGGGCGCGCCAATCATCGCGACGCAACCTCTCGAGCAGATGGGCATAAGCGTCCATCGCTCCCTCTGAAGCGGGCATCACCCTCCGCGCGACGTGCAGCAGGAGCCTGCTGTGCCGGGCGACAAACGCGTCCCACGCGGCCTCCCGTGCGGCTGGATCGACCGCCTCCAAGAGATTGCGGAGTTCCTGTGGATGGACGTCGGAGCGATCGGGAGTGACTTGGCACTCCTCGGCGCGAGTGGCAGGTTGCTGCGATGCCGTGCGCGGATACGCTACACCCGGACTCCGGCGGTCGCTACCGGAGCCAAGAAGCATGCCTTCACCGCGAGCGTACGCGAGGTAAGGGCGGCCCGTAGTATCACGTCCGCTTGCGGCTGAAGGTCGTGAGGGATTCCGGTCACCGTCCATCGACTGGTTAATCGGACAAGGCGCAGAGAATTGCGCCGTGAGTTGAGGTTCCGTCCGTGCTGCTTACTGCTTTCTACTTGCTACTTGCTACTTGCCAATGCTGGTAGTGCGAGCGACAGCGGGAGTTGAGAACACTACCAGCTCCAGCGGAACCTCCATTACCAGCGGTAGCGGTCAGCAAGCAGCAGCAGTAAGCAGTAAGCAGTAAGCAGTAAGCAGTAAGCAGCTATTGTGTTCTGATCGGTTGTGTCCACGCCATTCGTCCGCTGGAATCGGAAACACGAGCGCGAACATAGCCCTCGTTACCAGTGATCGCGTACGACGGCCGCAGCGTCGTGTTGCGCGCGAGCACCTTGCCGCCCTTTCCAATGAACTCGGTGAGGTAGCGCCGATCGCCCGCCGGAGCGATCTCCAGACGGTATTCCGTCGCACTGACGCGCAGGTCGCGCAGCGTCACTCCGGTCGACGCATAGAAGTCGCCACGATGAAGAGCGCGCATGATCGCGTCGGCGCTGAGCGTGTCGGCGCGCACCCAGATCCACCCGCGCCCCGGCCGAGCCATGTCCGGGTTCTCTGCGTCCTGGGGCTTGTAGCTGTGACTATCGTCGTCCGCCACGCCAAAGAGCAGCTTCCCGCGCGACAGCACGGAATCCCAGCGTGCTTCGGTCGACAACATCTCCTGTCCGGTGCTATCAGTGCCGCCCAGGTTGTAGACGATGGGGTGCCCGTTCCACAGCTCGAAGAGCGTGGAATCGGGGAGGTCCATCATGTCGGCCAGCGGGACCGACCAGATGAAGTTGGGGTGATTGACCTGCAGGACCCCGCCGGCGGCGCGGATGGCGGCTCCGTTGCGCGCGTAGGTCGCGGCGATCGTCATGCCCTTCGCGATGTTCTTCTCACCGATCGGCATGACCAGTCGCGACGAGCCTAACGCATTGACGTGGGCCTGCCGCACGCCGCCGGTGTGCAGCGAGTCGGCGATACGCTGCGTCACTTCCTGCCCGGCGATGACGATGAACCGGTTTGCGGCGCCAAGGAGCGCGTTCAATGGCGCGACGTCGGTGAAGAACTCGTGCTCGGTGATGAACGTGAAATGGTAGCCATGTTCGCGGTACCACCGTACTACCGCATCCACCGGCACGTCGCCATCGGAATTCAGGGAATGGGCGTGGGTGTTTCCCTTGTACCATCGCGATTGTGCATCGGATTCCGACGCCACGACAAGTAACGGAGCCATCAGCAGGGTGAAACGTCGGATCCACGGGCAGCGGGCTGCGGGTTTCGGGCAGCGGGAACGCCTGCCGAGCAAACGCGCGATTCCCGCTGCCCCCTGCCCGTTGCCCGCTGCCCGAGTCATTCGCGCCGTCGACGCGAGGGAGCCGCCGGTCTCCGAACAATCTCCAACAACATCTGACCGATCCGGAAATTGTCGATCATCCCACCGAATGCCTCGGCGCCAGGACCAGACGCAAACAGCGGTACCATCTCGCCAGTGTGGCCGCCGGTGGTATAGGCGGCCGTCAGTCGCTCAGCGCGCGCGGTGCGCGCGGCGTTCTGCATGCGCGCCGAGGTGATCTGCATGGTCATCGCGAGAGAATCCACGGAATCGGCGGCCTGCTTCGTGAGGAGGCCCGTCGCACGTACCAGGCCGCGCACCGCTTCGTCAAGCCCATTGGCGGCCGACGTCAGTACGGCGCTGTCGCGTGCGGTCTCGATCGACATGCCGCCGGTCTCGTGATCCGACACGACGAGGATCAGCACATCCGGGACACGGCGTTGATACGCGAGCGCCACACCGATGGCAGCGTCGAAGTCCAGCATCTCCGCAACGACGGAACCGATTGGTTGGTTGTTGTGGCCCCGCCAATCCGGTTGCGAGCCTTCAACCATGAGAAAGAACCCGTCCGGGTCCCGAGAGAGAATGTCGATCGCCTTCCGCGTCATGGACGGAAGCGCTGGTGCACGAGCCGCCGCTGGTGCCATGTCGTGCTCTCCGAAGAGGCCGACCAGTCTGGTGATCGTCGAGTCGCGCAGCCCCTCGAAGACGGCAGCATCGGTCACGACGGTGTGCGTCGAGTCGAGTCGAGCGAGGAGATCCTCTCGATCCGGCCGCACCGTTGGATCGAACCACCGGGTCCCACCACCCAGGATCACATCCGGTGCGACCGTCGTCATCTGCCTTGCGATGTCGAACTGCTGCAGCCGAGACGGCACGTGAGCGGCAAATGACGCCGGTGTGGCATCGGTCACGCTCGAGGTGGCGACGAGGCCGGTCGCCCAACCTTTCTTCTTCGCCGCTTCGAGGACCGTCTCAGCCGGTTGCGAATCCGGACCCATGCCGATGGCGCCGTTGAAGGTCCTGATCCCCGTGGAGTATGCCGTAGCCCCGGCGGCGCTGTCGGTGATTGGTGAGTTCGCAGACCGCGTGTCGACAAGCCCAATCACCTTGATCTGTGAGACCGCGAGGTTGTCGGCAGCGAGACGCGCAGCGGACCAGTAGCTCACGCCGACACCGTCGCCGATGAAGAGAATGACGCGACGCTGTGCGGCCCCGGGCGTCGCAAACAGGAGCGTCGCGGCGATCAGCAGTGCAAAACGAACCATGACGGCTGGGGTAGCGGGAGCGGGAAGCGGAAGTTAGCAACGTCACCAGTTCGCCATCTCCCGGCAAGCCGGACGGATCTGGCTGGAGGACCTCGTGGCCGCCAGTATTCTGCGCCCGGCCGCGGCGCGACGGTCGGTAACTCCGGAGATCCCATGCGTCACGCAACTGTTGCTGTTCTCGCCCTCGCCATCAGCGCCCCCGGATCGAGCAGCGCGGTTCCCGCGCCGTTGCAGCCGGCGGCGGTCGACAGCGTTCGCCCCTTTGTCCCGCCGGCAACGATGGAAGAACTCGAGGCGCGCATCCGTCACTTGCTCGACTCGACGAAGACGCCCGGCGCCGGACTCGCCATCGTCCGCCACGACAGTGTGATCTACGCCGGCGGATTCGGCAGGGCGCGGGTCGACCCGGAGGTGCCAGCGACCGCGGCCACGCTCTTCCGGATCGGGAGCACGTCCAAGGCATTCACCGCACTCGCCGCGATGCAGCTCCAGCGTGAGGGGAAGCTCTCCATCCAGGACCCGATCAGGAAGCACCTCCCTGACTTCTGGTACGAGAATGCCTGGGAGGAGACGGACCCTATCCGCATCGTGCACCTCCTGGAGCACACGTCCGGATTCGATGACAACTCGATGCGCACGTACGCCAACAGCGATCCTACACCCCTGACCCTCGAGCAAGGACTCGCGCTCGACCAGACCACGCGCGTCTCCCGCTGGCGTCCCGGCACGCGCTTTTCCTACTGCAACACCGGGCCGGCGATCGTCGCCCTCATTATCGAGCGCATCGAAGGGAAACCGTTCGAGCAGATCGTGCAGGAGCGCCTCTTCGATCCCATCGGGATGCGAACGGCCACGTACCTCTTCCCGGACACGTCACGCGTCCAGAAGGCGGAACTGTACCAGAGCAACGGTAGGACTCCGTACCCCTACTGGCACGTCTTCATCCGTCCCGCCGGATCCATCAACGCATCGGCGAACGACATGGCGCGGTACGTGCGCCTTCTCCTCGGACGCGGCACGATCGACTCCACGATCCTCCTGCCCCGCGAGGACATCGAGCGCATGGAGCGTTCCGAGTCCTCGATCGGTGCGAGGGCCGGCCTCACGCTCGGGTACGGGCTGCACCTGTATCGGACGTCGGATACCACCGGCTTCGTCTGGACAGGGCACAACGGCGGAGTCGAAGGCGGGCTCTCGGACATGAGCTACCTCCCCGAGGCCGGCATCGGCTATGCCATGCAGATCAACGTCGGGAACGCCTCGGTCCTGCAGGCACTCGCGCGCCTGGTACGCGGGTACCTGACGCGGCCGCTCCCCCGCCCCGCGGAACCGCCAATGGGCACGGTGCCGGCCGCGATCGCGTCGGAATTTTCGGGGTGGTACCGCCCGGTGTCACCGCGCATGCAGCACGTGTACTTCCTGGAGCGCATCCTCGGACTCCAGCGGGTGAGTTTCTCCGGCGACACGATGCGGGTGCGAGGGCTGCTCGGCGGAACCACGACCTTCGTTCCCGTGGACAGCCTGCACTACCGGAGACCGGGTGAATCGGTCGCCAGCCTCGCGTTCGTGCGCGATGAAGAGAACGACCGACCGCGGGGCCTTGAAGTCGGCGGTCTTGGCGCCTCCATGGCTCGCGTGTCCTCGACGACAGCCACGCTCGAAATCGCGCTGGCCGGGGCGTGGATCATCGGGATCGTGGCTGGCATCCTGGCGCTGGTGCTCGTGCCGGTGCGCGCGCTGGTGCGCCGCCTTCGCCGGCGCGCGCTGCAACCATCCGCCGCGCGCCCGCTCTGGCGCACGGCAATGGTGGCGACGCTCCTCGTCCTCGCGCCCGTCGCGGCAATCGCCATCGGCGGCGCGGGTATCGCACAGCTGGGAAACCTGAGCGGCGTCAGCGCAACGATCTACGGAGCGGGACTCGCGTTCGCGGCCTGGTCGATCTTCGGGGCCGGGCTCGCGTTAGGCAGGCGTCACGCGCCGGGGCGATGGGCGACCGCCTCGCTCTGGTGCGGGCGCGGCGTGCTCGCCCTTCACCTGGTCGCTGCGGCGTACCTCGCGTACTGGGGACTGATCGGCTGGCAAACGTGGGGGTGAGCCGCAGGGAGAGGGCACAGCACCCTCTGCCCTCTGCCCTCTGCCCTCATTGCGGCGGCGGATACCTGAACGCCCGCTTCGGGTACGCCGGCGGCTTGGGTACCGGGCGCGGATCCTCGGCGATCTTCTTCTGCAGCCAGGCAATCGCCGCGTCGAGCTGCGCGTCCGTTCCATTGAACGTAGCGTGCGGCAGGTTTTCGACAACGATGTCCGGAATCACACCCTCCTGCTCGATCAACCACTTTCCTTCCGGTCCATACACCCCGCTCATCGGCGCGCGAGCGAGGCCTCCATCGGACAGCGTATTCGCACTGCTCAGCCAGATCTCACCGCCCCACGTCCGGACCCCGATCACCGGTCCAAGCCCCAGGCGGCGGAACCCCTCGGCAACCGCCTCGCCATCGGATGCCGTCTCATGGTCTACCAGCATGACCATGTGTCCACGAAACGCGCCTTGCATGTTCCAGTACGGTTCACCCACTCTATCCTGCCAGTACATCCACGGCTTCCGCATCAGCATCTCCAACACCCAGCTGTCGATGTTGCCGCCGCGATTCTGCCGCATGTCCAGCACGAGACCCTGCCGGTCGAAGACGGGAGTGAAATCGCGGTAGAACTGGTTGATGTCCCCTCCGCCCATCGCGCGCAGGTGGACGTACCCGATCTTGCCGGCGCTCTTCTTCTCGGTGACCAGGCGCCGGCCGTACTCCCAATCCGCATAACGAAGGGCGCTTTCGTTCCCGATCGGTGTCACGACCACGTCGCGCGAGTTCTCGCCGTCGGCGATGGTCAGCAGCACCTGCTTGCCGACCTGGTTCCGCAGCAGCTCGCCGATGTCTTCCGCGTCGAGCGTCCGCGAACCGTTCACCGAAGTGATGATGTCGCCCGGTTTTGCGGCGAGGTCGGGATCGGCCAGCGGGGAGCGCTGGGCGGGGTACTCGGGGTCCGCCTGATAGATGTAGTCGATGCGGTAGCCGCCCTTGGCCGGATCACGGAAGAGTCGGGCACCCAGCGAAGCGACGGGGATGTTGTCCTCACCCCGCCGGAGGTCGCCACCACCGACGCTGGTATGCAGCGCCGACAGCTCGCCCACCGCCCACCCGATCAGGTCACTGAGCTCGGCGCGCGTCGTTATGCGCGCCACCAGCGGCAGGTACTTGTTGAGCGTGGCCTTGTAGTCCACCCCGTGCATGCCCGGGTCGTAGAACCAGTCGCGCTCGAGCCGCCACGCGTCGACGAAGATCTGCCGGAAGTCATCGCGCGTGTCGATGGGGAATGTCCAACCGGTGAGATCGACCCGGCTGTCGTTGATGTTCGCCACCTTCGCCGGCTTGGCGTCGATCACGTGGAGCGCCGGGCCCTTGTACACGAGGATCTTCTTCCCATTGGCCGAGAGCTCGGCGCGTCGGATGGCGTCGACGACGACGACAGGCTCCTGCTTTTCGTTCGTGAGCTTGAATGCGACGAGATCGGTGTTTGCACCAGCGCCCGACCCTGTCGCCGTATAGAAGAGCGCGTCGGAGTTGATCGCGAGCGAGCCGTAGTTGCCTGACGGCACCGGCACGCGCCGCAGGCGCAGCGGCAGTCCCTCGAGATCGATCCGGACCTCACGCGCCGGAGTGGCACTGTCGGCGCGCGGCGGCGGCGGAGTCGGACGCAGCAACTCGTCGTCAGGCTGAAACGGAGACCTGAGACCGGCGCGAAGCGCGACCTGATAGATCTCGATTTCCTTGTCGAAGAACGGCTCCGGACGACGATTCCCCCACGGCGCACCCACCACCGTCTGCAGGTTGCGATCGGACAGGAAGTAGATGAAGTCGCCTTTGGGGTCCCACGCCGGCGCAAGACTGTTGGTGCGATCCGAGGTGAGCGCCACACTCCGACCGAGTTCCGTCCCGTAGATCTTGATCTGCGAGAAGCTGTTCGCCGCGGCCATGACGTAGGCCAGCCAGCGTCCGTCCGGTGACCAGGCCATTGTCCCGATTCCCTGCCGGTTCTCGGAGACCTTGCGCATCTCCTTCGTGGCGACATTCATGACCCACAGGTCACGGTTGTTGTCGTCCCAGGCGAGCCACTTGCCGTCAGGCGAGGGGTAGCCGCGGAAGCGAAGGATGTTTCCGCCGCGGGTCAGGGGCTCGTCGTTCCCGACGCCATTCGCTGGAATGCGCGCGAACTCCAGTTCGCCGCTTTCGTCGGTTAGCGCCAGGATCGACTTGCCGTCGGGCATGAACACCGCGTCGCGGAAGCGCACGCTGTCCTTGCGAGACGCGCGCACGAAGCGGCCCGTCTTGACCGGTGCGACGAACAACCGGCCGCGCGCGGTCAGCGCGATCCGGTCGCCATCGGGCGATACGTGCGCCCCCGAGAGATAGTCCATCGGGTTGTTCACCCAGTTCTCACGCAGCTGGTCGAGGTCCGTTGCCAGCGCGATCGGGATCATCCGCGACTGGTTCGTCGTCGCGTCGAACAGCCAGAGATCGGCGCCGAGCTGGTAGACGATGCGGCCGCGATCGATCTCCGGGCTGCGAACGTCCCACCCCGAGTGCCGGGTGAGCTGGCGCTTGTCACTCCCATCCTCGGTCATCGACCACAGGTTCATCGTGCCATCGCGGTCGCTGACGAAATAGACGCGGCCATTCCACCACATTGGCGAGTGGCTCTCGCCGTTGTAGTCGCCGGTCAGCTCAACGGCTTCGGCGGCGCCGTTGCTGAACTTCCACACGTCACGAGCCGTGCCGCCGGTGTACCGCTTGGTCACGTTGTTGTGGAAACCCGGCCGAGCGAAGTAAAGCGTGCGCCCGGTCGCGTCGTACGATCCTTCGGACGCCCCGACCAGCGGCACGAGACTGCGCGCTCCGTTTCGCAGGTCCAACTGGACCATCGCCGGCTTCGGGATTCCCGTGTAGTTGACGGTGGTGTAAACCAGCTTCCCGTCGGGAGTCCATGTCGTGGCGGTGGCGGCATCGCCGTCGTACGTGCGCCGAACGGGCGTGCCGCCGGAGAGCGGCATGGTGTAAAGCGCCGTCGGTCCCTCATAGCGCGCCGTAAAAGCGAGCATCCGCCCATCCGGCGAAATGACCGGACTGGATTCCTCGGCCGCATGACTCGTCAGGCGGCGCGCCAGCCCGCCAGTCACCGGAACTGACCAGAGGTCGCCTTCCGCCGCGAAGACCACCGTTTCACCGCTGATGGTGGGGGAGCGGTAGAAGCCGAATGTGCCGGAGGCGGGGGCCTGGGCGAGGGCGGCAGCGCTACTAACCGCGAGCAGAGCGAAGGCAAGTTTCGGGATCTTCATACCGGGAGTCTTGTTGAAGGGCCGAGCGCAAGACGCAAAAGCGCATAGGACGGCACCAACGGCACTAGCGACCGCGCAAAGATACGGGTCTCGGGCGCGGAGGTCAGCAGCCGGGCATTGGTTGGACAGGGTGCGGGGTCGCACGGTTCTCCCCTTAGCGCCTTGCGCTTAGTGCCTTGCGCTCCGCCCTCAGGTAGCCTCCCTGCGCCTTTGGCAAGGCCCTGAAACAGGTCTTTTCACCGGCCCAAGGGGGGCCCCGTCCGCCCCTCCCCTCGGTTAGATTCAGGTTCACCCGCGAAGAGGCAGAGATGATCGAGGCGTTTGAATTCGCGGACGGCGACAAGACGTATCGTTGCCAGGTCCGCATGCCCGCCGGAAGTGGTGAGGCGTGGTGGTGGTTTACGGTGTCCGGCGACCAGCAGAACTACGCTCCGTTCCGGGCCGAGAAGGGCGATACGAAGAACTCCGTGCGGCCGCGCGTGATCAGCTTCTACAAGCACCGCTTGGCCCGTCTGGCCGAGCCGCCCGTGCAGCGCAACCGTGGACGCCCGCCTGGAAGCGGCGCCAAGCCGGTGGTCGTTGAGTCCTCAGAGGCGACGGCGTAACAGCCGACCGGACAACTCAACTGAAGGCAAAGCCGGGGCTGCGGATTCCTTTCCGCAGCCCCGCGATGCGTTCCAGCACATCGCCGGGCATGAGCAGGCTGTCAGCGATCTCTGCGATCTGTTCAGCCTCTCGCCAAGCGCGCTCGAGAGCGGCCAATTCGCCCTTGAGCGCGCGCCGTTCGCCTTCTTCCTGAAGCGACATCTCCAGCGCGAGTCGCCTCTCCACGGGTAATTGCGTGAAGAATCCGCTCGCGCGATTCGCGGATTCCAGCGCGTCATTGATGTAGTACTCGGCGCTACCCGCTGTGTCGATCATCTCGATGGCACCGTTGACCTGGCCATGGCCGCCACCGAAGGGAGTCAGGGCAGGAATCACGTGAGCGATCACCCGGCGCACATCGGGTCCGCGCAGCAGCTCGACGCCTTGCGAGTGATGAAAGGCCAGTCCGTAGTTCCGTGGTCCGCCGTCGGAGAATATCCGCATCGCCTCGGCGTGGTCCTGCGTCAGGAAGCACAGGCGATCCCCGAGACGAATTGTTGTAGCCGGGCGGCGCTTGTGTCCCTCATCACCGACCCAGAGGCCGGCAGCGTACGCCATGATAAACGCGAGTCCACCGAAGCCGGCGGCGGCAACGCCCGCCGTCAGTCCCAGCGCACCGGTCACGATTGACCCGGCTGCAAGACCAGTCTTGACACGGCGTCGCGAGAATCGCCGTCCGTAACGCCACGCGGCGAACTCGGGCCAGAGTGGCTTTCCGATGCGGATCAGCGTGAAGCCGCTTCGCAGTTCGACCAGTCCGATGTTCGCCGTGGATACGCGGATGCGCGTCCGCCTGAACTGCCGCTCGCACTCCTCGATTGCCTCCCAGCGTTGCTCCAAAGGAGACAGGTTCCACCGCGCGCAGTGTCTGCAGACGACCCACAACCGTCCCTTCTTGCTGTCGAACGCCAACCGGCGGCCGATTTCGAAATTCGGCAACATCTCATTCCGGCCGAGATTGCCGTGGCAGTAGAGGCAGGCTGAATACATCAGATCATCTCCCGGGGCATCGAACGTCCGTATCTGGAGTCAATGGCCAGTGAACCAACCGCGCAGGGCGACTCAGCGCACGGCAACCGGCTGCTTTCAGTTCAGTACTTTGGTGAGCCAGTGTACCACGTTGAGGCAGAACCGGACATTATCGGGTGCCTCGGGGACATTCATTCCCGTCCGAATCCGGCGCGGCCCTCCAACCTGGGCAGTGCACGTCGTGGCCTCGCCCAGCACTACCGCCCGTCCGGAGCCAAATTCGATCGCCCCAGCTTGGAGCCATCCACCGATTGGGAACCAAGCCGCGTCAGCACGGTCGATACCGGCTACTGCTCGAGGACCAAAGATCAGGAGCGGCGCGACGCGAGTGCTGGCGTAGAAGGCGTGGCCAGTAAAAGTGGTCACCCAGCGAACGCCTTCGCGGTCATTGCGACCCCTGAGAATCGCGTGGGAGCCCAGTGTACCGGGGTTAGTCAGCGCGCCGGCGACTGACCGGAATTGGATTAGGCGATCAGTTGCATAACGGCGCCAAGTTGAATCGCTGAGGTTTTGGGTTCCGAAGATGGCGATCACGCCCCCGGAGTCTCCCGGTGCGGCGAACGCGTCAAGCATCCCGACTCCAAGTACCAGACCGAGAGCTCCCACAGCGCCAGGGAACGGAGTGTGGTCGGCGATCAAGAGCAGTCCGCCGCCCTCGCCGATCCATGCGATCAGCGTATCGAGCTCGGGTTTCGAGAACGCTGGAGGGTGCGGCAGTGAGCGGTCTCGGACGTTGGCGGGTGCAACCGCATTCGCGATGGCCACGACGGCGCACGGCTGGAGCACCGCCCGCGACCACGCGGTCAGGGACTGGACTCGATATCCGTCGTCTCTCAGGAGCGTTGCGAAGGGCAAGTATGTGCCCGTCGCCGTGTGCATGTTCGCGTGTGCCTCGTCGATGCAAACGACGGGGCCAGTGCCAATCGAGAACGCAGGCTCTGAAATCGCGAACCGGAAACTGCTGTCCGCCTGCTGGGCGATCGCGCTCCCTGCGATGGCGAGCGACGCGCAGGCGACCGCGAGAATGCGAGTAGTCATGCTTCCCTCCGGCCTTCGGAACTTGCGACTTTCGGTGTGCTACGCCAGCCCCCGCCTTGCGGCCATGGTGAGTGCGCAAGCAGTCTACCTTGCCAGATCGGACGTTTCATCACGGGGGGCGCACAATGACGGCATCATCCACCGGGTCACGGCGCGTGGCCGCGTTTCTCCTCCTCTCGGCGCTGGCCGCGTCGCCATTGGCAGCCCAGGCAGCGTACTTCCCTCCGTCGGGCTCCTGGGAGAGGCGCACGCCCGCTCAGGTGGGACTCCTCCAGGCGTCCGTCGACTCCGCGGTGAAGCTGGCGATCGCCGCCGAGTCGACCACACCACGCGACCTCCTCCAGAACCATCTCTCGTCGTTCGGCCAGGAGCCGCACGGTGAGGCAGTTGGACCATTCCGGCGGCGCGCGGGAGCGACGGGCCTGATCATCCGGCGTGGTTACATCGTGGCCGAATGGGGTAATCCGGACCGAGTCGAGAACACGTTCAGCGCGACGAAGAGCTTCGTCTCGACCACCGTGGGCCTGGCGTACGACCGGAAGATGATACGCGACCTGAAAGAACCCGTGCGCAACTACGTCCCGCCGGTCGTGGCGCTCAAGGGAACGCCTGGCAGTATGGCGCCGCTGGCGATGGTTCCGCCTGACGTGATGGGAACAACTCCCCCGGCGGCGCTTCCAAAGTCCGGCGTCGCGTTTGACGCGTTCGAGATGCTCGAGCCGTTCGAGTCCGACCATAACCGGAAGATCACGTGGGACCACATGCTCCGTCAGACGAGCGACTGGCAAGGCACGTTGTGGGGGAAGCCCGACTGGGCCGACCGGCCGCAGGGCGATCTCGAACAATGGAAGGTCCGCCGCCGCAACGAGCCGGGCACGGTCTACACGTACAACGACGTCAGGGTGAACGCGCTCGCGCTGGCGTCGCTCATGGTATGGCGGCGCCCACTCCCGCAGGTGCTTCGCGAACTGGTGATGGACCCGATCGGCGCCTCGAACACGTGGCGCTGGTACGGCTACGACAACTCGTGGATCGTCCTCGACGGACAGCTCGTCCAGTCGATGTCCGGCGGAGCGCACTGGGGCGGAGGCATGATCATCAGCGCGCGCGACATGGCGCGGTTCGGCTACCTCACGCTGCGGAAGGGAAAGTGGGGCGACAAGCAGATCCTTTCCGAGGAATGGATTCGGATGGCGACGACCCCCGGGGTGAACGACGGCTACGGGTTCATGAACTACTTCCTGAACACAGGACGCCGGGCGATGCCCAGCGCTCCCGAGCAGTCATTCCAGCACCGCGGCGCCGGGAACAACATCATCTACGTGGATCCGGTGAACGATCTCGTGGTTGTGGCGCGTTGGATTAACAGCGTCCGGTCGATGGATGGTGTGATCCGGCAACTGCTTACGGGCAGCAGGTAGCGGATCGCGGGTCGCGGGCAGCGGGTAGCGGGTCATCCCAGACGCATCTCCTATCTCCCACCTGACATCTCAATTCTCTCGTGTCGAATTGAGCCCTGGCCATTCGACTAATGGGTCATCAGGCTCAACCCAACACCCCGGAGAACAACCATGCGCTACCTCTGCCTCATCTACGACAACGAGAAGGCCTGGGAGAAAATGCCCAAGGAAGAAGCAGACGCCGTTTTCGGCGAATACTTCACCTTCACCGAAGGCATCAAGGCGAGCGGCCAGCACCTCGGCGGAGAGGCGCTGCAGCCGACACAGGCGGCGACCACCGTGCGCGTGCGCAACGGAAAGGTTGCGACCACCGACGGCCCGTTCGCCGAGACCAAGGAGCAACTCGGCGGCTACTACCTCATCGACGCTCGCGACCTGAACGACGCGATCCAGGTTGCCGCGAAGATTCCATCGGCGCGTTATGGCTCCGTTGAGGTGCGGCCGATCATGGAATTCACCTCGATGTGACTGGTCCGGAAGGGTCGGATACGGCGCGCGAGCGGATCGAACAGGTCTACCGGTCCGACTCGCGCCGCGTCCTGGCCACGCTGATCCGCCTGCTTGGCGATTTCGATCTCGCCGAGGAAGCCATGCAGGACTCGTTTGTGGCCGCGATCGATCGTTGGCCAGTGGATGGTGTGCCGGCCAATCCGCGGACCTGGCTGGTATCCACTGGGCGATTCAAGGCGATCGACCGCCTGCGGCGACGGGCGACGTTCGACGCCACGTTGGCGCCGGTGCTGCGCCGCGTCGACCGGTCCATTGAACAACCCGAGTTCGACGACGACAAGCTCGAGGACGATCGGCTCCGGCTCATTTTCACCTGCTGCCACCCGGCGTTAGGGCGTGATGCGCAGATCGCGCTGACGTTGCGCGAAGTGTGCGGCCTGACGACCGAGGAAATCGCGCATGCGTTCCTGACGCCGGCACCGACGCTGGCCCAGCGCATCGTCCGCGCCAAGGCGAAGATTCGCGACGCGAACATTCCCTATCAGGTGCCGACGCTCGCGGATCTCCCGGAACGACTCGACAGCGTGCTGCACGTCATCTACCTCGTCTTCAATGAAGGCTACTCGGCATCGTCGGGCAGCACAGTCGTCAGGCACGATCTCTCGACGGAAGCCATCACGCTCGGGCGCCTGCTGGTCGACCTGCTTCCCGAGCCCGAGGCCGAGGGATTGCTGGCGCTGATGCTGCTGCACGACGCGCGGCGCGCGGCACGTATGCCGGCCGATGGTGAGCTGGTGCTGTTAGACGACCAGGACCGGACGCTCTGGAACCGGCCGCAGATCGACGAGGGACGCGAGCTCGTCGAGGACTCTCTCCGGTCTCGCCGCGTCGGGCCCTATGCCTTGCAGGCGGCAATAGCGGCTGTGCACGCGAATGCGCTCACCGCCAGCGAGACGGACTGGCCACAAATTGCCGGACTGTACGACGTGCTGATGCGCGTGGAGGCGACGCCGGTGGTCGAGTTGAATCGCGCGGTGGCCATTGCCATGCGTGATGGTCCGGCCGCGGGTCTCGCGCAGATAGACGCCATTCTCGCCCGCGGCGAACTGCACGAGTACCACCTCGCGCATTCGGCACGCGCCGATCTGCTTCGCCGGCTTGGAAGGACACACGAGGCGGTCGTGGCGTACGAGCGGGCGATCGCGCTGAACACCCAGGAGCCCGAACGTCGATTCCTTGCCCGGCGTCTCTCCGAACTGCGAACGGCGTGATCGACGCGCAAACCGAATGCAGCGATCGCGCGGCGGGCTCGAGGATCTGAGATGGTTCTGAGTCGCCCCGCGCCGTCAGAACTCGCGACGCACTGACTGAGCGGTGCTATCGGAAACCAGCAGCCAACCGAAAGCATCGCCCTGACCGCGGACGCGAATCCACCAGCGAGTGACGGGCTCTCGCTCAACGGCGACGCTCTCTTTGCCGAAGCCGGGGCACGGCTGCGCGTCGATCACAAGTCGATCGATGCGAATGAAGCAGGTGCCTTCGGCCCGATATTGCAGGAAATCGATCGTCGATTGCAAGGCAACTGGAATCGCCACCTCTGGCTGGCTGAGGACGTAGTACTGCTCGCGGGATATGTGGGCGACGTCGCCCATTGCGCGACCATTGACCAGCAGCGAATCAATCGCTCGCATCCTTCCCGATTCGATCGTCTGGAAGCGCGTCGAATCAAACGCCACTCGCTGACCGATCTTCGCGCGAAGCGTATCCACGGCCGGTGAGCTCGGATCCGGCGACTCATGCAGTGGCAGCCGCTCGCGCCGGGCCTCGATCACGGGGATGCCTTCACCGGGCCACAGGTCCACGGTGAAGACCGCCGCAGGAGTGGTGGAGTCCGCCTGCTTCCCCGGCGCATTGTTGTCGCTCCCTCCTGCGCAGGCGGCGATGAGGGCCAGTAACGTCGCGAGCCATCCGGATCTGCGACAGGCTTTGGTCATCTGGCGGTCGATGAGGGCATGGCCCTCACTACCCCAGTGCATTCGATTCGCTCGCCGTCGACGCTCCACCCGTGCCCAGCGTCAGGTCGCGATCTTCGGTTCGACGATCTTGCCGAGGAAGAGCACCGTCCCGGAAAGGCGTTCGCGGATGGCGAAGACAAAGGGCCGGTCGATGCGCATTGGCACGGGAACCGAAGTCACGCCAATGCCCACCACGGTGACGGCCGCCGCTTCGGTCCCCACCTCGTTCACGTCGACAAACGCCTTCTGTTTCACGAAATCGATGTAGAGCTGATCGCCGAGAGTGCGGCTGATCCGCGTGAACCGTGCCTCATTGGGTCTGAACGCCTGGCGCATCCCCATCTGCTTGAGTTCGTCGTTCAGCGTGTCCTCCCACGCCAGCCGGAACTTCGGCAGGTAGAGATCGACATCCGAGTCCCGCAGGTTCGCCGTCGCCTGTGCCCATGACGCGGCGGACAACCCCGCGACAAACGCGTTGATGTCGAGGGCCTCGTCAGGCAGCAGGACGGTCATGACGAACGCATCGCCCCCGTACGGCAACTCCGCCACCGTCGCGTTGGAGATCCGCCCCTGACGGAATCCACCCTTGCGGTGCATCATCGACACCGGCACATCCGCGCCACGAAGGGCATGAAATGACTCGCTGGCAGTCTCAGAGGTCTTGAACCCGGCGCGCCAGTCTCCCTTGAAGTAGATGGCGTTCATCAGGAGCATCACGGTCTCCTCCTGAATCTCGTCGATGATCTCCGGGATCCTGCCATTCGTGTTACGGTCGGCCCAGGCATTGACGGTGTCGACTGCTTCCGGAAGGCGGAAGTCGAGCCCCTTCACCTCGGCGTCGAAGTAGTCGCGCGACTCACTCAGGAAGGTCGGCTCGATCGCTGTGCCAATGTCGACGAGGTCATAGTAGATCGCATTGGCAATCCGGAACTCGACCTTGGGATCCAGGTCACGGAGCAGCGCGATCAGGGACCGATAGGAACTGTTCAATTCTTCATAGCTGCGCGGCCCGAACCCGAGCGCCGATCGCATCTCCTCGAACGTCGTGCCCTCGGCCCCATTCATGGTCATGCCCAGCGCCATCGAGGCGCTCAGCGGCGACAGAAAGACGTTCGAGTCGGCGAAGGATGTATTGACCTTGCTCAGCAGGTTGAACCCGAAGGTGTTGGCCGCGCCTACCATTTCCGCCTCGGTAGCCGTGAGCTGTCGCGGCAGCGCCGTGATCAGAGGCGGGGACCCGTCCGGAGCGGCGGGATCTTCGCAGGAAACAGTCAGCGCCGCGAGAGGCAGCGCGGCGAGCGCCAGTGATGCACGGAAGGGACGCACAAGTCCTCCAGGGGATGGCAATCGTGATCAACTCACTGACACTCGGCCCGTGACCTGCCCCTCAAAGCCGACGAGCTGGAAGGCTGGTTTGCGTATCGTCATCCGGCCGTCACCCTAACCCCGTCAGGCGTGCAGCTCCATCGGACCACTGAGCCGTCCCGCTCCCACGAGGGGCCATAACCGTCGCGCCGTTCCGTTTGCCCCACGGGCACCTGCGGTCTAACCGGCATCGAGAGCGTGAAGGGCTGATGCCTGAGGTCGCCGGAGCAGCGGCGACCGGGGTCTCAGTGTACGCTACACCGGCCACGGACCCGGCGACATGGCACTCCCGAGCCAGTCTGAATTATTCCCTGCGACATGGATCACAGTAGCCCGGAAATCGTGTCGCAAATTTCTGCGGAATCGAAGATGGCTCGCCCGCGGCGCGCCGGCCGGTGACGGTTTTGGCATCGGTTTGACTCTGGTGCGGCGAGCCGCGGAGTTGCATGGTGGTGAGGTGGACGCCCGCAACGACGGACCTGGTCGGGGCAGTTGCTTCAGCCTGCGCATTCCGCTGCCGGGTTCCTCACGGACCTGAGACTCTCATTGTCATGTCACTGCGCATCGTAGTCATCGACGACAACGTCGATCTGGTTGAGAGCCTGCTGTCCGTCCTGGAGCATCTCGGACACGCTGCCGTGGGAGCGACGAGCGGCGCGGACGGCCTTCGCATAGTCGAGGACAAGCGTCCGGACGTGGCGCTCATCGACGTCAGCATGCCGGGCATGAGCGGTTATGACGTTGCGGCGCAGATCCGGCGGCGCGTCTGGGGGCACGGAATGGTGCTCATCGCGATGACCGGGTGGGGGCGCAGCGAAGATCGGGAGTCATGCCGCGACGCCGGTTTCGATCACGTCGCATTGAAACCCGTCGATCTCGACTATCTCCAGGTCATGCTGGAGCGCGTCGGAGCGTGCACGCCCCACCCGGTTCCTGCCGTGACTCAGGCCGCGCGAACGGGAAGCCCGTTCGACGCGGCCCGGCCCTAGTGCCGTTCCAACTTGATGTGCCTAAAGGCTGCGACCCAGATGACTTCGCTCGCCGACGGAGTAACGTTACGCCCCTCTGGTCGGGGGGGCTTCCGCCGTATCCCGTGGGTATACGTCTCACGGCCGCGCCCGGCGCCGCCGGACCAGTCCGCCACGCAGCGCCTAACGATCCTGTGGCACCCCTCGGCGAGCGTTGAGTGCGGGTGGCGATTTCATTGTGGCCGGGTGGGCGCAGCACGCTCGAGGCGCCAGACAGGTCCGCTGTAGATCGGCCCCTCGAAGCGCACGAAGCCCGGTGCGGTGGTTTAGCGGTCCTTCTTCTCGACGGGCCTGCGCGGACGCTGCTTTCCTGAAATCGATTTGATCAGGAGGCGACCCTTTGCACGCGGGTCGATGGGCATCGCGGCACGACGGAGCGACTCGGTGATCAGCGCGCGAATCGCCGGCGTGTTCAGGTCGCCCGCCGATTCGAGCCTCACGTTCCTCACTACCGTTCCCGATCCGCGCAGCAGTTTATGGGGATCGGGGAGCTTCGGCCCGCCCTGCAGGAAGCAAAGGGAGATCCACCGCGGGGCAAAGGCCAGCGACAGAACGGCCTCCGAAGCACGCTCGGATGGTCCAAAACCGACGACGAGGAAGTTGTAGTTGTCGTACACCATGCGGACCGCGCCCGGCACCAGACGTTCCAGCGCCTTGATGGCGGCGCGCCCTTCCCTGGCGACTTCCGGGGAGTATTTCGAGATGAAGCTCTCCAGCTGGCGCTGGGGTGTGGGCGCGGGCATTACATCGATGATGCATGCCGGCGCTAGAGCGGCTGCCCCGACTGTCCTGACGTCCGATTCAGGACGAACCGCTCGAAGTAGATATTCTCCTTCGATGAGTCGAGGGCCTCGCGCGGCCGCCGGCGTTCACGGAGCCTGTGCGACATGTAGCTCCGCACGGCCAGCACGACAGTCACCACGAGGGCGAAGATGATGCTGGTCGAAAGCACGTTGTTCAGGTCCATCGATCTCTCCTGGAGTCGGCCCCGCGTTCCTGTTTCCTCAAGCCCCTCGCCTCAGCTGGCAGCCGGCGCACCGAGCAGGTCGCGCACTGCGTCCTCATTCGCCGGGAAGCCGAGCGCTTCGATCTCGATGTCGCCGTAGCCTAACCGCAGTGCGTGCTCTCGCATGCGGATCTTGAGCGATGCGAGGTCCTTCGGGCGCGCGCTGTCGAGATAGGCGATGACGCGCTTCCCGTGGATGCCGACGAGGTCACCGCTTTCGACGCGCACGATGTTCAACGCCATCCTCGCGAGCCCTGCCGTCGCGCCCTTTTCGGGGCGGATCAGGAAAAGGGTGAAGAACGGCTGTTGCTCGCGATCGAGGTAGCCGCGCACACTCTTCGTCAGCGTGACGCCGGCCATCGGCAGGTAGGAGGAGCCGTCGTTGGTCGGCTGGAGGATCATCACCGGTTCCGGGGCCGCCGACATCAGATCGTGCCAGTGGCCGCGCTTCACGATGTTCTGCAACCGCGCCACCAGTTCGGACGGAGCAAGGCTCGACGAGAGGAAGTCGTCGGCACCCGCGCGCAATGCGCGCGTGCGGTCCGCGGACCGCAGGACGTAGGGCGTGATGAGAACAACCGGGATGGTGCTGTTCGACTGGCGCAGGTCGCGAACGAGCTGCAGCCCCGACTCGATCACGTCGCGACGAACGTTCAGCAGCAGCGCGCCAACGCCATCGCGCACGAGGTCAGTGACCGCGTTGAGCATTCCAGTGCGCACATCGATCTCGAAGTGATGGCGCAGTCCGTTGACCAGCTCGTTCGGCAGTTGATCGGCCATGTTGACAAGGACCAGACGGCGCAGGATCTCATCGGAAACCAGCGAGACCGCGGAAGCATCGGCGTCCGTGAAAACCACCATGCCGGAGCCGGAGAGAATGCGGAACGTCACCGGCGCCATGGACGCGGCGTCGAACCGGATCTTCCGCACTTCAAGCGTGTGGTTTCGTTCGCGATCCGACGTGAGGTGGAAGACGCCGGCCGAGCGCTGCATCAACGGCTCGAGGCGGCGATCGTAGAGTCCCGCCATATCGCCCGGGAACGTCAACAGGGACGTGACGTGCAGTTCGTCGAGGAACTGGATAAGCGCATAGATCGCCATCGTGCTTGCCGCGCCGCCGTCCAGGAACGGGACGATGGAGTCGATGGCGATTCGCCCGGGCTTGAAGCGCGCGAGATGTCGCCGGAGTTCAACGAATACCGCGTCGGCCGTAGTGGCGCCGCCCAGGCGCCTGACGAAATCCGGCTGGAAGCGGAGCAGGATGAGGCGCTCCTCGCGCAGCGGCCGTTCGATGTCGATGCCAAGGAACGCGGCGCTGGCCAGTACGTCAGCAGGATCGTCGTGCGTTACGAGGACGACGGTTTCGTCTCCCTCCAATCCCTGCTGCGCGAATTCCAGACAGGAAACACTCTTGCCGGTCCCCGAGTTGCCGCTGATGACGTAGGGGCGATAGGGAAGTATGCCGCCGAGCCGATAGTCGAGCGGCCTGATGCCGCTGGGCTCGAGCGCCGCCTGATGGATGACCGGATGTGGCGTCGCCGGGGCCGGATTGGCGGAAGCGTCGCTCGTTGCTGCAGGAGGAGTCGTTCCGCGCATGCTGGCGCACCGGTTGTCTGCGGGTCCACGTACTGTGCCGGGGATCTCGCATCTGACGACGGTATGTGCCCGCCGGAAACGAACGACGGTGCTCCCTGCTTGCCTCGAATCGACCGGGGCCCCGGGCGAGGCACTCCGCCCACAGAGCCCGGCGCGCAAACGGCTGCGATTCAACCGTTTGCGGCGTGCGTGAAGCGATTCCAATGCCGGCCAACAGCGGTGTCCTTTTCGTCACACAGTGGCGGGATCAGCACGCGCCGGGGGCCGCCACCACCTCGCCGGAATACGAGAGCAGTACCGTGCCGCGATCGAACGACCGTGTGCTGAGCAGGTGCATTTCACCAGGGGAGACGTGCTCGTCAAAGAGTCGTCTTCCCTCAACCAGCACCGCCGGGCAGACGATCAGCTGATACTCGTCGATCACGCCGTCGTTCATGAGTGACTGCGCCAGCGAGATGCTGCCCCAGATCACCATGTCCTTGCCGGACTGCTGCTTCAGCTTCTCGATCTCCCTGGTCGCACTTGTCTTCACAATCGCTGCTTCTTTCCAGTCGCCCGACGTCACCCTGGGCCAGTGCCCGGCGAACATTTCGTACGTCACGCTACCGAGATCAGACGCATCTCTTCCGTGCTGACGTCGAGCATCGCTCCTCCATGACGGCGGTCCACCGCATGGCGACCCAACAGCTGAAACCGCCTGGGAGCGCCCGGACTCAGTCGCGGCCGTGCCCAACAGAATGTGCACCCTTTCCGGAGCATCAGAACACCCAAACGCCCCCGAGTGTCAAAACGGTCTGACGCATGGTGGTCGAGCTGCCCTGGTACTCGGCACCGACCAGATGACCCGACGCGGCGCCGGTGATCCGGCTGTTGAGCGCGCGCACCAGCGACGCCTCGAGCGGCACCCCCAGAAGCTGGAAGCCGGCGCCAGCCGTCACGGCCTGTGAGCTGATCGCCGGGAAGGCAATGAACACGGTGTTGGCCGGCACCGGATTCGTTCCATACAGATAGCCCGCCCTGAAGGTCGTGGCCTGGCTCAGCTGAAAAGACAGGCCAGCCTTCGACGTCCAACTGTCCTTCCACTCCAGCGGGAACGGATAGGTGAAGTCACCGTTGAGCGGATCGCCGTTTACGAGAATGTTCACGTTAGGGTTGTCGCCCTCGGTAAGCATGAACGGCATGACCTTCTCCGCCCGCGACCAGTTCATCCAGACTTCCTCCACCGCCAGCGACCAGCGCGGAGCGACTTTCAGCGCCATCCCGAGACCAGCCGTTTGCGGCTCCGAGATCTCTGTCGCAGCCCGGTAGGCCGACACCGTCCCCCGCGCCAGGTCCATCCCCGCGAGGGTCAACATCTGACCGACCGAGGCCTGCGCTTCCGACGGCGACATCCCGTGATAGGTCATCCGCTCCTGCACGAGCACGCCGAACATCGCCTCGAACTGACGGCTCATGTCGATCGTCGCGGCGGCACCGTCCAGCGTGACTGTGGACTGCGGGCTCCACGAACCGCTGACGCGGAATGCATCACTCTGTCGCCACGCAACGCCGACGCTGGCCCCCCGTCCCCAACCGGTGAAATCGTACGAGTCGCCGTACGCGGTCAGCTCGGTCACACCGGCGAACATCGACGCATAATGGGGGTCCATTCCGAGGATCATTCCCATTCCCGTCGCAGCTGACGGCGGCATCGTGAACGGCATCCGGAAGTCGCGAATCTGCGCGTACGACACATAGCCACTCACGCCGACGCTCAGGCCTGGCAGCACTTCGAGCGCGAGCGACGGCCCCGCCTTCACGGCGGCGAAGAAGCTCTCGTAGTCTCTGCCGGTTCCAAGCAGTTGGTGGCGCAAGCTGAAGTCGGAGCCGAATCCGCCAATGGGCTCCAGCCCGACCGCCCAGGAGAGCCGCGACGCCTTTCGTCCGACATACGCGATCGATCCGAGTGGATAGGCATGCTGCGCTCCATCCACGCGCCCCTGATTGGCGGCGTTCCGGAACGTCAGGCTCGGCATGAATCCCGAGATGTTGGCTTCGAGCGTTGGTTGCCGGAACCACGCGATCGCTGCCGGATCGCGGAACAGGTTGGTGGGCACATCGTCGCGCGCTCGCGTGACGCAGCCCTGACCCGCCGCTCGCGCGGACAGGCAATGCAGGACAAAACCGTTCGTTTGGGCGGTCGCAGGCTGCGCCAGGATACTGATGCTGGCGAGCAGTAGCGACGCCCTGCGCAATGACGTCGTTCTCATGGGGCCTTTCTCATCGGTTCAGTTGTGGATTCATCGAAGTATCGACTGCAGCGTTCGCGACCCGGCTTGCAGCTGGTCGCACATGATGTCGCAGAGCGTGTAAACGCGGTCGTCGGCAATTGCGTAGCGGACGAACGGACCTTCTCGCCGCCTCACAACGAGGCCGGCCGCGTGCAGAACGTGCAGATGCTTCGAGACGTTTGCCTGACCGAACTCGGTCTCGTCCACGAGTTCGGTCACCGTCATCTCACCGCCGCGAAGCGTGTTGAGCAGGCGAAGACGTGCCGGTTCACCGAGTGCCTTGAAGCGCTCGGCGATGAGAGTGAGCAGCTCAGGGGTCATCACCAGCCTGGACATGGGTCGTCTCCACAGTCAGGACACGAGAACCGGAGCATCGATGTGCACGATGACATCGGCGCCGTGCTCGAGTGTGCCATGAGCCGGACAGCTTCGCACCACGCGCTCCAGCATCTCGGCGTAGGCCGGCGGCAGGGGTTGGGCGAGCACCACGTGCACGGCGAACTGGCCCACTCGATTCGGGTTGCGCGCGCCGATCTGGTCGACCTCGACGCGCATCCCGTCGCAGGAGAGCCCGCGCGTCTGGCAGAACTGCTGGACATAAAGCGCGATACATGTTCCCAGCGAGACGCCAAGCATTTCGATCGGCATCGGCGCGGAGTCCATTCCACCCGCGCCATGAGGCTGGTCAACCATTACCCGATGCGAACGCACCTGAGCAGCGAATCGAAGCCCGCCTTCGTGCGTGACGACGATCGGCTCTCGATGACTGTGTCCGGCCATGTGGGTACCTCAGCGGATGGGCCGCATCGGGCAGGTCGAAATGCCCAGCATGCGGTACAGTGGGCAGAAGCCTGCGAGTCCTGTCACGAAGGGGATGAAGCCGAGATAGCCCCACATCGACCTGGGACCCAGGAAGGTCAGGGACAGGAGCACCAGTCCGATAACGATGCGCAGTGCGCGGTCAAGCGTTCCTTCATTGATACCGTTGAACATGGTCGCCTCAGGTGAAGATGATCTGGCCGCCAGCAGCCAGTCCGTAGAAATCGCCAACCGTGATGATCCCTTCGAGCTCCTCGATGAAATCCTCGCGCGTCAGGCCGAACATCTCGACGGAGGCTTTGCAGGCGTAGAGCTTGGCGCCCGAGTCGGCGAGAAGCGTGATGAACTCTGGTACCGGCGGAATGTCGAGCTCCGCCATCTTCTTCTCCATCTGGTGCGTCACGAATGCGGACATCCCGGGGATCCCACCGATCATCGTCGGGATGTGGAGGCCGGGATTACCCACCGTCGCGACCATGAGGTGTTCGTAGTGCTTCACGTTGATCGCATCCATGCCGAAGAACGTGAAGAACACGTTGGCCTCGATGCCTTCCATTCGGGCGCCGTTGGCCATGATCAGTCCGGGGTAGATCCCTTCGAACGAACCCTTCGAGATGATGATCGAGACCTTTTCGATGCTATCGGACATTGTCGTCTCCAGTTTCAGATGCAGCCGTGCGGCTTGGGAATGCCGCCGATGCGGGCCGCCAGCTTGGCCGGGCCCTTGGGGAAGAGCTGGTACAGCTCCTTCGTGGACACGCCGGATTCCTTGCCTAACGTCCGGATCGTCGGTGCCTGGCCGGTCTGCAGGTACCGCTCGCGCATGAAACGGACGACCCGCCAGTGCCGATCGGTGATGGGATCGATGCCCACCTGACGCGCGATGTCGATGCCGATCTCCTGGGACCATTGGTCGGGCTTCTGGAGGAAGCCCTCGGCGTCCATATCGAGTTCGTGGTTCGCTATGACCGCGGTTGCCATCTGATTGCTCCTGTGAACAGGCGTTGGAGGCGCACCGGTTGTCAGTGCGCAGCGAGCACCGCTGTGCGATTGGTCGGCGTTACGGGAAGTTTCTTCCCCCGCAGCGACATCCTCGGGCCGACGGCGGGGATGTCGTGGCCCGGCAGCAGGACGTTCCAGTAGATCCAGCGGAACGCGAGCTTGCCGAGGTGATTGAGACGGGATTCCCGGAGCAACCGCATGGGCCCGATACCGGCAAAGGGGAATCGGCCGAAGACGGGCTCGACGTCGTAATTGAAGTCGATGAGAAGGGCCTTGCGATGTCCGGTTTCGATGAAGCAGTTGGCGTGGCCATCGAAGTCAGGAACGAGGGGTTCACCGGCGAGGTAGCGCCGGATGTTGTCGGTAAGGATCTCGGCCTCGAAGTGCGCCACCGAGCCGGCCTTCGAGGCAGGGACGTTGGTGGCGTCTCCGATGGCGAAGACGTTAGGTGCGACCTTGGCCTGCAGGGTGTGTGGATCGGTCAATACGAACCCGAGATCGTCGCCGAGTCCGGCGCTCTGCTGGACGAACTCAGCCCCCGCGTGCAGCGGCACCGTGACGAGCAGGTCGAAGGGGATCTCGCGGTCGTCCCACGACGCCAGCACGCCCTTCTCGCCGTCCACGCGTCCAGTGGTGAATTCGGTCACCAGCTCGATCCCCTTGTCGTCAAAGAGGTGCGTGAGCTCGCGCGTGCAGGTTGGTTTGGTGAACGCGCCGTCGAGCGGCGTGACGTACGTGATCCGCACGCGGTCCCGGATGCCGCGCTTTGTGAAATAGTCGTCGGCGAGAAACACGAACTCGAGCGGCGCGACCGGGCACTTGATCGGCATGTCGACCACGTTCATCACCAGGTGCCCGCCCTCGAATCGCTTGAGGGCGTCGCGAAGGGCGACCGCGCCGTCCAGCGAATAGAAGTCGAACACACGCTCGCGCCAGCCCGGCCCGGTCATTCCGTCCGTTTCTTCGGGCGCGATGCGTGTTCCCGTAGCGACGATGAGCACGTCATAGTCGAGCGTCCGCCCCGATTGCAGATGCACGTGGTTCGCCGTCGCTTCGACGCTGCTGATCGTTTCGCGGAGCAGCGTTACGTCGCGGTGCAGCTGGCTGCGGTGCGGACGGATGAGGTCCTCCGGCTCGTAGCCACCGAAGGGAAGGAACAACAGGCCGGGCTGATAGACGTGGCGCTCGACCTGGTCGACAACCGTGATGGTCGTCCGAGCCGAACGGACATCGCGCGCGTACAGGCGCCGCAGCCGGTTGGCCATGATGGTGCCGGCGGTGCCGGCTCCCAGAATCACGATACGCGTCATGTGCTGCCTCTTGGAGAACTGGCGTACTACCACATGCGTATGTGGTGATATGAAGAAGCGCGGCCGTGGCAACTCGGAAAGTCAGGAAAGAGCCCCGGCAGATGTCGGGGGCTGACCCTTCGCCAGGGAGGGGAAAACGCTACACGCGGCGGATGCCGGCCGCCGGTTCTCCTTCCGTCACGCTGGCGTCGCGAGGTTACCCGCGGAGCCCGACCACGGCGACGGCCAGACAGAGCGCGATCAGTGCGTCCGGTATGATCGGGGTAATGAAGAAGTACTTCGCCGCCAGCAGTGCGTGGACCAGGTTGAACGCGAGAAACAGCAGGGCGATCGATCGCACCAGGGGGCGCGCCACGGCGGGAGCGCCGGCGAGCTGCCAGAACAGAACGGCTTCGACGACCCGGGCTCTCGATGCCGTGGGCGATCGCTGGACCCTGCTGATCGTCCGTGAGCTGCTCATTCTCGGCCCCAGCCGTTACAGCGACCTGCGCAACGGCCTTCCCGGCATCGCCACGAACATGCTCGCCGACCGGTCGCGGGAGATGGAGTCGATTGGCCTCGTCAAGCGAATCGAGCCCTCACCTCCCGTCGCCACTCCCCTCTTCCGGCTGACGGACCGCGGGCAGGAGTTGAAGCCCGTCATCAGCGCGCTCGGAGCATGGGCGAGACCAACGCTCGATTCGCGCCGCCGGGGGGAAGACTTCCGCAGCCACTGGCTGGCGCTGCCGCTCGGGCTTCACCTCGTGGATCGTTGCCCCGCAGAGAACGCCATTATCGATCGAGATCAGGACGGCAGATGGTTCGTTGTCGATCGAGGCCGTCGACGGCGGTTCGCGTCAGGCCCGGCCCTGCGCCGCATCCGAACGCCATCGTTTCCGGACCACCCGACGTCGTGCTCGCCGCATTGCTGGGGCGCATCCCGCTGACCACCGCACGACGGCGCGGCCTGCGCACGGAAGGTTACTCGCGGTTGCTCGGCCGATTCCAGCTGGAATCAGTCGCCAGTTGAGACGGAGTGTACTGCCATTCTCCTCACGCGAACGACCCTCACGGGCCCGAAAGACCGATCGGGACACCGCCGGGAGCGCGTACGATCGCGACCGTGACGCCTTCCATCACCCTCGTCGGCGACAGCATCTCCTCGGCGCCTTCCCGCAGCGCTTTGTCATATGAGGCTTGGCAATCGGCCACGTGGATGTACGGGATGCTGCCGGGAATCTCTGGCGGATTGTTGGGGCGGATGGCCCCGCCGCCCCTGTCCGAGTAGGCGAAGAAATGCATCTCGCCGTTAGGCATCTGCATGGGAGGCCTGAACTTCCACCCCAGCA
>Ga0209109_10000222_pt1 | contig 27809 bp, 24 predicted proteins | sample Rifsed10ft2_FD_184004 | JGI IMG/M metagenome (GOLD analysis project Ga0209109, IMG submission 184004) | Soil microbial communities from Rifle, Colorado, USA - sediment 10ft 2 (version 2) | ecosystem: Environmental > Terrestrial > Deep subsurface > Rock core/Sediment | place: Rifle, Colorado... | reverse complement strand
CCGCCTCGAAGCCTATGACGTGGTGGTGGTCGGCGCCGGCCATGCCGGCTGCGAGGCGGCGATGGCGTGCGCTCGCATGGGCTTGCGCACGGCGATTTACAGCATCAATCTCGACTTGATCGCGCAGATGAGTTGCAACCCGGCCGTCGGCGGAATCGCCAAAGGCCATTTGACGCGCGAGGTGGACGCGCTCGGCGGGGTGATGGGCGAAGTGATTGACCAGACCGGCATCCAGTTTCGCCTGCTCAACACCAGCCGCGGGCCGGCCGTATGGTCGCCGCGCGCTCAGGCCGACAAGAAGCGCTATCGCCAGCGCATGCGCCAGGTGCTCGAGTCGGAGCCCAATCTCGTCATCAAGCAAGCGGAAGTGGCCAGCTTGATTGTGGGGAGTGACGGTCCCGCCACACGGAGGAGCGACATCCCGCACGCCGAGCTCGGATTTACCGTGAACGCACAAAAGCCCGATCGTCCAGACAGCGACCTCCCTGCGGCCGGTTTTGAAGACGAGCCACGGGTCGTGCGAGGGATCGTTCTGCGCGATGGCCGCCGCGTAGGCGCGCAGGCGGTCATCATCACGACCGGCACGTTCTTGAACGGGTTGATCCACGTCGGCGAGACCACCTATCCGGCCGGACGCATTCCCGGCGTAACCCCCGCCGCCATCAACATTATCCATGTCTATCTCGAACTCGCTTCCCGGCCCTCCGGCGCCGCGGCTTCTGTTTGATCGCTTTCTGACGGAGGCACGCCAAAAGGTTCTGAGGGTAAAGTGGCAGTCGATGCGCTCGTAGTTCTTCGCCCCACAAGGTCAGGTGTTTCAGGAGGTCGCAATGCGTAGGGTCAGCGGTATTCTGCTTATCGCCATCGGCCTTCTCCACAGCCTCGCCCTGGTCATGCCCGGAGCGATCGGGTTTCAAGGAATCTGGAGGGAGATTGCTCAGGCGGGTTTTCTCGACGCGGTCTCGTCCAAATCTCTACGGATATGGGGCTACTACTGGTTCCTCATACCCGGTTTCTTGATGATCGTTTTCGGCCTCCTTTGTCATTGGGTTGAGCATCGCCTCAACCATCCTGTGCCGGCGGTTGTGGGTTGGGCGCTGTTTGTTCTCACTGTATTTGGCGCAGTGCTGGACACCAATACCGGTTTCTGGCTTGTGATGGCGGTGGCCATCAACATCATCGTGGCGGCCCACCGCGCAGGGCGGACTGCTTCGCCAGCAACTAACTGACGACCATCAGAGGAGAGCGTTTTTCCAGCACGCGGCCGACCCGCTGCACGCTGACTCCGCGAGCTTCCAGCGCCTGCCGAACCGGCCGGGCAATGCCTTCGTCCATCGCCACCAGCAGCCCACCCGAAGTCTGGGGGTCGAAGAGCAGCGCCTGGATTTCTTCCGGGACACTCGCGTCAAACTGCGCGCACTCACCGACGTATTCGCGGTTGTTCTTGAGTCCTCCGGCCAGGTGGCCTTCCCGCGCGTACTCGAGCGCGTCTTCAAAAAACGCGAACCCACGGTGGTCAAAGGCCAGGCTCACGCCGCTGCCTACGGCCATCTCATGGGCGTGGCCGAGCAGGCCGAAGCCGGTGATGTCGGTCACGGCGTGGATCGCGCCGTCAAACCCGGCCAACGCTTCCGCCGTAGCTCGGTTGAGCGTGAGCATGGAGGCGGTGGCAGCAGCGAGCGCCCGCTGGCTGGCCCGGTTCTTTTTGAGCGCGGTCGAGATCACGCCCGTGCCGAGCGGTTTGGTCAGGATCAACATGTCGCCCGGCCGGGCGCCCACGTTCTTCCAAACGCGCCCCGGGTCAATCAAGCCGGTGACTGCGTAGCCAAATTTGATCTCTTCATCGCCAATGCTGTGCCCGCCGATCACCGCGCATCCCGCTTCCTCCATCTTGACCAGCCCGCCGCGAAGAATCGTTTCGAGCAGCGCCGCATCACCCGCCCGCGGAAAGCCCACCACCGCCAGCGCCGAAATCGGCTTCCCGCCCATGGCGTAGATGTCACTCAACGCATTGGCGGCTGCAATTTGACCGTAGAGGTATGGGTCATCCACGATGGGAGTGAAGAAATCCACCGTCTGCACGAGCGCCACGCTGTCCGAAAGACGATACACCCCCGCGTCATCGCGGGTCTCGAAGCCCACGAGCACGTTTGGATTGACCTGCTTAGGCAACCGCTCGAGCGCCGAGTCCAATAGACTTGGACTCAATTTGGCCGCTCAACCGGCCGCCCTGGTCATCGCCGTCAATTTGACGTCGTTGGCCATCCCACCCCCGATTCCCGAGTGATTGAACCCGATGATTATACCTTGTTGCCTGCCGGGAGACGCCACCACGAGCACCGGCAAAGCCACGAAAAGCGGAAGGCACTGCTTGCACGGTTGCCATCGTCAGCGCAGCGAAGGATCTCGCCGTCCCAAGCCATGAAAGCCGGAACGGTCCTGGAAGGCCTACACTACAGGGAAAACCTCATGCCGGCCGCCGCCCGTGAAGGCAACACCGTGAAGGAAAGTGCATTCCTCGGTGGGGATGATGGTGGGCGGCCCGGCGTGTTCAAACCGGTTGAGAGCAACCTCGGTAGCCCACTGAAAGAGTCGGGCGTGACTCGATTATGGATTCATCCGTGTGATGGGCTCGTCACCATGCTTTGGTGACGTGGGCTTAGCCGTGGCTTTCCGCCCTCCGCAGGGCGATCGTCACGGTCTTCTCCGACTCGGCCTCGGCCAGCATGTGGCATCGCCCCTCGAGGACCCCACCTGGCTCAATGACCAAGCTTGGGGTGTGCAGCTCGCCGTTTACAACCCCCTTGGCCAGAATTTCGACCCGCGTTTTCGCTCGAACCGTCCCGTGGAACCGACCCGAGACCGATACCTGATCCGCTTCAATCTCCCCTTCCACCTCAGCCTTCTCCCCCAGCACCAACGTCTGCTCACAACGGATGGTGCCTTTGACATTGCCATCGATGCGGAACGTCCCGGACAGATTCAAAGTGCCTTCCAGTAGAACACCGCGGTCCAGAAAACCAATCCAATCGTCGCTATCCTTGGGACGGCTAGGATCTGGAGCGGAGGAAGAGAAAAATTTGAACGCCATCTTGAGCCCCCTCTAAACAAACACGGGCCGAGTATGACCCTCAATATAACAGCCCGGTCGCAACCCTACAACGCGAAACCTGTCACTGTGTCTTACCTCTTACTACTGCCGTCGTATCTACTCCACATCCCAAATGGCCCCCGCCGATGCTTCCAGGTGCAACGTTTCGCGGCGGAGCGAGTCGCGAAACCCAAAAAGTTGTCACTCCAGCGTCTTGCGCAACACGCCCCCTGTCCCCAAGCTAGGATCAAGTCTCACAACTTTTTAAAACATTACTAACGTAGTAGATACTAGCTACCCCTAATGATTCGTTCGTAGAGAAGCATGAGCTGCTCGTCAGTATAATATTCAATCTTCAGGAACCCCACTCCTCCTACTACAGGAGTAATATGAACTCGCGTCTGGAGAGAGCGCTCCAGGTTGGCGAGGGCAGCGCGCACGTTGGGATCCTGTGGTGTTGCCTCCACCTTTCGCCGGGCCGAAGGCTTGCTCTGGATGAGTCGCTCCACCTGCCGCACGCTGAGACCTTGGGCGGCGACGCGACGTGCCAGAAGCAACTGTTTCCGGGGGTCCCCAATAGCCAGGATGGCTCGCGCATGGCCGGCGGTGAGCTTTCCATCCGAGACGAGGTCCTGGACGGGCTTCGGGAGTTTCAGAAGTCGAATCGTATTGGCTACGGTCGCCCGATCTTTCCCGGTCCGGTCGGCAACCTCCTCTTGGGTTAGGCCGAACTCGTGAGTGAGCCGCTCATAAGCCTGGGCCTCCTCGATAGGGTTCAGGTCCTCTCGCTGCAAGTTCTCGATCAGGGTGAGCTCCAGAGCTTCTTGATCGTGCACATGGCGAATGATTGCCGGGACCTTCGCCAGACCGGCGCGCTGAGCAGCTCGCCAGCGGCGTTCTCCCGCGACAACCTGGTAACGAAGGCCGACTGGTCGCAGCAGCAGGGGTTGAAGCACGCCCGCTGCCCGCAATGAGGCAGCCAGCTCCTCGATCCGGGTTTCGTCGAACCGAGTCCGCGGCTGAAACGGGTTCGGATCAATCAAATCCACCTCAATTTCGGACAAACCGGATTCCCGGGCCGGTGCCGGAGCTACCCCGGCTGCTGCGCCGGCGCCCAGCTCGATGGCGGGCGTCGTCGCGACTGGTTTCTGTTCGCGGATGAGGGCGCTAAGCCCCCGCCCGAGCGCTCTTCTGGTCATGAGCTATAACCTCCTGGGCCAATTGCAAGTAGGCTTCGGCGCCACGGCTATGTATGTCATAGGTAAGAATAGGCTTGCCATAGCTGGGCGCTTCAGCCAGACGTACGTTCCGGGGAATGATCGCGTTAAAAACCTGTGCGCCGAAGAAACCTCTCAAATCGGCCATCACCTGTCGCGAGAGATTGGTCCGGTCGTCATACATAGTTAGCAGAATCCCCTCAACGGTGAGCTGTGGATTGAGTTCACGCCGAATGCGCATCAGGCTGTCGAGCAGTTCGCTAACACCTTCGAGCGCCAGATACTCGCACTGAATGGGGATCAGGACCGAATCGGCTGCGACGAGTGCATTAAGGGTCAGCAGGTCGAGCGCCGGGGGGCAGTCGATCAAGATAAACGGATAGCCGGGACGCAGAGGTTCGAGGAGCTTCTTCAGCCGAAACTCGCGCTCATCGGCTTCGACCAGTTCGATGGCCGCGCCGACAAGATTCTTGTCAGCCGGCAAAAGCTCCAGGTGAGCCAGCTCCGTCTTGAGCAGAATGCGCTCGACTGGTTCCTGGAGAAGCAACGCGTGGTAGAGGGAGCGGCGAGCCGGGTCACGGCGAAATCCCAGCCCGCTCGTTGCATTCGACTGAGGATCAGAATCAACGAGCAGGACCCGGCGCTCCGCGGCAGCGAGCGATGCGCCCAGATTGACGGCGGTAGTGGTCTTGCCGACGCCCCCTTTCTGGTTTGCAATGGCGACAATCTTGCCCAATAACACTCCCGCTGGCGAAGTTGGCGGGAATGTATCAAAATCACCGAGCGAAATGCAACAGGCAGCTTGCCTTGTTTCACGTGGAACACTCCACCGCCTCTTTCAACGTGAAACCACCTTAGCAGAGTCTAGGTGCGACAGCCTATCAGGACGACGCTCCTTTGTGCACCGGGGATCTTTTCACTCCGCCAGTCATAAAGGGAACTGGACTCCGCGATGCGAACCGCATCCAGGGCCGAAACGAGCAGGATGATGCGCCCGCCTCGCCCCAGGAGATGGGCGGCATCAGCAACAATGCACTCCTGGTCGCCTATGCCACGCAGCGTGATGAAATCGACCGCGCCAGTGCTTTTCCCTTTCCTCCACTCCTCCCAGCGCTGGCGGACAATCTCTACACGCTTCAAGCCAAGCTGCCGGACAACTTCAGCCAGAAAGGCTGCCTTCTTGCCCACCGCTTCGAGCAAGGTCACATCAAGCGACGGGCACACAAGCTTTAGAGCAAGACCCGGGAAGCCGGCGCCACTCCCGATGTCCACCAAGCGGCCCGAACCGAGATCCACCAGCCGTGCCAGATAGAACGATTCACCGAAATGGCGCCGCCAGATCTCGACCGGCTCTCGAATCCCGGTCAAGTTGATACGCCGGTTCCACCGGACAAGCATTTCTGTGTAAGCAAGCACCGCTTCAACCGTCTCCGCGCGCGGGTGCAAGCCGAATGTTTCCAGAGTCTGGTTCAATTGCTCGCTCGGAGTCTTCATAGCAAATAGAATCTAGTAGAACTCAATAATAGCTAAGAGATTATTCATAGTCCTCCGCAGGTCCTGGCGCCGAGCGAAGAATTCTATCGGCGACGCCGGGTCTTTCGACCTCCCGGATTTCAAGCCTGGCGATATCAGTCAAGACGGCGGCACGCATAGACGGTGGCGGCGCGCCTCACTCTAACACAGCCCGCACGCGGGTGGCAGGCTGGGAGCCCCGCTCGACAGAGTGTGTGGCAAGGCAGAGCCAGGCTCAAAAAGGATATACTGGCGGTTCCATGCAGCGTCCGATGGCGATCGCGTGTGGCGTGGCCCTCTGGCTGGCGAGCTGCGTTCGAGCCACGCCGGCGGCGGCTGGTCAGTTCGCGCAGGAAAAGCAAAAAGAAGCGGTCGCGCCGGTTTATGACCTCGCCGATACCGATTTGGCGGCGATCGCGGAAGTGGACAGCCGGCGAATCGCCGTCTTCGGCGTGAAACTAGGCGACCCGCGGGAGGAGATCCGGAAGCGTTTTGGCAAAGAGGCCCGGCCCGCCTCATGGAACCCGAGCCTGCTTTTTGTTCGCCTCGGCGGGACGCCGCAACAAGTTGGGGCGGCCGGGCTGGTTTTGAGCTTCGACGGCAGAGATCGGGTGGCCAGCATGGAGATTGGAACCGGTACGCGCACCGGGGAATTGCCCGAAGTGCTGGCGACGAAGCTGCGGGGCAAGACACGCGCCCTTTTCTTGAAATATTCCGACGACTTGCGCCTGGAGATATTCGGCCCGGGGTCCAAAAAATACCAAGTTCCGAACCCGCCGCTAACCGTTTATCAATACCCCTTGCGAGGGCTTTCGCTCGGAGTGTACCGCGACGCTCAGGGCAGGGAGCGCGTCTCTGGCCTGCTGCTCAGCCCGCCGCAGCCCCTCGACAAACCAACCGAGTAGCCATTTCATAACCCGGTTCTGGCCTGTCGCACTGTCATGCTGAACAAAGTGAAGCCTCTCTGCCTGGGATTCTGTGCTTCGCTTGGGATGACACGAAAAGGCGGCGGACGTTTTGAAACGCCTTCTAACGCAGGATGCGGATCGAGCCCGAGGTGGTGGAGGCTTCGATGCGGGCGTCCGGCTTGCCAATGAGGCCGCGGAGCTCATGCCGCGATTTCGACTGGATGGTGATCGGCCGGTCGGTGGTGATGCTGCCCGAGCGGGTTTCGAGGGCCACTTCGACGTCCACCGGCTCGAGCAGGCGCAAATGGATGCCGCCCGACGCGCTGCTAATTTCCCAGAGAGCGCCACTCGCCGGGTTGCCCTCGACCGAAACCCCACCGGAAGCATTGCGCGCCCGAACATCTCCCTTCGCGCCGCGAATTTGGATATGCCCGCTGGCATTGCTGGCGTCCACGCGCCGGCCCGGTTGGTTGATGGTGAGCGAGCCGCTGGCTGCCCGGGCGCGCACCTCGCCGTCAACGTCCTCGATCGTTTGCGAGCCGCTGGCAGTGCTGGCGCGGAGATTGCCGCCAATGTCCCGCGCGCTCAATTCGCCGCTGGCTGCCGTTATGGTCACATCTTTGGCCACGTTCCCCACGGTCACGCTGCCTGAGGCGCTCGTGGCTCGCACCGGACCTTTGACATCGCGGATGGTTTGCTGGCCGGAGGCAGCCGTGGACACCACTTCGGTATCTTCGGGAACGGTAATTTCGTAGCTTATCTGGACGTTGCGCAGGAGTTCGCGGCTGACGCCGGAACCGACGAGGATGAGGCTGCCGCGCTGCTCGATGGGCGGGTTTTCCTTGAGGTGCCGGGCACGTTCGCGGGCATCGCCCCAGAGCCAAGTGCCGACTCGAAATTTGCCCACGATGTGCACTGAGCCCTCGGTCCCGACGGCTCGGGAAATGTTGATGCTGCCCGAGGCCGTCTGGACTTCGAGGCGTACCACGCCGCTGACGGCCAGGCTCCTTTCAAACGTTCCGCGCTCGCCGTCAATACCAACCACGCAGGCCGGCTGCGTGGCCGCCGCTACGATCGTCAACAGAAGGATGGCCGGAATACGCGCTGACCGCATCAGGACACTCCCGACGGCAAGAAACATTCTTCTCGCCATGGGTTACGCATCCGCCTCACCAAAAGTTCGGGCTACTTTCCGATGCAGAATTGGGAAAAGATTCGGTCGAGGATGTCTTCGACGGTAGTTTCGCCGGTGATCTCGTCGAGCGCTCGCTCACCGGAAAGACGCACCACCCCGATTCCACCCCGTCCGGGTGGCGTCGAGATGGCAACGATGGTGTCATCCGCAAACAAGTTGGCCGCCAGTGGTCGTCCCTCCGCCGCCGAGCGAAGATTTGGGAGAGAGGGAAATCGTGGGAGCGGTTGTCGGGTTGCTCGGCAGCTAGTGCCGTTCCAACTTGATGAGCCTATACATCTCGATCCTGTATGATCAATAAAGCATGCCGTGTGACTTGCGGAAAATGGCCCCAAATAGTTGGAACGGCACTAGCCCGCCTTGGCGGGACCGGAGCCTGAGCTTTCTTGCGCGCTCTCGCCCTCGCCCCCGCCGCTCGCGGATCTTTCTTCGTGCACGACGGTGGCTGCGGCCACCGAGTCCTCATCCTCGAGTTTCAACAGCCGGACGCCTTGCGTCGAGCGGCCAGCGGCCCGGATCTCGCCAGCTTCGAGCCGGATCACCTTGCCGTATTCAGTGATCAGCATGATGTCCGACTCCGCCTCGACGTGCAGCGCGTCCACGACCTTGCCGTTCCGTTCGGTGGTCTTGACGTTGATGACGCCCTTGCCGCCGCGCGACTGCCGGCGATATTCGCTCAGCTCGGTGCGTTTGCCGTAGCCCTTCTCCGTGACCGAAAGGATCAGTCCGGTATCCTCAGGGATGGCCTCCATACCCACCAGGTAGTCGCCCTTATCAAGCTCCATGCCGTTGACGCCGTAAGCCGGCCGGCCCATGGCGCGGACGTCGTCCTCGTCAAAGCGGATGGCCATGCCGTCGTGGCTGGCGAGAAAGATCTGATGCTTGCCGCCCGTCAGCTCGACGCCAATCAATTCGTCACCATCCTCCAGGCCCAAGGCGATGATCCCGCTCGAGCGCGGGTTCGAGAAATCCATCAATTCGGTCTTCTTGACGATGCCGTTCTTGGTGGCCATGAAGACGTACTTGCCTGGCTCCTCGAGGTTGCGCACGGCGAGCACCGCCGTCACTTTTTCTTCATGGGACATTCCGACCAGGTTGACGATGGGCTTGCCGCGGCCGGCGGCGCTCACATCGGGCACCTCATAGACCTTCAACCAGTAAACGCGGCCCTTGTTGGTGAAGATCAACAGGTAACTGTGCGTGGAAGCGATGAAGAGATTTTCGACAAAGTCTTCCTCGCGCGTCTTCATGCCCATGCGGCCTTTGCCGCCGCGCGACTGGTGGCGATAGACGGCGACCAGCGTCCGCTTGACGTAGCCGGCGTGGCTCACGGTGATCGCCGCGTCTTCATCGGCAATCAGATCCTCGAGCTTGATCTCCTCCACGCGCTCGACCATCTGCGTCCGCCGCTCGTCGCCGAACTGCTTTTGCACCTCGCGCACCTCGTTGACGATGACCTGCTTCAGCTTTTTGTCGCTGGCCAGGATTTCCTTGAGTTCGCCGATGAGTTGCTGAATCTGCTTCAACTCCGCGAGAATTTTTTCGTGCTCCATCTGCGTCAGGCGATGGAGCTGCAGGTCGAGAATCGCCTGGGCTTGGCGCTCGGAGAATTCCCACCGCGCTATCAGGCCTTCTTTGGCTTCCTTGGGAGACTGGGACGCCCGGATGAGCTTGATGACCGCGTCGAGCACGTCCAGAGCTTTCTTGAAGCCGAGCAGGATGTGCTCGCGCTCTTCCGCCTTTTTGAGGTCGAAGGCGGTTCGCCGCCGAACCACTTCCATGCGGTGATGGATGAAGTGCTGGAGCAGCTCCACCAGGCCCATCTCGCGGGGCTGGCCGTTGACAATGGCGAGCAGGATGACGCCGAAACTTTCCTGCATCTGGGTGTGCTTGTAGAGCTGGTTCAAGATGATCTTCGGCTCTTCGCCCTTCTTCAGCTCGAGCACGATGCGCATGCCTTCCCGGTCGCTTTCGTCGCGGATGTCGGCAACGCCTTCGACCGTCTTCGCCTGCACCAGCTCAGCGATGCGCTCAATCAGCTTGGCCTTGTTGACCTGATAGGGAATTTCCGTGACGACGATGTATTCGCGGTCTTTGGAGACGCGCTCGATGGCGGCCTTGGCGCGCATCTGGAACGAGCCGCGGCCGGTGCGGTAGGCCTGCTCGATGCCCTCCCGGCCGTAAATAAACGCGCCGGTGGGAAAGTCCGGCCCGGGGACCAGCTTCATCACGTCCTCGAGCTTCGCTTCCGGTTTCTGGATGAGCAGCGCGCAGGCATCCAGGACTTCCGTCAAATTGTGCGGCGGGATGTTGGTCGCCATGCCGACGGCGATTCCCGACGACCCGTTGACGATCAAATTGGGGATCTTGGAAGGAAGGCAGGTGGGCTCCTGCCGGCTTTCATCGTAGTTGGGCCGGAAATCGACGGTTTCTTTCTCAATGTCCGCCAGCAGCTCCTCGGCGATCCTGGCCAACCGCGCCTCCGTGTAGCGGTCGGCTGCCGGCGGGTCGCCGTCAATGGAACCGAAGTTGCCCTGGCCGTCAACCAACGGATAGCGCATGCTGAAGTCCTGCGCCAAACGAACCAGTGCGTCGTAGATGGGCATATTGCCGTGCGGATGGTAGTTGCCCATGGTTTCGCCCACGATCTTGGCGCACTTGCGGAAGGGCTTGTTGGAGCGCAAGCCCATTTCCTCCATGGCGTAGAGGATGCGACGGTGGACGGGCTTCAAACCGTCACGCACGTCGGGCAGGGCTCGGCCGATGATCACGCTCATGGCGTAATCGAGGTACGACCGCCGCATCTCCTGTTCGATATCAACGGGAACGAACGTCGGTTTGGTCTCGCTCATGAAGCCTCAAGACAGGGCCCGGTCGGCCCTGAGAAAATCAACACCGTCGTCAGGAAATCTGCTCAAGCACCCTCGCAGCCCGGCAAAGAAAATGGAAAAGAGGCCGGACTGATTTCTATTTTCTCTTTTCTATTTTGTTGCTCTGCGCTGCCTTCCGCTCTCGCAGGATCACTATTTCTCCGTCGCGCAGCCGTGCGCGAAACTTCGCTGACCGTTCCGCGATTACTTTCAGGATTTCTGCCCGGCCGTTCCCTTGGGCTATCTTGGGCGCGCCCTCCTCGGAAATCTCGATGGGGATGAGGCCGGCAGATTTCAAGCCCGTTCCGTCAAAAATGAGACGCGCCATCGCCGCGCGCCTGGCCTCATCCTGCCGGCTGGCGTAGGCAAAATTGGCAAGCGAGTAAAAGATCGGCCCGGCCCGTGCCAATCCGGTACGGGGCCCGCGATACCACTCCACCCCTTGCAGGACGTGCGGGTGCATCCCGACCACGGCATCGGCGCCGACGCGAACCGCCAACCGGCCCAGGAAGCGCTGGTGGGGAATCGTCTCCGGCAGGGCGTGCCCGCCCCAGTGCATCATCAGGACTACATGATCGGCCTGCTTCCTCGCTTCCCGGATCGCGTCCATCAATCGCTCTTCTTCCTTGGCGGTGGCGATGCCCGGCTTGGCCGGGTCCGCCCAGGCATATTTCGGAACCACATCGGAGAAGGCGAGGAACGCGATACGAATTTCCTTTTCTGCCGCCGGGGTCTGCGCTTGGCCTGATCCACCTCTGCGGGATGGCTCGACCGGAGGAGTGGTGATCCTCTTCGTAAAGATCCACGCCTTGCCGGCCTCTTCCTGATTCCTTCCGGCACCGACGTAGGGTAGCTCGGCCTTGTCCAGCGCCGCGATCGTGTCGAACAGGCCTTGCTCCTGGTAATCCATCATGTGGTTGTTGGCCAAGCCGACGAGCGTGAAGCCGGCCGCCTTGAGTGCCGCGGGAATCTGCGGATCCGTCATCCGGATCAGGTAATCTCGGCCTTCGTCCAGCGCTTTCTGGTTTTTCCACGGCGTTGGCTCGGTCGCCTGGGTGATCGGCCCTTCGAGGTTGGCAAAAACCACATCCGCCTGCCCGAGCCGCTCTTTCACCCCATCGAGAAAATGCTCCAGGTCCTGCTTTCCCCTCCAAGGTGACTCCGGCAGCGTGTCGCCGACAACCAGGATTTCAATGTGATTGGCCGCCTTTCCCGTAGCCGGTGTCGGTTGCCCGGATGCCTTCGAAAGGTTGCCGATTGCCAGCAAGAAAACGAGCCCAATGGAGGTGACAGTAACGTGCATCCGCTTCTTCATCGAAAGGTTGCTGCCCGTCATTGGCCTTCATTGGTCGTCATTGGCCGTCATTGGCGACCGGGGGTCTCCGGGGCGAATCGGGTTCGGCGGCAGAATGGAAAGCGATGCTAGATGTCCAGGTTCTTCACATCCAAGGCATTCTCCTCGATGAACTTGCGCCGGCTCTCGACGTCTTCGCCCATCAGGGTTGAGAAAGTGGCTTCGGCCTCAGCCAAGTCTTCGAGTTTCACCTGGAGCAGCGTGCGCGTATCCGCGTTCATGGTCGTTTCCCAGAGCTGTCCCGGGTTCATTTCGCCCAGCCCTTTAAAGCGCGTAATCGTGAATTCTTTTTTGGCATCCTCAAGGACGTACTCGAGCAGGCCCTGCATGGTTTCCGTGGTGGTCGACTCGCTGTTGCGCGTCACCACGTAAGGCGGCTTATCGAACTCCCGGATGGAGGCGTAGAGCGAGCGAAGCCTCTTGTATTCGGGCATCGAGGCCAGCTCCCAATTGATCCGCCGCTGCTGGGCGCCGCTGTCGGCAATCACCAGTTCGTAGAGGCTGTGTTCCTCGTCAAGTTCAATCGCAGCCAGGACTTTCAGCTCTTTGAGTTCTTTGGCAAGCTCGCTGAGCTTCTTGTTGTCGGCGAAGTCGGCCTTCTTTTCGAGTTCTGACCGCAGCAGGAGCTGGATCAGCCGGGCATCGCGCAGCCGCCTCATGACCTTGGCCAGGAACTGGTTGTACTCGTACACATCGGTCAGGAAGCGAGCTAGCTCCCCGCCCTCGATGCTGGCGCCGCCTTTCATCTTGACGACGTGGTCCTCGGTCGCCCGGCGCATCAGCTCGCGGTTAAATTCTTTTTCGTCCTTGATGTATCGCTCCCACTTGCCGCGTTTCAAGCGGTAGAGCGGCGGCTGGGCGATATAGACGTTGCCCCGGTCAATCAAGTCCTTCATCTGCCGGAAAAAGAAGGTGAGCAACAGGGCGCGGATGTGCGAACCATCCACGTCCGCGTCCGTCATCAGGATGACCTTGTGATAGCGGAGTTTGGTGGCGTCGAAATCCTCGCGGCCAATGCCGGTGCCCAGCACGGTGATGAGGGCGCGAATTTCCTCGTGGGAGAGGATCTTGTCGTAGCGCGCCTTCTCCACGTTCAGGATTTTGCCCTTAAGCGGCAGGATGGCCTGATATTTTCGGTCGCGGCCCTGCTTGGCCGAGCCGCCGGCCGATTCGCCCTCAACCACAAACAGCTCGCAGCGCGCCGGGTCGCGTTCCGAACAATCGGCCAGCTTGCCCGGCAGGCCGCCGCCTTCGAGAGCGGTCTTGCGCCGCGTCAGCTCCCGCGCCTTGCGAGCCGCCTCGCGCGCCCGGGCAGCGTCAATGGTCTTGGCAATCACCTTGCGCGCCACCCCGGGGTGCTTGTCGAAATATTCCGACAGCTTCTCGTTGGTCATCTGCTCGACCAGGCCCTTGATGTCGCTGTTGAGCTTGCCTTTGGTCTGCCCCTCGAACTGCGGCTGGGGCAGGCGGACGGAGACGACGGCGACCAGCCCTTCGCGGACGTCGTCGCCGGTGAGCTGGATGTTTTCCTTGTTGTCCTTGAGGGGGCCGAGGGAGTTGGCATAGGCGTTGATGGTGCGCGTCAGGGCGGAACGAAACCCGGAAAGATGCGTTCCCCCATCCACGGTGTTGATGGTGTTGGCAAAGGAGAAGACCGACTCGGCGTAAGCGTCGTTGTACTGGACAGCCACTTCGACTTCGACCGTATCGCGCTTTCCTTCAAAATAGATCGGCGATTCGTGGAGGACGGTCTTGCCCTTGTTTAAAAACTTGATGAATTCGGCGATGCCGCCGGTGAAGCGGAACTCGGTCTTCTTCTCGCCCTTCTCCACGCGCTCATCGGCCAGCGTGATGAGCAAGCCCTTGTTCAAAAACGCCAGCTCGCGCAACCGCTGCGCCAGCACGTCGTAGTTGAACTCCTCTTTGGCAAAGATCTGCGGATCGGGGTGGAAGGTAACCTTGGTTCCGGTGCGGTTTGTCTTGCCGGCTTTGATGAGCTTGGTGGTCGGATCCCCTCGTTGGTAGGACTGCTGATAGGTATAGCCTTCGCGCCAGATTTCGAGATCGAGGGAGTCAGCGAGCGCGTTGACCACCGAGACGCCCACGCCGTGAAGCCCGCCGGAAACTTTGTAGCTTTCGGTGTCAAATTTTCCGCCGGCATGGAGGAGCGTCATCACGACCTCGGCGGCGGGTCTTTTCTCCGTGGCGTGCATGTCCACGGGGATGCCCCGGCCGTTGTCCACCACCGTGACCGAATTGTCGAGGTGCACGGTGACTTCGATCTTGGTGGCAAAGCCGGCCAGCGCTTCGTCCACCGAGTTGTCCACCACTTCCCACACAAGGTGGTGCAACCCGGATGAGCCGGTGGAGCCGATGTACATTGCCGGCCGCTTGCGCACCGCCTCGAGATCGCCGAGGACCTTGATGCTGGTGGCGTCGTAGCGATGGCCCTTGGAGGTCGCTACTTCTTTCTCACCCATACGGATGGCCTCGCTTGCCTCGGGTGGCGAGCAGCGTTGGTCCTGCCCGCGAAATTTTTCTATGCGCTTTGCGGCCAGCGAAAGAAAAAACCGACCGTTACCCCGGCTGGTTTTTGCCCGCCTGGCAGCGGGTTTCGAAGCGGTCGGCTGGAGGAGCTCGAACGTTTCTTGCTGACTCTCAAGCCCTATATTTTACCATAACTTAGCCAGAATTCACGCAAGGAAAAAGTAACTTCTTTCGAGAGGCCTGCCGGGCTCAGATGCGCATCGGCATGAGGACGTAGCGGTAGCGGAATTGTTCGTCGCCGAGCGGGCGCAACTGCCCGGCAGATTGTTCATCCTTGAACTCGAAGCTGACTTTGCCTTCCGGGGCGGCACCAAAGAAATCGAGCAGATAGTTGGCGTTGAAGCCGATCGTGAGCGGCTCGCCTTTGTAGCTGACCTCGACGGTCTCTTTGGCCTCGCCGAAATCGGGGCTGGAAGAAGAAACCTCAACCCCTTCGCTCGTGAGCGCGAACTTGATGGCGTGGGAACGCACGTCAGCGAGCAGGGCCACGCGGCGAACCGCCGGCTCGATGGCACTGCGGTCGATCTGAACGATCCTTGTGTTCTCCCGCGGGAGAACCGCTTCATAGTTGGGAAATTGGCCGGTGAGCATCCGCGCCAGCAGCAGCCGCTCGCCGATCTTGAAGAAGAGGTGGTTCTCATCCCTGGCGAACTCGGCCACCACCTCCTCGCCGGCATCGGCCAATAACCGCTGGAGTTCGGCCATCGCTTTCTTCGGGATGAGCGCTTCGTGCTCGCCCTTCAGACCTTCCAGCTTGTGATCGGTCTCGACGAGCGCCAAGCGGTGGCCGTCGGTGGCCACCATGGTCATGGAATCCGGCTTCAAGATGAGCTTGGCGCCATTGAGCGTGTAGCGCGACTCTTCCATGGAAATGGAAAAAATGGTCTTGGCGATCAATGTCGCCAGCAACCTTCCCGGAATTTTCACGAGCGGATGCGGAAATGCCGGCAGGACCGGGAAGTTGTCTTTCGCCATCCCCACCAAGCGAAAATTCGACTTTTCACACGCAATATGGAACCAGTGGTTCTCCAGAAGCTTGAACCGGACTTCTTTGTCGAGAGGCAGCATGCGCACGATCTCGAGCAGCCGCCTGGCGGGCACGGTCCCCGCGCCATCCTTCTTCACCTTGGCCGGACATCCCGTCTTGATGCCCAACTCGAGGTCGGTGGCGGCTATGGACAATCGGTCGCCCTTGGCCTCCAGCAAAAGGTTGGAAAGGATGGGGATGGTGGTTTTCTTCTCGATGACGCCCTGGGTCAGGCCCAGTTCGGCGACCAAAACTTTCTGGCTTACGCTGAATTCCATCTCGATGAATCTCCTGTGAATCTATACGAGCTTGACTACAAGCAACCTTACCAGACTAAATATACAGCCGTAGCCGTAAGAGCGGTGAAATTTGTGCAAAAAGTGTTGCTCCACGCCCGTGAGGCGATTACAGCCAGCAGGGCCGAGGAAAAGATTTCAACCGCCCGGCCAGGCAGTGGAAAAAGCTGCTGGTCTTGCACCAAGATGATGCAGCCGGTGGCTTTTCCACACCACCCCCCGGCCGCTGCTTGTGCAAGGGTGAGCAACCTCAACTGAATGAATCAATCAGCTTGTTGAGCATTCTGTTCAAATCTTTGTCCTCGCGGCGCAGGGCGTCAATCTTGTGGATCGAGTAAAGCACCGTCGTATGGTGTTTGTTGCCGAACTGCCGCCCGATCTCGGGCAAGGACGCCTGGGTCAGATTCTTGGCCAGATACATGGCGATCTGACGCGGATAGGCAATTGCTTTCGAATTGTTTTTGGATTTCAGCTCCGCCACGCGCAGCCCAAACTGCTCGCCCACGCGCTTCTGGATCAGCTCAATCGTGATCTTCTTCTCCTGAGAATCGATAATGTTCTTGAGCACCTGCTGGGCAATGGGGAGGTTGATTTCCGCCCCGATGAGCGACCCATAGGCCTGCAAGCGGATGAGCGCTCCTTCCAGCTCACGGACGTTCGACTTGATGGACCGGGCGATGTACTCGGCAACATCCACCGGCAGCGGCACGCACTCCGTCTCCGCCTTCCGCATCAGGATGGCGATCTTGGTTTCCAGGTCGGGCGGCTGGATATCGGCGATGAGCCCCCACTCGAAGCGCGACCGCAGCCGCTCTTCCAGGGCGGCTATCTCTTTGGGCGGGCAATCGGATGAGATCACGATCTGCTTCTGGGCGTCATAAAGGGCGTTAAAGGTATGGAAGAACTCCTCCTGGGTGCGCTCCTTGCCGGCAATGAACTCAATGTCATCCACCAGCAAGATGTCCACGTGGCGATACTTTTCGCGGAAGCTGACCATGCGGTCGTAGCGCAGCGAATTGATCACCTCATTGGTGAATTCTTCCGAACTGATGTAGGTGACGCGCATGGCCGGCTGTCGCAGCTTGGTCAGGTGCCCGACAGCCTGCATCAGGTGCGTCTTGCCCATGCCCACACCACCGTAGAGAAAGAGCGGGTTGTAGGCTTTTGAAGGTCGCTCGGCAACGGCCAGCGCCGCCGCGTGAGCAAACTGGTTGGAGCTGCCCACGACAAAGGAGTCAAAGGTATAGCGCGGGTTGAGCTGATTGGCGACCGATTCAAAATCCAGTTTGCTTTGCTGCATGGTCGAACCTATCTTGGCGGTCGGCCCAACCGCCTCTTCGGTGACGAATTCGATCTGGCGTGGACCCAACTGTAGTTCGGCCAGGGCGCCCTCAAGGATCGCCCCATAGTTTTCCCGTAACTTCTTCTTGAACAAACGGTTAGGGACATGGACGGTGAGGCGCTCTCCCCGCACTTCCACCAACCGGGTGGGCTGAAACCACGTCGCGTAGGTGTGTGGATTGACCCGTGGTGCTATGTGCTGGAGGATCTTTTCCCACGTATTCATGCAAGCCCGCCGGCAAACGGGAGGGTGAGCGGCCCAGCGGATGAATTTCCACAGCTGTGGAAAAGTTGTGGATGACCGGTCGCCCTCTGTTACCTGAATGGTACGCCATGAGGGGCCGTCGTGGCCTCGATTCCTCGGAACGCAAGGGGCGGAGAAAAAACTCCGTCTTGTGTTGTTCACTCGTTGGGTGACAAGGTCTCGCGGCTGCCTCAGGGCGTGCTCGAAGCGGGGGGATGCTACCACAGTTTCACCCCATTTTCCACAGTGGTCAGGCCTCCGGCTTTCCTTGACGCTCTCTACCCCATCCGATATACTGCCCGTTCGATTTCCACTGCGGAAAGCTGACCGCACGGGGAGTTCATGCCCAAACGAACCTTTCAACCCAATGTCCGCCGGCGGAAGAAAACACACGGCTTCCGCAGCCGGATGAGCACCCCCGGGGGAAGAAAAGTACTTGCGCGGCGGCGTGCGAAAGGACGCTGGCGGCTTGGCGTCGATTAGCAACCTGCTCGGTGGCGCGGGATGGCCCCGGGCGGTGCGCCTGGTACGTTCCAGCGACTTCCGCGCTGTCTATCGCTCGGGGCGGCGGCTGGCCTCCTCTCACTTTGTCGCTTTTGTTCTTTCCAACGGGCGTGCCCTTTCGCGCTTTGGCCTATCCCTCAAAGGGGCGCCGAAGCGGCGGGGTGGTTCCGTGTTGCGGAATCGAATGAAGCGACGCGCCCGTGAGATGCTGCGGCGATGCCGCGCGGAAATTCCCGCGGGTTGGGACATCGTCCTCCACCCGAAGACAACCGTGAGCACTGCCGATTTCGCCGCGCTCGAGGCGGAACTCCTCGGCATGTTTGCCAAGGGCTTGGCCTGAAGCAGTGCGGTTCACGGCCCGTCCGCCCCGGGTGGAGAGGCAAGAAAACGGTCACGACCATGAGAGCCCGGCCGATCCAAACGCTCGTTCTAGTCGCCCTGCGCACCTATCAGGCAATCTTGTCGCCTGTTTTTGCGGGTGCGTGCCGCTTCTATCCTAGCTGCTCGGTCTATGCCAGCGAAGCGGTGGCCCAGCACGGTGTGCGCCAGGGTCTCTGGCTCGCGGTCAAGAGATTGCTTCGTTGTCGCCCCTTTCACGGAGGCGGCTACGACCCTGTCCCTGTCCGCATGGAGCGGACGTGAGGCACGAGGAATTCCTGGAAGCTGATGAACGGCGACAAATTTTCCTCTGAATTGCGGCTGCTGCTGGCGTTTGCGCTATCCGTGGTGGCGATGTTGATCATGCAGCGCTGGATGGCACGTCGCTTGCCCCCGCCGCCAGCCAAAGCCCCGACTACGATGACGCAGCCGGTGGTACCCGCCCCGATTGAATCGGGGCCTGCGAAACCCCGGCCATCCGCCTCCATGCGATCCGCTGCCAAACCGGCGCCGGTGGAGGTCAAAGCTGCCACGGCTGAGCAAGAGATCGTCGCGGAGAACACTCTTTATCGGGTCGTCTTTTCCAATCGGGGCGCGGTGGTGAAGAGCTGGGTGCTGAAGCAATATGCCGATGAATCGGGCAGCCCGCTGGACGTGGTGCACCCGGCCGCATCGAGCCAGGTAGGCTTCCCGCTGCGCCTGGTTCTGGGCGAGGCGGGCGGGGTCGACGTGGCGGCGCTCCAAAAAGAGGTCAATGAAGCGCTCTTTGTTGGTCCTGCTTCGAAGAAGGTTTCGATTCCCGGAACCCTTGCCTTCGAGTACGCTGGCAAAAGCGGTCTGGCAGTGAAAAAGAGATTTCGCTTTGACGAAAGCTACGTTGTCCAACTCGAGACGATCGTCACTCTGAACGGGGCGCCGCTGGCCCACTCCATTTCCTGGCAGGGCGGTTTTGGCGACAAGACCGCTTTCCAGGCCCTCGAGCAGGTGCAGGTCTTCCGCCGGGCGCCCAACGAAGTGCAGCGGCTCGCCCACAAGAAGGTCTCTGCGCCCAAGTCGGAAGTGGGTTCCTTTGCCTACGCCGGGATTGAGGATCTTTATTTTGCGGCTGTCTTTCTGCCTCCCCCCGGCGCCGTGCGCATCACCGAGTGGAAAGATGAATTTGAGCCGGCGCCCGCGAAACCCGGGGAGAAAGCGAGCAAACAGCCAGCGCTGGGGATTGCCTTGGGCGTGGCCGGCGGAGAGGGTGGCCCCGATCGAATCGGGGCGGGCGCGCCGCCGGCAGCGCAGTCCCTGGGCCTCTTCGTCGGCCCGAAAGACCTAGACGCGCTGGGAGCGGTCAAACCACCGCTCTCCGAGCTCGTGGATTTTGGCTGGTTTGCGGTCATCGCCAAGCCGCTCTTCCTCGGCATCAAGTGGCTCTACCACAACGTCGTGGCCAATTACGGCTGGGCGATCGTCATCATGACGATTGGCATCAACATGGCGTTGTTTCCCTTGAAGTTGAAGGGAATGCAATCAGCCCAGAAGATGCAAAAGGCTGCGCCCGAAGTTCGCTCGATCCAGGATCGCTACAAAAAGTTCAAGTTCAATGATCCGCGCAAGCAGGAGATGCAGAAAGAAATCATGGCCGTTTACAAGAGGCAGGGCATCAACCCGCTCGGCGGTTGCCTGCCCATGCTGCTGCAGATCCCGTTTCTCTACGCCTTCTACAAGGTGTTGTCCATCACGATTGAGATGCGCCACGCGCGGTGGCTCGGTTGGATCAAAGATCTTTCGGCGCGCGATCCCTACTATGTGCTCCCGATCTTGATGGCGGTGACGATGTACTTCTTGCAGAAGATGACGCCGACCGCCACCGCCGACCCTGCCCAGCAGCGGATGATGAACATGATGCCCATCATGCTCGGCGGCATGTTTGTGGTCTTTCCCGTCTCGAGCGGACTGATGCTCTACTGGCTGGTTGGCAACATCATCGGCATAGGCCAGCAGTGGTTCATCAACCGGCTGGGAGCCAAAGAAGCCGAGCGGGACGCCCAGAAAAGGCGAGGCCGGCCCCCTCGGTGAACGGGCCGAGGCGACAAGCCCGCCTGGCTGGATGGCGGTAAACCCTGGACCCGACCGGTTCAGAACCAGAGGCAGACCCCGGATGAGCGCTTGGATCCAGGATGGCAAGCTGGACCGCGAAGGCATCGAGGAGCCGCTGCGTTCCTTCCTGGATCGGCTGCTCCGCGCCTGCGGATTTTTCCTCACCTACCAGATCCGGCCAGCCGCGCCGCAAGACCTGACCGAAATGGAAAACCCGGAGCTCATCGTTGAATTCTCCGGCGAGGATTCGGCTCTCCTGCTCGAGCGCAACGCCGAGCTACTGCGGGCGATGGAGTACGTTTGCATCCGGGCGGTGCGGCTCGACCCGCACTACCACGACCGCATTCGCTTCGATTGCGAAGCTTACAAGGCAACGCGCATCGAAGAGTTGAAGCTGACCGCGCAGGTGGCGGCCGACAAGGTGCGCGCTACCGGCCAGCCGTTTCGCTTCAATCCCATGACGGCCCGCGAACGGCGCATCATCCACCTGGCGCTCAAAGACACACCCGGGATTCGGACGGCCAGCGAGGGTTACGGCGAACGGCGGCAACTGGTGATCTACCCGGAAAAGGCGACCCAGTCCTGATTTCTCGATTTCGGAAATAGTCCTGCCGTTGCGCCGCGCCCTCAACTTTGCGAATATGTTTCTGTCCATGGCCAGGGTGACGCCAAACCTATTGCTTGACCCGCTCACCGACCCGGCTCGGAAAGAGACCCGGCTCTTCGCCGAGTTGCGCCGCCATGGTTCCCTGGTGGTTGCCTTCTCCGGCGGCGCCGACTCTGCCTATCTCGCCTGGGCCGCTCACCGGGCGCTCGGCCGGCGAGCCCTGGCCGTGACCGCGCTCTCGGAAAGCTATCCGCGGTTCGACCGCGAACAAGCGGAAACGTTCGTGCGGCGATTTGGGATCCCGCATGAGTTCCTCCGCACCGCCGAGTTTTCGAATCCCCGCTATGTCGCCAACCGCCCGGACCGCTGCTATCATTGTAAGAACGAACTTTTTGAGCAACTCGACAAGCTGGCTGCCGAGCGCAAGTTTGCCGCCATCGCCTATGGCGTGAATGCCGACGATGTGAGTGATTTTCGCCCCGGCCATCAGGCGGCGCATGAGCACCGGGTGCTCGCGCCGCTGCTGGAGGTGGGGCTAAGAAAGGTTGAGATTCGCGCCCTGTCCGAACGCGCCGGGCTGCCGACGTGGGATCGGCCGGCATCGGCATGCTTGGCGTCGCGCATTCCTTACGGAACCGCCGTGACCAAAGAGAATCTGAGCAAGGTGGAGCAGGGCGAGGCCGCCCTGCGGGAGCTTGGCTTCCGCCAATGCCGCGTCCGCTACCACAACGAACTGGTGCGGATTGAAATTGCTCGCGAAGAATTGCCCCGGGCCCTCTCCTTGGAAATGGCCCACCGCATGACCGAGATCTTCAAGCAGCTCGGCTTCGCTTACGTCACCCTTGACCTCGAAGGCTACCGGAGCGGCTCACTCAATGAAGTGATCGGGGAAGCTGCCAAACGCAGCGACAGAGAACGATTCTGAAAACCGAAAACCGAAAAGGGAAAAACGAAACTCGGCACTCGAGATTGAAAGCCCAGGGAGTTTCGCTTTTCGAATGTCGATTTTCGAGTCGGGAGCTTACTCAAACCCGGCCATTTGCCACTTCTTCAGCGTGTCTTTGACGAGCGTGCCGACGCAGGCCACGATCTTCGCAAAATACTCGTCGGCTTTCTTCTGGGAAAAATCTTTCGGGTAGCCCTGGCCGGCGTGGTAGAGCCCGATGGTGGAAGGAAAGGGCGTAGCGCTCCAGCTTCCCGGCGCGGGGTTGGGCGTGGCCAACGCGTCCGAATAAAGGTCCTTGTGCACCAGCTTGGGATTGATCGCCTGGATGAAAGCGGTTTCATTGATGCCGGCGTGGCCGCCGTCTTCGCCAAAAACTTCTTTGGTGACGTGGCCGCAGGCGCTCCACCAGTTGATCACCAGCGTGTTCACTCGCCGCGCCAGGGCAAGCTGCTCGCATTCGCGCGTCAGAATCGCTGTCTGCAGTCCGCCGTGGCCGTTGATCACGACAATGTTCCTGAAGCCGTTTTTGACCATGCCCTCGAGGACTGCCCGCAAGTAGGGTGTGAACGCTTCTTCGGGAATGTGCAGGGCTCCTGGATAGGGCGCCATCGAGCCGGTGACCCCGTAGGGAATGTGCGGGGCAATCAGGGCGTTGGCGTCGGGCGCGATCGCGGCCGCGATTTTCACCGGGGCCAGGTTGTCCGCGCCGTTGTTGATGACGCCGTGCGGTTCGAGCGTTCCGACTGTGACCAGCACCGTCTTCACCTGCGCTGGGACGATCTTCTTGAACTCCATCCAGTTCAGGTCGTCCAGCAAGCGGCTGGGAAGGTCTTGAGCGGAGGCAAAGGAGGTAAAGCAAACAAGGAGGCAAAGGAAGAAGAATAAACGCTTCATACACGGCCCTCCCTAAATCAGTGTTTATCTGTGTTCATCTGTGGTTGCTGCTCACTGCCCACTGGTCGCCGGTCACCGGTCGCTGTGTCTCGGGCAGCCAGGATGGTGTTCACATGAATCTGCACGGTATCTTCAACCCGGCGAGCGTAGCCGCCGGCGAGCGTCACCGCCACAGGAATGTTTCGCCGTCGGGCCTTCTCGAAGACCAGCGCGTCGCGACGTCGCAACCCTGCCATGGTGAGGACGAGCCCGCCGAGCTGGTCTTCGCGGTAAGGATCCGCGCCGCCAACGTAGAAAAGAATCTCGGGCGAGAATTGCGCCAGGGCTTTTTCAAGATGCCGGTCGAGCAGCGTCAAATACTCCTCGTCGCCGATGCCGTCCGGGAGATTGATGTCCACGTTGCTTGGCGGCTTCGGGTGCGGGTAGTTGTTCTCCTGATGGATGGAGAGGGTGAAAACGGTTCCATCGCCTCCGAAGATGGCGGCCGTGCCGTTCCCCTGGTGGACGTCGGTATCCACCACCATGACGCGCTCGACCGCCTGCTTGGCCTGCAGGCGGCGGATGGCAATCGCTACGTCGTTCAGCACGCAGAAACCCTCGCCGTGGTCGGGATAGGCATGATGAAAGCCGCCGCCGATGTTGACGCCGAAGCCGTCGGCCAGCGCTCGCTCGCCGGCCAGGATGGTGCCGCCGGCCGAGAGCCAGCAGGCTTGGACCAGTTCCGGCGAATAGGGAATCTCCAACCGCAAGATTTCCAGGTAACTCAACTTGCCCAACTTGAGCTTGCGGACATATTCCTGGGTGTGGACGCGGAGGACGTCGGCGTCCGCCGCCGCCGGTGGCTCCAGGAAGTCGTCCCGTGCCGCCCATTTTTCTCGAAGCAGCGCGTCATGGATGAGCTTGTACTTGACGGAAGGAAAAACATGCGCCCCGAGGTTCAGATCGTAGCCATCGGAATAGATGAGCTTGAAAGGGAGCATGCCGGGGGAAATTTTAACATGAAGGCGACCGGCGCCAGGTGACCCGTGCCACGCGACCAATCCCGCGCCAAAAAGTCCTGAAAGTGCTCGGGCTCGAGCGCGGGCCCGGCACGGGAGACAAGGTTTTCTGGAGTATAATAGCCGCCACCGTGGACCTATTGCCGCACGCCAAGATCGGCACCATCTTGGGGTTGCTCGAGCAGGTGCGTGATGTTGGCGGCAAGGAAAACGTTTACAAGGTCGCTCAGCGCTTGCGTCTGGACCTGGATGATCTTGCGCCCATCACCGAGGCCGCTGAACTTCTCAGCTTCATCAAGGTTGAAAAGGGCGACATCGAACTGACTGCCACTGCCGTCAACCTGCTGGTCGGTGACGACAACCACCGCAAGAAACGCTTTCGCGAGCAAATCCTGAAGCTCCCGGTCATTCAGGAGGTCATGGCCACGCTCCGATCCAAGCGGAAACGTCGCATGGGGCGGGAACGCTTCCTGACGAAACTGCAAGCGCATTTTTCGCCCGGCGAGGCAGAGCGCCAGACGGCCACGGCGATCAACTGGGGCCGCTACGCTGGGCTGTTCGATTGGGATCAAGGTAAGGACGAACTGTATCTGCGCGAGGCGAAGCCGGCAGCGGTTGCGGCTCGCGGCAAACGCCGGTGAAGGTTTGCCCGGCGGCACGGGATGATCGGCCGCTAAATCTTTCGCCCCACTCCCAGCACAACCTGGCCCGCTTCCGGGGAGCAGGTTCGTACCCGGCTGAGAAGCAGCGCCTTGGCCGATTCGCCGAAAAATAATCCGGCGAATACCACGAACTTGATCGCCTCGCTCACCAGCAGCACACGATACATCGCGCTGCGAGCCCAATTTTTCTGAAGCCGTTTCAAAGAAGTTTGGGGTGAACCAGGTGATGAAAGAAGGCGAGCCGCGCTATGCTACTATGGTGGCCGCCGAACGACAACGCTGGCCGGGATCGGCTTTCGAGGCATGGCATGAAGGCGCATGTGTGGGTGATGTTGAAGCCGACGGTGCTCGACCCGCAAGGGCAGACGATCCTGCGGGCGCTCGAGTCCATTGGCTTTGCCGCCGTGAAGGACGTTCGCCAGGGCAAGTTTTTTGTCCTGGAGCTGGACAGCAACCTCAACCCGGAGGCGGCTCGCGCTGAGGTCGAACGACTTGCCAGGGAGGTGCTGACCAACCCGGTCATCGAAGAATTTCGGTACGAGATGGTGGAATAGGTTTTCCCTGTGCACAAAAATGCAGCAATTTTCCATCGCTTCTCAAGAGAGGCAGCAACCGGCCCAAAGAGCTTGAGATAATAGGCGGTTAGCGGGAAGCTGTTTGGCAGCCTGGTTGCTGAGGACAGGGCGAACGACCATGTGCGGAATTGTTGGATACATCGGGCCCAAGAAAGTGGTAGCCGTCATTCTCGAGGGGTTGAAGCGGCTCGAGTACCGGGGCTACGACTCGGCTGGCATCGCCGTAGTCGGGCAAAACGGGAAGCTCGAAATCCGCCGCGCTTCCGGCAAGCTCCGAAACCTTGAAGAAAGCATGCGGCTCCATCCGGCCGACGGCATCTACGGCATTGGCCACACCCGCTGGGCCACTCACGGCCGCCCCACCGAAGAAAACGCCCACCCCCACCGCGATTGCAAAGGCGAGGTGGTGGTGGTGCACAATGGCATCATTGAGAACTACCTGGACTTGAAGCGGAAGCTGGCCGCCGAAGGCCACAAGTTCGTCACCGAAACCGATACGGAAGTCGTCGCTCACCTGGTGGAAAAATATCTGAACGGCGTGCCGCTCGAAGAAGCCGTGCGCCGGGCGGTGAAAGAGCTGACCGGGGTTTATGCGCTTTCCATCCTCTCGACGCGCGACCTCAACAAGATTGTTTCCGCGCGCATGGGTCCGCCGGCGGTGATTGGCCTCGGCCAGGACGAATACTTCGTCGCCTCCGACATCCCGGCCATCCTCTACCACACCCGCGACATATTCTTCCTCGCCGATGGCGACATCGCCGTGATCACCCCTGAGGGCGTGCGGGTGATGGACTACGAGGGCAAACCGCTCGAGCGCGCCGTCCAGCACGTCACCTGGGATCCGATCATGGCGGAAAAGGGCGGGTTCAAGCACTTCATGCTCAAGGAAATCTTTGAGCAGCCGCGCGCCGTCCGCGACACGCTCCTCGGCCGGTTGTCGCTTGAGACAGGCAAGATCTTCCTGGAGGAGATGGACATCAGCGAGGAGGAATTCCGCCGCGTCACTGACGTCAAGCTGGTCGCCTGCGGCACCAGTTGGCATGCGGCGCTGGCCGGCAAGTTCATGATCGAACGCCTGGCGCGGTTGCCGGTGGAGGTGGACTACAGCTCTGAGTTCCGCTATCGCAATCCGATCCTGAGCGACAACAGCTTGACGGTTCTGATTTCGCAATCGGGCGAAACGGCGGACACGCTGGCGGCCCAGCGCGAGGCCAAGCAGAAAGGCTCGAAGACGCTGGCCATCTGCAACGTGGTTGGTTCCATGCTCACCCGTGAGGCGGCCGGCACCATCTACACTCACGCCGGGCCGGAAATTGGGGTGGCTTCCACCAAAGCCTTTGCCGGCCAATTGACCGCGCTCGTGCTGCTTTCCGTCTATCTGGCCGAACTGCGCGGCACCATCACGCAGGACTGCGCTCGCTCCATCTTGAAGGAGCTGACTCACATCCCGGCCAAGCTCGAGACCCTGCTCCAACACGACGAAATGATTGAGGAGCTGGCCAAGCATTTCTTCCGCTGCTCGGATTTCCTTTTCCTCGGCCGCGGCATCCACTACCCCATCGCGCTCGAAGGCGCTTTGAAGCTCAAAGAGATCAGCTACATCCACGCCGAAGGCTATCCGGCGGGGGAGATGAAGCACGGGCCCAACGCTTTGATCGACGAAAATCTGCCGGTGGTGGTCGTGGCCACATGCGATAAGAACGACGAGTTCTCCCGGGTGCACTACGAGAAGACGATCTCGAACATCAAGGAAGTCAAAGCGCGCGACGGGATCGTCATCTCGGTCGTCACCGAGGGCGACACAATGGCCCGCGAGGCCTCCGACTACGTGATTGAAATTCCGCCGGCGCCGGAATTGCTCTCGCCCATCCTTGAGGTTATCCCGCTGCAACTGCTCGCCTATCACATCGCCGTCCGCCGCGGCTGCGACGTGGACCAGCCACGCAACCTAGCTAAAAGCGTCACCGTGGAATAGGTGGGCTTCGCGTTATGGGGACAGGCATTCCTGCCTGTCCCACCCCCGAGTGGCATAGGCATTCTTGCCTGTGCTCTGCAACCGCGGGCAGATACGCAGGCCGGTTGCACCCAATACCACGGCAGCGTCGGCGCGCTGGTTTTCCTGATGATCGCCACGCCGAGCATCCCCGAGCGCACGGAAGAATTGGCCTTGGTACTGGCTCGCTGTACAGCCCCAAGCAATCTTCCTGATCCATTGCTTTGGTGGGCTCTCCACGTTAGCCTTCATGCCCACAAAGGAGGTCCTATGGTCAGGCACGCTGCTGCAGCTGCTCTCGACTTTCGCCAAGCGCTGCTCGAAACTTACGCTGTCAACGACCGGATGAACCAGATCGTGCTCGAGCATCTCGACCCGCGCGCGTGGCGAGCCAAACCGCCTGGCCGTAAGGGACGAACCATCGCTGCCATCTTCGCTCACATCCACAACATCCGCCGCAAGTGGCTGAGGCTCTCGGCCCCGCATCTGAAGCTGCCTGCCCCGCTTCACCGCGCCCGCTGCACGCAGAAGCGGGCCAGGGCCTCCGCGAGCATCTCGCCGCAGCGCA
>Ga0209109_10000221_pt1 | contig 27828 bp, 31 predicted proteins | sample Rifsed10ft2_FD_184004 | JGI IMG/M metagenome (GOLD analysis project Ga0209109, IMG submission 184004) | Soil microbial communities from Rifle, Colorado, USA - sediment 10ft 2 (version 2) | ecosystem: Environmental > Terrestrial > Deep subsurface > Rock core/Sediment | place: Rifle, Colorado... | reverse complement strand
GGCTACCACCGCGCAGCCAGAGGCCATCGCCTCGGCGAAGACGAGGCCAAAGGACTCCGTGTCGCCGCCGTTCGCCACGATGGACGGACCGATGAAGACGTCGGCGGTCGCGTAGTAAGGCGGCAGCTCCTCCTGGCGCTTACCGCCGGCGAAAACCACGCTCTCCTCCATGCCCAAAAGCCTGCTCAGCGACTCCAGCTCGCCTCGCAGAGGGCCGTCGCCGACAACGACGAGCTTCGCCGCCGGGAAGCTCTCGAGGATCGCCGGCATCGCCTCGAGAAGGTAGCGCACGCCCTTCTTCTCCGCCAGCCGGCCGACGAAGAGGAGGAACGGGCCGCTAACGCCCAGCGTGCGCCGCAGCCGCTCGTCACGCGCATCCGGCCGGAACCGTTGTGTATCGACTCCCATCGAAATGACCTCGACGCGTGGGCGGCCGCTGCGTGGTGAGCCTCTCGAACCGCCCACGAGGTCAGCCATGACCCTCGCCAGGTCGGAGCTGACCGCCGTGAGGGCGATAGCGCGACGCAGCGCCCAGCGTTTCAGCGCGTCCTGTACCCGGCCGCGGACGCCGTAGACGTCACCGCCGTGCGCCGTGATGACGACAGGCGTCTTCGTGATGAGTCCGGCCGCCGCGGCGACGAGGCCCTGGGGCAGGAGCCAGTGGGCATGGATGACATCCGGCCTGTGAGAACGGATCAGCCGCAGCGCGGCGATTAGCTCAGCGGCGAGGAAGAGGGGCACCAGCAGCCAGAGCCATCTGTTCCGCCTCAGGTTGGGGAGGATGCCGCCGTACGCGAGGCGCTCCAGCCTCTCCGGCCAGAAGTACCGGAACCGAACGACCTCCATGCCCTGCCACTCCTCTCTCAGAGAAGCGCCAGGGGCATGCGGCGCCAAAACAGTGACGTCAAAGTCGGCCTGAAGGCCGCGGCACAGGTTGTAAACAAAGGCTGGCTCCGTGTCCCCCTGCCAGCGCGGGAACGTGCTGGCCAGCACCAGGGCGCGGAGCCGCTCCGCCTTCGTGTTCCCCTCAGGCAACCTTCGACTCCGCCTCTGCGCGTGCCGGCGAGCGCAGCTCGGGCCGCCGCCGGAGGGGGACCGGCGGGTTCAAGCGCAGGTTGACGCCGTGCGCCGCCTTCAGGAGGTCCAGGATCACGCCCAGGTCGTCTGCCAGGTCGAGCAGGGCCATCGTGTCCTTGGGCAGGCACTTGCCGCCGTAGCCGCGGTAGCCGCCGTCCAGCACGTCGAGATGGGAGGCGCCGATGCGCTCGTCGACGGCGATGCCCTCCTTGACCAGCCCGTAGTCCGCGCCGAGGGCGGCGCAGAGGTCGTAGAGCTCGTTGGCGAAGGTCACCTTCAAGGCCAGGAAGGCGTTGGTGGCGTACTTCGTCAGCTCCGCAGCCTCCGCCGGCACGACGGCTGTATGCGGCGCCGGCGGCAGCAGCTTCAGCAGTCGCTCCCCTTCCTCCCGGTCGTCGCCGCAGACGCCGACGATCTGGCGGTCCGGCTTGAGGAAGTCCTCCACCGCGCTCCGTTCGCGCAAGAACTCCGGGTTGAAGAGGACGCGGTGCTCGGGGAACCGCTCTTGGAACTTGCGCGTCGTGCCGGGGAGGACGGTCGACTTGATGACGATGGTCTTGCTACCACGGAGCGGGGCGATAGCCTGCTCGACGGCGCTGTCGTCGAAGCCGTGGCCGGGAGCGTAGGGCGTCGGGACGCAGACAAAGACGAGCCCGGCCGCGTTGATCTCCGCCAGCGAGCCCAGCCTCTTGGCCGGGTCGTACAGAAGCGGCGGCACGCCCTGCGACTCGAAGTAGTGGCGGACGGCGCCGCCGACGACGCCCACACCGATGACGCCAACGCTCTGAAACCCGTTCAGCAAGCTACGCAACCTTTACCCTCCCGTTGGTTTCCTCGATCTGAGCGTCCGCCCTGGCCCGGCGCGGCTCCTGGACGTCCTTCGCGGATACGTCCTTTAGCCGGTAGAGCACCTCTTCCAGAAGCTCCCGGTTCCAGCTGATCGCCTTCGCCAGGAGGCCAACGACAATGAGCTGCACGCCGACGAAGACGAGCACCAGGCCGGCGATCAAGGACTGGACGTGGCCTTGACCGTCGCCCTGGAGGACGAAGTAGAGAAAGCGCAGGAACGGCGCTACTCCGGCGATCATCAGCGCCACGCCCACCGTCCCGTAGGCTCGCAGGGGGCGGTAGCGCAGGATCGACTGGAGGATCCCCACGCCCGCGGCCCAGACGTGCTTCGGCAGGCTCGCGATGAGGCGCGAAGGCCGTTCCACGTGCCGCGCCTTCAGAGGGATGCTCACGACGCGCAGGCGCCGGTCGACGGCGTTGAACAGCGTTTCGTGCGTGTAGGTGTGGCTGGAGAGCACGTTCAGCGAGAGCGCCGCCTCGCGGCTGTAGGCGCGGAAGCCCGAGGAGACGTCCACGCCCGGGATGCGTAGCAGCCGCTGGAGGATGAAGTTCGCCAGGCGGTTGCCCTGCTTGTTCGCCCAGCGCATCGCCAGCCCGTCGAAGACGCGGCTGCCGACCACGATGTCCGCCTCGTTCCGGAGGACGGGCTGGATGAGGTCCGGGATGCGCGTCTGGTCGTAGTGGTTGTCCGCGTCCGTGTTGACGATCACGTCGGCGCCGCGCACCAGCGCCTCGTTCAGCGCCCGCCGGAACGTGTAGGCAAGGCCGCGGTTCGTGCCGTTGCGGACCACATGGTCGGCCCCGGCGGCGAGCGCCGCCTCGACGGTGCCGTCCCGCGAGCCGTCATCGACGACCAGCACCTCGACGCGGCGGACGCCGGCGATGGCGCGCGGTATCTCGCGTACAACCTCGCCGATGGTCGCCTCTTCGTTGTACGCCGGGATCGTGACGATGAGCTTCAAGTCGCTGGGCCTCCTTCCCATGCTCCTATGCTCAGTTTCGGTCGGACGGCGGCTCACTTTATTCGACTCTCCCCTTAGTAAGGCGCGACGACGAAGCCGGCCGGGCTGAGACGGCGGAAGAACGCCTCCGCCTGCGCACCGCCGCCGAGCTTCTTCGAGACGTAGTCGTAGGCGGACGCCGTCACCTGCGCCGGCTTCGCCTGCGGCGCCAGCAGGGCCCGGTCGACGCGGTAGACGCGGACCTCGTCGGCCGGGCCGGCGCTGAGGCTGTAGACGCGCTCGAACGCCGGGTTGTCCTCGAAGTAGGCCGCAAGCGATCTCGAGCTGAAGCCGGCGTCCTGGCTGCTGAGGACGACGTAGTCGACGTCCCGCCGGCGCAGCTCGTCGACGAGGTCGTTCTCCGCCAGGCCGATGAAATAGCCCTTCACCGGGTAGCGCGTCAGGTAGAGCCAGCGGTCGGCGGCAGAGTCCTCGGGCATCAGGTGGTTCTCCCAGCGGAACAGCGTGCTGCGCCGCGCCAGCGGCGGTACGGCGTCATCTCGCAGCGAGAGGTCCACCTCGACGGTCGGCAGCTGGTGAAAGGCGAACTCGCCGCCCGTCAGGAAGTAGAGGTGGGAGTAGTAGAGGCGGGAGGACATCACCGTGCTGCCCGGCTCCAGGTTCTCGCTCAGCCAGGCGGCCGCCACCTGCGAGAGGGAGTTATGCCAGTCGTCCTGGTAGTCGACCGGCGCCCGCCGCGTGACGGCGCCGGCGCTGGCGAGGACGACCACGGCGACCGTGACTCCTCCCACGACGAGCCCCGCCTGGCGGAGGAAAGGCTGGCGGAAGTCGAGGCCGGCGCTCCAGCCCACCAGCCAGGCCGCGGCGCCGCCGAGGGCCACGTACGAGAGGTAGACCACGGGCAGGAGGTCGCGCAGGGAGAGGTGCCTGTCCGCCACGAGGACGAAGTAGGAGGCGAACAGGAGCAGCGAGAACGCCAGGACGCCCCAGCTCCTGCTTCCCCGACCCAGGCCGAGGACGAGGGCCATGACCCAGGCGGCGCCGACCAGCGCCGCCGGCTGCACGTTCGTCGCGAAGACCTGTACGACGTACGCCGGCACGTGCGCCAGATAGTCGCGCTCGTAGCGCCAGGCAGCTGCCTCGAGACCGAGGAGGAAGACGCCGACCCAGAGCGCGACGCCCACGAGGGCCGCGGTCCGGCTCAGGCCTCCAGCAGCGCCTTCGGCAGGGGCGCGTCGCAAGAAGGCGAGACAGGCCAGCGCCAGAACCGCGCCCAGAACAAGCACGGCGGCTGTCAGGCGGCCGCCCGACAACCCTACGAGGAACAGCGAGCCGGTCTGCGCGTAGACCCAGACCCACCACCAGGCCGTCAGGGCTGCGAAGCCGCCGTACCAGGCGAGGAGCGAGCGCTTCCAGCCCGTCCGGTACCCGAAGAACAGCGCCAGCACAGCCGGCAGGGGCAGGAGGAGGACGGCCGACTCCTTGACGAGGAAGGCGAGGCCGAGCAGCGCGCCGCTGGCGGCCGACACGGGGACACTGCGCCGCTCCTCCGCCTGCCAGAGAAGGAGCAGCGAGCCGAGGATGAAGGCCGTCTCGGTGCCGTCGAGGAAGAGCGTCGTGCCCATGCCTCTGAGATAGGGCGAGGCGGCGGCAAGCACGCCGGCGCAGAGGCCCGCCCAGGCGCCGAACAGGGCGCGGGCGAGGAGGAAGACGAGCAGCACGTTGGCGATGAGGACGAGGCGGGGCAGCCAGTAGGCGGCCTCGAGGGACGCGCCGGCCGCCTTGAACGTCGCCGCGAGCATCACCGGATAGAGGGGCGCGCGGTGGACGATGGGCTCACCGGTCGGGTAGGTCAGGCCCTTGCCGCTGGCGATGTTGAGCGCCTCCGCGACGTAGAGGGATTCATCGGAGGTCAGCGGCGAGCGTCCCGCCTGAAGGGCAGGCAGGCAGAGGAAGAGAAGCAGTCCTACGGTGAGGAGGGAAGACGCCTCCCGCGCCAGCCAGCTCCGATCGCTGGACCGGTGGCGGGAAGAGACTGTGATCTCCATGGGCTCCCTCCCACGTGCCTGGCGCCACAGCGGGGCAGACCGTCGGCTGGACGATCCGCCCCGCGTGACCTGACTGACTGAGGCTCTTACCTTCGCGGCTTGTAGGCGAGGGCGAGCGAGCCGGCGGTCAGGACGACGATGCCAAACCCGATGAGGGCGTAGGTGGCGCCGTTCGTCGCCGCGCTGCTCAAGTAGCCGCCGCTACCGGCCGAAGGCAGGCTCGACGCCGACGGGTCGACGCCGCCCACGGGCGCTGCCGGCGGGAGCGCCGCCGAACCGCCCGAAGGCCCGGCACCGCCGGCGCCGCTAGCGCCGGTGCCGCCGGTGACGTCGGTCTCCGCGCCGACGTCCGTCTCGAGGCCCTGGGTCACGCTGCTGGAGACCAGAAGGCTCCCGACCACCAGCGCCCCCAGGACGGTGGCGACAGCTACAAACTCGCCGATTCTCAGCAATCTACTCATACCTGGTAACTCCTCCTCTTTCGGCTTGGGGTATCCTTCTGCATGATCGGCAGCCGGCCTTCAACCTTTACCCCTTACACGAATCTGCAAGACTATTGCCGCAACCCCTGACGCCGGGCCAGCCGATGCCGCCCGCCCACATGAGGGAAACCCCCATTCGCGGGCCCTCCTTCCGGACGATAACCAAGTCGAAGGAGTCCGAACCCAGCGGCTCGGCCCCGGTTTTCTAGCCGGGCTCCGGGCTGCGCAGCAGAGAAGCAGGGCAGTCCGCCATATGACGCGAAGCTCGCTCGCTACAGCGTTCCTGGTCATCGGCCTCGCCTTCGCGACCTTCGGCCTGCTGATCGTCGACGGCGACCGAGCGCCGCGGGCCCGTGTCCTCTCATCGAGCCCCGATGCGCCGACATCGCTGCCGCCCGCCGGGGCCGCGCCAGCCGACTCTTCGCGAAACGACGTCCAGCGCTGGATCGTGCGGCTCGAAGTGCCACGGATCGGCGTGGACGCGCCCGTCACGGCTCTCGGGCTCGACTCCACGGGCGCGATGCCGTCGCCGGCAGGGCCGGCAGAGGTCGCCTGGTACGACTTCTCGGGCAAGCCGGGCCGCGCAGGCAACATCGTGATGGCCGGCCACGTCGACTACGTGAACTATGGGCCGGCCGTCTTCTGGCGCCTGAGTGAGCTCGAGGCGGGGGACGAGATCCGGCTGTCGCTAGACGACGGCGAAACGCTGGTGTACCGGGTCCAGGAGATCGGCTACTACGAGGCGGCGGCGGCGCCGGTCGCCGAGATCGTTGGGCCGACAGCGACCGAGTCCGTCACGCTCATCACATGCGGCGGTAACTTCGACAGAGGCACGAGCGAATACGACCAGCGCCTGGTAGTGAGAGCCGTGCGGACGCACGACTCCGTGGCGTTCTCCGAGTCTCCGTAGGCGGCCTGGCTGCGGGCGCTCCGCCTAGGTACGCCCGCCGATGACCGCGATCACCTCGATGGAGACGGCCGGCCCGCCGCCGCCCTGGACGATGGTGTGGCGCGCCGGGCGGCTCGCCTCGTCCGGGAACATCTCCAGCCAGGGCTTGTTGACGTGCGGCCGCACGCCCGGGTCGCTAACGAATACCGTGACCCGCGCTACGTCCGAAGGCGTCCCGCCCGCCTTGGCGAGGATGTTGCGCAGGTTCTCGAAGACGTTCGCCGCCTGCTCCTCGACCGATTCCGGCGTGGCGCCCGTCTCCGGGTCCCGCCCGCCGATGACGGAGGTGAACAGCACGTTCCCCACCCGGCACGCCGTCGGTATCGGGTTCTGGTGGATGGAAGGTGGGACGTCGAAGCTCTCGCGCCAGGCCATGCTCTCCTCCCCTCGCGCCGCATTATAGCCGCGCGGCAGGCAGTCCTGCTCCTGGGTCATTGCGAGTCCTTCGCAGAAGGGCGAAGCAATCTTTGGCGGCTCGTCGTCAGCGAGAGGGCTGCCCAGGATTGCTTCGGGCCGCCTGCGGCGACCCTCGCAAAGACGAGCCGTGTGCGCGTGCTAGAATCGGATCAAAGCCCGCGAGGTCGATTTGCTCCTAACCTACTCCGAGCTTCTCCAGGAGAGCCTTCTCCTCTTCCTCACCTTCTTCGGCGCCGTCGTCAGCGCCCTCCTGGCCGGCATCGCCTTCCACGAGTTCAGCCACGCCTTCGTCGCCGACCGCCTGGGCGACCGCACGGCGCGCGCCGCCGGCCGCGTCAGCCTCAACCCGGCGCGCCACCTCGACCCGACGGGCACCGTCTTCCTCATGCTCGGCGGCTTTGGCTGGGGCAAGCCGGTGCCGGTGAACCCCTCTCGCCTGCGCAACGGCCCGAAGAGCGGGCGGGCGATGGTCGCCGCCGCGGGTCCGCTGGCCAACCTCCTCCTCGCCGTTCTCGCCTCGCTGCCGATGCGCCTGGGCCTCGTCGACTGGCGCAGCCCCTTCCTCGTGCCGCGGAGCATCAGCAGCTGGGAGGCCGGCGACTACCTCGGCCTCTACCTGGCGGCGCTGATCATCTTCAACGTCGTCCTGGCCGTCTTCAACCTCCTGCCCGTGGCGCCGCTCGACGGCTTCGCCGTCGCCGTCGGCCTCCTGCCGCGCGACCTCTCGAGCAGCGTCGCCCGGCTGGAGCCCTACGGGCCGGGCATCCTCCTGCTGCTCATCGTCATGCCCTTCGTCACCCAGGGCTCCGTCAGCATCCTGCACGAGGTGATGTCGCCCCTGATCAACGGCCTCACGGAGCTAATCGCCGGCGGTGGCCACGCCTTTGGCTAGGGCCCTCTACCGCTCGCGGCAGGTGCTGCACGCCCTGCGGCCGCGCATCGACGCGGAGGAGTTGCGCTTCGCCCGCGCCCTCCTGACCGAGGCGCAGTCGCAACTCTTCTTCGCCATGGAGCAGCGCGACCAACGCCACGCCCTCGCCGTGGCGCGCCGGCTGCGCGAGAGCGGCGTGGACGACCGCGACCTGCTGACCGCCGCCCTCTTGCACGACTGCGGCAAGGGCGCCGTCCCGGTCTGGCTGCGCGTCCTCTACGTTCTCGCCCCGCGTGCGGTCAGCCGGCTCGCCGCTCCCGGAGCCTCCGGCGTGCCAGCAGCGGCCGACCGCCTCGTCAACCACGCCGAGCTCGGCGCCCGCGTCGCCGAGGCGGCCGGCGCCGGCGCCCTCGCGGTGCGTCTCATCGCCGGCCGCGTCCTGCCCGGCGAGGAGAGCTTCGCCGAGCGCCTCCGCGCCGCCGACGACGCAAGCTGAGCGCGCCTCGGTTAAGATGTAAGTAAGCTGCGGTACCAGGCCGCTCGCGGGCGCAATCGGGGAGCGCCGGGAGGAGAACTCGATGGGTAAGGTAGCGATCATCGGCCTCGGCCTCATTGGCGGCTCGATGGGCCTCGCCATCCGGCGGGCCGAGCCGGTCGACACCGAGGTCGTAGGTTACGACCGCGACGGGCGCGTCGCCGCCAGCGCCGTGCAGGCCGGCGCCGTGCCGAAGGCGGCGCGGACCGTCGAGGAGGCGGTCGCAGGCGCTACTCTCGTGATCATCGCGACGCCCGTCATCTCCATCCAGAAGGTGCTGGCGGAGATCGCGCCGCGACTGCAGCGCGGCGCCGTCGTCACCGACACGGCGAGCACGAAGCTGAGCGTCATGGGCTGGGCGCGGGAGATTCTGCCGCCCACCGTCCACTTCATCGGCGGCCACCCCATGGCCGGCAAGGAGAAGTCCGGCCCGCAGGCGGCGGAGGCCTCCCTCTTCGACGACCGGCCCTACGCCATCGTCCCGCCCAAGGACGCCATGCCCGGCGCCGTCAGCACCGTCGTCGACCTCGTCAGCGCCATCGGCGCTCGCCCCCTCTTCGTCGACGCGGAGGAGCACGACGCCTACGCGGCGGCCGTGAGCCACGTACCCCTCGTGTCATCCATCGCCCTGTTCAACCTGGCGCGCGGCAGCGCCGCCTGGCCTGAGCTGGCCAACATGGCCGGCCCCGCCTTCCACGACCTCACGCGCCTCGCCGCCGGCGCGCCGGAGATGTCGCACGACATCTGCCTGACCAACCGCGACAACATCCTCCACTGGCTCGACCGCTACGTCGACGAGCTCTACCGCCTGCGCAGCCTCATCGAGCAGAGCGACGCCGAGACGCTGTTCCGGACGCTGGCCGAGACTCAGCTGGAGCGCGAGTCCCTCCTCGCCGGGCCGCCCAGGCGCAAGGAGGCCGACGTCGACGTCGATCTGCCCTCCCCCGGCGAGGCGTTCACGACGATGATCGCCGGCGGCTGGATCAGGCGCTCGAAAGAGGTCGCGGACTCCCTCGAAGAGCAGGCAAAGGAGCGCGAGCGCAAGGAGCGCCTGCGCCGCCGCGAGTAAACAGGCATCGCCGCGCGTGGCGCTACCCGAAGTTGTAGAGGTCGTGCCGCCCGCGAGGCCGTCGCCGGTCCTCGTCACCATCCCCGGGTCGAAGAGCATCACGAACAGAGCGCTCATCCTCGCCGCCCTCGCCGACGGCAAGACGACGCTGCACGGCGCCCTCTGGTGCGAGGACACGGAGGTCATGGTCGAGGCGCTGCGCAAGCTCGGCTTCGAGGTCGGCGTCGAGCCTGACCCGGCCGAGGAGGCCAACCGCACGATCAGCGTGACGGGGCTCGGCGGGCGGATCCCCAACGCGGGCAGCCGCGACCGGCCGCTGGAGGTCTTCGTCGCCAACGCCGGCACGGCGGCGCGCTTCCTTACGGCCATGCTCTGCCTGGGCAACGGCGTCTACCGCGTCGCCGGCGCGCCCCGCATGAACGAGCGCCCTCAGGGCGCCCTCTTCGACGCCCTGCGCCAGCTCGGCTACCGCCTCGAAGCCGAGGGTGGCCACCTGCCCGCCCTTCTCCACGGCGAAGGCGGCTCGACGCACGGCTCCTGCGTCGTCGACATCGCCGAAAGCTCCCAGTTCGCCTCCGCCCTCCTCCTCTCCTCCCGCGCCGGCGGCTGGCGGGTGAAGGTCACCGGCGAGGACGCGGAGGAATCGGCCTACGTGGCGATGACGTCGAAGCTGATGGAGGTATTCCCCCGGAACGGCGGCGAGTTTCAGATCGAGCCCGACTGCTCCAGCGCCAGCTACTTCCTCGCCGCCGGCGCCCTCCTGCCCGAGACGAAGCTCGCCGTCGCCGCCTGGCCGGAGAGCGGCTGGCAGATCGACGCCCGCTTCCTGGAGTTCGCGCGCCGGTTCGGCGACGACGCCGGCGCCGCTTATGCCGACGTCTCCCGCCTGCGTGACCTGGGCGACGCGATCATCACCGCCATCGTCGTCGCGCCGCTGCTGCCGCGGCCGTCCCGCTTCGTCGACCTCGGCCGGCTGCGACTTCAGGAGTCGGAGCGCGTGCAGGCGCTGCGCACCGAGCTGACGAAGTGCGGCGCCCGCGTCATCGAGAGGGGCGACACGCTGGAGGTCTTCCCCTCCGATCTGCACGGCGCCGAGATCGAGACCTACGGCGACCACCGGATCGCGATGGCGTTCGCCATCCTCGGCCTCAGGGTGCCCGGCATGCGCATCCGCAACCCGGCCTGCGTCGGCAAGACCTTCCCGAACTTCTTCGCCAAGCTCGCGGCGCCGCCGCCTGCTGGCCTCGGCGCGACGGTGCTGGACACGCGGACGCGCCGGCCCCTCGCCGGCGCCGCGCTCGTTTCGGGCTGATGATAGCGAAGCCTCCCGCCGACCTGCCGGACATCCCAGCCGGCCCGCCCCTTCTAATCGTCCTCTCTTCGCCCTCCGGCACCGGCAAGGACGCCGTGCGCGACCTCCTCACCGCGTGGGGCCTGCCCTTCCACTTCGCCGTGACGGCGACGACGCGCCCCAGACGCCCGCGCGAGATCGAGGGGCGCGACTACCGCTTCCTCAGCGAGGCGGAGTTCGACCGCCTCGAGGCCGAAGGCGGCCTCATCGAGCACGCCCTCGTCTACGGCCGGCGCTACGGCGTGCCCCGCGCCGAGATCGTCGAGCCGCTCGCCGCCGGCCGCGACGTCCTCGCCCGCGTCGACATCCAGGGCGCCGCCACGCTGCGCCGACTCATCCCGGATGCCCTCCTCATCTTCATCGCGCCGCCCTCGCTGGACGAGGCGCAGCGCCGCCTGCAGGAGCGCGCCACCGAGGGCGAGACCGACCAGCGCCTGCGCCTCGATACGGCGGCGAAGGAGATGGCTGCCGCCAAAGACTTCGACCACGTCGTCGTCAACGAGACGGGCCGGCTAGAGGAGACCGCTCGGCGCGTCCTGGCGATCATCGCCGCGGAGAAGCGCCGCCGCGCCACGCGCGAGGCTTGACGAGCATCTGACCGCCGCGGTCCGGTCTCACCTTTCCACCGGTGCAGCCCAGCTATGCCCGCGTCCCCCTCTCTGCCTGCGGAGAGGGGGAGTGAGGGGGAGAGGTCGGCGCCGCCGCGCCGCCCGCCAAAACAATCCCCGATAGCACGCCAACCGGCCGTACCCCTGTCTTTGCGAGGGCGAAGCCCGAAGCAATCTCGGCTATGCCGCCCAGGATTGCCACGGTCGCTTCGCGACCTCGCAATGACAGGTTGAAATGAGCTGGATGGCGGCACGTTCTCATCAGTAAGAAGCCCATCGCGAAAGGAGTCGCAGAGGTTTGGCCTCCGGACCGCGTCGCTCTCGCTCCCGCGCTCCAGGCGCGCGCTTGCGACTCATAACCTCGGCGCCGCCGGCGCCGGCCGACACCTTCAGCGCCCTCGGCGTCAAGATCAGCGTCATGAGCGCAGAGGAGCTGACGGCGGCGCTCCTCGCGGGGCCGCGCCAGAGCCTGCCGCTGCGCGTCCACTTCGCGACGGCGCGAACGCTCCTCCACGCCGCGAAGGACATCGACCTGCGCGAGGCGCTGAACGAGGCCGACCTCGTCCTGCCGGCCGATGCGTCCCTCGCCCTGCTGGGTAGACTGAAGGGCAAGCAGGTGCGACGCCTGAGCGCCACGCGAGCGCTGCTTGCCGTCCTGGAGCGCTCCGGCGAGCGCGGCTACCGCCACTTCTTCCTCACCGGCGACCCGGAAAGGAACCAGGAGCTCGTCGAGGCCCTGCGGGGGCGCTCTCCCGGCCTCGAAATCTTCGGGGCCTCCGCCCCGCCGCTGGCCGACCTCGCCTGGCGGGAGATCGAGGCGCTGGCGGCGCGGATCAACGAGCCGGCGCCCGACTACGTCTGGCTCGGCCTGCGCTCGCCCCACCAGGACGACTGGCTGGCCGGCTTTCGGCCGCTGTTGGACGCGCCCGTCATCATCGCGGTCGGCGAGAGCCTGGAGCGCCTGACGGAGGCCGGAATCCCCTCTCGATCACTGGCCGGCCTGCGCCGCCTCGCCGCGGCCGCCGGCACCGCCTTCAGCATCCTTCGCCTCCTCGTCGCCTCGCTCCGGCTCCGCTCCTGACGGCGGGCAGACCGTAGCGGCGACCTTCAGGTCGCCATAATCGTCGTGGCGAGCTAAAGCTCGCCGCTACGCGCGTTGCCATCCAGCTTGACGGCCTCCGGCCGCGGTAGACATACTGCCTTCGCCGCCTTTCCGGCAGGCAGGCTTGTCGAAGGAGAGGGCTCCCCATGGTCAACGTGGCGAACTACCGCAAAGAGGTCGTCGAAGCGTCGCAGCAGCTGGTGCGCTCCGGCATCATGACCAAGACGCTGCACGGCAACCTCAGCCTGCGCCTGCCGGACGAGGACGCCTTCCTCCTGACGGCCGGCGGCTCCCTGGCCGACATGCAGCCAGAGAACGTCGCCCTCTTCCGCCTGGACGGCAGCCTCATCGAGGGCACGGTGATGCCCGTCGGCGCCGAGATCATCCAGATGCACGCTATCGTCTACCGCCTGCGGCCTGAGTTCCGCGGCGTCGTCCACACGCACTCGCCCTTCGCCACCGGCTTCGCCGTCGCCGGCCAGGCCATAGCGCCCGCCTACGAGGCGATGGTGCGCAACGGCCTCACGGAGGGCGTGCCCGTCGCCCGCTACGGCCCCCGCGGCTCCGAGGAGTCCGTGAACAACATCGCCGAGGTGCTGAAGGCGCACCAGGGCATCCGCGCCCTCCTGTTGGAGAACCACGGCGTCCTCGCCTTCGCCGAGTCGGTCGCCGGCGCCGTGCGCGTCAACATGACCGTGGAGGAGTCGGCCGAGATCATGCTCTACGCCCAGCAGCTCGGCGGCGCCAAGCCGCTCCCCGCCCAGATGATCGAGGCGACGAACCGCCGCGCCGCCGCCTTCAGCGCCGCCGGCGCCTACACGAAAGATCCCAGGACCTAAACGCTTCTGAAACCTGGCGGGCACGGCCTGCCATTCATCGTCTCTGCCGCCGCGCCGATAGTTAAGTAAGAGCGGCTGCCCGCCGGCGGGCAGTCACACGATGCGGAGGTCTCGAGTCTGCATGCGGCTGCCGTCCACGCTTCTTCGCCCCGCCGTCCTGCTGGCCGTCGCCATCGCCGCCCTCAGCTCACTCGGAGCCGGCCCCCGAACCGCCGACGCCCTCACCAACTGCAGCGTCGCCGACCTGACGTTCGACAGCCAGGAGCAGGCCTTCCTGACCCTGATCAACAACTACCGCGCCCAGAACGGCCTCGGCGCCCTCCAGACCTCTGTGAATCTCAACCGCGCCGCCTCCTGGCTCGCCAAGGACATGGCGGACAAGAACTACTTCTCCCACACCGACTCCCTCAACCGCTCCCTCGGCACGCGCCTTTCGCAGTGCGACGACTCCTACTCTAGCGCCGGCGAAAACATCGCCGCCGGCACCGTCACGGACACGGCACAGAAGGCTTTCGACCTCTGGGTGAACTCCGAGCCCCACCGGCTCAATATGCTCAACCTTAACTGGAAGCAGATCGGCATCGCCCGTTACTACAACGGCAACTCCACCTACAAGTGGTACTGGGTGACCGACTTCCACGCCCCGGACGACCTCACGCGCGTGAGCGGCGGCGGCGGTGGCAGCAGCTGCGCCGCGCCCACCATCCAGACCATGTCCGACACCAACAACTCCGGCGGCGGCAGCGTGACCTTCAGCTGGGGCGCCGTGCCCGGCGCCAGCACCTACCGCATCACGCGCCGCTCCGGCAGTAGCTGGGTTGGCCTGGGAACCACGGCCAACAGGAGTTGGTCGGGCACAGACCCGTCCGACGACCCCGAATACCGCGTCTACGTCGCAACCGGCACCTGCACGCCTACGCCGGGGCCCGCAACTACCTTCGACCCCACCGGCTCAGGGGGCACGTCCTGCAGCGCGCCGTCCATAACCGCGACCTCGGACACCGACCCTACAGGCGCCGGCACGGTGAGCTTCAGCTGGAGTCCCGTTCCCGGCGCCAGCACCTACCGCATCACCCGCCGCTCCGGCAGTGGCTGGGTAGGCCTGGGAACGACGGCCAATACGAGCTGGTCGGGCCTGGACCCGACCGACGACCCCGATTACCGCGTCTACGTCGCCTCCGGCACCTGCACACCTATACCAGGGCCCGCAACTACCTTCGACCCTTAGGCCGGGCGAGCCGAGACGAAGAGAAGGGGCCGGACACCGGCCCCTTCTCTCTGTGCTCTGACAGTGCCTAGACGGTGGCCCGCTCAGCTCGCACGCGCTCCGGCGAGCGGAAGGGGTGCAGCAGCTGGCCGACGAAGCCCGCCGGCACCGCCTCGCCGACGACGCCGAAGAGGGTGGCGCGTTTCTCCTTCGGGAAGTAGTACGTCCCGAAGACCATGTCGAAGACCGGCAGGAGGCCGGCGAAGTTCTTGTTCAGCGCCTCCGCCTCCGCCGAGTGGTGCCAGCGGTGAAAGGCCGGCGTCGTGATCACGTAGCGCAGCGGCCCCAGGTCCCAGCTCAAGTTCGCGTGTATGGCGATGGCGTACAGGGTGATGAAGGGCAGGTAGGCGGCGACCGTCAGCTGGCTGAAGCCCAGCAGGAGCAGCGGCGCCGCGACCACCGTGCTGGCGATGGCGTCGTTCAGAGGGTGGACGCGCACGGACGACAGCCAGTCCACCTCCGTCGACGAGTGGTGCACGGCGTGGATGCGCCACAGCCGGCCGATGCTGTGGAAGGCGCGGTGCTGCCAGTAGCCCAGGAGGTCGGCGAGGAGGAGGAACTCGACAAGCTGCAGCCAGACCGGCTGCCGGCCGACGGCCGTGTCGCGCTCGCTCAGGCCGCGCAGGTGGTCGCCCGTCAGCCCGACGCCGAACAGCGCCGCGAGCGACAGCACGGAGACGAAGACGACGACGCCGGTGAACAGCTTGCCCACCGTCGGCGTGAAGAGGAAGTAGGCGAGGTCGGTAAAGACCCCTTTGCGCAGTCGCCGCTGGCCGCGGATCGACGGCCAGCGCCACTCGATGACGCCAAAGACGACGGCGAGGACGCCGAAGCCAATGAGGAGGTTGGGGATTTGTGCGGGCATGACGCGCTCCCTTCAAGGGCAGCCCTGCCTTCGAGAAGTCGACTCTCCCTGTCGGCTCCCAGGCTAGACCAGGGACGAAGGCGGATGCGTCAACGGAGTGTTAAGAATCCTCAAACCCTTACCCCTGCTCCGGTACGCCTTCGCATGCCCCAGGCTTTAGCCTGAGATGCAGAAACGCCGCGCCTCAGGCAACGATCTCCGTCTCTTCCTCGATGATCTCGACGTCCGGCCGCAGCTCCACGACGTAGGCGATGGCCTTGGCGACGACCTCGCTGGCGTGCGTCGCGTCGTTCGCCACGGCGCAGATCGCCAGGCCGGCCAGCTGCCAGGCCTCGTTGTGATCCACCTCCGCCACGGAGACGTTGAAGCGGTTGTGCAACCGCTGCTGGATCGACTTGATGACCTGGCGCTTCCCCTTCAGCGAGCCGTTCTCCGGCAGGCGCAGGGTTAGGGTGGCGAGGGCGACGCTCATGAGACGGCGTTGCCGTTGGCCGAGGGTAGCGGCGGCAGGTCGGCGGGGTTCTTGAGGCCGAAGTGCTCCAGGAAGCGCAGCGTCGTGCCCAGCAGCGCCGGCCGGCCCGGCCCCGGCGCCCTGCCGACCTCTTCGACGAGGCCGCGGCCGATGAGCGAGGCGATGGCCGCGTCCGAGTTCACGCCCCGCACCGACTCCACGCCCGCCCGCGTTGTCGGCTGCCGGTAGGCGATGACCGCCAGCGCCTCCAGGGCGGCGCTGGAGAGCCGCTGCCGCCCCTCGAGGCCGAGGAAGCGCTCCACGTAGGGCCCGCACTCCGGCGCCGAAACGAGCTGCACCAGGTCGCCGGTGCGCTGCAGACGCGTCCCGCCCGCCACGCAGCGCTCGTCCAGCTCGCTGAGCGCCGCTTCTACCTCGTCCCGCGGCTTGCGCAAAGCCTTCACCAGCAGCGACGTCGCCACCGGCTCCTCGGCGACGAATAGGATGCTCTCGATGACCGCGGCCAGGCCCTCGCGGGCGACGGCCGGCAAACGCTTCATTCCGCCGCCTTCTCCTCGGCCGCCGCCTCAGCCGGGGCTTCCTTCGCAGCGACGCCTGCCGGCGCTTCGACCGCCTCGGGCGCTGCCGGCGGCGCCGCGGTCACTGGCGCCCGGCTGCGCAGGCGCAGCTCGCGGTAGTGCAAGCGCACGCGCGGCTGCTCGACGAGCGTGACGTGCAGCCGGTTCATCAGGACGTCCTGCGCCGCCTCGCACGCCTCGTCCGTCACCGTCGCCAGGTTCGCCTCCGGCTCCACGCGCAGGTCCAATGATAGCAGCACGCCCTTGCGCTTCGCCCGCACGCCCGCGCGCGCCTCCGTCACGCTCGGCACCTGGCGCACCGCCTCCTCGACGCGCTGGCTAATGGAGAGCGTCGAGAGGACGGCGTCGCCGACGCGCAGGTCCGTCACCTTCACGTCGGCGCCCGCCCGCGGCACGAGCTCGAAGGCCAGCACGACGACGGCGATGAACGCCACTAAGGCGCCGCCCGAGGTCAGGAGCGCCTTCTCCAGGTCCTCGTTGTGCTCGTCCAGCCAGTCGACGGCGTCGCGCAGGCCGTCGATCGACTCCTGCGGGATCGTCCAGGCGAGGACGACGAGGCTGATGGCGCCGGCGGCCAGAGCCAGGCACGCTAACACGAGCACGATGCGGTTGAGCAGGTTCAAGCCATCACCTCCGCGTAAAGGCCGTCCTCGTCGAGGGCCGTCAGGCGAGCCGCCGTCAGCCGGTTGGTCAGGTCGGCGTCCGCGGCGGCGCGAACGCGCACGTAGGTGTCGGTGAGGCCCTCCCAGCGTCCGTCCTCGCGGCGCTTCTCCCAGAGGACGGGAGACATCGTTCCCAGGAAGCGGCGGCGATAGGCCGCAGACATCTCGCCGGCGAGCGCGAGGAGGCGATGCACGCGCTCCTTCTTCACCGGCTCCGGCACCTGGTCCGGCAGCTTGAACGCGACGGTGCCCTGCCGCTGCGAGTAGGGAAAGACGTGCACGCCCGCGAAGGCGATCTCGCGAGAGAAAGCATAGCTCTCCTCGAACTCCGCCTCCGTCTCGCCCGGGAAGCCGACGATGACGTCCGTCGTTATCGCCACGTCCGAAATCGCCTCGCGCAGGCGGTCGACGGCGGCGCGATACTGCCCGGCGCTGTAGCGACGGCGCATGCGCCGCAGCACCGTCTCGCTGCCGCTCTGCAGCGCGAGGTGGAAGTGGCGGCAGAGTCGCGGGTCGCGCCACAGCTCGATGAGCTCGTCCGTGAGGTCCTGCGGCTGCACGGACGACATGCGGATGCGCGGGATGGCGGTCTCGGCGAGCAGCGCGCCCATCAGGTCATGCAGCGAAACGCCCCGATCGCGACCGTAGGCGCCGAGCTGCGTGCCCGTGATAACGACCTCCTGCGCGCCCTCCGCCTCGCGCGCCCGCGCCTCGGCTAAGATGGCCTCGACACTCTTGCTGCGCTCGCGGCCGCGCGTGCGGGGGATGATGCAGAAGGCGCAGACGTCGTTGCAGCCCTGCTGGGCGGCGATGAAGGCGCGCGTCTTCAGCGTTCTACGCACTCCCTCGCCCTCTGGGAGAGGGCCGGGGTGAGGGCGTGCTTCTGCAGGACGCAGCTCGATGATCCGCTCCGCCAGCGCAAGCTGCGCTGGCTGACGATAGGCGAGGTCGGCGCCGAGGGCGTCGATGGTCTGCGGCGAAGCCGTCTCCAGCAGGCAGCCCGTCAGCGCGACCGTCGCCTTAGGCGCGACGCGACGCGCCAGGCGCACGAGGTGACGTGACTTCTGGTCGGCGACGTGGGTGACGGAGCAGCTGTTGACGATGACGGCCTCGGCGTCCGCCGGCCGGTCGACGACGCGCCAGCCGGCTTCGCGCAGGCGCCGCGCCATCGCCTCCGAGTCGGCGATGTTGAGCTTGCAGCCCAGGGTGAGGATGGCGGCGGTGGCGGGGCGGGCGCTTTCCGACATAAGCCTACGCAGCGATCATAAGGGCTCGCAGGCCGCTGTCAAACGCGACCGACTCCCTGGTATCCAGCTTGTCCGAAGCAGCGGCTGGACGCTATCCTGTTCCTTACCGAAGGGGAGTATCCCTGAACAGCGTCATCGTCAGGACACCCCGATTCGTCGGGGCCGGTGCGCGGCCAGAGTGCGGGACAGACCTTCGGCTGATACGGCATCAGCTGGAGGTTTCTTTTTGACAATCGATCTCTGGGTCTGGCCGGCGTTCATTGGCCTCATCTTCTTCCTCATCGCGCTCGACCTGGTGTTCTTCCACCGCGAGGCCCACGAAGTCTCGCTGGGCGAGGCGTTCGTCTGGAGCATTATCTGGACGGTGATCGGCGTTGGCTTCGCCGGCGTGATCCTGATCTGGCACGGCAGCACCGCGGCGGGCGAGTACCTGGCGGGCTACGTAATCGAGCGCAGCCTCTCCGTCGATAACATCTTCGTTTTCGCGCTGATCTTCAGGTACTTCTCGGTGCCGCCGGCGTATCAGCACCGGGTGCTGGTCTGGGGCATCGTGGGCGCGGTCGTGTTCAGGATCGCGTTCATTGCGGCGGGCGCGAGCCTGCTGGACGCGTTCTCCTGGATGATCTACGTGTTCGGCGGATTCCTGGTGTTCACGGGCGTGCGCATGGCGATTTCGAAGGAAGTCGAGGTACACCCGGAGAACAACCCGGCGCTCCGGTTCCTGAGACGCCTGATGCCGATAACCAGCGACTACGAGGGCACGCGCTTCTTCGTGCGGCAGGCCGGCGTGCTGATGGCGACGCCGCTGCTGGCCGTGCTGGTAGTGATCGAGACGACGGACATTATCTTCGCGGTAGACTCGATTCCGGCGATCTTCGCGGTGACGGACGATGCGTTCATCGTTTTCACATCGAACGCATTCGCGATCCTGGGCATGCGGGTGCTCTACTTCATGCTGGCCGGCGCGATGCACCGCTTCGTCTACCTGAAGGCGGGCCTCTCCGTGGTGCTGGTGTTCGTGGGCGTGAAGATGCTCTCCGAAGAGGTCTACCACACGTCGATCTGGATTTCGCTGGGGGTAATCGCGGCAGTGTTGACCATCGCAATCATCGCGTCGCTGGTAGTCACGGGACGAAGAGGGCAAACGGAGCTTGGCCCAGCGTCGTCGCATGGTTCATAGTCGGGGCATAAGCATGAACGCGAAGAGACCGGTACTGGTCACGACAGACGGCTCGTCACACTCGCACCGGGTGCTGCCGCACGCAGCGCTGCTGGCGGGGGCCTTGGACACGCGGGTGACGTTGCTCCACGTGCTCGAGAAGTCGGAGGCGCGCGGAGGCGCGGAGGCTGAGCTGCGCGCAACGCTGGTGCGGCTGGGCATCGATGGCGACGTGCGCGCCGAAGCTCCGCAGAACAGAGAGAGGCCAGCGGCGGCGATCCTCAGGATGTCGAAGCAGATGGACGCCGCCTGCCTGGCGATGGACTCACGGGGGCACGGCGCGATCCGGCACGCATTGCACGGTAGTGTGGCGCTGGACGTGTTTAAGAGCGCCGGGCTGCCGCTGCTGGTCAGCGGCCCAAACCTGGAGCCGGCGGTGCGGCGTGCGGAGCCGTATCGAATCGTGCTGGCGAATGACGGCTCGCCGGCGTCGGAGGCAGTGCTGCGTGCCCTATCGCCGCTAATCGAGGCCGGGAGCTTCGAAGTGACGCTGCTGCGGGTGCACGAGCACGAGCCGGGTGGCAAAGACGACGCCGCGGCTATGGAGGTCTGCAGGCAGGAGTTGACGCGGGCGCGGGGCCTGCTGCCCTCGGACGCCTCCGTGGAAACGCTGGTCCGGGAGATCCCGCGCGGCGCTGGCGTCGACACGGCGATCATCGAGAAGGCGCTGGAGCTAAACGCGCACGCGATCGCGCTATCGACACACGGCCAGAGCGCCATGCGTCACGTGGTCATGGGCAGCATGGCAACGACGATGCTGGGGCGCTCGCCGCTACCGCTGATCCTGGCGCGCTCCGACGTCTAGCCGGGGCCGGGCTGCTCTGGCTCGGCTTCGTCACCTACGTCGTGATCAAGATCAGCACGTAGGCTGGGGGCCGGGGGTCGGGGATAAGGTCAACCGACGGCCACCCCGACCTCTGACTCCTAACCCCTGACCCCGGGGCAGAGTGGGGCGGAGCCTAGTCCGGCCCGCCGACCCAGCGAAAGTAGGGGTCGATGTCCGGCAGGATGCCCGTCGACGCGTTGAGGAAGACTATGCCGACGATGAGACTGAAGACGGCGGCGACGAAGCCTGCGGCGACGTAGATCGCCTGCCGCCGGCGCGCCGAGACGAAACCGAAGGTCGACGTCATCGTCACGAACGTGTTCGAGATCAGAAGCCCGACCACGAAGAAGAACAAGGCGGCGATCGCCACGCTCTTGCTCGCGGCGCCAACGGCGGTGGCGATGACCAGGGCCTGCGTCCCCGTCTCCGCGCCGATGCCGTGGATCAGGCCGATGCCGAAGGCGGCGCGAGCCGTGTAGCTCCTCGGCGCGGCGTGGACGTGCTCGTGCTGGCCGACGCGCGAGCGTACCCAGCCCCAGGCGTTGGCCACGCCGGCGAAGACCAGCATCCAGCGGCTGCGGATGTGAAACTCGCCGCCGCCCCGGAAGTACTGGTAGAGAGAGAAGAAGAGATACCCGGCGAGGAAGATCAGGGTGACGCCCACGACCCGCTCCATGACCGGGTCGATCCAGTCCGGCAAGATCTCCCGCGCCAGGATGGCGACGACGCCGAGGAGGACTACGACGGCGCCGTGGCCGAGGGCGTAGAGCGAGCCGAGCCAGACGGCCTCGCGGTGGGCGCGGGGCATGCGGTTGAGGATGACGTGAACGCCCGTGCTCGGCCGCGGCCGGACGAGCGTCGTGGTACCGCCGCGGCCCGCCGCGGCCTCGACGTGGTCGTGCGCTTCGCCCCGCTCGTGCGCCAGCTCGTGCTCGCCGTGCGGCCCGTGCTGCGAGTGGTGGCTCTCGTCCGTGAGCATGACGCCGGGCTCGCCTATGAGCCAGCTCTCGCCTTCCTCGGAGACGGACGCCGATGCGCTGGTGATGTCCGTGATGGCGGCGATGTGGTCCCAGTCGATGCCGTGGCGGATGCCGAGGGCGAGGGCGGCGGCGAAGACGCCGGCGCCGCCGCCGATGCCGGCGACGAGCAACGTGGCCTCGAAGCTCACTGCCCGCTTCTCCCTATGAGCGAGGCTTTCTGCGCCTCGATGGAACTGCAACCAGTTGCAATAAGGTTGCCCTGGCAGCCTACCAGGCCTGTCTCCGGCCTGTCAACGCCCCGCCGGATTGTCTTTAGCTCCCCGGCCTGTAGACTGGCGCCGGGAGAGACCGCTTGAGCCAAAGCAGCCCCCGCTCGCCGGAAGCCCCCTGCCGACTGGCTCTCCTCGCTCTCGTCCTCCTCTACCTCGCCACCGTCCTGCCCAGCCTCGGCGACGACCCGATCGTCGGCGGCGACGAGGGCTGGGTCACGTCCAGCGCCGTCAAGCTCGCCGAGGAGGGCGTCTTCGGCTCCGACCTCTTTCGCGGCTTCTACGCCGCCGAGGAGCACTACTTTTTCAACCTGCCCCTGCACCACGTCGTCCTCGCCGGCGTCTTCAAGGTCATCGGCGTCGGCGTCGGCCAGGCGAGGCTGGTCAGCGCCGCCTTCGGCCTCGTGGCGCTTCTCTTGACCTACGCCCTCGGCCGCCGGCTGGCCGGGCCGCTGGTCGGCCTCGGCGCGGCGGCGATGCTCGTCCTGCTGCGGCTCAACCTGGCGCCCTTCTCCGGCCTGACGCTGACCGACCTCGGCGCCACCGTCCGCTACGACCTGGTCACGGTCCCATACGGGCTCGCGGCCGTCCTCGTCATCGCCCGCAGGCCGGAGGCGCCGACGCCCGCCGCGGCGGCGACCTCCGGCCTGCTCGTCGGCCTCGCGGCGCTGACCCAGTTCATCGGCGCCCTCTTCGCGCTGCCGCTGGCGCTCTTCCTGGCGACGACGGCGCTGCCGGGGACGCGGCGGGCCCTGCTCGTCGGCCTCCTCGCCGTCGGCGTGCTGCTACCCTTCATCCCCTACGGCGCCTACGCGCTCAGCGATTGGGGCGACTTCCGCGGCCAATCCCGCTCCGTGGAGCAGGAGACGAACTTCCTCTCGCCCGCCTTCTACTGGCGCCAGCTGCGCCACGAGCCCGAGCGCTACGGCCTGGCCACCGGCCTGGACGACCGTCCCGCCTCCCTGCGCGACCTCGCGCGGCGGCCTTCGGCGCGGCTGGCGCTCCTCGTCGTAGGGCCGCTGGCGGCAGCCCACGTCCTCCGGCGCGCCCGCCGCGAGCCCTTCTACCGGCTCCTCGGCCTCACGCTCATCGCCCTCGTCCTCCAGCTCGCGCTCTTCGAGTCGACGAAGCGCTTCGTCTACTGGGTGGTCGTCGCGCCGTTTCTCTGCGTCGCCATCGCCGACCTGGCGCTCGCCGTCTGGCGCTGGGCGCCGCGTCGGCTGCCCGGCTGGCTGCCGCGCGCCGCCGTCGCCCTCGTCCTCACCCTCTTCGCCGCCGAGGGCCTCGCCGTCGCCGCAAGGGACCTGGGCGACGCGGTCGACGCGCCCGACTACGCCGCCTTCGGCCGCCGGCTGGACGCGGCGCTGCCGGCGGGCGCCAGCGCCCTGGGCGACAACCGCCTCTGGCCGGCCCTACGCGCTCGCGACTTCCGCAGCCTGCACCTGCTCTTCTACCACACGAACCCGCGCATCTCCCGCGACCGCGCCACGGACGTCTTCGGCGCGCTGGAGCGCATCGATCCTGACTACATCCTGCTCTCGCCCCTGAGCCGCGAGATGCTGGCCGACCTATCGCCGCGCGACGCGGCCGACTTCGACCGCTTCCTGGCGAGCCGCGCCGAGCTGGTCGAGACGGTCGCGGACGCCGCCTACGGCCCCATCGAGGTCTACCGGGTCAAACGCTGAGGCACACTTCTCTGCCCTCTGCTTCTGCACTCTGCCGGGGGAACTGAAGGGCGGTGCTCTATACTGCGCCCGAAATGCGCGGCTACCTGCTCACGCGCCTCGTCTGGGTAATCTCGGCGGCCGCAGCAGCCGCCGCCTTCGGCCTCGCGCGCCTCGTCGGCCTGGATGGGATCTTCGCCCTGATCGTCGCCTTCCTCGGCGCCATCGCCGGCTCGATCCTCGGCAGCGACGTCAAGCGGCGTCTGCAGGGCCCGCAGCCGACGCCGCCTCCCGCGCCTCCTCGCGGTCGAGGAAGCGGAAGAAGAGGAAGGTGACGGCGACGAACGCCGCCGCCTCGCCCAGGGCGCCCATGATCAGCCCCGCGATCTGCTGGTCGATGAGAGGAGAGACGCCCCAGAGCCGCTCGGCCGTGTCGTAGTAGTCGTAGACAGGGCTGCCGCTGGCGAAGAAGAGCAGCGAGAGCAGGCCCATGGGGAACCCCGTCGCGATGAGGTAGAGGACCAGCACTATCTCGCTCGTGCGCGCCAGCTCCGGCAGCGGCCGCACGACAGGCCACCAGAAGAGCAGCCCCGTCGCCATGAAGGCGACGTGCATAGTGATGTGCACGCCCAGGTCGTTAAGAGCCGTCTCGTAGAGCACAGGGATGTGCCAGAGCCACATGTTGATCATGAACAGCGTCCCCGCCACCACCGGGTTCGTCGCCAGCCTCAGCAGGCGACGCGCGCTCTCCCAGCGCGTCAGCGGCGCCAGCAGCCCCGGCGAGAGGCCGAGGAGGACGAGCGGCGGCCCGACCGTCGAGAGGAGGACGTGCTGCAGCATGTGCATCGAGAGCAGGCGGTGAGAGGCGGCGTCGATGGGCGAGACGAGGGCGAGGAGCATCGCGGCGACGCCGAGCAAGAAGGCGCCCAGACGCCGCCAGTCGACCGGCGCCTCGTCGCGCAGCAGGGCTGACGAGTAGAGCATGACGACGGCGAACGCCCCGCCGACCACCGTCGGCTTGAGGTCCCAGGCGTCCCAGGCCACGTCGTGGCCGCCGTGCAGGAGCAGCGCTATGGGCCCTTCGACAAGCTCAGGACGGAGCAATGCCTACCGCCCCGGCTTCCAGCCGCCGGCGAGCTCCAGCGCCTGGCGGATCAGCTCCACGCGCCGGCGGCTGACGACGTTCAGCGCCACGCCCGCGACGCCGACCAGCGGCGCGATGAGCCCCACGACGAGCAGCGCCGCCGCGGCCGTCTCCGAGCCGTGCTGGGTCAGCATGATCCAGCCCATGACCGCCATGCCGAGGCCGAAGTGGAACAGGAGCAGGAAGATGAGCATCGGCAGCTCCAGCTGACCGCTGCGCTCCGTCGGCGAGCGCAGCGCCGGCGGCTCGACGCCCCGCTGACGCGCCTCGCGCCAGAGCTCCGTGAAGCAGGCCTTGTGGACCCAGCGCTTCTGGTGCAGGCCGGCGTCCGCCCAGTCGTCGATGGCCTTGCGGCAGCGGCTGCAGCGCCCCGGCCACTCCAGCATCATCGTCATCACCCCGCTGCCTCCATTATGGCGAGCGGGCGCGCCAGGCGCACGGCTCAGTCGACGCAGCAGAGCTCCTTGCGCGTGAACGCCTCCCAGCCCTCCCTGGCCAGGAAGGCGACGATGACGAGCCCCGCGGCCGGGTCGGCCCACCACCAGCCCAGGAGGGCGTTCGCGCTCAGGCCGAGGAGCAGCGCCCCGGACAGGTAGCTGCAGATCAGCGTCTCGCGCGACTCCGCCTCCAGCGCCCGGCTGTTGATGCGGTGCGCCAGGTCGTGCTTCAGCCGCGAGACCACCGGCATGATCGCCAGGGAGGCCATGGCGATGCCGATGCCGAAGTAGGACGCATCCGGCCGCGCCGTCGTGACGAGGTCACGAACGGCTTCAAAGCCCACGTAGACCGCGAGTACGAGGAACGTGAGCCCGACGAACATCGCCACCCGCTGCTCCCACGGCGACTCCTCTTCTTCGTTGCGCCGCAGTAGATGGACCAGCACGACGGCGCTGGCGCTGACCTCGATGCCGCTGTCCAGGCCGAAGCCGACCAGAGCCACGCTGCCGGCCAGGAGCCCGGCGACAATGGCAACGACGCCTTCGATGCTGTTGTATGTGAGAGATGCCGCAACCAGCCGGCCTGCCCACCGCTGATTCGAGCGGTACGCTTCCGCCGCCAGCGCCGTCATTTCAGTCCTTCCAGCGCATCTCTGTCGTGCAAGTGATTGAGGCAAACGGCCAGCAGGACTCGCACGTGATCGTCTTCGATGCTGTAGTACGACATGCGTCCGTCGCGCCTCACCTTGACGATTCGCAGACCGCGCAGGATGCGTAGGTGCTGCGAGGTCGCGGACTCCGAAAGGTCACAGACGGCGGCGAGATCGCAGACACACAGCTCCTGCTGCAGCAGGGAAAAGACAATCTTGGCGCGTGAGCTGTCACCAAGCGCCCGAAACATCTCCGCCGTCGAAGCGTAGACCTCGTCGCTCAGGAGCAGGGCGCGTCCCTGCTCCACCTTCGCGATGTCGATCTGGCGAACGACGCAAGTCTCAGCCTTGTCTTCGTTGTCCATCGTTTTAACCATTGCTTAAATATTGAAACGATCTCGGCGCTTCTTGTCAATCGGGCCGGGTGCTAGGATCGATTGTGACTGTGGCCACAAGGCGCTTCCTCCCCCTGACGCTCCTCGCCCTCGCGCTCCCTCTGCTCCTGGCCGCCTGCTCCGGCGGCAGCAGCGGCAGGAAGTTCCCGGACGTCGTCGAGCTGAAAGCAACAGACATCCTGCCCGTCCTCGCCACCAGCGAGGTCGTCGTCGGCCCGAACCGCCTCGTTTTCGGCGTCCTGGACGAGGAGGGCCTGCCCATCGTCGACGCGAAAGTACGCGTGGCCTTCTACGACCTGAACGACGGCCGGGAGGTCAAGAAGGAGGACCTGGACGCGGTTTCGCGCGTGCCGGCCCGCGACGCGGGCCTGACAGAGCAGGTGCAGCACGTCCACGCCGACGGGACGATGCACACACACGTCAACGCCGGCGACGAGATCGGCGTCTATACAGTCGTAGCGAGCTTCGACCGCCCCGGCCTCTGGGGCGCCGAGCTGCGGGTCGAGGCCGAGAGCCCGAAGCTGACGAAGACGCTGCACCTCCGCTTCAACGTCCTCGCCCAGGGCTCGACGCCGGCCATCGGCTCGCCGGCGCCGCGCAGCCGCAACCGCACGGTCGCGGACGTGACCGACCTCTCCCTCATCGACTCCTCCACCACCCCCTCGCCGGAGATGCACACGACGACCGTCGCCGACGCCATCGCCGCCGGCAGGCCGGCGCTCGTCCTCTTCGCCGTCCCCGGCTACTGCTCCAGCCGCCTCTGCGGGCCGGAGCTGGAGATCATGCGCAAGCTCTACCCGAGGTACAAAGGCCGCGCCGAGTTCATCCACGTCGAGTTCTACGAGCGCCCCGGCGACCCCAACAGCCCGCCCGTGGCGGCGGTGCGCGAGTGGAGCCTGCGCACCGAGCCCTGGTTCTTCGTCATCGACACCAAGGGGGTCGTGTCGGCCAAGTTCGAGGGGCCGACGAGCCTCCAGGAGCTGGACGAGGCGCTCGGCGAAGTAACAAGCAACAAGTAACAAGCAACAAGGGAGTAGCGTGGACGCGCTCTTCGTTGCCTTCCTGGCGCTTCTCGGCGTCGTGCTTGCAGCGGTCGCTGCCTGGCTCGCCTGGCGTAGCGCTGACGAGGGCTCGCGGCGCCTGGTCAAGCGCGTGGCGCGGCTGCGCTGGCGCGCCAAGCTGCGCCTTGCCCTCGCCCTCGCCCGCGACAGGCGCATACCGCTCGTTCTGCGCGCGCTGCCGCCCGCCCTAATCCTCTACCTGGCGATGCCGCTGGACGTCGTGCCCGACTTCATCCCCGTCCTCGGCCAGCTGGACGACCTGCTCATCGTCGGCGCCGGCGTGGCGCTCCTCCTGCGCCTCACACCACGTGAGGTCCTCGAAGAACACGTCAGGGCTCTCGAAGACGGGTAGGGGCGCGTTTTCGTGGACAGGACGGATGGTGTGCGGCAGCCTTCTGCTGTCGCGCTAGCGACTACTTAACGACGAACGTGCCCGTCATCGTGTCCGGGTGGACGTCGCAGCGGAAGAAGAAGCTGCCGGGCGCCGGCGTCGTGAACTCGTACTCGATCACCTTCGGCCCCGTGATGATCTCGCCGACGAAGATCTTCGAGCGGGCGGTACGGTTCGTGTAGAACGCCACGTTGTGGAGGACGCCCGCGTCCCGGTTGTCGAAGCGGACCGTGATCTCCGTCCGCGCCGGCGCCTCCAGCGTCTTCTTGTCGAAGAGGAGGTTCTGAGCGGCGATGGCCAGTACGCCGGGCGCTCCCGGCTCCACCGTCTCCGACGGCGGCGCTGTCGGCCCCGCTGTCGGGAAGATCTCCTTTGCGGAGTCGCTGCCGTGGTAGGAGCCGATGATGACGCCAGCGAAGACCAGCGCCAGCGGGATGAGCGAGAAGACGAATATCTGCCAGCTCTTGAACAACCCCTAACGCTCCCCTGTCATCTCCGGCCACGGCTCTGTCATTGCGAGGGCGCCGCAGGCGACCGTGGCA
>Ga0209109_10000217_pt1 | contig 28113 bp, 29 predicted proteins | sample Rifsed10ft2_FD_184004 | JGI IMG/M metagenome (GOLD analysis project Ga0209109, IMG submission 184004) | Soil microbial communities from Rifle, Colorado, USA - sediment 10ft 2 (version 2) | ecosystem: Environmental > Terrestrial > Deep subsurface > Rock core/Sediment | place: Rifle, Colorado... | reverse complement strand
GGTGCTGAGGTAGGGATAGCGCTTCGGCACGGTCTGTTTGAGGCGCTCGACTTCCTGCTGTTTCCTCGCGATGAAAGTCAGCCAGCGCGGTCGCGAGCGATGTCATGTCATTGGGAGTGACAGTGCCTTGCGCCAGTCGGCTCGACAGTTCCTGGGACGGCTCGAACTGGTGCATGCGAACCGCGTACTCCACCGCCGGACCGTCGACGGCGACTTTCAGTTGCCCGTGTTCGCGCGTGATAGTACGCACGTCGACATAGAGATCCGGGGCGAATCGCTGATTGAGACGCAGTTCCTCCTGGCACAGTTCCCGGCGCCGCTCGAGCGTCGAGGCGTCGATGAAATCGAAACGCACCGGCTTCTTGATCTTGTAGGCGTAATGTCCTGTAAGCACGATCCAGGAAATGTGCGTCTCGACGAGGTGCAGCCGCGTGACTGCGTGCGGAAATGCCGCCGGGGTCAACAGCTCGCGGATGTCAAACGACGCGTTCGAGTCATTGCGCGCCATGTGCAGGATCACCCAGTCGTCGCCAGCCGCTGCTGCAGGTATCTGACGCAGCGCGCGATGCTGGCAAGCTCGCGGAAATCGGCATCGGGAATGTCGACCCCGAGCTCACGCTTGAGGCCGACCGCGAAGTGCAGCGTGTCCATGGAATCGAAATCGAACTGATCGCGCAGATTGGCGTCGATCGCCACCGCACGTGGATCGACGTCCGGTGCGACGCTCACGAGCACCTTCAACACGCGGTCGGTCAGCGGGTCACTCATAGGTCACCGGGTGACGAAGCAAGCGCGGCGATACGCTTGAGGAATCGGGCGCCAGCGCGTCCATCGCTGACCCGATGATCCGCAGCGAGCGTCAGCGTCATCACGGTGCGCGGCTCGATGCGTCCATCAACGACCCAAGGTCGCTCGACCAATCCTGCCGCACCGACGATTGCGACCTGGTCCGGAAAGATGATCGGTTGGACGCTATCCACGCCTTCCTCACCGAGACTCGTCAGGGTGATCGTCGGTAGCGCGAGCTCGGAGCTTCGTAAGTGCCCCGTGCGCGCGCGTGCAACCAGCTCGTTCAGTTCGCGCATCAGGGTCGCAAGATCCTTGTCTGCGGCGGTCAGCACTGCTGGCGCAACCAGCCCACCACCACGTTGCGAGATTGCGACGCCGACATTGACATCCGTGGCGGGTTCGAAGCGCTGACCGCGGAAATAGCCGTTGAACCCCGGGATCTCGCGAGCCGCGCGCGCAACGGCCTTGACCAGCAGCACCGGGTACAGCAACCGCTCCTCGACAGTCCGTTTCGCATTGAATTGCTCGAGCCAGGTGCGTGCGGGCGTGAAGTCGACCGTCATGGCGAGGTAGTAATGCGGTATCTCGCGTTTGGCGCGAGCCATTGCCGCGCCGATGGCATGACGCATCGCGGCCTTGGCAGTCGTGGATTCAGGTGCTGCCCGCGCGGCTCTCTCGACGTCCTCGATCGCAATCGCACCGCTGGTTCCCGTACCGGTCAGCGTCTCGAGCGCGATGCCGAGCGCGTGAGCACGTGCGCGCGCAGCGGGCGAAACCTTCATGCGATGCGCCGCAGGTACCTCACGTTCGGTCGGCGCCGGGGCTGGCTGAGCCGTGGCGGCGACGCCGGATTCGGGGGCCGTACCGGAAAAGAGCGCCAGTACCGTGCCCACCGGCACGCGGCTGCCGGGCTCGACCAGCAGCTTTTCGGTGACGCCGTCGTGAAAGGCCTCCACGTCGATCACGCCTTTCTCGGTGTCGATGAGCGCGACGATGTCACCGCGCTTTACGCGCTTTCCGGGAGCGATGCGCCACTCGAGGAGCGTGCCCTCGAGCATGTCCGCGCCTAGCGACGGCATGCGAAATTCAACGCTCACGGCCGAGCACCTCGTGTACCGCTGTGGTAATTCGCGCCGGCTGCGGCAGCGCGGCTTCCTCGAGATGCCGGGGGTACGGAATCGGCACTTCAGCGGTGCAGACCCGCATCACCGGCGCGTCCAGTTCGTAGAAGGCTCGCTCCATGATCCGCGCCGAGATCTCCGCCGAGATGCTGCCGCTGCGCCAACCCTCGTCCACGATCACCGCGCGGCGCGTGCGCGCAACGGAGGCGACGATCGTCGCCTCATCCAGCGGCCGCAGCGTCCTCAAGTCCACGACTTCCACCTCGATGCCCTCGTCAGCAAGTTGCCGCGCAGCCTCCATCGAGCGGTGGAGTCCGGCGCCGTAAGTGAGCAGCGAGACGTCGCGCCCGCTGCGCCGGATGGCGGCGTGATCAAGATCCACCGCCGCGTCATCGGGAGAAAGCTCACCCTCGAGGTTGTAGAGTGCGATGTGCTCGAACATGAGCACGGGATCCGGGCACGCGAGCGCCGCGCTCAGCATGCGGCGCGCGTCGTCGATCGTCGCCGGAGTGATCACGCGCAGTCCCGGGATATGCGCATACCAGCCCTCGAGGCTGTGCGAATGCTGGGCCGCGAGCTGGCGGCCGGCTCCGGTGGCCATGCGGATGACGAGCGGCACATTGAACTGGCCGCCCGACATGTGACACAGGGTCGCGGCGTTGTTGAGGATCTGATCGAGTGCCAGCAGGCTGAAATTGACCGTCATGATCTCGACGATCGGCCGCATCCCGCCGAGCGCCGCACCAATTCCCGCGCCGACGAAGGCGCATTCCGACAATGGCGTGTCGCGGATGCGCTCATCGCCGAACTCGGCCAGCAGTCCCTTGCTGACCGCGAAGCATCCGCCGTAGCGCCCGACGTCCTCACCCATCAGGAATACGCGCGAATCGCTCTGCAGGGACTCTCGCAGCGCCGCACGCACTGCTTCGCGATATGTCAGGCGAGTCTTTTGAGCAAGCGCGTTCATGGGGTCGTTTGCTCGGCGCACACATGCCGCAGCAGATCCTCCACCGGTTCCCAATCAGAGCGCTCGGCGAACGCAACTGCTGCGTCGACTTCGCGGTCGGCGGCAACCTCGAGGTTCTGGAAGTCCGCTTCGGTCAGCAGTCCCGCCGCCTTGAATCGCCGCGTGAACGAGATGATCGGTCCCCGCTCCTGCCAGGCCTCGACCTCGGCACGATTGCGGTAGAGCTGCGCATCGAACAAGGAGTGCGCCCGGAATCGATATGTCCTGAGTTCGAGGAACCGCGGGCCATCACCGCGGCGAACCGCCTCCGTCGCTTCGTGCGCCGCGTCCAGAACGGTCAACACGTCCATCCCATCGACAGCGCGAGACTCCATTCGATAGCTCGCGGCTTTCAATTGAATGTCGGTCTGCGACTCGGAGCGATTGAGCGCGGTGCCCATGGCGTAGAGATTGTTCTCGCACAGGAACAGGACGGGCAGGCGCCAGAGCGCGGCGAGATTCAGGGATTCGTGGAAGCTGCCCTCGGCGACGGCGCCCTCGCCGAAGAAGCACGCGGTCACGCGCTTGCGTTTCTGCAGCTGGTCGGCAAGCGCGAGTCCCACGGCGATCGGGAGACCGGCGCCGACGATCGCATTGCCGCCATAGAACCGGGTCGGTTTGTGAAAGATGTGCATCGAGCCGCCCCGGCCACCGCTCGCTCCGGTGCGCTTGCCGTAGAGCTCGGCCATGAGAATGTCCATCGGCACACCGCGCGCCAATGCATGACCGTGCTCGCGATACGTCGAAACGATGGCATCCTCGCTCGTCAGCGCCTGCATGGCGCCGACCGCTATCGCTTCGTGACCGTTGTAGAGGTGCAGGAATCCGCGAATCTTCTCCTGCTGGTAGAGCTCGACGCAGCGGTCCTCGAAGCGCCGGATGCGCAGCATCGCCCCCAACAGCTGCAATGCCTGCTCGCGCGACGGATTCTGTGACAGCGCGGAGTTCACGACTGCGGTTCCAGTGTCGAGAGATCGCCTTCCGGCAGCCCGAGCTCACGGGCGCGCAGGAGCCGTCGCATGATCTTGCCGCTGCGCGTGCGCGGCAACGCGGCGGTAATCGCAATCTCGCGCGGCGCAACGGCAGCACCGAGCAGGCGGCGCGCGTGTGCCAGCAAGCTGCGCGACAAATCATCGTCGGCCACTACGCCGGGTTTGAGCTCGATGTAGGCCTTCACGGCCTGGAAGGCGATCGGATCCGGCACTCCGATGACGGCCGCCTGCGCCACCGCGGGGTGCGACATGAGCGCGCTTTCGACTTCGAAGGGGCTGATCAGGTGACCGGCGGACTTGATCACGTCGTCCGCGCGTCCGACGAACCAGTAGTAGCCGTCGGCATCTCGTCGCGCGAGATCGCCCGTGAGATACCAGCCGCCGGAGAAGCAGGCAGCGTAGCGCGCCGGATCATTGAGATAGCCGCGAAACATCGACGGCCAGCCCGGGCGCAGTGCAAGCTCGCCGACCTGGTCCGGCTCGTCGAGCGCGACCACCGAACCGTCCTGACGCCGCGTCACGATCCCGGCACCGACTCCGGGCAATGGACGGCCCATCGATCCCGGGCGGATGTCCATGCTCGCGTAGTTGGCGATCATGATGGCGCCGGTTTCCGTCTGCCACCAATTGTCGTGAAAGGGGAGTCCAAAGCTGTCGCGGCCCCAGACGACGGCTTCCGGGTTGAGCGGCTCGCCAACGCTGCCGAGAAACCGCAAGCTCGAAAAATCGTGCCCGGCCAGCGGATCGCGTCCGGCTTTCATCAACATGCGGATCGCTGTGGGCGCGGTGTACCAGACACTGACCCGCTCGCGTTCGAGGATGCTGTACCAGCGTCCGACGTCGAATTCCTCGCTATCGACGATCAGCGACACCCCGCAACACAGCGGTCCGATGATCCCGTAGGCGGTGCCCGTCACCCATCCTGGATCGGCGGTGCACCAGTAGATGTCGCCATCATGCAGATCGAGCGCCAGATTCGCGCTCACTTGCTGGGCGATGACCGCGGCGTGAACGTGCTCGACGCCTTTGGGCATGCCCGTGGTGCCGCTGGTGAAGTGCAGCAGCGCACGGTCCTCGCTCGTCGTCGGAGCCATCTCAGCGCGATCGCTCTGTGCGTCGATGAGCGCGTGAAAATCGAGTGTCCGTTGAGGGAGTTCGGCATGCGGCGTGCTGCGGATCACCAGCACGTGGCGAAGCCCGGGCAGATCGTCCCGGATCGGCGCAATCTTGCGTCGATAGATGAGATCGGTGGTGATGAGCACGCGAACGTCGCCGAGACCGAGCCGGGCCTTGGCGGGTTCCGGGCCGAACGCGGAGAAGAGCGGGCAGTACGTTCGACCAGACTTGAGCGTACCGAGCGCCGTCACGTACAGCTCTAGCAACCGGCCGACAAATGTCGCTACGACTGCCTGCGGCTCCACCTGCAGGCTCGCGAGCACATTCGCGAAGCGGTTCGTTTGCGCGGCCAGCTCGACATAGGTCAGCTCGGTGGCGTTCATGTCCTGGTCGAGGATGCGCAGCGCCGTGGAATGCGCCCTCGGACCTTTGGCATGGCGGTCGACGGCGATTTCAGCGATGTTGAGCCGGCCGCCCGGTGTCACGCCGAGGTCACGCCAGGCGCGCTCCCACGTGAACGAGCGCTCCGACTCAGCGTAGTCCGCCAGGTTGGGCGGCAGACGCGGTGCGTCTTTCCCCGTTTTCCGCAGCACCACTGTCGCCGTCGATCTGGCAGCCACCGGCTTGAGCCCCTGGGATCCCATCATCCGGCTCACCGCGGCACGCATCGACCCCGCGTGGCGAGGCCTGCACGCCCTTCAGGTGCGCAGGGCGCGCTCGAATTTCTGCTCGGTGTTGATCGAGCCCGCGACGTCCGACAACTGGGCGACGAGGTGGTCGATCACGTCGTCCAGCGAGAGCACGCCGCTGATCTGGCCGCCCGCTCCAACGACCGGCACGCGGCGCACACCGAGGCGGCGCATGCGGTGCAGCGTTTCACTGACGCCGTCGTCCACTGCGGCGGTCAGCGGCTCGGGCGTCATGACGTCACCCACCGTCAGGCTGTGAGGGTCGACGTCCTTGGCGGTGACCTTGACCACGATGTCGCGATCCGTGAGCACGCCAATGGGTGTCCCGCCACCCGATTTCGCATCGGTGACGATCAGATAGCCGATATGGTTCTCGCGCATCACGTTGGCCGCGGCCGCGATGTCGATGTCGCGATCGACCGTGATGACCTTGTGTGTGCACAGCGCGCCGATGGTCATGGCCATTCTCCTAGTCCGAACCCGCCGGGAAGCAGCCCGGTAACACTACCCCGTGCGGGCTCATGGCGCCGTACGTAGTTGTGCGGATCGCGCGGACGGAGGACCAACGATGCTGACGAGGAACATGCCGATGACCGCACCGAGCGCAGCCAGAGCCATGTCCTTCTGTGAATCCCACTCATCGCCCTGCGTGCCCAGGTAGGCGGTCCCAAGGTCGCCGCCGAACCGCCAGGCGGCACCCCACTCCACCATCTCGTAGATGACCGAATGCGAGAAGATGAAAGTGACAGGCAGGATGAAGCGCCAGATTCCCCGGGGCGAGGCGACGTACGCAATGAGCTCGACCACCGCCGGCAGTATCAGCAGCCCGTAGGCAAAGTGAATCACGCGGTCATAGTGGTTGCGCTCCCAGCCGAGCAGCCCATTGAGCGGCCGGCCGCTGAGCCCTTCGAACCAGGCATCGTAGGGCACGAGCGAGTAGGTGAAGTGAGCGCCGATCTCGTGCAGAACGAAGAACAGGAACAGCAGCGTATAGGAGAGGTTGCTGAGCCTCAGCCGCCGGATACCGAATATCAGGAGCGGAACGGCGATGAAGACCAGCATGTTCTCCAGTAGCCAGTCCTCGCGATACAGCGGGGCAATCCCCAGCGCGATGAAGATCACCGTGAATGCGGCCAGCAGCAGCGCGGGGTACGCATACGGCCGAGCCAGATCAACCGCGAACATTCGACTCCTGCGGCTCAGGCCTCGGGATTCTCGCGCCCGCGGTCCGCGGGCTTTTCGGGCTTCTCGGTCATGGTGGCGTCCGTGAGCAGCAGGATACTCGCAACTGACACCGCGTTCTCCAGGGCGATGCGCACGACCTTGGTCGGATCGACGATTCCGGCGGTGAGCAGATCGACGTATTCGTTGCGGGCGGCGTCGAACCCGACGTTCCCTTTGCCCTCCAGCATGCGGGCGACGACGACCCCACCGTCGACGGCGGAATTCTCGGCGATCTGCCGAGTGGGTGTTTCGAGGGCACGCTTGAGAATCTGCGCACCGGTCCGCTCGTCGCCCGCGCAGGCCTTCTCCTCCGCGGCAACCGCGTCCACGCAGCGAAGCAGGGCAAGTCCGCCACCGGGCACGATGCCCTCGGCCACGGCGGCCTTGGTCGCCGCAATGGCGTCATCAAGTGCCTCCTTCTTCACTTTCATCTCGGATTCCGACGGTGCGCCGACACGGATCACGGCGACGCCGCCGGCCAGCTTCGCCAGGCGTTCCTGCAGCTTTTCGCGGTCATAGTCACTCGTGGCCTTGTCGATCTCGCGGCGGATCTGCTGCGTGCGACCGTCGATCTGCTTGCGATCTCCCGCACCCCCCACGATCGTGGTGGTGTCCTTGTCGACGAGGACGCGCCGCGCTCGTCCGAGCTCACCGAGCTTGACGTCCTCGAGTTTCAGCCCGAGCTCCTCGGAGATCAACTGCCCTCCGGTCAGCACGGCGATGTCCTGCAGCATGGCCTTGCGCCGGTCGCCGAATCCCGGCGCCTTGACGGCACAGCTCTTCAGCACGCCGCGAATCTGGTTGACAATCAGTGTCGCCAGCGCCTCGCCCTCGATTTCCTCGGCGATGATCAGGATCGGACGCGCCGCTTTGGCGATCTGTTCGAGCAGCGGGATGAGATCCTTCAGGATGTTGATCTTGCGATCGGTGATCAGCACGTAGGCGTCTTCGAGCACGGCCTGCATGCCCTCGGCGTCGGTGACGAAGTAGGGCGAGATGTACCCGCGGTCGAACTGCAGCCCTTCGACGACTTCGAGCGTGGTTTCGGTCGTCTTCGACTCCTCGACCGTGATCACACCCTCGCCGCCGACCTTTTCCATGGCCTCGGCGACCAGCTCGCCGATGGTGGAATCATTGTGCGCGGAGATCGTCGCCACCTGTGCCTTTTCGAGGCGGGTCTTCACCGGCCGCGACAGCCCGCGCAGTGCGTTGATGGCCGCCTTCAGGGCGCGCTCGAGCCCGCGCTTGAGATCGACCGCGCTCGCTCCCGCGGCCACGTTGCGTGTCCCCTCGGCGAAGATCGCCTGCGCCAGCACGGTCGCAGTGCTGGTGCCGTCACCCACCAGCTCACCAGTCTTTTCCGCGGCCTGGCGGAGCATCTGGGCGCCCAGGTTCTCCTCGGGGTCCTCGAGCTGCATTTCCTTCGCGATCGTCACGCCGTCGTTGCAGACGATCGGCGCTCCCCAGGATTTCTGGATCAGGACCGACTTGGATTTCGGGCCGAGCGTGATCCGCACGGCATCCGACAGCTGAGTGGCGCCGCGCAGAATCTTCTCGCGCGCCGCCGCCCGGAACAGCACCTGCTTATGAGCCATGACCATCTCCGCAACCACCGACCACGTTATGAATGGGGTCGCTGCGGCTCAATAAGTAGATGTACCAACGCCGCTCGAATAAGAGGGCGGAGCCTCGACCGGGTGGGTCTTTCCGAGAACGCCGTGAATCCATCCCTGGAGGCTCCGACGAAAACGTCCTGTTTTCGACGGTCTCGGAAAGACCCACCCGATCAAGTCTCCGCCGGGACGCCGCGGCGTTGGTGAATTCCGCGGGCTCAGTGCTCGGAGGCGGGCGGGACGGGACCGTTGGCGTTCGCCTCGATGATCATGCGCACCAGCTGCGCGAGTGAAGTCGCGCCCATTTTCTCCATCACGCGCGATCGGTGGATTTCGACCGTGCGCTGGCTCAGGGCGAGATCGCCGGCGATGACCTTGTTGGGCTTGCCGCGCGTGACCAGATCCAGAACCTCGCGCTCGCGGGGCGTGAGCTCGGCGATGCGCATGCGGATGCGCTCGCGGTTGCCGAGCAGCTCGCGCGCCGCACGGTCCTTTTCGAGCGCCTGGTTGATGCGATCGAGCAGATCCTGATCGCGGAACGGCTTCTGGATGAAATCCATCGCCCCGTGCTGCATCGCCTCGACCGCCATCGGCACATCGCCGTGCCCGGTAATAAAGATGATCGGTAACATCACCCCGCGCTCGTTGAGCTGCTGTTGCACTTCGAGGCCGCTCATTCCCGGCATGCGGATGTCGAGCACCAGGCATCCGGCCCGAGTTGCATCGACCGCGCCCAGAAAATCCGGTCCCGATGAAAAGACCTGGGCGGGCAGACCAACGGACTTGAGCAGCAGCTTGAGCGAACTACCAACGGCCTCGTCGTCATCGACGACGAACACGGTCACCGGATGCTGTGTCATCAAGTCGTCCCTCCAGCGGTCGGAAGGGTGAAGTAGAAGCAGGCCCCGCCCCCCGGATTCTCACGATACCCCAATCGACCGCCGTGTGTCCTCACGATGGTGCTGCTGATCGCCAGACCGAGTCCCGTGCCCTGCGCCTTGGTCGTGAAGAACGGACTGAACAGTTTGAGCGCCACATCCGCTGATACCCCCGGCCCACGGTCGATGACGGCAATCTCCACGTCACCGGCGTCACGCAGGCAGGTTTGCACGACAATTTCCCGCTGCGCGCGGTCGCTGTCCGACAATGCGTCGATCGCGTTGCGCACGAGGTTGAGCAGCACCTGTTGAAGTTGGATCGGGTCCCCGGTCACCGGGGGCAGTCCTGGGGCGAGCTCAAGAGTGAGGCGAACGTCGGCGGCGCGGGCGTCGGTGACCGCCAGTGCGGCGAGGTCCTGGATCAGGTCATTGCAATCGATCGTTTCACGGCGAAACTCGCGGCTCCTGACCATTGAGCGCAGGCGCCGGATGACCTCGCCGGCGCGCAGCGCCTGCTTCCCGATCTGCGACAGTGCTTCGCGCAACTCCGCGCTGACCGGAGTCTCCTCCGATCCCAGCAGCCGCTGGCAGGCCTGCGCGTAGGTAGCGATCGCCGTGAGCGGCTGGTTGATTTCGTGCGAGAGGCCCGCGGCCATTTCTCCCATCGTGCTCAGCCGCGCGACATGTGCAAGCCGTTCCTGCGCGAGGCGCACCTGCTCCAGGGCCTCATTGCGCTCGGTGATGTCGTGCAGCGTGCCCATCAGTCGCACACCCTGCGTGGAGCTCGAAGCTTGCGCCAGCATGTGAACCCGCCGGATCGCGGAATCCGGGCGCCGGATCCGGCATTCGATGTTGAGGCGCCGAACGCGCTTGAGGTTCTCGCGCCATGCCTGCATGAACTGTTCGCGGTCGTCCGGGTGGACGGAGTCCTGGATCAGGTCGGCGATTGAGGCCGCGCTGCGCCGCTGTTCGAGACCCAGGATGCGCAACAGCTGCGGCGAACAATAATCGTCGGGCATTGGCGGCACGTGGATGTCGAAGTTGCCGAGATTGGCGAGCTCCTGCGCGTGCTGCAGCAATTCCTGGTTGCGCTGCACCCGGTCACGCTCGCGGCGCAGTTCATCCACGGCGCGCGTGAGCGCGGTGATGTCGCGGATGAAGCCGACAAAGCGCGGTGGATCCGAGCCGCCGACACGGCCGACGGCGAGCGCCGCCGGGAACACCGTGCCATCGCGACGCTGGGCGGTCACCTCGCGGCCGATGCCGATGATTCGCGCCTCGCCGGTTTCCAAGTACCGCTTCACATGGCCGTCGTGTGCGCTGCGGACCGGCTCGGGCATGAGGAGATTCACGTTGCGACCGATGATCTCCGCGGCGGTGTAACCGAACAGCGCTTCGGCGGCGTGGTTGAACGTCTGAATGCGGCCCCTGTGGTCGATCACGACGACGGCATCCACGGCCGCATCCAGCAGCGCCCGCAGTTCCTCGGCGCTGCCCCCGCCGGCGTTCGGAGTCGATCTCGCTAAGTCCGTCATTGAACCTTGCTCTCGTCGCGGTCCGCGTCATCCAGCACGCTGGCTCCCTGGGCCTCGAGATCCTCGAACTGGTCGTGATCCGCTGCCCAGAAGAATGCCCACACCGCCACGCCGGCCAGAGCGAGGCCCAGCGGGATCAGGACGAAAATGATGCTCATGCGATTGCCTCCCGCGTGCGTGGCTCAGCCACCGGCGGCTCCTCGGCAGATCGAGCGGCGAGCCGGCGCGCGTTGAGTACCACCAGTATCGAGCTCAGCGACATACCGATGGCCGCTGCCCAGGGAGCAATCCAGCCCAGGGCCGCCAGCGGGACTGCGGCCAGGTTGTAGACGGTGGCCCACGCGAGATTCTGGCGCATGATTCGCAAGGCTTGCCGCGCAACCGCGACGCCCGCGGGAATTGCCAGCAATGACTTCGACGTCAGGACGAGATCGGCGCTCGCCTGTGCCAGCGCAGAGCCGCTGCCGATCGCGATCGAAACGCTCGCCGCGCCGAGCACCGGGGCGTCATTGATACCGTCGCCGACCATTACCACATCGTCGCGCGTGCGATTGAGCTCACGGATGCATTCCAGCTTGGCCTCCGGAGTCAGGCGCGCGCGCCACGTTCTCACACCGAGCTGCTCCGCGACGCGCTGCACGGTCTCGGCATGGTCGCCGCTCGCAATTTCCACGGCCACTCCGAGCTGATCGAGCGCCCGCACGGCATCCCGCGAACCTTCCCGCAAGGCGTCGTCCATCTCGAAAGCCGCCAGCAGACCGCTACCGTTGCCGAGAAATACCGCAGCGGCCGGTGCCTTGTAGACTGGCTTGTCCCGTGCAATGGCCTGTACGAACTCCAGCCGCCCGATGCGATAGTGCTCACCATCGATCACGCCGCCGATACCAAAGCCGCGCTCGACGCTCACCGAGCTGGGAACGGGGAGCTCGGCGGTGCCGTAGCGAAAGGCCGTGGCGAGCGGATGCTCGGAGAAGTCCTCGAGCGCCGCTGCAATCGTCAGGCACCGATCGAGGGACAAGTCTCCGAGAACGTGACTGCGCGCGATCCGAGGCGCGCCCTGCGTGAGCGTGCCCGTCTTGTCGAACACCGCGTGGCGCGCGCGTGCCAGACGCTCGATGGCATCCGCCCGGGTAACCAGCAGGCCGGACCGAGCGAGGCGCGCAGTTGCGGCCGCGAGTGCGGCGGGGGTCGCGAGCGAGAGCGCGCAGGGGCAGGTCACCACGAGCATTGCCAGCGTGGCCGGGAACGCCCGCTCAGGCTCGAGCCACAGCCACATTGCGCACACGAAAACGGCCGCGCCCAGGATCCATGCGACGAAATGGGCTGCAGCACGGTCCGCTGCAAGTGCGATTCGCGGCCGCTCGGACTGAGCGCGTTCCAACAGGCGTACGATGTGGGCGAGCACCGTCTTCTCGCCGACCGCGCTCAACGTCACGTGCAACGGCGCACCGACGTTCAGGCTGCCGCCGATCACTGCTCTGCCGGGCACGCAGGCGATCGGCGTCGCCTCACCGGTGAGCAGCGATTCATCCACGCGGCTCGTCCCCCGGGCGACGCTGCCATCAGCAGGAATCACCGCTCCCACCGGCACGACGACAGTGTCGCCGGCTCCAAGAGCACCCAGCGTGACCGTTTCGGTGCGACCGTCGCGGAGGCGCAGCACCGACCGCGGCAGCGCCGCAGCCATCGCCTGGGTGACGCTACCGGCGTGATGGCGTGTCTGCATCTCGACGAAGCGGCCGAGCAGCAGAAAGAAGACGAACATCGTCACCGAGTCGAAATACACTTCGCCGCTCCCGCGCAGTGCGTTGAACACACTGGCAGCGAACGCGAGCAGAATGGCGAGGCTCACCGGTAAGTCCATGCCGATGCGCCGCCGCGCCAGATCGCGCCCTGCCGCGCTGAAAAACGGCGCGGCTGAGTAAAGCACCACCGGCACCGTCACGATCATGCTGATGAGCCGCAGGTAATCCGCGTACTGCGCTTCGATGCCCTCCCAGGCACCGGCGTACAGGGCTACGGCAAACGTCATCACTTGCATCATCGCGATTCCGGCAACCGCGATGCGTTTGAGCGCGGTGCGCTTCTCGAGCCGCTGCCGCCTCGCCGCGTCTGCGTCATCCAGTTCGCGCGGCTTGAAGCCGAGATCCGCTACGGCCTGCAGAAGGCGCGGCAGGGAAACGCGTTGGTTGTCCCAGGTCAGATGCAGTCGGTGTGTCGCCACGTTGACTGCGGCGCGTTCGACGCCATTGATCGGGCGCAGCGCCTTCTCGATGCGCGCCGCGCACGCGGCGCAGTGCATCCCTTCCACGGCAAGCAGCGCATTCGAGATGCTTGGGGACATATGGCTCATTGCGGCCTCGTCAGGGTCCCGCTATCGGGGTGGGGAACCTCCGGGTCGGCACCGCGAATTGCGAGAACCAGCGCCAGCAAACCGGCGCAGAAGGCGATCGTCGGCAGCGCGATGACCAGCCACATCACTGTCTGGCGATACCAGGGACTCGGGGCGTCACTTGTTGATGCTGTCATCATTGGTCACCTTGGCGGCGCAATGAAGCGGGTGACCGCGGTAGCGGTAAGATGCGCTTCGTCGTCATCATCATCATCGTCGTCGTCGACGGCCGTGGCGCGCAACGTCACGTCCTGACCGCCCGCGGGACCCGCGCTCAGGCGCAGACGCACCGCCATCGTGGCGACTTCTCCCGCGGCGACGAGCCTGTCGGTCGCATCGGTATCCAGGTGCAGCGCCGGATTGCCCTCGACGCTGAGCCGCAGCCGGTGCTCGCGCTGATCCTTGTTGAGCAGGCGCACGATGTAGACGTTCTCGATCGTGCCGTCCTCGAGCATGCGGAACAGTGCATTGCGGTCGCGGATCACGTCGATGCCGAGCGGATTGCGCAGGACGACCGCGGCGACGAAGCCGGCCACGAGCGCACCGAGCAGCGTCGCGTAGATGGCTGTCCGGGGTCTCAGGATACGAGCGCGCTCCCCGCGCATCGAGGCCTCGGTGGCATAACGGATGAGTCCACGCGGATAGGCCATGCGGTCCATGACCTCATCGCAGGCGTCGATGCACGCCGCGCAGGCGATGCACTCATATTGCAGACCTTTGCGAATGTCGATGCCCGTAGGGCACACCTGGACGCAGAGCGTGCAGTCGATGCAGTCCCCCAGATTCCTCGCGCGATGATCGATGCCCCTGGGCCGGCGGCCGCGCGGCTCACCGCGGCGCTCGTCGTAAGAAATGATGAGCGTATCGCGGTCAAACATTGCGCTCTGGAAGCGCGCATAGGGGCACATGTACTCGCAGACTTGCTCGCGCAGGTATCCCGCGTTGCCGTAGGTGGCGAAGCCGTAGAACACGATCCAGAAAAGCTCCCAGGGACCGAGTGTCAGGCTGGCCAATTCGCGCGCCAGCAGATCGATCGGCGTGAAGAGGCCCACGAACGTGAACCCTGTCCAAGCGGAGAAACCGATCCACAATGCCTGTTTGGCGGACTTGCGGAGCAGCTTGGCGGCGGTTAAGGGCGCGCGGTCGAGCTTTATTCGTTGCGAGCGGTTGCCCTCGACCAGCCTCTCCATCCACACGAACACTTCGGTCCATACGGTTTGCGGGCACGCGTAGCCGCACCACAGGCGTCCCGCCAGCGCGGTGACGAAGAAGAGCGACAGCGCAGCAATAATGAGCAGCCACGAGAGCAGGAAGAAATCCTGGGGCCAGAACACCAGGCCCAGGATGTAGAACTTCCGCGCGGGCAAGTCGAACAACACAGCCTGTCGCCCTTCCCAGGGGATCCACGGAAGGGCGTAGAAGAGCCCGAGCAGGAGCAGCACCGTGGCAACGCGCAGTCTCTGGAACCGGCCGCCGACTTCGCGTGGATAGAGCTTCTCGTGCGCGACATAGAGCGTCTCGCTCGTCGCGGCAGCGCCGGTCGCAGTCTCTGCATTCATCGCTGCTCTGAGTCCGCGGCGTCCGCTCTTTCAGTCCGTGCAAGAAACAAAGTGAGCCCGCTGGCTGCCGCGGCCACGATCCAGAGGAAAAAGAAACCGACGCCGTAGCCCGTCATGCGACCGGCCGTCGATTCCCCGGCGTACGGCAGGAAATCGAGCTGCGCCGGATCGACAAACGCAAAGCAGAGCACGCTTGCTGCAGCCGCCACGAGAAACGACGCCCACAACCCGGCGGCCACATCCTGCCGGCGCTGTGGCCAGCGGGTCGGGCTGGTTGGCTCATTCGTGTTCATCGCTCGGCTTTGCGGCGGCGCTCGACAGGTTGATCACGTACGCGGCCATGAGATGGACCTTCTGCGCTCCGAGCAGCCCGAGATGTGCCGGCATCTGACTCATGCGGCCCTGCACGATAGTGGTTCGAATCGCCGCCGGCGACTTGCCGAACATCCACACCGCGTCGGTGAGATTCGGCGCACCCAGCTCGCGGTTCCCGCGACCGTCAGGGCCGTGGCAGCTCGCGCAGAACATCGCGAATCTCTCCGCGCCCGCGCTGGCGAGTTCGGCCGATATTTTCTCCCCGCTGAGCGACAGCACGTAGGCGATGACGTCCTCCACGCCCTGCGCGCCGAGCGCATCACCCCAAGGTGGCATCACGGCCATCCGGCCTTCCATGATCGTCTGCTTGATCGTCTCGGGATCGGAGCCGTAGAGCCAGTCCGCGTCAGTCAGATTGGGAAACCCGACGGCGCCACGGCCGTCCGAGCCGTGACAGGTGGCGCAGTTGTTCACGAACAGGTTGCGCGCGGTTGACATCGCCTCGGGAGTGCGGCTCAGCGTCACGAGATCCATAGATGCGTAGCGTGCGTACTGCGCGGCATAGATACGCTCTGCAGCTGCCACCTGCTCGGCGTGCTGGCGCTGTTGTGTCCACTTGAGCACGCCCGGAAAGCTCCCGAAACCTGGAAACAGCACCAGGTACATCGCGCTGAAGATGACAGTGAGATAGAAGAGCCACAGCCACCAGCGCGGCAACGGGCTGTTGAGCTCCGTCAGATCCCCGTCCCAGCGATGGCCCGTCGTTTCTGCCTCCGCAGCCTGGCCGCTGCGACGACGCGCGGTCCACCACAGCAGCCACAAGGCCCCGGCGACGTTGAGCAGCACGAGCCCGATGATGTAGAGACTCCACTGGACGCTCATGTGCGAGAGTTCTCCCTGCCAGTGTTGCTCACATCATCTTCGAGCGGCGCGCGTGCTGCGGCGTCGTACGTATCACGGCGTCGCGCGCTCCACGCCCACACCACGATACCGACGAACAAGAGCATCAGCACCAGCGTCAGAAGCCCGAAAAAGGTCCCGGAGTCCATGGCACTACTTCCAGCCGCGCGCGGCTACTCCCAATCCCTGCAGATAGGCGACGAGCGCATCCATCTCGGTCCTGCCCTCGACGGCGGTCGCGGCATCGGCGATCTGTTGCTCGGTGTAAGGGACGCCGATCTTCACGAGCGCACGCATCTTGTCCGCCGTGCGCCGGGTGTCGATTGTGCGCTCAGCCAGCCACGGAAAACCCGGCATGTTCGATTCGGGCACGACATCACGCGGGTTGAGGAGATGGATCCGGTGCCACTCGTCGGAGTAGCGGACGCCGACGCGTGCGAGATCGGGACCGGTGCGCTTGGAGCCGAACTGGAACGGGTGGTCGTAGACACTCTCACCCGCAAGCGAGTAGTGGCCGTAGCGCTCGGTCTCGGCCCTGAGAGGGCGCACCATCTGCGAATGGCAGTTGTAGCAGCCCTCGCGGACATAGACATCGCGGCCTTCGAGCTCCAGGGGCCCGTAGGGCGCGATGCCGGGCGCCGGTTCGGTGGCGGCGCTGGAGAAGTAGAGTGGCACGATCTGCGCCAGGCCCCCGAAACTGATCACGATGGCGGTCAGTACGCCGAGAAGCATCGCGTTCTTTTCGACCTGTTCGTGATTCACTGACGCTCCTTCAAGCGGGCTGCGGCAGCGGCACGTCGATCCGGGCGGCGCGGCCGGCGATCGTACGGCGCACGTTGTAGACCATGATTCCCATGCCGGAGAGCACCAGTAATCCGCCGAGCAAGCGTGCCGCGTAGTAGGGGTAGGTCGCGGCGAGCGCCTCCACGAACGAATACGTCAACGTGCCATCGGGATTGGTGGCGCGCCACATCAGTCCCTGCATCACGCCCGCGATCCACATCGAGGCGATGTAGATGACGACGCCCACCGTCGTGACCCAGAAATGCAGGTCGATGAGCCGCGTGCTGTACATTTCGGTACGCCCGTAAACCCGCGGCAGCAGCGAATAGATCGAGCCGATCGAGATCATTGCGACCCAACCCAGCGCGCCCGAATGCACGTGACCGATCGTCCAATCGGTGTAGTGGGACAGCGCGTTCACCGTCTTGATCGACATCATCGGTCCCTCGAAGGTCGACATGCCGTAGAAGGAGAGCGAGACGATCATGAACTTGAGGATCGGGTCGGTGCGCAGTTTGTGCCACGCACCGGACAGCGTCATGATGCCGTTGATCATTCCGCCCCACGACGGCGCGAGCAGCATCAACGAGAACACCATGCCGAGGGACTGCGCCCAGTCCGGCAGTGTCGTGTAGAGCAGGTGGTGCGGTCCCGCCCACATGTAGATCGAAATCAGCGCCCAGAAGTGCACCACCGACAACCGGTAGGAATAGACGGGGCGTCCCGCCTGCTTGGGCACGAAGTAATACATCATGCCGAGAAATCCGGCGGTGAGGAAAAAGCCCACCGCGTTGTGGCCGTACCACCATTGCACCATCGCATCGACGGTACCGGCGTAGAGCGAGTACGACTTCGTCAAGCTCACGGGAATCGCAGCGCTGTTGACGATGTGCAGCACCGCGATCGTGATGATGTAAGCGGCCAAGAACCAGTTGGCGACGTAGATGTGCTGCACGCGACGCCGGGCGAGCGTGCCGAAGAAGACGACTGCGTAGCTAACCCAGACGACCGCGATCAGGATGTCGATCGGCCACTCGAGCTCGGCGTATTCCTTGCTCGACGTCATGCCGAGGGGCAGCGTGATCGCGGCGAGCAGGATCACGAGCTGCCAGCCCCAGAACGTGAAAGACGCCAGCCGGTCCGAGAACAGGCGCACGTGGCACGTTCGCTGGACGATGTAATAGGAAGTCGCGAACAACGCCGAGCCGCCGAACGCGAATATCACTGCGTTGGTGTGCAGCGGGCGCAGGCGGCCATAGCTGAGCCACGGGATGTCGAAGTTGAGGGCCGGCCACAGCAATTGTGCGGCGATCAGCACGCCGACGGTCATGCCGATCACGCCCCATGCCACGGTCATGATGGCGAACTGGCGTACGACCGCGTCGTTGTAGACCTGCGATTGCCCCATGCGTGAACTCCCCTGTGCGCGGCGTACACGTCGAGGTCCGCAGCTCACGGCGTCGACGGCGATCCGGCCCTGACAAATGCGCCCGTCAGGTTACGTATTTGTACGGATTGGTGCCGTAAGTACTTGCCGCAGTGGGAAGCGGCACCGCCTAGGTCAGCGCAACACCCAGGAGACGGCCGATCAGCCACGTCGCGGCCGCGGCGCCGGCGCCGATCGCAACCATGCGCAGTCCGCTGCGCCAGGCGCTGCGGCCCGTGAAGAGACTGATCGCCATGCCGATGGCGAACAATCCGCAGCCGCTGATCGCGATGGTCGCGCTCAGGACGAAGTCACCCCCGAGACGCGTGAGGAAGGGGAGCAATGGCAGCAGCGCGCCCAGCGTGAACGACATGAAGGAAAATATCGCCGCGCCCCAGGGCGAGCCGAGATCATCCGGATTGAGCCCCAGCTCTTCGCGCGCCAAGGTCTGCAAGGCCTGGGTGGGGTTCGCCATCATCTGCCGGCTGAGCTCGCGCGCACGCTCGATAGCCATGCCGCGCGCGCTGTAGATGAGTGCAAGTTCCTCGGCCTCCTCCTCGGGATACTCGGCCAGCTCGTCACGCTCGAGGCCGATCTGGTATTCATACATCTCGCGCTGCGAACGTACCGAGACGTATTCGCCCGCCGCCATCGACAACGCGCCCGCGAGGAGGCCGGCGACACCGCCCATGAGAATGAACTCGGTGCTGGCCCCGGCGCCTGCCACGCCCATGATGAGGCTGGTATTCGACACCAGTCCGTCGTTCACACCGAAGACGGCCGCGCGCAGATTCCCGCCCGAGACACCCTTGTGCCGCAGACCGATCTGCTGCACCGACGTGGGCATGTCGTGACCCGGGAGCGAGGACGAGTCGTAGACGGACAGACCGCGCAGCTTCATCGCCGCGAGTGCGGGCTTGAGCGCGCGAGGTCCAATGCGGCGGAGCAGCCACGCGACGATGCGCGCTCGCGCCGATGGAGCAAAGGAGGGAATCGAGCCGAGCGTCTGCTCCCAACGCTTGGCCTGGCGTTCCGCGGCGCTCGCCAGCGAGGAGAACAGCTGGCTGCGTCGTTTGTCGGGTTCGCTCGCGGCGACGTGACGGTAAAGCCAGGCCGACTCGCGCTCGTGATGCCAGTTGTCAAGATGGCCGGTCACGTGCGGCCGTCTACATCGACAGCGGTGGAACGCTGATCGCCCGGACGCCGGTCCGGGCTGGAACCGGTGTCCGGAAGCTGGCGGACTTGACGATGCAGATGTCGCAGTCGAGGCGATCGATCACGCGTTGCGCCGTGTCGCCGATGAACAGCCGCCGGAAATTCGATCGCGACACCGCTCCCATGACGACGATCTGCGCGCGCGACTGGCGCGCAATCCCCGGCAACATGATGGCGGGATCACCCGCCACGACGTGGAGCCGTCGCTTGCCGATGCCGTATGGGGCCGTCAGCTTCGTCACCACCTTGCGCACGCGGCGCGTGATCTTGCGCGTATCTGCGATGGGCCCCGGCACCAGGAGAGCTTCTCCCATCGGACCCGGGACGACGCCGACGGCGGCCGCATGGACGTGAGCCGCGTCCAGCCTGCCTCCCAGGCAGCCATGGAACAGCTCGGCGGTCGCGAGAATGCTGTCATCCAGCGCGGCGGGCTTGGCGTGCGCGTGGAGCGGGTCGACGGCTGCAAGAACAGTCGGGTTCCTCCACGGCCGCGGACTCTTGACGAGCAGCAAGGGCGCCGGACACAGGCGAATCAGTTGCCAGTCGGTCAAGTCGAGAAACCACCGCGCCAGCCTGCGGTGGCGACGACTGGTGGCAACGACTAGGTCCGCCTTGTAGCGCAACGACTGGCGGACGATTCCCTCATAGACGGGATAATCCCAACGAACACTGGCGCGCACGTGCAGGCCACGATCCCTGAGAGTCCGGGCACGCCGCTCGAGACGATCCCGCGTCCGCTGCACCAGCGCCTCGATCTGCTTGCCGGCGCCGCGTCCGCTGATGGCGTGTTGCCGAAAAACGTGTGGGTCGTAGAGGCAATGAAACAACTCCAGCTGGGCACCGAAGCGCTGAGCGAGGATTGCTGCCTTTTCGATCGCGGGGTCGGAAGCAGGGGCGGGCAGCGTTACGGCGACCAGGATTCTCTTGATCACGGACATGTCAGCGCTCCTATTGACCTTTGCTACCAAGCGTTCGCATTTTGCCCAGCCACTGCTGGCGGGCGGTGCTGTCACCGGTCGCGATCATGCCGATCAGGCTCTGCCGGATCGGCCCGATGCCGCAGAAGCCCAGGATGTTGCGCGCCAGACTCTTCAGGCTGTGGGCGCGGAAGTACCAGCGATAGAAGAGTGCCGGCATCGAGCCCAGCCACAGCGGAAGAAGGATCAACAGGTGATCGGCCCACGCGATTGCTTCCTGGCAACGGCGAATGACCGGTGGCGGGATCCCATTCTCGAAGTCCTCGCTCCGTCTCAGCAGCGGAAAGTTGAGCTCGCTGATGAGAATCTGCCTGATCTCGTGCCCCGCCTGCTCCGCGCTTTCGCCATACGCTTGCGCGAGAGCGTGGATGAAGCGCTCCGCCCGAGCATCGGGATGCCCGTCGATGATGAGGATTCGGCGGCCCATCTGTTTTCCTGGCGGCAATCGCGAGAGGGAATGGACTGCATGCTAGGCGGCGCTTGCCGATGCAACAATACGTAGTCGCGGCAACCCACAGCGGCCTGCCATGCCGAAAGCGTCAAGGTGAGCTCGGGGTGCGGCTTCGCGAGCACTGCACGCGCGAAGCCCGGGCGATTCCGGCGGAAGTGTGCCTGCGATCAATAGCCGTCGCGCTCGTCCTCGTCGTCGTCCCAATCGTCGTCGTCGTCTTCGTCGTCGTCCCAATCGTCGTCCTCGTCTTCTTCTTCCTCTTCCACTTCCTCGTCATCTTCTTCGGCCTCGGACCCGGACCAGCCTTCCGGTTCCTGGGTCTTCTCCAGGTCCATCTCGGCCCATGTCTCGAGGTCGATTTCCTCGACGTCGCCGTCCACATACTGGATCTCGATCAGCTCGGAATCCTCGTCCACCTTGAGGACCTGGAAAGACTCTTCCTCCTCCAGGTTCTGGTACCACTGGCCGGCAACCGGATCGTGATCTCTGCTCACAACACACCTCGGAAACGGCTGGAATTCGAGCCGGCTGGGGAGTTTAGGGGGTTGCGTGCAGGCAGGCAATCAGCCACGGCATCGAGTTACGGCCTGTGGATCGCTGCTTGACCCCACTGGGTTGCGGCGGCATCGTGCCGTGGAACAGCGGCAATTCTCGAGATCGCGATGGATGAGCTCACAGTCAGCATCCCGGGGCTCGGCGTCGCGCTCGGCGTCGGTTTTCTGATCGGCGTCGAGCGCGAGCGGAGCAAGGGCTCGGGGCCCGGGCGCGGGACCGCCGGCGTGCGCACGTTTGCGCTGGCTGCATTGCTCGGCGCTGCCGGGTACATCGGTGGCGCAACCGCCGGACTCGTCCTGGCGGTCGCCGCGACGGCGCTGCTGGCTGGCGTGTCTTATTTTCGTAGCGCCTCGGACGATCCGGGACTCACGACCGAGATCGCGTTGGTCGTGACTTGTTTGCTGGGTGGGCTCGCGCAGCGCGGCCCGGTGCTGGCGGCGGCACTCGGAACTCTCGTCGCGCTACTGCTTGCGTCCCGAAGCTGGCTGCACGAGCTGGTTCGTGAGCGTCTGACGGAACGCGAGCTGATGGATGGCCTGCTGCTCGCCGGGGCCGGGCTCGTCATACTCCCCATTCTTCCCGATCGTGCGGTGGATCCCTACGGGGTGCTGAATCCGCGCGTCGTGTGGACACTCGCACTGGTGGTGATGCTCATCAACGGCGCGGGATACGTCGCGTTGCGCGCGCTCGGTTCCACGGCGGGGCTTTCCCTGTCGGGTCTCGCCGGCGGATTCGTCTCGAGCGTGGCGACGATCGGCGCGATGGGCAGCCGCAGCCGGGCGCAACCGGAGCTGCTGCGCGCCACGGTCGCCGGAGCCGCATTGTCATCGGTCGCGACCGTGATCCAGCTCGGCGTGATCATCACGATCATCAATCGGCCGCTGCTCGCGGTTCTCTGGCCGGCACTGCTTGCGGCGGGCATCACGGCGGTAATCTACGGGCTGGCGTTCTCCTATCACGCGGCGATTTCGAAGAAGCCGGCGGATGCGCCGCGCGGGCGCGCGTTCGAACTGCCCGCCGCGCTGATCTTTGCGGCTGGCGTGACGGCGGTGACATTTGCCGCCGCATTCCTCTCGGACCGCTTTGGCAGCGGCGGCGGTGTTGCGGGCATCGCGCTGGCCGGGTTCGCCGATGCACATTCATCCGCCGCCTCTGCGGCAAACCTCGGCGTCACCGGTGCACTGCCGCTGCGCTTGTCCACGCTCGCGGTGTTGCTGGCCTTCGCGACCAATTCGCTCACCAAAACGGTGGTAGCCTGGGTGACGGGAGGCCCCGCGTTTGCGATGCGTGTGATTCCGGGAGTGGTGCTGATGCTGTTTGCCGCAGCCGCTGCCACGCTGCTCGATGGCATCGGGCTGATCTGACGGCAGTCGGCGACAGCGTCCCGGTCTGTCGCCCACCGATGCGTCACGTATAGTTGCCCAAATGACGATCGCAGAACGCAGAGAAGTCGCACGCGCGCTGACCCAGGCACGCCGCGTAATCGTGAAAGTCGGATCCGCGTTGCTGGTCGATCAGGCCAACGGCCGCCTCAACCGCAGCTGGCTGGAGACGCTCGTCGACGACGTGGCTCGCGCGCGCCGACGCAAACAGGAGATCGTACTGGTCTCATCGGGCGCCATCGCGCTCGGCCGCCGACACCTCAAGTTGCCCGCGGGCAAGCTCAAGCTGGAGGAAAGCCAGGCCGCCGCCGCGGTGGGCCAGATCCGGCTCGCGCATGCCTGGAAGGAAGTTCTCGACCAGCGCGACATCCCCGTCGCCCAGGTGCTGCTCACGCTCGACGACACCGAGACGCGACGCCGTTACCTCAACGCCCGCAGCACGCTCAACACGCTGCTCAAGCTCGGTGCCGTCCCGGTGATCAACGAGAACGACACCGTGGCGACGGCCGAGATTCGCTACGGTGACAACGACCGGCTCGCCGCGCGCGTGGCGCAGACGATCAGCGCGGATTGCGTGGTGCTGCTGTCGGATGTCGATGGGTTGTATACGGCTGACCCTGCCAAGGATCACGACGCGCAACTCGTCGGCAAGGTGTTCCAGATCACGCCGCAGATCGAAGCGATGGCCGGCGGGTCGGGCAAGGAGCTCGGCACCGGTGGCATGGTCACCAAACTGGCGGCGGCGCGAATTGCGCTCAACGCCGGTTGCGCATTGTGCATCGCCAGCGGCCACGCGATGCATCCGTTGCGCCGGATCGAGGAGGGCGCGCGATGCACCTGGTTCCTGCCATCGAGCTCGCCGCTGAGCGTGCGCAAGCAGTGGATCGCGAGCACGTTGCGTCCGGCGGGAGCGCTGGCAATTGATGCCGGCGCGGCAGCTGCGCTCGGCAGCGGCAAGAGCTTGTTGCCGGCCGGTGTCGTCAAGGCAATTGGTCGCTTCGAACGCGGCGATACCGTGAGCGTGATCGCCCCCGATGGCCGCGAGATCGCGCGCGGCATCTGCGCCTACTCTGACACCGATGCTGCGCGCATCATGGGTCGCCAGACCGCCGACATCGAATCGATTCTGGGATATCGCGGTCGCGACGAGATGATTCATCGGGATGACCTGGTCTGGCTCGGTCAGCGAACCGAGCCGCACATGTTCGAGCAGGAAGCGGCAGGAACGGAACCATGACCACCGAAGTACTGGACTCCGGCAAGCCATCGCCCGCGCAGTCGCTCGGCGAGCTGATGGAATCGATGGGACGCGCCGCGGTCGCGGCCGCCCAGGTCCTGGCACATGCGACCACGACGCAGAAGAATGAGGCACTGCAGCGCGCCGCCGATGCATTCCTGCGCCAACGCAATGAGCTGCTGGTGGCGAATGGGCACGACGTGGACGCCGCAAAGCGCTCCGGATTGAGTGGCGCGATGATCGACCGGCTGAAGCTCGATGCCACGCGAATCGAAGCCATGGCGGCGGGCGTCGATGCCATAGCGAGTCTGCCGGATCCGATTGGGACGGTGCTGGGGGAGTGGAAGCGGCCCAATGGTCTCGTCATACAGCGCGTGCGCGTGCCGCTCGGCGTGATCGGCATCATCTACGAGAGTCGCCCCAACGTCACCGCAGACTCGGGCGCGTTGTGCCTGAAATCAGGCAACGCGGTCGTCCTGCGTGGCGGTTCGGAGAGCCTGCAATCGAACGCGGCGATTCACGCCTGTCTGCTCGCAGGTCTCGAGGCGGCGCAACTCCCCCGCACCGCCATCCAACTCGTGCCGACGACCGATCGTGCGGCGGTGGGTTACATGTTGGCAGGCATGGCCGATTACATCGACGTGATCGTGCCGCGCGGCGGCAAGAGCCTGATCGAGCGCGTGCAGAAGGAAGCGCGCGTACCCGTGATCGGGCATCTCGAGGGCAATTGTCACGTGTACGTCGATCGGGACGCGGACCTCAACATGGCGCGCGAGATCGTCGTCAACGCCAAGATGCGACGCACCGGCATCTGCGGCGCCGCCGAGACCCTGCTGATCGATCGGGCCTGCGCAAGGACGCATCTCGCGCCGATCGTTGCGGCATTGCTGGACGCCGGATGCGAAGTCCGTGGCGATGCGCAGGTGCAGAAGGTCGATCCGCGCGTCCGCCGTGCGAGCGAGGATGATTGGTACACCGAGTACCTCGACGCCGTCATTGCGGCGCGCGTCGTCGATGGCGTCGATGCGGCGATTGAGCACATCCGCAAGTACGGATCCGCTCACACCGAATCGATCGTCACCGACAGCCGGGAGACAGCTGAAAGGTTCCTGGCGCACGTGGACAGCGCCATCGTGCTGCACAACGCCTCGACGCAGTTCGCCGACGGCGGCGAGTTTGGCATGGGCGCCGAGATCGGCATTTCAACGGACAAGTTCCACGCCCGCGGACCGGTCGGCGTGGAACAGCTGACCAGCTACAAGTACGTGGTGCGCGGAACGGGCCAGGTGAGGACGCCGTAGCCCCGATTTGTCATGAACGGCACCGCACATCGGCGAAGACTTGATTGGCAGGGTATTTTCCGGACCGTGGAAAACAGGACGTTTTCCTCGGAGCCCCCATGGATGGGTTTACGGCGTTCCGGAAAATACCCTGCCGATCGAGGCGTCGCCTGCGACCAGTCCTGATCGTTCATGAAAAATCGGGGCTAGAGGCCAGCTATTCCCCCGCGCAATGAATACACGCGTGGCACGCCTTGATGGCGCAACTCCAGCGCCGCGGCCAGGCTGCGTGCGCCGCGTGCGCATACGAGAAGGTAGCGATGCTCCGGATCAAGCGCATGAGGATCGGCCAGCAATGATCCCATCGGGATGTGCGTGTACGGCACTCCCATCATGGGTTCGACGGCGACCTCGCGATGCTCGCGGATATCGACGATTTCGTAGCCGGCGCGCCGCGCGCGGTCGAGCGATGCAAAACTCACTTCCAGCCCATCGATCGAATCCTCGGGACCCTTGAGTGCGGTGATGCGCGCGCAAGCTCCGCCAGTACAGGGTTCTGCGCGCGGCGCGCGGATCCGTCGCGTTTCGTAAGTCGTCAGGTCGAGGATCAGGAGCTCACCCGCGAGCTGACCGGGGAGACCGAGCAGGAGCTTGAGCGCCTCGATTGCCTGCAGGCTGCCGAGCACGCCCGGCACCGGGCCGAGTACTCCGGCTTCCGCACAGTTGCCGACGATTCCATCGCGCGTCGCCTCGGGCCACAGGCAGCGCAGACAGGCGCTGTCGTTGTCGGGTCGATAGAGCTGCAGTTGCCCCTCGTATTGATAGACGCTGGCGAAGATCGCGGCTTTGCCCGCCAGCACGCACGCGTCATTCAGCAGGAACTTGGTGGCGAAGTTGTCGCTGCAATCGATGGCGAGGTCGTAATCGGAGAGCAGGGTACTGGCGTTGTCTGCATCGAACCGCTGCGCGTAAGTGCGGATATTGATCTCGGGATTGAGCCCGTGCAGCCGCGCGGCGGCAAGTTCCGCTTTCGGCTTACCGATATCGGCCAGAGCGTAGAGAGGTTGACGATGCAGATTGCTGGCGTCGAGCACGTCGCCATCGACGATGCCGATCGTTCCGACACCCGCGCCCGCGAGGTAGGACAGCACAGGAGCGCCGAGGCCGCCTGCGCCGACCACGAGGACACGACTGGCGCGCAGCTTCGCCTGTCCAGCCGGGCCGACGCCTTCGAGCGCAATTTGGCGGGAATAGTCGGGTGCGGGAGAGGGTCGGGGTGAGGGCTCATGTTCCGCACACCGCTCGCAGTTCACCCACCCGGAGTCGCCGCTGACGTAATGCTCTTTCTTCCAGATCGGCAAGCGGTGTTTGACCTCATCGATGATGAAGCGGCAAGCGGCGAACGCTTCGTCGCGATGATGAGCACTTACGCCCACCCACACCGCAAGCTCGCCGATCTCAAGATCGCCGACGCGATGCACACAGGCGGCCTTGAGAATAGGAAAGCGCCGGCGGGCTTCGTCCACGATCCGCTCGCCTTCCTTTGCCGCCAACGCCTCGAAGGCTTCGTATTCGAGCTGCGTCACGGCCTGGCCGTCGCTGTGATTGCGCACCCAGCCTTCGAACGCCGCATAGCCGCCGGCAGCCGGATCCGCGAGCGCATCACGCAACGAGGCTACGTTGATCGTCGTCGTACTGAAACGAAAGGCGCTCATCCACCGGCCACCGGAGGTATGAACACGATCGAGTCGTTGTCATTGAGCGCGACGGACCAGTCGGCGAACTCGGCGTTCACCGCGACCTTGAGTTGCTCGCGCACGAGGCTGAAGGGATAGCGGCGCGATAATTCCGCATAGAGCTCTGCCGGTGTCGCCGCCGAGGTGACCAGGCGCTCCTCATTGCGCCCGGCTTGCTCGCGGAGCAGCGCGTAATACTGAACCCGGATCGTGCGAGTGCTCGCGGCCACTTATGCCCCAAGCGTGCGCGCAGCGGCGCGATGCTCTTCGATTGTATTGACGTTGTCGAGCGAGTGTGGATCCGGCTGATCGAGCAGGCACGCATCGGAGTTCGACAGGAACTTCCTGGGACAGTTCTTGCCAGCCGCCAAGTAGGTCTCTATCGCGGGACGGGCCGACGGCTCGTAGATTGCGCACAAAGGTTCGGGAAGAGAATCATGGCTGCCGCGATAGGCCGTGGCGCAGCGGGCCGGGTCGCGATGGGCGAGCAGGTGATCGAGCGTCGCGCGGCTCAGGAACGGCAGGTCGCAGGCCACCACCAGCCACGCGGCTTCGGGATGGGCCTCCTGCGCGGCGGCGATGCCCGCGATCGGACCCTTCCCTTCCAGGCGATCGACGATCTGCGGCAGCCCGGCACGCACGGGATCGCGCGTCTGGTTCGCACGCACCGACACGAATACGCTCTGACAGACCTCCGTCAGCAGATCGTACGTCCATCGCAGTTGCGGCTTGCCGTGATAGAGCAGGGCAGCCTTGTCGCGCTGCATGCGCGTACTGGCGCCGCCAGCGAGCACGAGACCGAACAGAGGCGTGTGGGTCGGCATGACGATTGATTATAGAGGAAAGTGGTGAGGGGTCAGGGGTTAGCGGTTAGTGAAGAAGTGAATGAGGACCCTGGTAAAGCCTGCGCGCTTCGGTTTCATGCGATTTCTTCCTATCATG